>Ga0208127_1000572_pt1 | contig 18838 bp, 14 predicted proteins | sample ETNtaG_6_FD_185751 | JGI IMG/M metagenome (GOLD analysis project Ga0208127, IMG submission 185751) | Marine microbial and viral communities from oxygen minimum zone, Eastern Pacific Ocean - ETNP201306SV45 (SPAdes) (version 2) | ecosystem: Environmental > Aquatic > Marine > Oceanic ... | reverse complement strand
TGCTCCCGATCTTTTGCTCAACAACGCCGGAGTGATCAACGGTAATGCACCCCTTTGGGAGATTTCCGAGGATGAATTCACTCATGTCCTCGAGGTTCATCTCAAAGGCAGTGCGAACCTGATCCGGGCCGTGGTGCCTTCGATGATTTCCAGAGGCAGCGGAGTGATCGTCAATTTCAGTTCCACCTGGGGACGCTCCGTTTCTCCAGAAGTGGCACCCTATTGTGCCGCAAAATGGGGGATCGAGGGGATGACCCGGTCCCTTGCCCAGGAATTGCCGCGGGGCCTCTCTGCAGTCAGTCTCAATCCCGGCGTGATCGATACCGAGATGCTTCGCAGTTGTCTCCCTGGAATGGCACAAGCTTGCATCAAACCCGACCAATGGTCCCAGGGGATGGTCGATTTTCTCCTCCAGCTTGGACCTGAGCAGAATGGAAAGGCCTTGACTGCCCCCTGATTTTTCCTTTCCCAAAGGGGATGGCTTGAATGATCAAACAGCCTGTATAAACTATTCGATAACAATCATTAACTTTCTGAAAGACGTTTCATGGGAATTCTGATCGACAATAATACTAAACTGCTGGTTCAGGGGATCACCGGATCCCAGGGACAACTCCACACCCGTGGTTGCCGGGATTATGGAACCAACATCGTTGCCGGTGTCACCCCCGGAAAAGGCGGTCAGGATTTTGAAGGAATCCCGATTTTCAATACCGTCCAGGAGGCCGTGAATGCTACCGGGGCCAATGCGAGTATGATCTTTGTTCCGCCTCCTTTTGCTGCAGATGCAGTCATGGAAGCTGCAGGAGCAAAGATTCCTCTGATTGTTGCCATCACCGAAGGGGTTCCTGTGACCGACATGGTCCGCGCCGTTGATTTTGTCAGACGACAGGGGGTCAGGCTGGTAGGACCGAATTGCCCGGGGGTGATCACTCCGGGACAGTGTAAAATCGGAATCATGCCCGGACCGATCCATGAACCCGGAAAAGTTGGGGTGGTATCCCGCTCAGGAACATTGACTTACGAAGCAGTCGGGCAACTGGGACGTGCAGGCCTTGGCCAGTCAAGCTGCATCGGTATTGGTGGAGATCCGGTCAATGGGACCAATTTCATTGATTGTCTCAAAATGTTCGAAGAGGACTCCCAGACGGAAGGGATCGTGATGATCGGTGAGATCGGCGGCGATGCCGAGGAGCAAGCTGCCGAATTCGTCAAACAAAACGTCAGCAAACCCATCGTCAGCTTCATTGCCGGGCAAACCGCACCTCCAGGAAGAAGGATGGGACATGCCGGCGCGATCATTTCCGGAGGAAAGGGAACTGCCTCGGAGAAGATGGCAGCCCTCCAGGCGGCGGGAATCCATGTCGTGAAAACTCCTGCGGAAATCGGCAGCCGAATGCGTGAAGTGCTGGGTTAAATTTTAACCCCCCTCATCAACTCTCTTACTTTCAGGGCAACATGAGTCATCCCATTGAGTTCTTTTTCGATCTCGTCAGTCCTTACAGCTACCTTGCCAGCGAAAAAATAGAGGAACTGGCCCAGCGTAACAACCGGGAACTGATCTGGAAACCCTTCCTGCTCGGTGGTTTGTTCAAGGCGCTGGATGCCCCTCCTGCTCCGGGGTTGTTGCCCTACAAAAAACCGCATCTGTTCAAAGATCTGGTCCGTCTCGCAAAATTCCACGGGATTCCCTTCAACACCCCTTCGGAATTTCCAAGACTGACCGTAAAACCTTTACGCGCCTTGCTCGGCCTGCCCAAAGATGAACTTCCTGAAGCCGTTCATCGGCTCTACCGGGCATACTGGGTGGAGGACCGTGACATCTCTGATTCGGCCGTCTTGGAAGATCTAGTCGGCGTTGAAACAGTTGAGAAAACAGGGAATCCGGAAATCAAAAAGGCTCTGATCGAGGCAACCGATGAAGCGGTTAAACGCGGACTTTTTGGGGCGCCCAGTTTCCTGGTCGGAGAGGAATTGTTTTTTGGTCACGACCGGATGGACCTGCTCGATGCACACCTGAAGGGAAAACTCTGAAAAGGTAGTTCCTCGCCTTTTCCCACCACGACTCTTAATTTCCAAAGGCGTCATCAGAGTGATGACGAGCCGTTTTTCCAGAAAGACGGATAAAAGATCACCAATGCGGTGAACAACTCCAGCCTGCCCACCAGCATCAGCCAGGATAGAATCCATTTACTCACCTCACTCAGGTGATGATAGTTGTCTGTCGGTCCTACCGCCCCAAATCCGGGGCCGATGTTCATCAATGCCGAAATGGTGGAACTGATCGCGGTTTCAAAATCAATATCGTTCAACATCCCCATCACACAGGCTCCTGCCAAAACCAGCAAAATGTTGAGAAAGAAGTAGGCGAAAGCAATCTGGATCAGTCTTTCATCCAGTTTCTGCCCACTGAGCCGGATCGAACGGATGAAACCCGGGTGGACAAAAAATTTCGTCAGTTCATGCTTTAACTGTTTCCAAAGAATCACGTAGTGAACGATTTTGATTCCGCTGGTCGTAGAGCCTGCACAGGCACCAATGAAACAGACGGTGAAGAGAAACAACTGTGCGGAAACAGGCCATAGTTCATAATCTGCCGTGACCAGTCCTGTGGTCGTCAGTAAGGATACCACCTGGAAGGTTCCATGACGCAGAGCCTCCCAAAAGCCGGGATACATTTCAACATTCCAGAGGATCAGGCTCACCATTCCGCAAAAAAATAAACTGATGCCCAGGTACCAGCGCAGCTCGGTATTTTCCCAGACCACCTTCCAGTGTCCTTTCACCATATGGTAGTAGAGCATGAAGGTCACTCCGCCCAGCATCATGAAAACGATCGTGACCCAGTCGAAATAGGCGTTCCCATAATGGGCCATGCTGGCATTTTTTGGCGAAAAACCTGCCGTGGCCACTGTGCTGAAAGCATGGCAGATAGAATCAAACCAGTTCATTCCCCCAAGTCGAAGCAGTAGGATATTGATCCCGTTGATGATCGTGTAAAGAATCCATAACCAGATCATCGCATCCCGGTTTCTTGGAAGAAAACGCTCCCGGGTGATGACTTGTCCCGGACTGGATTCGGAACGGAAAAGGTTTGCCCCGGACATGCCGTGGGGCAGGAAGATCATCGTCAAGGTGAGAAAGCCCATTCCCCCGATGAAATGGGTTTCACTGCGCCACATCAACAACCCGTGGTCCAGGGATTCGATGTCTCGGAGGATGGTTGCACCACTGGTAGTGTATCCCGACATCATCTCAAAAAAAGCATCGGTGAAGGATGGAATGGCTCCTGAGAGCAGAAACGGCAAGGTGGATACCCCGCAGATGATGCTCCAGCCGAATACCGTCACCACAACTGCATCACGGATCGTCAACTCGAGGAAGATCGGGTTAAAAAACCTCAGTGGTGCCCCCAATGCCAACACGATCAGCATGCTGATCAAAATTGGCTGGAAATCATTCTCATCATAAAAAAAGGTTGTCGCCAAAGGCAGCAGCATCGAGGTCCCAATTACGAGCAATAGGGTTCCGATGACATGGGCGATGCTTCTGGGGTGCATGAAAAAAGAAGGAGCAGAAAATTATTTATGGCAACAGCAAACCCGCAGGCTGCCTGGAATGAAGTTGGACTGTTAAGTCCGAGAAAAAGACTGGAAGGGACCTACTTGCTGGGAAGCGGTCTTGAAAAGGTGACAGAAAACCCTGTTTGGCTATGTGGTAAATACGATTCCCCGAGTTCTTTCGGAGAACAGAAGATTAAACTATCAGCGAAATCGATGTCAGACAAGTTTTGATTTAAAATGGTTTTCAAGATCAATTTGTTAGATACGGTCAAAGACTGAGCCTTCATTAGGCAGGAAAAAACGGGAGTAGATTCGGTTGGCATACTGATCGGTCATTCCGGCCATGTAGTCGCAGATTACCCGGTTCCCTTGGCTTTCGTCCTCAGCATTCTTCCATTGACTTCCAAACCGTTCCGGGAGTAGGCGGTCTGCTTCTTCGAGCAAAACCTGGAAGATTTCCACCAACATCCGATGACCCCGGAAAGTCGCACTTTGAACGGTATTGCGTTGGATGACATGCCTGGAAACTGAATCCTTAAGGGATTCCAGAAACATCCTTGGGACTTCAGGCAAGCTCACCTTCCAATGCAGAAGCGGTTCTTCAAATTCCGGGTTTTCCTGAATTTCCGCAGACTGAATCAGTGCATGAACCATCGCTCCCACCGCCTGTTTGCGGGAATGACCGGATGATGGGTTTTTTTCAAAAAGATCATCTTCCAAATTTGTGAGTTCCATCCTGGAAACCCAGTTTGGGTCCAGGGATTGATGAATTTCCTGCCATTGTTCACGGGTATAAAGTTTCAGTGCAACGGCATCTTCCAGATCATGAACCCCGTAGGCAATATCATCGGCGAGATCCAGGATCGAGGTGTCCAGGGACTGATGAAGAGTCTTTCCATGACGGTCCACTGAAGGATCGGTGTGTCTGCCGAAACGTTGAAGATCGTTTTGCGTCAAGGGTTCCAGAAGCCAATCCAGGATGTCCTGCTCTCCGTCCATGTAACATTTTGGAGGAACCCAATCCTTTCTTTTCAATGAACTTTTCTCTGGAAGGTCTAAACGTTGTTGAGACGTGATCCTGTTCAAACGGGAATAGGGCGCCGGGTATTTGAGCACCCCGAGCATGGCACGACGGCTCAGGTTCAGCCCAAATCCAGGGGTATGGGATTCAAGCCTCCCCAAAAGGCGCAGGCTTTGGGCATTGCTTTCAAAACCTCCGTGGAGGTGCATCATGCAGTTCAACGCTGCTTCTCCTCCATGGCCGAAGGGAGGATGTCCGAGGTCATGTGCGAGTCCCAGGGTTTCGATCGTCTCCAGGCTGGGTAAAAGCGGTTGGTGATCGGGAAATCGTTTTCCCAATTGAAGCACCAATCCCCGGCCGATCTGGGCGACCTCCATCGAATGGGTCAAACGTGTCCGGTGAAAATCTCCTTCGAGAACACCGAGGATCTGGGTTTTGGACTGAAGTCTTCGGAATGCGGCGGAATGGATGACCCTCGCGCGGTCACGTTCGTAGGCTCCTCGCGGATCTCCGGATCTGGTTTTAAACTGCTGCTGCCTGCGCTCTTGCCAGGCAGCGGATGGCGGGTTGATATTCATGGATACTCTTGCTCGTTCCCTTACCCTGTTGAAAGCAAGAGTCTAATCTCAGCGGATGGAGGTCTTCAAGCTTTTGAATTAACAACCATATCCAGGGGCTGGCCGGTGGAAAACAAAACCTGCCTCCAGAAATCGCCCCGGGGATCAATACGTTTCTGTTCCTGAACGACGGCCTGAAGGGGAACATGGGTGAAATGGCCGTTCCAGTAACCGATCATTAAATCGGTCTTTCCGCTCATCATTGCGTGGACGGCATTGTCTGCGAGATGGTAGCAGAAAATGGCATCATGAGGGTTGGCGGGCAGTGACCGTATCATGTAACTCGGTTCGATCAATTTCACATTGACCGGGTACCTGCTTTGAAAATGCTCGATGATTTTATTTTTCAGGAAATGACTGATGTCCTTGTAGCGGATGTTCCCTGATGCATCTTTTTCTTCTCCTGTATTGCCCATCAGTTCCTGACCGACCCCTTCCGCGACCACGATGACCGAGTGCGGATGACTTCCTTCCTGAAGTTTTTTGTGGAGAGCTTGTTCAAGGCAGTGCAAAAGGCCGTTTTCACCTTCCATCGAGAAAGGGACCTCAGGGATCAAAACAAAATTCACATCGGGACTGGCAAGGGAAGTATTGGCGGCAATGAAACCGGAATCCCTTCCCATCAGCTTGATGATGACGATGCCATAATTGTTTCCGAAGGCTTCGGAATGAGCTGCCTGTACAGCTTCTACCGCCTTTGAAAATGCGGTTTCGAAGCCGAAGGTTTTGATGCAAAACGGGATGTCGTTATCAATCGTTTTGGGAATTCCGAGGATCCCGATATTCAGTCCGCGTTTTTCCACCTCCATGGCAATCTCATGGGCGCCCCGGAGTGTTCCGTCTCCTCCGATACAAAAAAGTTGACGGATGTCCTGGCGTTCAAGGCAGTCCACGATTTCACCAATATCCTGGGGACCCCGGGAACTCGAAAGGATACTTCCTCCGATGTTGTGGATGTTCTGAACGGTTTCCGGATTCAGTTCCATCGTCTGATGTTTGAAAGACGGAATGAATCCTTGGAATCCGTAGCGGAACCCTTGGATGTGCCGAACCCCGTAATTGTGATAAAGCTGCATCACCAAAGTCCGGATCACATTGTTGATTCCCGGACACAACCCTCCGCAGGTGACGATTCCTGTGCGGATTTTCGATGGATCGTAATATATGTTTTCCCTGGGTCCTGCTTTTTCGAAGGCGATATCTGAACCGGATCCATTGGTTTTTTCAACTTCGTAAAGGATTTTTGTCTCATCAGAAACAAAATTGAAATAGGGGGTGCCATCTTCCAATTCCAGCTTCAGTGGAGAAGGAATCCTGCAGGGTCCTAGAGATTTAATATTGAAATCTGTGGATCCGGTCATTCGAATGATTGGGGAGAAAAACGTTGTTCTTGAAATTAAACCTGAAAAAATATAACACATCAATAAATGATCCCCCAGCTTTTAAGAGGGCATCACCAACTTAGAACCTTTTCTTAACAACCGTTTCATCCATTGGTGCATCCATGAGCGGAGTCTTGGCAATGATCCTTGCAGGCGGAGAAGGAAAACGTCTGCGTCCCCTGACTTCGGTCCGCACCAAACCTGCTGTTCCGTTTGGGGGGAATTACCGGATCATCGATTTTGCCCTGAGTAATTTTGTCAATTCCGGTTTTCTCAAGATTTTTGTCCTCACCCAATTTAAATCTCATTCACTGATGCAGCATCTCCGGGAAGGCTGGAGGATTTCCGGACTCCGGGGGCATTTCATCGATCCGATACCGGCGCAAATGCGGATGGGGAAACGTTGGTATGAAGGCACCGCGGATGCCATTTACCAGAACATGAACCTCATCAAAGATACCGATCCGGAGCATGTCTGTATTTTTGGAGGCGATCACATCTATCGGATGGACATCAGCCAGATGCTCCGTTTTCACAAAAAAAGGGATGCCAATCTGACCGTGGCGGCGATTCCGGTCCCGGTCTCGGAAGCCAAACATTTCGGTATCATCGAAGTCGATGAAAACTGGTGTATGACCGGTTTTGTGGAAAAGCCCCAAAGCAGTCCTAGGACGATGCCCGGTCAACCGGATATGGTGCTGGCCTCGATGGGTAATTATATTTTCAATCGTCATCCGTTGGAGGATATGCTCCAACAGGATTCCCAGGATGGACAATCAGTCCATGATTTTGGAAGGGATGTGATTCCGAAAATGTATCCCGGAGGGAAAGTTTATGTCTACGATTTCAGTCAAAACCATATACCCGATGCCCAACCGAAAGAGGCCGGCTATTGGAGAGATGTTGGAACCATCAGGAGTTATTGGGAAGCGAATATGGATTTGGTTGGTATTGAGCCACAGTTCAATCTCTACAACCAGCAGTGGCCTGTCCTGACTTACAATCCTCCTTTCCCTCCTGCAAAGTTTGTCCATTTCAGTGATCTCAGGACGGGTCACGCGATAAACTCCATGATCTCTCCAGGCGCCATCATCAGCGGTGCCATGGTGGAAAAATCAGTCGTGGGTTACAACACCCGTGTTCACAGTTTTTCCCATGTCAATGAATCGGTGGTGATGAACAATGTGGTCATCGGAAGAGGATGCAAGCTTCATCGGGTGATCATCGACAAACATGTGGTGATTCAACCTGGAACCGTCATCGGACACGACCCCGAAGAAGACGCCAATCGTTTCGAAACCACCGAAGACGGTATCGTCGTTATCCCAAAAGGGGCTGAGATTGGCTGAAGGCCTCAAGATTCTGGTAATCACTTCCGAGTTGGGAGGATTTTCTAAATCGGGGGGACTGGCCGACGCAGTGGGAGCTTTGTCTCAACAACTGGTCCGCATGGGCCACGACCTGAGAGTCATCACTCCCGCCTATGCTTCCGTGGAACAGCGTAATCAGGCTTCCACGGTCGTTGATTCTTTGGGGGTGCCTTTGGACTCTGGAGAAATCTGGTGCCGGGTGTTGGAATCTTCCCTGGAAATCGAGCCCGGGGCAAGCCTCCCAAAGGTTCCGGTTTACCTGGTCGAGCATGAGCACTTTTATTCCCGCAAAGATTTTTATGGTGAGAATGGGCAGGAATATCCAGATAACGCTCAGCGTTTTGGTTTTCTGAGCAAAGCTGCCCTGCAGTTGGGACTGGCGCTGGATTGGATTCCTGATATTTTCCATGCCCATGACTGGCATGCCGCGCTGGTTCCTTATTTTTTACAACAAATAAGAAAAACCGATTCCCGTTTCCGGAAAAGCCGCAGCATCCTTACCATCCACAACGCAGGTTATCAGGGACGATACCCTGGATATTTGAAAAGCTGGCTGAAAATCGATGATGCCGATTTTCATCCCGACTGCTTCGAAGATTTTGGCGGAGTGAACCTCCTCAAAGGAGGCATGCTTTCGGCAGATCAGGTGAATACCGTCAGTCCCGGGTATGCGGAGGAATTGAAAACCCCTCTAGGAGGGCATGGGCTGCATCCTTTTTATCAGCGTTTGAAGCAAGATTTTTCCGGCATCCTCAACGGCTGTGATTACGGGCAGTGGAATCCGGAGATTGACCCTCATCTTCCAGCGAATTATTCCTCCAGTGATAGAAGGGGAAAAGTTTTATGTAAAACAACTTTACTGGAGGAAGCAGGATTGAAGTATCAACCTGGCACACCATTGATCGGAATGGTCAGCCGCTTGACGGGGCAGAAAGGGTTTTCATTCCTGATCCCGGCTCTGCAGGAAATCCTTGAAATGGATCTGCAATTGGTACTGCTCGGCGATGGAGAGCCGGGAATTGCGGATGCCTTGAAAAAGATCAGGAAATCAGGAGCGGGAAAATTTTATTTCAAACAGGGTTATGATAACCGTCTTGCCCACCTGATCGAAGCCGGGTGCGACCTCTATCTGATGCCTTCCCTCTATGAGCCCTGTGGGCTGAATCAGATCTACAGTTTGCGTTACGGGACCCTGCCGATCGTCCGTAAAGTGGGAGGATTGAAAGATACCGTGGAGGACTACAGAAATGCAAAAGCCCACGGCAATGGTTTTATGTTTCAGGAACCGACAGAAGAGGCTTTGATCCAGGTCATGAGGAAAGCGCTGCAAACATTTCAGAGTCATCCGAAAATTTTCAACAAAATGATTTCTGATGCAATGAATCAACGGTTTCTCTGGGAAAACTCAGCAAAGTCATACCAGAAGCTTTATTTTAAGGCTCTTTCCAGTCAGGCACTTGAACGCCCAAGATTCTAAGTGATTCAGGAAACAGATGAGGGGTTGACTGTTCCTCGCAGTCTCTCTAATTTCATTCATCCGGTAGGTGGCTCAGAAAGTCCGACCCACCAAACCTTTACAAGGAGTAAACATGAAGATCCAAAAAATCGGCATCATCACCAGCGGGGGTGACTGTGGAGGGCTGAATGCTGTCGTTAAAGGCACCTCGCAGATGGCAACCCAAAAAAAGATCCAAACCTATGCGATTCCCAATGGTTATGCCGGGCTTTACAATTTGCTGGATACCGAATCCCTGGTAGAACTGACACCGAAGCGGATCGACACATTCAGCATCGGACTGGCAGGTTCGGAAGCAGGACATTCCCGGGTCAAGATTTCAAAGATCAAGAATCCCAAGAAATATGAACGGATCAAGGACGGATTAAAAAAATTCGGCATCGATGCCCTGGTGATCAGTGGTGGAGATGATACCGGTTCGGTGGTTGAGGACCTTGACTCCCATGGAATCCAATGTGTTCATGCACCGAAGACCATGGATCTGGATCTGATGCCCTACTCCGTGGGTGGGGATTCCACCATCAACCGTATTGCCTTCTTTGTCAGTGAACTGAAAACCACAGGACGCACCCACAACCGGGTGATGATCATCGAGGTTTTTGGACGCTACGCGGGTCATACCGCTTTCCGCGGCGGGGTTGCAGGTGAGGCCGACTGTATTCTCATTCCCGAGATTCCCGTCGATTGGGATGAGGTCTATCGGCATCTGAAAAAAGTTTATATCAAACGCATCTGTGAAAGTGACATCCGCGCTGGGACCTACACCATCGTGGTTGCAGAGGGACTCAAAAATTCGAGTGGAGAACCGATTTATGATGAATCTGCAGGAGTCGACACCTTTGGCCATAAGAAACTTGCAGGCGCAGGGAAATACGTCGCCCAGGAAATCACTAAGAAATTGAGTGCCGATGAAGACATCAAACTGTTCATGGAGCAGACCGGGATGTATGTCGAGGATTTGTATACCATTCCTGAGGTGAGAACCATCACTCCATCTCATCTTGTCAGAGCAGGAACCACTTTAGCCTATGATGCCAACTTCGGAATGACCGCGGGTGCCAACGCAGTCAACCTCCTGCTCAAGGGACTCAGTGGTGTCACCGTCTGTGGAAATTCAGGAAAAACGGTGTATTACATGGAAACTCACGAAGCCATCAAGCAGCGTCATGTCGATCTGGATGAGGTGACCCTTTTCGAACAGTTGGGTTTCTGCTTTGGCCGTGTCCGCTCTTCCTATGAACCAGAATGTAAAAAAACCTACGGACCCATTGAACGCATCTACTGAATGGGCCGAAAGGAAATTTCAAACTTCTCCAATCAAAACCTTTCAATCAAAAAAACAGCATGATGGAAATCAATGGAAACCGTCTTTGGGAAAGCCTGATGGAAATGGCCGAAATCGGCGCCACCGAAAAAGGAGGCTGCCGACGATTGGCATTGACCGATCTCGACCGCCAGGGACGTGATTTGTTCGTTTCCTGGTGTCGGGAAATCGGATGTGGTGTTGAAATCGATGAGATGGGAAATATCTTTGCCAGAAAAGAAGGGCGCAATCCAAACCTTCCTCCGGTTCAGGCTGGCAGTCACCTTGACACTCAACCCAGCGGCGGCAAGTTCGACGGGGTGTATGGCGTGCTCGGGGCCTTGGAGGTGTTGAGGACTCTGAATGATCATGATCATGTCACCGAAGCCCCTATGGAAGCCATATGCTGGACCAATGAAGAGGGAGCCCGGTTTCCTCCCGCCATGATCGGTTCCGGGGTCTGGGCCGGGATTTTTGATCTGGATTACGGGCACTCCAGGGTTGATCCCGAGGGAAAAACCATCAGGGATGAACTCGAAAGGATCGGTTATCTCGGGACCCGCTCCTGCAGCCTATCTCCGGTCAAAGCCTATTACGAACTTCACATTGAACAGGGGCCTGTGTTGGAGGCACAGACAAAATCCGTCGGCATCGTCACTGGAGGGCAGGGATGCAACTGGTATCACATGCGTCTCCACGGCATGGATTCCCATGCGGGGACCACCCCCATGCCCTATCGTCGGGATGCTCTTCAGGGGGCTGCGCGGATCATTGCCCGACTCCGTGAAGCCGTGCTTCAACAGGAAAATGCCCTGGTTACCGTGGGAACCATCGAACTCCAGCACAATTCGATCAATACCATTCCCGGAGAGGTATTCTTCACCATCGATATGAGGCATCCGGATCCTCAAGTCCTTTCCGGATTGGATCAAAAACTCCGTGATCTTGTGGATGAAATCTGCCGGGAAGAAAAACTGGATCCCGAAGTTGACTTGATCTGGGAAGCACCTACCGTGAATTTCGATCCGGAATGCGTCGGAAGTGTCCGCAGTGCCGCGGAAAAACTTGGCTTCTCCAACATGGAAATTGTTTCAGGCGCAGGACATGATGCCTGCCAGATGAGCCATGTCGTTCCGACGGGAATGATCTTCATTCCCTGTAAAGACGGTATCAGCCATAACGAGATCGAAAGCGCTGAACCCGAACACATTTCCGCCGGAGCCAACGTCCTCCTCCATGCGATGCTCCAAAGTGCGGGGTGATAAAGAAATGCTGCGAAATTTATATACAGGTTTTAATGTTGACTTTAGATACTTTCTTGGGCTAAGTTTTTCCCCTTTCAGAGTTTAATTTTGATGTGAAATTAAATTAAATTCTATTTTAAAACCTCTTAATCAAAGGATCTAGATGAAGAAAAGAATTAGTTTTTTCACAATAATAACTTTTTTGTTCCTAGGTTTTTCGGCATATGCTCAAAAATCAGGTGGAACTCTGGTTTATCTTGTTCAACCAGAACCTCCGTCCATGGCTTCATATATTTCTACATCTGGCCCAATTGGGTTGGTTGCTCCTAAAATTTATGAAGGATTATTTGACTACGATAATGATGGAAAAATAATCTATGTTTTGGCTGAAAGTCACTCGGTCAGTAGTGATGGTAAAACGGTTACCTTTAAATTAAGAAAAGGTGTTAAATGGCATGATGGTAAATCTTTCACTTCAGATGATGTCGCGTTTACCGTGATGAATGTACTGAAAAAATTCCATCCAAGAGGACCAAATTCTTTCAGGGAAGTGACAAGTATTGATACTCCGGATTCTCATACTGCAATATTCAATTTGAGAAATCCTGCTCCATATATGTTGAGAGCTTTGTCGGCATACGAATCTCCAATTGTTCCAAAACATTTGTTGGAAGGAACAGACATAAAAAGTGCGAAATTGGGAAACAATCCTGTTGGAACCGGTCCTTTCAAATTTGTCGAATGGAAAAAAGGGCAATATGTAAGACTTGATAAGAACAAGAATTATTGGCGTCCTGGGCTTCCATATCTGGATCGTGTCGTTGGGCGTTTTGTTCCTGATGCATCCACAAGAACCGCAGCGATGGAAAATGGAGAGGTTTTGTATGCAGCCTATAATGCCGTTCCAAATATTGATGCAGTCCGTCTCAAAGAAAGGGATGATATCTCTGTAACAACAGATGGTTATTCGATGATCAATCCCGTGGCCTTGATCGAATTTAACGCTAAAGAGGGTCCATTTGCAAATCCAGCAGTGAGACGTGCTATTTCATTGGCCATAGACCGACAATTCATGATCGACAATATTTTCTTTGGTTATGGAAAACCTGCCACCAGTGCATTGTCAACTAACTTCAAACCAACGGGTTTGTATGCGAGTATGCCTAATTATCCTGCGAGAGGAGATATTGCGTCTGCAAAAGCCCTGCTTGATTCAGCTGGTATTAAGCCTGATGCAAACGGAGTGAGAATTCGTGCTATCTTGGACCTAATTCCATATGGTGAAGATTGGAGAAGGGCAGGAGAATACCTTAAGCAGGTTTTGGGAGATATTGGTATTAAATTGGAACTTCGTTATGAAGACGTCCCAACATGGTTGAAAAGAATTTATCATAATTACGATTTTGTGATGAATGTGAATTATTTTTACCAATTACCTGATCCAGTGCTCGGTGTTCATAGACACTATGGAACGGATCAAATTCGTAAAGGAACACATTTTGTTAATTCTTCACGTTACAGTAATTCAGAATTGGATGAATTGTTAGCATCTGGAGCAACAGAGGCAAATGCTCAGAAAAGAACTCAGATTTATAAAAAAATTCAAGAAATTCTTGCCAGAGATATGCCTGTTGTAAATCTTTTTGAACTCCAATTTCTTACAGTTTACAATACAAAACTTAAGGGAGCTTACAATTCTGCATTAGGTGCCTATGCTTCCTTCAGTGAAGCTTATCTCGATTAATCATTTCCTAAATTGGAGAGACATAGAATATTTGTCTCTCCAATTCTTATTTGTTTCTATTTAAATCGTTAGTCTTTTCCAGAAAATTTAAATAAAAAGTAATAATATTTTAAATCTTCTATTTGATTGATGAGTCGTTCAACCCAAATTTTACGATACATTATAAGACGTCTTTTTCAGGCCGTACCGATTGTACTCGCAATCATTGTTTTGAATTTTTTTCTTTTAAATATGGCAGAAGGAGATGCCGTTGACGTCTTAGCTGGAGAAGCAGGCTCAGCAACTCCTGAATATATGGCCGAGTTAAGGGCTAAATTTGGACTTGACCAACCCCTGCCTGTTCAACTTTTGGTATATTTAAAGAATATCATTAGTTTAGATTTAGGTTACTCTTTTCGCCATGATATGCCGGTTTCAGTATTAATCGTGGATCGATTTTGGCCTACGCTACTTTTAATGGTAAGTACTATTATTTTAGCAGTTCTTTTTGGCATATTATTAGGCCTACTTGCAGCTATAAATCTAAATACTTGGAAAGATGCAGTTATTTCTGTTTTTGCATTGATTACTTACGCTACACCACTGTTTTGGGTTGGTCTGATGATGATAGTGGTTTTCTCCATCAATCTCCGTTGGTTTCCAACAAGTGGAATGGAAAATATTGCTGCATTTTATGAAGGTTTTGATCGATTTGTAGACATTGCACACCATTTGGTTTTACCAACCATTACACTTTCTTTATTCTACCTTGCTCTCTACACAAGATTAATGAGGGCTTCCATGTTGGAACAGTATGGGCAGGATTATGTCGTTACTGCACGAGCTAAGGGATTACCTGAAAGGCGCATTACTTTCGGGCATGTGTTGCGCAATGCCCTTTTACCTGTTGTCACGATGGCTGGTGTGCAGGTTGGAGCCCTTATTGGAGGATCCGTGATCGTAGAATCTGTTTTCGCTTGGCCGGGATTGGGAATGCTTGCATTTGAGTCTCTTTTTGCTCGTGATCTGAATCTTTTACTTGGTATTTTCCTTATTTCATCAGTACTGGTTGTGGTAGTAAATTTAATTGTTGATGTTATCTACTGTTTTCTTGATCCAAGAATAGAGGTTTCCTGAATATGAATCGGTTTTGGGGAAGATTTTCAAAGAACAAATCCGCTGTTTTTGGGCTCATTATACTATTTCTTGTTATTCTAATGGCAGTTATTGCGAACTGGATTTATCCCGATGATCCTTTCCGTCTCGCTGGCAAACCAATGTCAAGTCCGGGGACGAATGGATTCCTTTTAGGCAGTGACACACTTGGCAGGGATGTCGCAGCAGGCATTGCCCATGGCGCTAAAACTTCCATTTTGATTGGTTTGTTAGCAACTATCGCTGCAGTTTTCATTGGTATCATTTTTGGTGCATTGGCAGGGTACTATGGTGGAGTAATTGACGACGCTCTAATGAGAGTTACAGAAATTTTCCAGACTATACCCTCCTTTGTTTTTGCCATCTTATTGGTAGCAATCATGAAACCTTCTATTGAAAGTATTGTTATTGCTATCACGGTTGTTTCCTGGCCTGCTGTTGCCCGCTTAGTCAGGGGGGAGTTCATGTCATTGAAAAATCGAGAATTTGTGCAGGCTTGTCACACTTTAGGCATGAATGATTCTCGGATTATGATGCGTGAAATTCTTCCAAACTGTCTAAGTCCTGTCATTGTCATCGGCTCCCTAATGGTTGCGACTGCAATCCTCATTGAAAGCGGACTCGCCTTTCTTGGACTTGGAGATCCGAACATCATGAGTTGGGGTTTTCAAATTGGTGCGGGAAGAACCATGCTTCGTTCGGCATGGTGGGTTTGTACTTTCCCTGGAATCGCAATCCTGATTACCGTTCTTGCCATAAATCTGGTTGGTGAAGGACTCAATGATGCTTTTAATCCTCGTCTGAGAGAGCGCAATTAATCAACTCCTCAACATTAAGAATCTTTATATCAAGTTGCCTAAAGGGTCTGAACGGGAATTTGCCGTTCAAAAACTTGATTTAGATTTATTATCTGGTGAGACGCTTTGCATTGTTGGCGAAAGCGGATCTGGGAAATCGTTGACGGCACGTTCCGTAATGGGGCTATTGCCGGCTCCCCATGTTTGTGTTGATAGAGGTTCGATTGATTTTCTTGGAGAAGAGATCACTTCGATTACTGATGAAAGACTTAGGGATATCAGAGGTAATGAAATTTCAATGATTTTCCAGGAACCCATGACAGCTCTTAATCCTGTTATGACCATCGGGAAACAGATTGACGAAATCTTTCGTTACCACAGCAAAATGTCACCGAAGGAAAGGGTAGGCAAAGCAACTCAGCTTTTGAACGATGTTCACTTGCCCGATCCTTCCAGGATTCTCAGTGCTTACCCGCATGAACTTTCAGGAGGACAAAGGCAACGATCTATGATCGCAATGGCTTTGGCCATGGATCCCAAAATATTGATTGCCGATGAGCCGACCACTGCCCTGGATGTAACGACCCAAGCGCAAATCTTGAAACTCATCAAAGAAATGCAGGATGTGCATAACACCGGTGTGCTTTTCATTACTCATGATTTTGGTGTTGTGGCAGACATTGCTGACCGGGTTGCAGTGATGCAGCAAGGAGAAGTGGTTGAATCAGGTAAGGTTACTGATGTGCTGAATTCTCCCAACCACCCCTACACACAAAGCCTTATTGCTGCGATCCCAAAATTGAAACCACGGGACTCCAGAATCAGCTCAGACAAGATGGTTATGGAAGCCAAAAATATTAATAAAAGCTTTGCCGGTGGTAGAAGCTTTTTTGGTTTTGGCAAGTCCTCCAATCCGGTTACAGCTGTTCAACAAGTCAGTTTCAATTTAAGAAGTGGTGAAACCTTGGGTATTGTGGGTGAGAGTGGTTCTGGAAAATCGACACTTGCCCGATGTGTCACCCGTTTGATAGAAAGTGATTCAGGACAAATTTTATTGGATGGGGTTGATCTGATGCAATTGAATCGGAATTCGATGCGCTTGTACCGATCCAAAATTCAGATGGTTTTTCAAGATCCCTTTGCATCACTCAACCCGCGGATCAAAGTTGGTGACATTATTGCTCAAGGTCCTCTAATTCAAGGAATGAGCAAGGTTGAAGCAGAATCTCTGGCCAAGGAACTCATTTCTGTTGTTGGACTGGATGAAAAAGCCTACGAACGTTTCCCCCATGAGTTTTCTGGTGGTCAAAGACAGCGGATAGGAATTGCCCGTTCTCTTGCTGTCAAACCTGAAATCTTAATTGCAGATGAGCCTGTTTCTGCCCTGGATGTTTCAATTCAGGCCCAGATCTTAGAGCTTCTTGATCAGATTCGAGACCAGATGAATCTTGCCATGATTTTCATTACTCATGATTTGCGTGTTGCAGCCCAGGTTTGTGACCGTGTTGCAGTGATGAGGCAGGGAGAAGTTGTTGAAACTGGTTCTACCAGTGAACTTTTTTCATCCCCCAAACATGATTATACCCAGGCGCTTCTTGCGGCAGTTCCGGGCAAGACCTGGCAAGAAGGGATACTTGCGAATTAAATTTTCTTTCCAGTTTTTTTCCTAGGATTCTGAGATCAGAATCAGATTTCCCCCATCAATCTTCAACTAAACGAAACTGGCTTAATTTTAACCGCGCAGTTTTGGTCATCCTGTCTGGGCGACAGGGATTTCGGACCAGCAGGTGGTGTAACCCGGGGAGCGTCGATGCTGGCGCATACGCCACTGGCGGGTATCCTGCGCGGATGCCAGGTTGAGGGTCCGGCGTCCCCAGCGGCGGTTGACCTGTTCCATCACCGACATCAGGGCATCCTGTTTTTCCAACTGTTCCAGGTCATCCCAGAGGTGTCCTACGCGATGGGAACGGGGGATCAGTTGCAGGAGGAGTACACCGGCTTTCTGGTAGCGCATTCCCTCACGGAAATGAGGCCGCAGTCCTTCCACCGCCCGCCGGGCAAGTTCCGGAAGGTAATCAGTGGGAGGAAACTCGAGCAAGACACTGCAGGCATGCTGGGGATCGTCACGTCGGTGACGGTTGGTGTGGGCAAAGACCTGCATCGCCGAGGTCAATGCCTGCTGACGTCTGAGCTTGTCAACAGCCTGAGTCAGGTAGGCGGTCAAGGCAGAGGCCAGGGGGTCCCATTCCTGGATCAACTGCCCGAATGATTTGGCGGAGCAGATCGTCTGTTTTGCGGGAGGCGCCGTTTCCAGTTCGATGCATGGCTCCCCGCGCAGTTCAAGCACGGTTCGCATTCCGGTTACAGTAAATTCACGACGGACCCAGGTGATGTCGGCACGCTGCAGTTCGAGAGCGGTGGTGATTCCGGCACGGCGCAGTTTGATTCCGGTACGGCGGCCGATCCCCCAAAGTTCTTCGACCCCGGTTGCTCCGAGTACTTCATCACGTGTTCTCTCATCACTCAGCTCGAAAACACCGCTGCAGTCCGGATGACGTTTGGCGTGGTGGTTGGCGACCTTGGCAAGGGTTTTTGTCGGCGCGATACCGATCGAAACGGGAATGCCGGTGTGACGCCGCACCCGGGCTTTCAGTTCCCGGCATTCGCTAAGGCGCTCTTCTTCGTTACATCCCGACAGTTCGAGAAAGGCTTCATCAATGGAATAGCGTTCCACCTGGGGAACCGATGCTTCGAAGGTGTTCATCACCCGATCGCTCATGTCCCCGTAAAGCGGGTAGTTCGAGGAGAAGATGTGTATCTGCTGGCGGCGCAGCTGCTCCTCGATCTGAAAAACCGGGGCTCCCATCGGGATTCCCAGCGCCTTCGATTCGTTGGACCGCGCGATGATGCAGCCGTCGTTGTTGGAAAGCACCACCACCGGCCGGTTTTCCAATTCCGGGCGGAAAACACGTTCACAAGAAACGTAGAAGTTGTTGCAGTCGGCGAGCGCAAGCATCAAACCTCGCGGATGATGTGGGTGACGACTCCCCAGATTGAAAAATCGGAATCGACCCGGATTGGGATGTTGTCAAACTCCGGATTTTCCGCCACCAGGAAAATCCCTTCCTCATCCTGGACGAGGCGTTT
>Ga0208127_1000571_pt1 | contig 18842 bp, 13 predicted proteins | sample ETNtaG_6_FD_185751 | JGI IMG/M metagenome (GOLD analysis project Ga0208127, IMG submission 185751) | Marine microbial and viral communities from oxygen minimum zone, Eastern Pacific Ocean - ETNP201306SV45 (SPAdes) (version 2) | ecosystem: Environmental > Aquatic > Marine > Oceanic ... | reverse complement strand
AATCAACATTACAGGATGGAAGAATGGTCTTTAACGGCGCTATCTTTAAATCCGAATATGATGATAAACAGGAGTCTATTCTTATACCTGTTAACTTAGCAAATGTTGCAACTGTTATTCGTAATGCTGCATCAATGGAAATGACTGGTTTAGAGTTAGAATTAATGTATCAGGTTACTGAAGCTTGGGACCTTATGGTTACTTATGGATATCTTGAAGCAGAATATAAAGACTATCTTGCTGACCTAACAGGTGATGGCGTTATTACTGATAATTCAGGTTTAATTCCACGTAATACTCCAGAAAATACTTTTGGTATTACAACTTCTTACACTACTCAGGTTGGTGATGGTGAATTGAAAGGAAGAATTTCCTATCGTTTCAGAGATGAAATGAATTCTGACTCATCAAATAATCCATTAGGTGACTTGGATAGTATTGAGAATGTAAATGCTACTATTAATTATTCTATTGATAATTATAGCATAACTATTTGGGGTAGAAACTTAACTGATGAAAGAGAGCAAAGATGGGCAACTATCGGCGGCTTAACTTCTCGTGGTTGGTGGAACGAACCTCAGACATTAGGTATTACTTTTTCTGCTTCATATTAAGCGTAAAAGTTAACTTTATTAGACGGCTCGAATATTAATTTATTCGGGCCGTTTTTATTTCTTGAAGTTTTTATATTTGAAAATATACTAGAATTTATTGTTTAAGAAAATTAGTAAGAGGGTTTTATGAGTTCAGAAATTACCGATAATGATAATAATCAAGCTAAATGTCCTATGTCATTAGATGAAGTTGATCTTTTTGCTCCTGGAGCACAAAAACATTGGTATGACTCCTATAAAATTCTTCATAATGAGGCGCCAGTTCATAGAATTCCTGGAGAGGGAACTTCACCTGATACTGATGGTTTCATTCTATCGAAATACGAAGATATAGCTTTTGTAGTTAAAGATATTCTTAGATTTCCACCTCCAGTAATGAAAAGTTCTGATCTAGAAAAAGCAGGTGTGAGTGGCTTTAATTCTGATGATGAGGATGAAGAGTCTGAAAAAACTCTTCCTGCCAGTACTGTTGTAAGTAGGCATGATCCAAATTTAATGAATGCTCTTCAAGTTTCTATAATGAGTCTAAGACCTAACGAAGAATTATGGAAAGCTCATAAGCGTCAATTAACTGATCCCTGGGTTGGGACAGGTGCAGAGAGACATGAAGAAATGATTACAGAATCTGCTAATGGATTAATTGATAAGTGGATTAACAATGATCAAGTTGAATTTATTTCGGAGTTTGCCAGACCTTTACCTCAAATTGTAATGGCAAATGTCATTGGTTTTCCAATTTCGGATATACCTTCTTTAAAAAAATGGGGTGATGCAATGGTTATGCCGTTTGTTTATGGACAAGGGCATAGAAATTTACTTACTAAAGAGCAGTCTGATGAGCAACAAGTTCTTTTAAAAGAGTTTGGTGAGTATGTAATTGACCAGTTAGAAGAAAAAAAGAAAAACCCAAAAGACGATATGTTATCTTTTTTGATTGATGTTAATTATGAGCCTTATGATAGAAAGTTAACAGATACTGAAATTATTGGAGTTGCTTATGCAATGATAATTGGAGGCCTTGAAACAACTCAATATGCAATTTCAGAGCAGGCCCAAATCTTATGTAAAAATCCTGATCTTTTTCAAGAATTAAAAAATGATAGAAGTAAAATAAGAGCTTTTGTTGAGGAATCTCTTAGAGTAAGAGCGCCAACTCAGGGTTTATCAACCAGAATGACAACTCAAGAAGAAGAATTTCAGGGTGTTAAAGTTCCACCAGGCTCAATTTTACATTTGAGATATGGTGCCGCCAATGTTGATGAAGAGGTATTTGAATGCCCACATCAAATTGATCTTGATAGAAAAGCTCTTACAAGACATTTAACATTTTCTCAGGGTCATAGAACATGTCCAGGAAATGGAATTTCTCGATTAGAGCAGGTTATAACCTGGAATTTAATTTTTGATAGGGTTAAAGAGATAAGTTTTACACCTGAAACTAAATTTGAGCATCAGCCTGGAATTATGCTTGGAGCTCTGGAGCTAATACTCAATTTTTCAAAAGAAGATTAGAATTTTTTTTAGTGAGTTTTTGATCCGTAAAGGTCATCTAAAGTTTCGCCATAGATTTCAAAAACCTTATGGCGTTTAACTTTCATTGTAGGAGTTAAAAGACCATTTTCAGTAGAAAAAGGTTCCTTTGCAATAATAAATTTTCTTATTTTCTCGATTGAAGATAAACCTTCATTTGCTTTTTTTACTTCGGATGAAATAATTTCATTAATTTCTTTTTCACCTAGGCTTTTTGTTTTTTCAACTTCAGGAACAATTACAGCAACAAGATAAGGACGTCTATCACCAATAACCATTGATTGGAAAATTGTTTCTTGAAATGTTAGCGCTGCTTCAGGTCTGGCTGGTGCTATATTATCACCTCCTGAATTTACAATTAATTCCTTTTTTCTTCCTGTAATTGTAATAAATCCATCCTCAGCAATTGTTGCAATGTCACCGGTATGAAGCCAGCCATCAATAATTGTTTCGCTAGTAGCTTTTTCATCTTTCCAATAACCTTTCATTACACAGTCACCTTTAACAATTAACTCACCTTCTTCAGTAAGCTTAGCTTCTACTCCCTTTACAGCAGGTCCAACGGTTTCAATTCTTATTTTTTCTGGTCTATTTGCGCTTATTAATGGGCTAGCTTCAGTTTGGCCATATCCTTGAAGTATTTTGACACCAAGACCAATAAAAAAGTCACCAATTTCAGGATTTAAAGCTGCACCCCCTGACACAAAGGCCCTTAAATTCCCACCCAACTGTTTATTAATTTTTTTTCTTATTAAGCTTGTGTAAGATCTATATTCGATATTTTCTAATAAATTAAGACCATGATGATGTCTTTTAATACCAACCTTTACAGCTCTGTTAAAAATAAATTTAATTATAGGATTTTGGTTTTTCATTTGGATTTTTATTCTATCATGAATAACTTCAAAAATCCTAGGTACGGCAGTTGTTAGAGTGGGGGATACTTCATTAAGGTTTTGAGAAAATTTTTCAGGACCCTCGCAAAAATAAATTTGAGAACCAAGATCGATTTGTAAATACAAACCAGCTGTATGCTCATAGGAGTGTGATAAAGGAATTAACGAGAGATATTTATTATCTTTTTTACCAATAATCTCCAGCAGATCTTCTGCACCTTGTAAGTTTGAAAATATATTTTTATGGGTAAGCATTACACCTTTAGGCCTACCTCCTGTTCCAGAGGTATATATAATACAAGAGACATCATCAGGTTGAATATCTTCAAAATGATCCAATGCTGTTTCAATGTTATTTTTTCCGAAATCACCAACCTCTTCAAATTTAATTATTTTTAGATTATCAGGTTCAAATCCACTATAATTATCTAATGTTATCAATATTTTACATAGATTAGTTCTAGTAGTGGCAAGAGCAACTCTATTAGCTAAAATATTGTTTGAGGCTATAACAGCTTTTGCATCAGAATGTTCTAAAATATAATGATGATCGTCTTCAGTGTTTGTAGTGTAAGCCGGGACAGTTATGGCGCCAATTAGGTTTATCGCTAGGTCAGCAATAATCCATTCTGGTCTATTTTCAGAAACAATGACAATCTTATCCCCAGGCTTGACTCCAAGGGATCGTAAACCCCCTGCAAACTCCTTTACTTTTAAAGATGTCTCATTCCAAGTTAAAGGTATCCATTCTTTATTCTTTTTTGTCCACAAAAAAGGTTTTTCATTATATTGTTCGGCTCTATCAAAGAAAAGTTTATTTAAAGATTTAAAGGTCATACATTAACTATTTGAGGAAAGTTGGTATAAAGATATGGCCGCGCTAACGCTAACATTAAGAGTGGAGAAATTATCATCGGCTTTATTTTCAATAAACGCCATAATATCACATTTAGTTTTTGTTAATCTTCTCAAGCCTTTCCCCTCCGAGCCCATAACTAAGACTTTAGGCTGATTACTGTCAATTTTAACTTCATTTAGATTAGACTCACCTAATTCATCTAGACCTATAACTAAAAAACCTTTTTTTGATAAAGTTGTCAATGTTGAAGATAGATTTGTAACTTCAATAAAGTCAATGAATTCTAGAGCACCTGAAGCTGCTTTTGCAAGTGAACCAGTTTCTCCAGGGCTATGTTTTTTTGTAGTTATGATAGATTTAGCTCCAAAAACTTTAGCAGATCTCATAATTGCACCAATATTTTGAGGGTCTGTTACTTGGTCTAAGGCAATGATAAGATTACTATTAAAGCTATCTTCAATAGATTTTTTTTCAAGCTTTAATGTTTCTAAAACAAATCCTTGATGAGTTGTGGAATTATTAGCAAATAATTTATCAATTTCACTCAATGTTAGTATTGTAAGAGGATGTTCATTTTTAATGTCAAGTTTCTCAATAATAGGTATATTTTTTTCAGTAATATATAATTTTTTAATTTTTCTATTTTTATTTTTTAAAGCCGAAATAACTGCATGATGACCCCAAATATAATGAGGATTTGAGTTTGCTTTTTTATGCTTTTTTGCTTGGTTTTTTCTCATTTTTACTATTTTTTTCTTAATTAATCTTTATAAAATTAATATTAAAAAATAACAAGTAAATGAAATTTTATGGATTTTTTTTTAATTTAATATATTGTTTTTTTTTAATAAATGAATTCTAGGTATTGACTTTCATTGCAGAAGGCACAATAAACCAATTCTGCTTTGGATTAAAGCGCTGGTAAGCTCTCTAAACTTTGGAGGGATGCCCGAGTGGTTAAAGGGGACGGGCTGTAAACCCGTTGGCTATGCCTACGTTGGTTCAAATCCAACTCCCTCCACCAGTTGAAGAGCTAGCAGGTGGTGTGATAGGCGGGTGTAGCTCAATGGTAGAGTAACAGCCTTCCAAGCTGATGATGAGGGTTCGATTCCCTTCACCCGCTCCATTTGATCCAAGGTATTTAAATTGGTGTTGCCAATTTTAGTTAATTTAGTGGAGTATAAATATGTCTAAAGAAAAATTTGAACGTAACAAGCCTCATTGTAACATCGGAACCATAGGTCATGTTGATCACGGAAAAACTACTCTAACTGCTGCTATTACAAAAGTATTAGCGGATGCAGGTAGTGCAGAATTCTCTGCTTTTGATCAAATTGACAATGCTCCTGAAGAGCGTGAAAGAGGCATCACAATTGCAACTTCTCATGTTGAGTATGAAACTGAAGGTCGTCATTACGCTCACGTTGATTGTCCTGGTCACGCTGACTATGTTAAAAATATGATAACAGGTGCCGCTCAAATGGATGGCGGAATTTTAGTCGTATCCGCGGCTGATGGCCCAATGCCTCAAACGAGAGAACATATTTTGCTTGCCCGTCAAGTTGGTGTTCCTGCCCTTGCTGTTTTCATGAACAAAGTTGATCAAGTTGATGATGAAGAGCTTCTTGAGCTAGTTGAGATGGAAATTAGAGAATTGCTTAATGAATATGAATTCCCAGGCGATGATATTCCGATTGTAAAAGGATCTGCTTTAGCTGCGTTAGAAGGAAAAGATGACGCAATTGGTAAAGAAGCAATTCTTGAGTTAATGAAACAAATTGACGAATATATTCCTCAACCTGAAAGACCTGTTGATCAGCCTTTCCTAATGCCTATTGAGGATGTTTTCTCAATTTCTGGACGAGGAACTGTTGTTACAGGACGAGTTGAGAGAGGTGTAATTAATGTTAATGAAGAAATAGAAATTGTTGGTGTTAAAGAAACTCAAACTACAACATGTACTGGTGTTGAGATGTTCCGTAAACTTCTTGATCAAGGTGAAGCAGGTGACAATGTAGGTGTTCTTCTTAGAGGTATTGACAGAGATCAAGTAGAAAGAGGACAAGTTCTTTGTAAACCAAAATCAATCACACCACATACAAAATTTAAAGCTAGTGCATATATTTTGACTAAAGAAGAGGGTGGAAGACATACTCCATTCTTTACAAACTATAGGCCTCAATTTTATTTTAGAACGACTGATGTTACTGGAGTTGTAACACTTCCTTCTGGAACTGAGATGGTTATGCCTGGTGATAACATTGAGGTTGATGTAGAGCTAATTGTTCCAATCGCAATGGAAGAAAATCTTCGTTTTGCTATTCGTGAAGGTGGTAGAACAGTTGGTGCTGGTGTTGTTTCGGCAATAGTCGAATAATTTACTTTTGGAGGAGTGTAGCTCAATTGGCTAGAGCACCGGTCTCCAAAACCGGGGGTTGGGGGTTCGACTCCCTCCACTCCTGCCAAAAATAGGTACAATTCGAAAAATTTTGGAGAAATAGTATGTCAAAGGTAAGTCCTTTATTATTTATTCAACAGGTTAGAAATGAGGTTTCAAAAGTTACTTGGCCCTCAAGAAATGAGACGACTATAACTTCAGTTATTGTTATTTTCTTCGCAATAATTGCATCTATATTTTTCTTTTTAAGTGATCAGGTGATGAGCTTCTTTATTAAATTAATTTTAGGATTAGGGAATTAATTAATGTCTAAACGATGGTATATAATTCATGCATACTCTAATTTTGAAAAGAAAGTTGCTGAGTCTATCCAAGAAAGGGCTTCCCTTGCAGGAATAGAGGACCTTATTGATGAGATTGTTGTTCCTACTGAAGATGTTGTAGAAATTAGAAGGGGAAGAAAGGTAAATACTGAAAAAAGGTTTTTTCCAGGATACGTTTTGATAAAGATGGAATTAACTGATGAAGCCTTTCATTTAGTAAAAAGTACTCCAAAAGTTAGTGGTTTCCTAGGTTCTGATCATGGAACTAAACCACACCCTGTTTCACAATCTGAAATAGATAGAATCACCAATAGAGTACAAGAAGGAATTGATAATCCAAAACCTTCGATAGTATTTGAAATTGGCGAGCAAGTTAGAGTATCTGAGGGACCCTTTGCCTCTTTTAGTGGTTTTGTAGAAGAGATTGATGAAGAAAAAACTAGACTAAAGGTCGCAGTTTCTATATTTGGTCGTCCTACACCTGTTGAACTCCAATATGGTCAAGTTGAGAAATTATAAGGTAGATAGTTATGGCAAAAGAAATTGAAGGTTATTTAAAGTTACAAGTACCTGCTGGTCAAGCAAATCCCTCGCCTCCAATTGGACCTGCTCTAGGTCAAAGAGGTTTGAACATTATGGAGTTTTCAAAGGCTTTTAATGATGCAACAAAAGATGAGGTTCCTGGAACACCTCTGCCAACTACCATAACAATTTATGTGGATAAGTCTTTTACTTTTAAAGTTAAAACTGCTCCTACAAGTTATCTGTTGAAAAAAGCTGCCAAAATTGATAAAGGATCACAAACACCAGGACGAGAATCAAAAGGTTCTGTATCAATTGCGCAATGTAAAGAAATTGCTGAAACGAAAATGAAAGATTTAAATGCTAATGATCTTGATGCTGCTGTAGAAATTGTTAAAGGCTCTGCAAGATCAATGGGCATGGAAGTTAGGGATTAAAATGTCAAAAAAAGGTAAAAGATCTATTTCTAATGAAGATGGTATTGATTTTGAAAAAAATCATGACCTAACTGAAGCAGTTGCTCTCGTTAAATCTAAAGCAAATGCAAAATTTGATGAAACTATCGAGGTTTCTATGAATCTTGGTCTTGACCCTTCTCAATCAGACCAAACCGTTAGAGGAGTTGTTAGTCTACCCAATGGTATTGGCAAGGATGTAAGAGTAGCTGTATTTGCTAGAGGTGATATTGCAAAGCAAGCTGAGGATGCTGGAGCAGATTTGGTTGGTGCTGAGGAATTAGTTGATGAAGTTGCTTCAGGAAAAATTGATTTTGATCGTTGTATATCAACTCCTGATATGATGCCATTGGTTGGAAAATTGGGTAAGGTTTTAGGACCAAGAGGTATGATGCCTAATCCTCGTACTGGAACTGTTACTAATGATGTTTCAGATGCTGTAAAGTCTTCTAAGTCAGGTGCTGTAGAATTTAGAGCTGAAAAAGGCGGAGTAGTGCATGCTGGAATTGGTAAGGCTAGTTTTTCAGAAGATGCTATATCAGAAAATATTAAAGAATTTATTAATGCGGTTCGAAAAGAAAAGCCAAGCGGTGCGAAAGGAACCTATATAAAAAAGATTTCTCTAAGTTCTACTATGGGACCTGGAGTAAGAATTGATACCGGAGGCGTTTAGAGTTTTTGGTATCATATGCATGCCTTATGCATGCAAACTGTCCTAGATTATGGGTGTTTTTACTTAAAGTGTTTGTCACTCCTATATGAGACAGGTAGAGAGACGAATAAGAATTTTTTTCTTAATCGGTTCAATATCAGGACAGCCGGTTATTCTACATAATTACTTGTAGAATTTTTGTTGTTAGACCCCTTGTGGGTTTGTTTTGGAGAAAGCTTGTGGATAGAGCCAGTAAAGAAAAAATTGTTTCATCATTGAATAAAGCTTTTGATGAGTCTAATTTTCTAATTGTTACTCAAAATGAAGGTTTAACAGTAGAAGAAATGTCTTCTTTAAGAAATACTCTTAGAGAAGAAGCTGACACATCTTTTAGAGTTGCTAAAAATAGTCTTGCAAAGATAGCAGTTGATAATACATCAGCTAAATCTTTAGAGGCTTTATTTAATGGTCCAACGGCTATTGCATTTTCAAATGAATTAACTTCATCGCCAAAAATTATTGTCGACTTTGCAAAAGATAACGAGAAGCTATCGATTGTAGGTGGCATGATGGATGGTGAGTTAATAGATGGTGAGGTTATTAAGAAACTTGCAAATCTTCCTACAATGGATGAGTTAAGGGCAAAAATTATTGGTGTACTAAGTGCGCCTGCTACTAAAATTGCTGGAATTCTAACTCGACCAGGTGGTCAATTAGCTCAGGTGATTCAAGCAAAGTCCCAACTACCAGAATCGGAAAACGCAACAAATGAAACCACCGCAGAAGAAACTGCTGCAGAAGAAGCTACTCCAGTAGAAGAAACTGCATCAGAAGAAACTGCTCCGGCAGAAGAAACTGCTGCAGAAGAAGCTACTCCAGTAGAAGAAACTGCATCAGAAGAAACTGCTCCAGAAAAGGAAACTGATTAATTATTATAAATACTATTATTAGGAGATTATTATGGCTGATTTAGAAAAAATTGTTGAAGAACTATCAAGTTTGTCTGTTTTAGAAGCGTCAGAGCTATCAAAATTACTTGAGGATAAATGGGGTGTTTCTGCTGCTGCACCAGTTGCCGTTGCTGCACCTGCTGCAGGTGGTGGAGAAGCTGCCGCTGAAGAGAAAGATTCCTTTACCGTTGTATTAGCTGCTGCTGGCGATAAGAAGATAAATGTTATTAAAGAAGTAAGAACTATAACAGGCCTTGGATTGAAAGAAGCTAAAGATTTAGTAGAAGGCGCACCAAAAGATGTTAAGGAAGGTGCTTCAAAAGATGAAGCTAATGAAATTAAGGAAAAACTTGAAGCTGCTGGTGCAACAGTAGAACTTAAGTAATAAACTTTTTTTAAATTATTTAACAATATAACTTTAGGGTTAACAAATATGTCGCAAACATTGCAAAATCGAAAAAGACTAAGAAAGACTTTTCAAAGAAATGATCAAATTGCTGAAATGCCAAATCTTATAGAGGTTCAGAAATTTTCATATGAGCTTTTTTTACAGAGATTTGTTTCTAGCGAAGATAGACTTGATAAAGGTCTTGAAAATGTTTTTCGTTCAGTCTTTCCGATAAGCGATTTTAGCGAGACTTCTACCATTGAATACATTTCTTATTCTTTTGACGAGCCTAAATTCGATACTGATGAATGTATTCAAAGGGGTTTGACTTATGCTGCTCCGTTAAAAGTAACACTTAGACTTATTGTTTTTGATGTTGATGAGGAAACTCAAGCTAAATCTGTTAAAGATGTCAAAGAACAAGACGTATACATGAGCGACCTACCTTTAATGACAGAAAATGGTACCTTTATAATAAATGGTACTGAGAGGGTTGTTGTTTCTCAGATGCATAGGAGTCCTGGTGTTTTCTTCGATCATGATAGAGGTAAAACTCATTCTTCTGGAAAAATACTTTTTGCTGCAAGAATTATCCCTTATAGAGGCTCATGGATGGATTTTGAATTTGATCCAAAGGATATTGTTAATGCAAGAATTGATAGAAAGAAAAAAATTCCTGCTACAACAATTTTGTATAGCTTGGGTTACGATGCAGAAGAAATTCTTTCAATGTTCTATAAAAGTGAAGAGTATACAAAATTCAAGGATGGATGGAAAAAAGACTTCGTACCAGAAAATCTTATTGGTGGAAAATCTTTGTTCCCGCTTGTGTCAAAAGGAAAAGTAGTTGTTGAGCAGGGTAAAAAGTTTACCCCTAGGTTATTAAAACAACTTGAAGAGAAAAATCTTAAAGAATTAGAAATTTCAAATGAAGAGCTAATTGGTAAATTTATATCTGAAGATATAGTAAATATTGAGACAGGAGAAATTTTTGCGGAAGCTGGCGAAGAAATTACAGAAGAGTTAATTGCCCTATTTGAGTTAGAAAAAATAAAATCAGTACCTGTTTTGGTTATTGATAATATCAACTCTAGTCCTTTTTTACGCAACACTCTTGCTCTCGATAAATCTATTGATAAAGAAACTGCTTTATTTGAAATTTATAAAATTCTTAGACCAGGTGAACCCCCTACAGTTGAGAGTGCAACTGCTCTTTTTGAAAGCCTATTTTTTGATGCTGATCGTTACGATCTTTCAGATGTAGGTAGGGTTAAGTTAAATATGAGACTTAATCTTGATACACCTGATACTGTAAGAGTTTTAACTAAAGATGATATTACATCCGTTTTAAAAACATTGGTTGATCTAAGGGATGGTAAGGGAGATATTGACGATATAGATAATCTTGGAAATAGAAGAGTAAGATCGGTTGGTGAATTACTTGAAAATCAGTTTAGAATTGGTCTTCTTAGAATGGAGAGAGCTATAAGAGAAAGAATGAGCTCTGTTGATATTGATGCTGTTATGCCTCAAGATATTATCAATGCTAAGCCTATAGCGGCTACTATTAGAGAATTTTTTGGTTCTTCGCAATTATCACAATTTATGGATCAAACAAATCCATTATCTGAGATTACTCATAAAAGAAGGGTTTCAGCCTTAGGGCCAGGAGGATTGACAAGAGAAAGAGCTGGTTTTGAAGTTAGAGATGTTCATCCAACTCATTATGGCAGAATCTGCCCAATTGAAACACCTGAAGGTCCAAATATTGGTCTTATAAATTCATTGGCAACCTATTCTAGAATTAATAAGTATGGTTTTATTGAAAGTCCATATTTAAAAGTTGTTGATGGCAAGAAAACAAATGAAATTGTTTATTTATCAGCAGTTGAAGAAAGTAGGTATAGAATTGCCCAAGCAGACGAGCCTGCCGATGAAAAAGGAAATCTATTATCTGAGCTTCTCAATTGTAGACATGATGGAGATTTTGATCTTGTTCCTCCAGCATCAGTTGATTTTGTTGATGTTAGCCCTCAACAAACTGTTTCAGTTGCTGCTGCACTAATTCCTTTTCTTGAAAATGATGATGCAAATAGAGCTCTGATGGGATCAAATATGATGCGTCAAGCTGTACCATTAGTTACAAATGAAGCTCCTTTTGTTGGAACTGGAATGGAAGAAACTGTTGCAAGAGACTCAGGTTCATCTGTGGTTGCAACTAGAGATGGTATTGTCGATCAGGTTGACTCCCAGAGAATTGTTGTTACTTCAAAAGGGGATTTAGAAGCTGGTGATCTAGGGGTAGATATTTATAATTTAAAAAAATTCCAAAGATCCAATCAATCAACATGTATGAACCAAAGACCCTTGGTTAGAGTTGGTGATCAAATTTTTAAGGGTGATATTATTGCTGATGGTCCGTCAACTGACTCTGGAGAGCTTGCTCTTGGAAAAAATGTTCTTGTAGCATTTATGCCATGGAATGGATACAACTTTGAAGATTCTATTTTAATATCAGAAAAAATTGTTAAAGATGATGTCTTTACCTCTATTCATATTGAAGAATTTGAGGTTATGGCCAGAGATACAAAACTGGGTTCAGAGGAAATAACCAGAGATATTCCGAATGTAGGCGAAGAGGCACTTAGAAACCTAGATGAATCAGGTATTGTTTATATTGGTGCTGAGGTAAAGCCTGGTGATATTTTAGTTGGAAAAGTTACCCCTAAAGGGGAAAGCCCAATTACACCTGAAGAAAAACTTCTTAGAGCAATCTTTGGTGAAAAAGCTTCTGATGTAAGAGACTCTTCACTTAAACTTCCCCCAGGAACAAATGGCTCAGTTGTTGATGTAAGAGTTTTTAATAGACATGGTATCGAGAAGGATGAAAGAGCTCTTGCTGTTGAAAGAGAGGAAGTTGAAAGATTATCCATCGATAGGGATGATGAATTATCGATTTTGGATAGAAACATTTTTTCAAGACTAAAAGAGTCTATAGTTGGTAAAATGGCATCATCCGGTCCATCAATTACAAGTGAAAAAACAAAAATTGACGAAGAAATGCTTAATGATATTCCTAAAAATTCTTGGTGGGATTTCGTTATGCAAAATAATAGTGTTCAGAAGGAAATTGAGAGTCTTCGTGATCAGTATAATGAAAATAAAAGTCAAATTGAAAAAAGATTTGAAGATAAAGTAGAGAAGGTTAGTAGAGGTGACGAATTATTGCCTGGTGTAATGAAGAGCATTAAAGTTTATGTTGCTATAAAAAGAAAACTTCAACCTGGTGATAAAATGGCAGGTCGTCATGGTAATAAAGGTGTTATTTCTAGAATTGTTCCCGCAGAAGATATGCCATATTCAGCTGATGGAAGGCATGTAGACGTCGTTTTAAATCCACTTGGTGTTCCAAGTAGAATGAATGTTGGTCAAATACTTGAAACACATTTAGGAGCTGCATGCGCAGGACTTGGTCAACAAATTAACAATGCATTAAAATCCTATGAAGCTGGTGGCGATATATCTAATGTCAGGTCTACTTTAGAAAGTATTTATAAACCATCTGAAATAAAAAAATATGAAGATGGCGATTTGATTGAAATGAGCCATTCTTTAAGAAAGGGTGTTCCTATTGCAACTCCAGTTTTTGATGGTGCTAGAGAAAATGATATTAATGACTTGTTGGAAAAGGCTGATTTAAACACTACTGGTCAGATTACTCTTTATGATGGAAGAACCGGTGAGAAGTTTGATAGACCTGTAACAGTTGGATATATATATATCTTAAAACTACACCACCTAGTAGACGATAAAATTCATGGCCGATCTGTTGGTCCATATAGCTTAGTAACTCAACAGCCGTTGGGTGGTAAGGCTCAATTTGGAGGTCAAAGATTTGGAGAGATGGAAGTATGGGCTCTTGAGGCATATGGGGCAGCATATACTCTTCAAGAAATGCTTACTGTCAAATCAGACGATGTAGCGGGTAGAACAAAAGTTTATGAGTCTATTGTTAGAGGAGAGGAAAACTTTGAATCTGGCGTACCAGAAAGTTTCAATGTTTTGGTCAAAGAAATGAGATCTTTAGGATTAAATGTAGAATTGCAAGATTCTTCAGATTAATTACATAACTCCTGCCAAGGGGATTGATAATTAATAATTATATATGAGGATATAATGAACAAAGAAGTTTTAAATTTATTTAATCAACCTAAGTCTGGTCAAACTTTTGATCATATTCGCATAGGTATAGCAAGTCCTGAAAAAATTCTTTCATGGTCATTTGGCGAAATAAAAAAACCTGAAACAATTAATTATAGAACTTTTAAACCTGAGAGAGACGGTCTTTTTTGTGCAAGAATTTTTGGTCCAGTAAAAGACTATGAATGCTTATGTGGTAAATACAAAAGAATGAAATTTAAAGGCATTGTTTGTGAGAAATGTGGAGTAGAGGTTACTCTATCAAAAGTTAGAAGAGAAAGGATGGGGCATATAGAATTAGCTTCTCCAGTTGCTCATATTTGGTTTTTAAAATCTCTTCCTAGCAGAATTGGCTTAATGCTAGATATGATGCTCAAGGATCTTGAAAAAGTCCTATATTTTGAGAGTTATTTGGTTATAGATCCAGGCTTAACACCTTTAGATAATCTTCAATTATTGACTGAAGAAGAGTATTTGGATGCTCAGGATGAATATGGAGTTGATAATTTTAGGGCTGAAATTGGTGCTGAAGCTATAAGGTATTTATTGGAAAATATTGATTTAGATCAAGTTAGTGAGGATATAAGAAAAGAGATAAAAGAAACTAAAAGTGAGTTAAAACCAATAAAATTAGCAAAGAGATTAAAACTTATTGAGGCTTTTAGAGAGTCAGGAAATAAGCCTGAGTGGATGATTATGAAGGTGATACCGGTAATTCCTCCGGAATTAAGACCCTTAGTTCCTCTTGATGGTGGAAGATTTGCTACATCTGATCTTAATGATCTCTACAGAAGGGTTATAAATAGAAATAATAGATTAAGACGTCTTATGGATTTAAGAGCACCTGATATCATTATAAGAAATGAAAAAAGAATGCTGCAAGAGTCTGTTGATGCTCTCTTTGATAATGGAAGAAGAGGAAGAGTTATTACAGGAACAAATAAACGACCTTTAAAATCATTGTCTGATATGTTGAAGGGAAAGCAAGGACGTTTTAGACAAAATCTTCTTGGTAAAAGAGTAGATTATTCAGGCCGCTCAGTAATTGTGGTTGGACCGGAACTTAAACTTCATCAGTGTGGACTGCCTAAAAAACTTGCTTTAGAGTTATTTAAGCCTTTCATATATTCTAAATTAGAGTCATTAGGATTTTCATCAACTGTTAAACAGTCAAGAAGAATGGTTGAAAGACAAACTCCAGAAGTATGGGATATTTTAGAAGAAGTAATTAGAGAGCATCCAGTTTTATTAAATAGAGCTCCAACTCTCCACAGATTAGGTATACAAGCCTTCGAACCAGTTCTTATTGAAGGCAAAGCTATTCAATTACACCCTCTAGTTTGTGCAGCTTTTAACGCTGACTTTGATGGTGATCAAATGGCTGTTCATGTTCCTCTTTCATTAGAGGCGCAACTTGAAGCAAGAGTTTTGATGATGTCTACTAATAATATTCTTCACCCCGCAAGTGGCGAGCCAATTATTGTTCCAAGTCAGGATATTGTCCTTGGTCTATACTATCTATCTCAAATGAAAGAGGGTGAACCAGGGGAAGGTAAAAGTTTTGATAGTGTTAATGAAATTAGATTTGCTCTTGAAAGCCAATCTATAACTCTTCACTCAAAAATAAACTATAGAATTGATGGTAGTGATGATGAAAAGATTTCATTTGAGACAACTCCTGGTAGAGTATTAATTTCTGAAGAGTTGCCTAAAAATGAGAATGTAAAATTTGATATTGTTAACAAATTACTAACTAAGAAAGAAATATCAAAAATTATTGACGATGTTTATAGGCACTGTGGTCAAAAAGATACCGTAATATTTTGTGATCATATAATGAAGCTTGGTTTTAAAAATGCTTTTAAAGCAGGAATTTCCTTTGGAAAAGATGACATGATTATTCCTGAGGAAAAAGAAAAAATGATTGAGGAGACTCATTCCTTAGCAACTGAGTTTGAACAGCAATATATAGATGGATTTATCACCAGAGGGGAGAAATATAATAAAGTTGTTGATGCTTGGGCTAAATGCACCGATAGAGTTGAAAACAAAATGATGGAAAAAATTTCAACTACTTCCATTAATGAAGAAACAAATAGAGAAAATGATGTTAATTCAATTTATATGATGGCTCACTCGGGTGCCAGGGGTTCTGCGGCTCAAATGAAGCAGCTTGCTGGTATGAGAGGTCTAATGGCTAAACCATCTGGTGAAATTATTGAAACACCAATTATATCAAATTTTAAAGAGGGATTGAATGTTTTAGAGTATTTTAATTCTACCCACGGGGCTAGAAAAGGTCTTGCTGATACAGCCTTGAAGACTGCTAACTCTGGTTACCTAACCCGAAGACTAGTTGATGTTGCCCAAGACTGTATTATTACCGAAGATGACTGCGGAACTGATGAAGGTATTACTATGACCGCTGTTATAGACTCAGGAGAAGAGATTGTTCCATTATCACAACGATTACTTGGAAGAGTTCCTTGCGAAGATATTATTGATCCTGGAACTAATGAAGTTATTGCTAAAAAAGGTGAAATTATTGAAGAATATCAAGTTCCTCTTTTAGATAAGGCCAATCTTGTATCAGTTAAGTTAAGGTCGGTTCTAACATGTAATACTAAAAGAGGTGTTTGTGCAAAATGTTATGGACGTGATTTAGCAAGAGGAACACCTGTGAACATAGGGGAAGCTGTTGGTGTAATTGCAGCTCAATCTATCGGTGAACCAGGTACCCAGCTTACAATGAGAACTTTCCACATTGGTGGAACAGCTCAGGTCATGGATAATTCTTATGTAGAGTCAAATACCGATGGTTCAGTTCAAATTGAGAATTTAAATTTTCTCAAAGATTCTGATGGAAGAAATGTGGTTATTGGAAGAACTACGGTCATAAACGTTATTGATGAAAATGGAATTGAAAGAGCAAGTCATAAACTTCCTTATGGCTCTCAATTGTTAATTGACGATGGTGAAAAAGTAAAAAAGAACCAAAGGTTAGCTCAATGGGACCCTTATACAATACCAATTATTACTGAGGCTTCAGGAGTTGTAGCATTTGAAGATTTAGTTGATGGTGTTAGTATTGGAGAAGTTTCAGACGAGTCCACTGGTATAAGTCAAAAAGTTGTTATCGATTGGAAAAATTCATCTAAGTCTGGTGAGTTAAAACCTTCTATGGTTATTAAGGGTACGGATGGAAATATTGTAACTTTAGAAAATAATAGAGAAGCTAGATATTTAATGTCAGTTGACGCAATTATTTCAGCCAGCGATGGTACTAAAGTAGGCGCAGGTGATGTTATTGCAAGAATACCAACAGAGGGTGCTAAAACTAAAGATATTACTGGAGGCTTACCTAGGGTTGCGGAGTTATTTGAGGCTAGAAAGCCAAAAGATCATGCAATTATTGCTGAAATTACTGGTAGAGTTGAATTTGCTCGTGATTATAAAAATAAAAAGAAAATAGTTATTCATCCTCTTGATGAATCTGAACAAGAAGTAAGCTATTTAATCGCAAAGGGGAAACATATATCTGTTCAAGATGGTGATACAATTGAAAAAGGAGAGTATCTGATTGATGGAAATCCTGCTCCACATGATATTTTATCTATCCTGGGTTTAGAGGCCCTTGCTAGTTATCTTGTTAATGAGATTCAAAGTGTTTATCGTCTTCAGGGTGTTACAATTAATGATAAGCATATAGAGGTTATTACAAGACAAATGCTTCAAAAAGTTGAAATATCTGATCCTGGTGATAGTGCTTTTATAACTGGAGAACAACTTGACAAACTTGAGGCTGAAGAAATCAATGAGAAATTAATTTCAAAAAAGCAACAACCTATGGTCTATAAACCAATTTTATTAGGTATTACCAAGGCTTCTCTTCAAACAAGATCTTTTATTTCTGCAGCATCTTTCCAAGAAACTACAAGAGTTTTAACTGATGCAGCTGTTTATAGAAAATCAGATCATTTAATAGGCCTGAAAGAAAATGTTATTGTTGGTAGATTAATCCCTGCTGGAACAGGCAGCTCAATTCGAAGGCTTGAGAATGATGCGGCTATTCGAGACGAGGCATTAATTGCTGAAAACGCTAAAAATGTTGAAAATGAAGAAATAACAGCTGAATAATAATTATAAAAAATACTGTTTTTTTCTTGACTGAAAACAAATACAAAGCTACTAAGACAACGCTTATGACAGGTCGTAGGAATTTTCCTAAACGCTGCCGCGCCATTCGCAAAAAATTATAACAACATATTCATTATTTTTTAATGAATAAAACCTTATTGGGGAATATTAGTATGCCTACAATTAATCAGTTGGTTCGCAATAGAAGGGAAAATATTGCAAAAAGAAATAAAGTTCCTGCTATGGAAGCTTGTCCTCAAAAAAGAGGTGTTTGCACACGTGTTTATACAACAACACCAAAAAAGCCAAATTCCGCATTAAGAAAAGTAGCAAGAGTAAGATTAACCAATGGTTTTGAGGTTACAAGTTATATACCTGGAGAGGGTCATAATCTACAAGAGCATTCAGTTGTTTTAATTAGAGGTGGAAGAGTAAAAGATCTTCCTGGTGTCAGATATCATGTTCTTAGAGGTGTTTTAGATACCCAAGGGGTTTCAGAGCGCAAACAAAGAAGATCTAAGTACGGTACTAAAAGGCCTAAATAGTTATAGAGGAATAATAAATGTCCAGAAGACATAAAGCTGAAAAAAGAGAAATTTTTCCTGATCCTAAATACAGGGATGAGGTTATTTCAAAATTTATGAATAATTTGATGGTGGATGGAAAAAAGTCTGTAGCCGAAAAAATTGTTTATGGAGCTTTTGATAATATTGAAAGTAAACTTAAAACTGACCCTGTGAAGGTCTTTCATGATGCCATTGATAATGTAATGCCTTCTGTTGAGGTTAGGTCAAGAAGAGTTGGTGGTGCGACTTACCAAGTTCCTGTAGAAGTTAAATCTAAAAGAGGTCAAGCCCTAGCTTTGAGATGGATAATGGATGCTACTAGAAAAAGAAAAAACAAGACTATGGCTGAAAA
>Ga0208127_1000569_pt1 | contig 18857 bp, 18 predicted proteins | sample ETNtaG_6_FD_185751 | JGI IMG/M metagenome (GOLD analysis project Ga0208127, IMG submission 185751) | Marine microbial and viral communities from oxygen minimum zone, Eastern Pacific Ocean - ETNP201306SV45 (SPAdes) (version 2) | ecosystem: Environmental > Aquatic > Marine > Oceanic ... | reverse complement strand
TTGATGGTATTCTGGTGGTTTAAAGTTGGTATTCCTAACGAACCAGTTGGAGACCTTCCTCCAAAATTATACTATCCAGGAATGCTTGCAATCAGTTTGTACTTGGGAGCTTTACTACAGTGTACAATGCTTGGTTCCACAATATTGGGTGTTGAAGGTAAAAGATTATGGATTATGAAGTCTAATCCTGTTGAATCTCTTCTGATTATGAAGGGTAAGGCATTTGCGCTTTTGTTTATGGCATTCCCAGGACTTTTATCTATTTGGCTTCCAATTTGTATCTTAGCAGAATTTCCATTTGAAGTAACTTTATTTTTTGGAGAATGTGTATTAATTCTTCTGTTCGTTAATACAGGATTGGGAATATGGGCAGGTAGTGCATTTGCAAATTTTGATGAAAGTGATCGAGGTAATCCTGATATTTTAGTTCAATTTATGCTGATGGGAACTTCAGCTTTCTTCTCTGCAATTTTATTGATTCTGCCAGCCTCAGTTATGTTATATAATCATTCAATCGGACTTCTTGCTGGAGGAATATTTGTTTTATTATCTTTTGCAGTTATGTTTGCTGGAATTAGAGCAAGTTCTTCAGCATATCGCACAATATACATTGATAGTTATGGTGCTTAATTTTTTTAGCAAATAAGGTAATAACTGCAGTTCTATGGGTTAATGTGGTATTGATAGCGTCTGATGAGATGGAGGCTTATTTTGAAAATTTGGAAAAAAAGGCTGATAAATGTTATACATTGGTTGAGAAAGTTAGAAAGGCAGGTTTTGACCCCTCAGATTCTCCTGAAATACCAAGAGCTAAAGATTTAGCTGAGAGAGTTGAGGCTCAAGTTGGTCCCGAAGGAATTGCTCCAAGAATTCGGGAAGTAGCTGAAGAAAATGATAGAGAATCTACAGCACTAATTATTGCAAAGGAACTAGCAGGAAAACTGAAATCAGAGTTAGGTTTAGAAAAAGCACTAGAACAAGCTGTCAGAACATCTTTATCAATTTTAACGGAAGGAGTCTTAGTTGCTCCAACAGAAGGTGTGGTAAAAGTTAGTACTTTAGAGAACAGTAATAACACAAAATGTGCTTCTATATACTATGCAGGTCCTATTCGTGCGGCAGGTGGTACAGCTCAAGCTCTATCGGTACTAATTGCAGACGTAGTTAGAAGGGAGCTTGATTTAGATTCTTACATTCCTACACCTGCAGAAATTGAAAGATATAAGGAAGAGATACCTCTTTACAAAAGAGCAGTTAACTTACAATACGTACCAAGTCCAGATGAGATACATACAATAGTAACCTCATGTCCTATATGTATTACAGGCGAAAGAACTGACAAGCTTGAAGTTGCAGGAAACAGAGATTTACCGAGAGTTGAAACAAATTCCTTGAGAGGGGGCGCATGCCTTGTGCTTGCTGAAGGCCTCTGCCTCAAAGCTGCCAAAGTATTGAAACATGTAGATAAATTAGGTATAAGTGGCTGGGATTTTCTAAGAACATATACTGAAAAGAAACGTAAATCTGCATCTGGTGATGTGAAAGAGCACAAATATTTGAAGGATGTATTAGCAGGTAGGCCAATTTTTGCCTTCCCAGATAAACCAGGAAGTTTTAGGCTACGCTACGGTCGCTCTAGAACAGCTGGTTTAGCATCCATGTCATTGCATCCTTCAACAATGTTAATTCTTGATTCATTTGCAGCTATTGGAACACAATTAAAGTTACAATTACCTGGCAAAGCTACAGCATCTACTCCTTGTGACACAATTGAAGGCCCTTCAGTCATATTGCAAAATGGAAAATTTGTTAGACTTGATGATTACGATTATGCCCTAGATGTCGTTGATCAAGTCAAAGAAATAGTTGATTTGGGTGAGTTACTGATTCCCGTTGGTGAATTTTTAGAAAATAATCATCCATTACAACCATCAGGTTGGTGTAATGAATGGTGGGACTTAATTGTAGAGTCTAAGGGAATTGAAAGATATAGTGGAGATTTTTCCTATGATTCACTCTACAATTTTTGTAAAGATAATGATATTCCTATGCATCCAAAGTATACATTTAACTGGGGTGATTTAGAATGTCAAGAAATTTTAGATTTAAGAGATCAGTTGATAAGAAATAGCCCTGAAGTAATTAAAAACAGATTTTCAAAAATATATAAAGAAATCTTTGTTAAATTGGGTTTATATTTTGAAATTAAAGACAATGTTATAGTTTTAGATTTAGGTTCTCAGCCACTGATTAGCTTGTTAGGTATTGATGTTAACGAAAATTCACTAGTAAATAATAAAGTAGATAGCAAGTATGAAGACTCACTAGAGCTTATATCACAGCTATCAGGAGTTTTGATTAAATGTAAAGCACCAACAAGGATTGGTGCCAGTATGGGACGTCCTGAAAAAGCAAACGAAAGGAGACTTAAGCCACCACCTCATGTATTGTTTCCTCTAGGAGATTCTGGTGGCAATCAAAGATTAGTCAATACTGCATTAAAAGAGAGACCATCTCGAAGAGGATTTAATCAAGGAAAACTAGGATCTATAGAGATGGTAACTCAATTGAGATATTGTAAGAATTGCAATGAAGAAACTATCTCCTTGAGGTGTTGTGAATCATTGACTATGGTTAAAGAAGACGCTAAGAAAAGAATAGTTGATGTTTCAGAAATAGTTACGAAGGCAATGAATAACACAAAGACAGGCATATTGCCTAAAATAAAAGGAATCAAGGAGCTTAAGTCCGGTCCAAAAATACCTGAATCTTTAGAAAAAGGCATACTTCGCTCAAAATATGATTTGAGAGTTTACAAGGATGGCACTCTTAGGTACGACATGATTGATTTGCCAATTACGCATTTTTATCCAAGAGAAATTGGTTTATCAGTTGAGAAAGCTTTAGAGTTAGGATATAATCTTGATGTTGACGGTCGTAAATTAGAATCTGAAAATCAGCTTTTGGAATTAAAGGTTCAGGACTTAATTGTTTCTAGAAATGCAGGCCCTTGGCTAGTTAAGGTAGCAAATTTTGTTAATGATGAATTAGTAAAACTTTACGATTCAGAGCCTTTTTACAATGTCACAGCGAATTCAGACATGCATGATTTAATTGGTAATCTATTGATATGTTTGAGCCCTCACACCTCCGCAGGAGTCCTAACTAGACTTATAGGATTTACATCAGCCAAAGCACAGTATGGTCATCCGTTTTTTCATGCATCTAAACGAAGAAACTGTGATGGTGATGAGGATTCAATAATGTTACTTTTAGACGGCCTACTCAATTTTTCAGACAGTTTTGTACCTACTACAAGAGGAGGTACTATGGATATACCAAGAGTTTTATCCACTAGAATAGATCCAATTGAAATAGACAGTGAAGCCCACAATGTCGAGTTAAACTCATCTTATCCGCTGGAATTTTATGAACACTCTGAGAAGCTGTCAAATCCTACAGAAGTTCTTGACTATCTTGATATAGTTTCCAAAAGACTAGAGACTCCTGAGCAATATGAAGGATACTCATTCACACACTCATCATCAGACATTAATCTTGGACCTAATGAGTCGAGATATGTTACCTTAGATTCCATGAAAAGTAAAGCCATAGCTTCTCTTGAATTGGCTAAGAAAACAAGGGCTTCTGATGCAAGTTATGTTGCTGAGCAGACTATTGAGAAGCATTTCATTCGCGATATTATTGGGAATCTGCGTTCATTCTCTACTCAAGGTGTTAGGTGTAAGAAATGTAATATGAAGTACCGCAGACCTCCATTGAAAGAAACTTGCTCCTGTGGAGGTTTACTGCAGTTAAATATTTCTCCTGCATCAGTAGCGAAATACAGGCAAATTGCAGGCGAAATAGCTGAGACTTACGGTTCAAGAAAATTTATCAAGCAAAGGTTAGAATTAGCTTTTAGTGCAATTGAAGAAACATTAGAGAACGAGCAGATTAAACAAATGGATTTAGGTGCCTTTCTTTGATAAATATAGTTGATAACATAAAATCAACTAATACTTGGTTAACTGAATTTGGATTAGATAATTATGATTCGATGATTTCTTTAAAGCAGTCTGAGGGCTACGGCAGATTGGGTAGATTCTGGGAGTCAGATTTGGGAGGCTTATATTTCTCTGTAAATTTACCTAACAGAAATCTTTTACCAATCATTATTGGCATTTCTGTCGCAGATATACTAGTTAAACTCAAATTAAATGTTAAACTCAAGTGGCCAAATGACATATTACTAAATGACATGAAATTGGGTGGAGTAATTTGTCATTCTGAAGGTAAAATCACAGTAGCTGGTTTAGGAATAAATATCAGTAATGAACCCAGTATTCGTACATCAACTAGTTTAGTAGGATTAGGTATAGAGATCAATAAGTTATCATTTGTAGATGAGCTTCTTGAAAAAATTAAAAATTATCTGAATTTCAACGACAAAGATATAATTGATAAATTTTTATTTTATGATTGTTTAATCGGTAAACAGGTTTCATGGAGTGAAGGAAACGGTACTGTCGTTACAGTTTCTGAAGATGGACGTTTAGTGGTCATAACTAATCATGAAAAGATATATTTGACTGAGGAAATTCATTTGAATGATTGATTGGGACTCTGAATCTTTCCATCCTGTAGTCAATCTTCCGGAGGATTACAAAATTCTGGATTTAACGAAAGGGCCTTGGATCTCGGGTGATAGTGGTTTTTCAATCGGAAAATATGATGAATTTAGGCCTAATGTTTACAATACAGATTTGTTTAAGAGCGTTCGTAATATTCATGTGGGAATAGATATTGGAGGGCCGGTAGGAACCCCTTGTATGGCTTTTATGGAAGGTAAAATTTTTGACTTTGGCTATAATTCAGCAGCTGGAGATTACGGTAATGTAGTTATTACCGAACACATTATTTCAAGCGTAAAAATATGGTCACTCTATGGACACTTAGATTCACAATCAATAATTAATAAAACAAAAGGGCAGTTTATTAAGAAAGGAGAGGTTATAGGTTTTTTTGGAGATGAAAGTGAGAACGGAGGCTGGGAGCCTCATCTTCATTTCCAGTTATCAGTTATAGAACCTGAAACACACGATTTGCCAGGAGTAGTTTCTATGGAGGACAGAGAATCAGCCCTTCGCAAATTTCCAGATCCGAGATTAGTTCTTGGACCTCTTTACTAAGTTAATAACTTTTTAATTACTAGGTTTGATAGCGTTATATGCGAAACGTAATGTTGTTTTTAATGTCAATATTTCTCGCTTCTGCAGGTTGCTTAGACAGCATCAAAGACGAATTGATTTCTTGTGAGAACAAAGTAGGAGAATGCAGATATGAAATTCTTCAAAGTGGTAAATATTCGAAGTTACATATTGAGATAAATTATGTTTCAGGTTATGAACCTAGTTCAGATGCTCTTGATTTGCTTAGGCAAAGAATAAATGAGGTTACGGACAAAAATACAGTAACAATTAGTCAGAATAGTTTTGGAAGTACAGATACTAGTTACTCTCTTGAAGAAATACTCGAAATTGAAAATTCACAGCGTAATAAATTTAAAGGTGGTGATGAATTTGTGATTCATATTTTATATCTAAATGGTGAATTTGAGGATAATGATAATGCACTAGGAATTGCATACAAGGGTTCTTCTTTCGCAATGTTTCAAGAAAAAATTGAGGATGCGGCTTTCTTATTCATATCTGCACAGGATATAGAGAAAGCAGTTCTTGTTCATGAATATGGACATCTCTTGGGATTAGTTAACATGGGATACACTTCACCTCATGATCATGAAGACCCAGATCACCCTCATCATTCAAATAATGAAGAATCAGTTATGTACTGGGCTGTTGAAAGTCAAGACTTTTACAATCAATTAGATGGCGAACCTCCAAATAATTTTGACTCCTATGATCTCGATGACCTAAATCTTATGAGACAAGGTAAGTTGTAGTGTATAATATTCAATATTTACATATTACAATAATTTACGTTCTGCTGATTTCATACATTAGCCATACACCAGCCTCTTCTCTTCCTGAATCAGGTAGTAATTTTTCAGACCTTGATAAATTGTTTCATTTTCTGGAGTTTTTTTTATTAGGTTTTCTTATTCAGCAGTCTTTGGTTGAAAGACAAATAAAACCTAAGAGTAATCTCATGTTCATTGCTCTAATTTTGGGCTTTTCGATAGCTTGTATTGATGAACTTCACCAGAGCATGGTAAACGGTCGAAATAGCTCTGTTCAAGATCTAGTGTTTGACTTTGCAGGAATTATTTCCAGTTTAATCTTTTTTAAAAATTACTACTGACTTTCCTAACTTTTCGTTTTATTTTAACTAATTTTCTAACTTTTGGCTTAGGTTCAAAGGATATCCATCCTGTACCTTTTTGCGTGCACTTTGGTTCGTCAGTATAATCTGCAGCCATGATAATTCGCGGCTTGCGAATTCGTTATTTAAAACTAATGTAAGATTCGCGTCAGGTGGTGGGAGTAAGCCCCTTTCTGTTAACCAAAATGGTTGGCGACATTTAGCTTTGCTTCCTACCTACCGCTCCCGAGCAGGTCTACGCGGATACTTGGAATTGCTCCGGCAGGGGTGCTCGTTTCACCAAATCCTTCACAGACGTCACGTCCTAGACGATCATTCCCATTGTGAGGCTGTGTCGTTTCTGTTGCATTGCCAATCCTCTCGGATTCCTTACGGCTGCCTTGCTCATGGAGAGGGGACTTTCCTCAGCCTAAGACCGTCGGTCGCCCTCCACCTCCTGACAATTTTTCATCTAAACTCAGGATATATAGTTCACTGTCGCAGTAAAACCTTATTTACTGGATATAATCCCAAATAATGTCAAAGGATGAGAAGTCTTCTAAAAATCTAAAACAAGATAATTCAGACTACAAGAAAGCTCATGATAAATGGGTAAAGGAAGTTCTCGAGCCTGCACTTGCTAAACATCCTGAAAGAAATAAGAAATTTATGACAACTTCAAGTCAGGAAGTTGATAGGCTATACACACCTCTTGACAATTTAAAGACAGATTTCAATAAAGATATATCCTTTCCTGGGGAATTTCCGTATACAAGGGGAATTCACTCGACAATGTATCGTGGTCGTTTGTGGACAATGCGAATGTTTGCAGGTTTTGGTTCAGCCGAGGAAACAAATGAAAGATTCAAGTATCTGCTAAGCCAAGGTAACGCAGGACTTAGCACAGCTTTTGATTTACCAACTCTATACGGTTACGACAGCGATTCACCTATGGCTGCTGGAGAGTTCGGAGAATGCGGAGTTGGAGTTAGCAGTATAGAAGACATGTCAATTTTATTCAAAGATATTCCATTAGACAAAGTTACTACTTCAATGACAATTAATTCACCAGCAGCAATGACCTGGGCTATGTACATTGCAAATGCTGAAAACAGAGGAATACCTAAATCAAATCTTGGAGGAACAATTCAAAATGATATTTTAAAGGAATATATTGCCCAGAAAGAGTATATTTTTCCACCTAATCCATCAATGCGCTTAGTGACAGACACAGTCGAGTACGGCACTAAAAATATGCCTAAATGGAATACTATTTCTATTTCAGGTTATCACATTCGTGAGGCAGGTTCTACAGCTGTTCAAGAACTTGCTTTCACTCTGGCAGATGGTTATGCTTACGCAGATTGGGCTATTGAGAGAGGATTAAATATTGATGATTTTGCTCCAAGATTTAGCTTTTTCTTCAATGCACACAATGATTTCTTTGAGGAGATAGCCAAATACCGAGCTGCAAGACGAATTTGGGCCAGAGATATGAAATACAAATACGGAGCCAAAGATCCACGTAGTATGACTCTTCGGTTTCACACACAAACAGCAGGCTGTAGTTTAACTGCCCAGCAGCCAGAAATTAACATAGTTAGAGTCGCCATACAGGCAATGGCTGGTGTATTGGGAGGAACTCAATCTTTACACACAGATTCAATGGACGAAGCTTTGGCTTTGCCTTCAGAAAAAGCAGTTCAAATTGCACTAAGAACTCAACAAATAATTGCCCACGAATCAGGTGTTGCAAATGTAGCAGATCCGTTAGGCGGAAGCTATTATTTGGAATGGTTAACAGATGACATGGAGAGACAGTCGAGAGATTACTTTGACAGGATAGAATCTCTTGGGGGAGTAGTTTCAGCAATAGAGAAAGGTTTCTTTCAAAAAGAAATTGCAGCGGCAGCATACAAATATCAACAAGAAATTGACAACAATGAGAGAACAGTAGTCGGTGTTAATGAATTTACTTCTAATGAGCCTGTAGAAATTCCTATTTTGGAGATGGATCCCGAAGGTTTCGAGAGGCAGTGTAGAAGACTTAAGAATCTTAGGTCGAGTAGGAATAAAGCACGTCACGAAGCTAGTCTTACAGCTATTGAGAAAGCAGCCGAGGGTGATGAGAATCTTATGCCGCATTTCATAGAAGCTGCAAAAGCTAAGGCTACTCTAGGTGAGATGTGTGACGTTCTAAGAGGAGTATTCGGCGAGTACAGAGAGGGCTCAGATTTCTGAGAATTTTTTTGTCAACAATCGTTTTAGGTTTAACAGGAAAAAATGCTTCAGGTAAAGGGACTGTAGCTGAAGTTTTGAAAGAGCACGGTTTTGTATATCATTCATTATCAGACTCTTTGCGTGACGAGCTTAATTTTTTAGGAAAAAAGGAGACACGTGAAAATTTAATTGAAATTGGTAATAAACTCAGAAATACTGGAGGTCCAGGTGTTTTAGCAGATAAATTAACATCAAAATTAAGCTCAGATTGCAATCACATTGTAGATTCAATAAGAAATCCGTTTGAAGTAGAATCTCTAAGAGAAAGTAGTAGAATTGGTAAATTTTTCCTTATTTCAGTAGATGCTGATGCTAAATTAAGATACGAAAGACTTAGTTTGAGAGGCCGCATTGGAGACAGCGATACTTGGGAGAATTTTCTTGAACAAGAACAAAAGGAAGATAACAACAATGATCCAAACAAACAGCAGTTATCTAAGACAATGAAATTAGCAGACTTTAAGATAGATAACAGTGGAACACTTGAAAATTTAAAAAATCAAGTTAACAAAATTATCAGTGAATTATAAATTCCATTCATAGGTCATTGTCAAGAAAAACATAAAAACAATAGGCATAAGGTGGAAGGCCATACCAAAAGCAACATTTACAGCCATCCATCTTCCAGCGTAATTGTTAGGCATTTCCATTACTTTGTCAACCACAGTATTCGTAGTATCAACAACTTTTCCTGCAAAAAAACCAACAAACTTTGCTACTCTTTCATGTGGAAGAGCTTCATTTCCTTTATCTCTTGAGTTCTTCAACCAATCGCCCATTTGTAACATCCTGTCAACCATTGGCCTATACTTTTGAACGTCTACACTAATTAGTTTTACAGCCAAATTTCTAGTATCCCATACCCTTCTCCAGTCCAAGTACGTATGTCCGATGAAAAATGTTATCATTAATCCAATTTGCCATGATGGCGTCTGATTCCAATCAGGTGGTGTTAAGGTTAAATCAAAAAATTCAACAACTCCATCTTCAGGTTCGAAAATCACAAATCTCATTAAAGCAATTGTAGCTGGAACTAGCAATCCAACTGTAAATTTAGCAGCTATTGAGTATCCCTTAGGTATTTCTCTTAGTCTTTCAAATATCCATTTTAGATGATGTCCATGAATTTGTACAGCTTTTAATGCAGGTTCTCCCAAGAAAATAAGCCTTTGAATGATAGGGATAAAAATAAGTGCATGAAAATACAATTCCCATGGCGTATCCCAGCTCAAATAATCATTAAACATTTTAATATTTAGTTAAAGGAGGGTGTTAAAAAAAGGACCTAATGGGTGATTTATGCCAAGAGGTAGAGGAAGGCGAACAAAATTTCAAGAAAAACTTGCTAGAGAGCGAATTGAAAAGTTGTTTAGTTTTCTTCATTACAATAGGCGTAGTACTATTATCAGTCCTGATAAATGTGTAAAATTAGTTAAATTGATTAGTAAAAGATACAATCAACGTCTATCTAGCAAAGATAAATCTAAATTTTGCCGCAAGTGCGATTCGGTTTTTACCGCATCAAATGTAAGATTTAGAATTTCCAATAAAGGTTGGCGTACAGTTACTTGTCTTTCATGTGGTGAAATTTATAGATTTCAGATTTAATTTGAATCTATCGTCTTTTGCTCTAATTCCTTACGATAGCTTTCTAGCATTTCATCTACTTTTTTATTTGAAATTCCAAGAATTCTTGCTGCAAGTAGAGCTGCATTTTCTCCTCTACCTATTCCAACACCAGCAACTGGAACGCCTGGTGGCATTTGAACAACCGACAGCAGAGAATCTAAGTTCGCAGGAGAGCTAGATGATGCGCATGGTACACCAATTACAGGTTTTAGTGTATGTGCAGCAACGACTCCAGGAAGTGCGGCAGATAGTCCTGCCAATGCGATAAAAACATCGGCACTAGAATTTTCAATTACTTCAACAACTCTTGCTGGAGTTCTATGTGCAGAAGCTACGTATGTTTCAAAAGTTATATTCATCTTGTCTAATATTTTTTCGGCTTTTTGGGCTATAGGTTTATCGCTTGCAGATCCCATCAAAATAGTAACTTGTGTCATATATTTTCAAAAGAGGTATGGATATAAGATATATGTTGATATAAGGTCTTTAAGAACGGCTGTTTTTAGGAATCTGCGCCCGGATAGTGTAGCTTGGAATCACGGAAGCTTGCGGAGCTTCAAACCTGGGTTCGAATCCCAGCCTGGGCGCCATATTCTTTTAATGGTTTATCGATAACCTCCCATTGTCCAGAGCCGTAGCACAGATTTTTTTCTTGATTTTTTTATTAAATTTATTCATCCCTCTGGCCCAGCCTTCAGAAGTTGCTAAACCCATACCATCTACACACATCCATCTTGTTGACGATAGGCTAGAAATAGTATACCAAGATATTTCTTTGTCTGAGGAACTAGGTCTAGTTGAGTCTCCAATAGGTAAAATCGATTTGTTTGCCAGGGTTACGGACTTAGATGAACATCATCATAATTATATCGAAGATTTGGGAGGGGTAATCACAGATAGTTTTAGTAGGTTTAATACGTTTGGATTTGTAATTGATTTACAACAGGTTCCAGATGTTGTATATTTGCCTGGTTTGGAATGGTTAGAGCCAAATGTTCTCTTTTACCCAACATTGGATAACAGTGTAGATTCAATAGGTACTAGTGAAATTTGGGAAGATTTTGGCTTTAGAGGAGAGGACACCACAATTGCCATTCTTGACACGGGGGTAGATTTTGAGCATGAATCTCTAGATGATTTAGATGATATTTCTTCGACTTATGACCCAAAAATAGCTGTTGATTCAAATGGTATGCTAGGATTCTACAACGCAAACACAGATCAAGAATACCCAAACGAACAGCCTCATGATTCAGGTAGTCACGGTACTCACTGCGCAGGTATTGCAGCTGGGACCGGTGGTTCGAGCGGGGAATACGCTGGTGTAGCTCCTCAAGCTAAACTCGTAGGAGTAATTGCCTTAGACGGAGGTTCAGGAGATGAAGGAGATTTACTTCGCGCGGTCGATTGGACAATACAGAATAAAGATAGATTTTCAATTGATGTAATGTCATTATCTTTGGGTGGTCCAGTAGTAATTCCAGGGGCTACAAATAATGGAGCATCTTCAATTTCTCAAGCTTTAGACGTTGCAGTTGAAGCCGGAATTGTTACAGTTGTTGCGATAGGTAATGGAAATTTGGGTTTAGCAGCACATCCAGGATCTGTTTCTTACCCTGGAGACAGTGTCAAGGCCATAACAGTAGGCTCTGTAAATGATGATCATTCTAGAGAGATTTATTCCAGTAGAGGACCTACAGGAGATGGACGCTTGAAACCAGATGTCATGGCGCCAGGCGGTGCAATAATGTCGGCCCGGGCCAATTCAGGAGATGGTTATGTTTCCTATTCTGGCACTTCAATGGCAACACCTCATGTTGCAGGAGTAGCCGCACTCATGATTCAAGCTAACCCAAACGTTAGTCCTACTTCAAATACAGACTATATCAAGCAGATTCTTAGGGAGACTAGTGATCACAAAGTTCCTTTAGACGTAGATTGCGGAGAATTATTTTCACCGAATAATTGTTATGGCTGGGGTACAGTTGATTTAGTTGGTGCAGTTTCGCGTTCAATGAATCTGAAAAGTGCGGATTTATCAGGTAACACAGGAATACAATCTGAAACAAGTGAAACATTTGAGGCCACTATGACATACACTAAAACAGAATACACTAATAGAGGTAAGGATGGAGGAACAATTAATAATTTTATACAAGGCAGTGATTTGCCTGATAACGTTAAGATTACGGCTACTTATTCTAGTAATTGGCCAAAACCCGATACTTTCTTGCTTAATTCTGGTGAGGGTAGCGGAATCAATTCAGAAAACAGTATGAGTTCTGTTTACGAAGAGAATGGTAAATGGATTTTAGAAGCTAATTTTAATTTTACAGGTTCAGTTTCACCAGGTAGCTCAGTAGATAGTTTTCCGAGCTTCAAATTTGATATTAAAGCTCCAGCTTTTGATGAAGCAATTCCTTTGACAGTATTTTATTCTATCAACGACATGTTTGGAGATACTAAAAATTTCACTGTAGCCTCCTTTACAGATCTTCCAGATCTTTTCATCGAAGAAGTAACTATATCTGATAATATTCTTGAAGGTCAAGAAATACCCATTACTGCGCGTGTAGTTAATCAAGGTCCCGGGCCGGCTAGAGAATATCAACTTAATTTCTTTAATGATGGAGAGTTGTTTGAGTCAAAAAAAATAGAAGATAGACTAAATTCTAACGAGGCATTTAATGTTCAGACGACTTGGCTTGCAGTCAAAGGTGATCATGAGTTAACTATTGAGATTGTCTCAGTAGTGCCTCAAGATGAGATGGAATCAAATAATATTTTCTCATTCGATGTGTCAGTTTTAGAATTTATAGATATGCAGCCTCCGCTTGTGTTCATAACGGAGCCAGGTCAAAATGAAATAGTATCTGGAGTAGTGGCAGTTAAAGGAAGTGCTAGCGATAATGTTAATTTGGAGTACGTTGAGGTAAGGCTTTTACCTAATGACTGGGAGAGAGCAAATGGTTTTGAAAATTGGTTTTGGTCTTGGAATTCAAGTGTTGATTTGAACGGCAGATATACTGTTCAAGCTCGTTCTTTTGATGGTTATAATTATTCATCTATATTTTCGATAGAAGTAGAAGTAACAAATGAAGATTCAAATCGCAGACCTACAGCTTCAATAACTTCTAATTATAATGAAGTTTTTGTTGGAGATAATATAATTTTTTCAGGAAATAGTTCTACAGATGATTCTAGCGTTGTTAGGTATCAATTTAACTTTGGAGATGGTAGGCAAACAGACTGGAAAGATGTTTCATGGGTAGAATATTATTTTGAGGAAGCCGGTGAATTTGAAGTTGTCTTAAATGTTGAAGATGACGAAGGTGCTCGTTCATCTTCTGGCGATTCGTTGATCATAAACGTTAAAGAAAAGCCAGTAAATAATCCACCTATTTCAAAAATATTTTCACCAAAGTCAGGGGATGAATTTAGAAGTGATGACATAATTCAATTTTCAGCACAAGGTTCTACCGACCCGGATGGAGATTCAGTAATATTTATTTGGTACAGTAATATAGATGGCGAACTACTGCGAACATCCAATGTTATGGAGGTATCTAGTCTTTCTCAAGGTAGCCATGTCATTACCTTGAGAGTGGAAGACTCGATGGGAGAATATGACGAGCAATCTATTCAAATTACAGTTTCTCTTACAGAAGATTCTTTTGAAACTGACGAAAGTACTTTGATTTCACCTAGTTTTTTATTTTCATCTATAATATTTGTGGTAATTTCCTTAGTTTCAAGAAAGCGTTAGTTCCCTTTGAATTCAACTCTTGAGACTTCGTTTTCCCATAGTACTAATTTGACTAAGTTACACAACTTGTTTTTATTTTCGTCTAAATTCCACGGTTCATCAAAATGTTCATGCAGGTTGTTCCATATCCACTCGACAAGTACTTCACTTGTAGGGTTCTCAAGTCCTTCGATGTCATTCAGGTAGTTGTGATCGATTAAATCATAAGTTGGTTTAATCGCAGATTCTATATGTCCAAAATCTATAACAAATCCAGTTTCAGGATCAACCTCACCTTCAACGTGTACTTCTAGTTTGAAGGCTAGCCCGTATACATTACCACAAGGATGCCCTTCAGGTACTTTAGGTAATTTTCTTGCAGATTCAAATCTTACAATTTGTACTAATTTGTGCATTACAGTTCGATAACTTCACCGGCATCAGGCATGATCCATCTTCTTTGCCTGTACTTTTTGAGAATGTCTTTTTTCTCCTCTCTTAGTTTTCGATTTAAGTGTATGAGCGCCATTTTCTTTGGACGAGCCATATCATCTAATCTCTCAAGCTGCTGCAAGGAGCAATGAGTTTTAGTTCCTATTGTAACGGTCTCACCTCTTGGATTTTTCACAGTTCCGTCGCTTGTATATGCTTCATGTACTAATAAATCCGCATTTGTGTAAAGTTTAGATGCTGTTGGCGTAAACATTCCGTCACCAGAATAACAGAAAACTTTTGTTGGACTTCCAGCTTCTAATCTTAATCCTAAATTTTGAACAGTGTGTCTTGTGTTAACTACTCTTAAGTTCCAATCATCCCACCTATGAGATCTTTGCAATTCTCTGAATCTCAAAGTAAATGGCAAATTAGCAACCATTCCATGATAGGCGACTTCCATTAATCTTTCGACATTTCTTTGAGTTCCTACAGGTCCGAAAAGATAAAACGGCCTTGTTCTACCGTCCTCCCACATTCTCATCATGAGTGCAGGTAATCCAAACACATGGTCAGCGTGGAAATGTGAAATAAATATACCATCAAGGTAATCAGGTCTTTTGGATTGGTGCCAGACTGAAGGTGGAGCAGTAGCACCACAATCTACTAACATTCTTCTTCCTGCAGCTTCTACTAGGATACATGTGTGAGTATTATTTTCATCGAAGGCTTCTCCAACTCCTAAAAATGTAACTTTCATAGTTTCACTCCATTAAAGTTGTTAATCTTTCTATTGCTTGCATATTGATTTTCTTCCATGTGTAGTTCATTTTCCATTATTTCACATCGCAATTACAGGTAATCTGTAAAAATTTGTATTCCGCGCACAAAGGGCAAATATATAAAATTAATTAGTAACCTTTATCAAATACCTTGAAATTTCAGTGCATTCTTCTTCTAAAACCTTCTAAATATTTATAGACAGAACCGTGTTCTGAACCGGATAATACCATAGAAATAGCTACTTTAGCAGCTTCTAGACCATCCAAATCTGAAATGATGCAAACAGTATGTCCTTGAATGGCAAGGTTACATCCCGTCATATCTTCAATTATGTGCCGAGTTTTTCCGCCCCTACCAATTATACGACCTCTTACAGTTCCTAATCGTTTTTTTGATCTGCCTACATAATCCCTTATGTCTATAATTTCGAAGTAATAGTCCATCTCAATTAATTGAAATGCTATTTCGGGACTAAATCCCCTTCCGATGGCTTTTGCAGTGTTAATTAGTTGCAAATTTTTCAAAGCATCAACTTCATTTCCCTTTACGATTTCTACCAATCCTTCTTCTGAATCTATTGAAATCTTGCATCCACTTAATTCTTCAAGTTTCCTTTTAGTTTTGCCTCCAGGACCGATAACTGCGCCAACCCTTGAAGAAGGGATTCTTACATATTTCATATTTCTAAATCCTCTTTTCTCAGACTTGGAATATATTTTTTCCAAAAACGATGTAAATTTTTCATATCTCTTCTATGTAATTGGTTGTAGAGAGGATGGCTGTCAGGCACAGCTTGTCCTACATCTATGATGAAAGGTTCTCCTCTCCTATTTATAATATTATATTCACTCAAATCTCCATGGGAAAGATTATGATTGCGATATGCTTTAACAGACAGTTTTAATTTCTCAAAAAAATTTTCAGGTTCATCAGGAGGTAGTTCTCTAACTGTGGGATACGGTCTAAATCTCCATCCGAGATATTGCATTACGACTATGTTTTTGTGAACGTGATAAGGTTGGGGCACATTAGCACCTGCAGCTCTCATAGAGTGTAAATTTTTATACTCTTTTTGAGCCCAGGTAAATATTCTATCTCTTGGACTATTACCGCTGTTTTTGAATCGACTGTCTCCCTCTATGTACTTTTCTAATTTTCTAAATGTAGCAGTATTAATTCGGTATATTTTTACAGCTCTGTTTTCGCCCTTTATTGTTTTTGCCCTAAAAACATTGCCTTCTTTCCCAGTAGCTATGACATTTTCTATAGTATTAATTATTCCTTGACTGATTAGCTGCTGTAGGTTCTTAAGAGTCACCTCATCAAAAACGTCGTCGGTAGTTTTTTTCCAATCTTGACCAAAGTTTGCATTTATGCTTCCAAGAATTCTATCAAGCTTCTCAGTTCTTCCTCGCATCTATCAATATATATCTAAAATTTCAGGTATTTTACCATTTCTTTTTAGATTAGATGTTTGTGTAGGTGTATATCTAAACTTTACATCTGCTTTGCTGTCTTGGAACGACCAAGGAACAACAATTAATAAATCATTTTCACGAACCCACATTCTTCTCCTTAATTTACCAGGTATTCTACCCATTCGTCTCTTCCCATCTTCACAAATTAATTGTAGCCTCGATCCACCTTGAAAGGTTTCAGCAACAGCAAACATCTCACCCTTGGGCTTATATGGTAGAGTTACTCTAATATTTTCAGTTGGTTCTGTATTAATTTTTTTATTTTTTGGACTTTCATTTGCCTCTGGAATTTCTTCACCACTAGTATTAGATTCATCAGAGCTTTTAACTTCGTCGTTATCTTTAGTCACAGTTATCTCGACTGGAGTTCCTTAATAAGATTGCCGCCCCAGTCCTTATTCATCCCACTCTATTGATTACTAATGTCTTTATCTCAAACATGTCTTCATGATGAGCACGTGAAATTGGGTGCAAAAATGGTTGATTTTGCGGGTTGGCACATGCCTATCCAGTATACAGGTATTGTCTCCGAACATAAATCAGTCCGTGAAAGGGTCGGCATTTTTGATGTGTCTCACATGGGTCAAATATTTATTTCAGGAGATGAAGCCTCTTCGTTCCTATCTTATGTTACTACATGGGATATCAGTAAATTAGCAGATGGAGATTGCAGATATTGCCACATTTTAAATGATGATGGAAACATAATTGATGATACAATAGTTTACACTTTTGATAAAAAAAATTTCATGTTAGTACCTAATGCATCCATGATCTCAAAGGTTTTCAATTGGCTTCTTTCGAAGTCTAAAAACTTTAGTGTTAAAGTTGATAATAAATCAGAAGATTATTTCTGTATTGCAGTACAAGGCCCTGAGTCACTTAGACTTTTACGCCAATATCTTAACGTATCAATATCTCCTTTTAAGTTAACCAAACTAGATGATTTGATAATAAGTGGAACAGGTTACACAGGTGAAAAGGGGTACGAAATTATAGGTCCATTATCCGAATGCCTTACAGTTTGGCAGTCGTTTTTAGATATGGGAGCAATACCAATTGGTCTTGGTGCAAGAGATACTTTGAGATTGGAGAAGGGCTATTTGTTATCTGGAACTGATTTCAATGGATCTCAGACAACACTTGAATCAGGATATTCGTGGGTTATAGACTGGAAGCATGATTTTATAGGTAAAGAGAAACTTGTTTCACAAAAGGAATCTGATTACGCTTCTTTGAGCGGTATATTACTTGAAGAAAGGGGAGTTCTTCGTCCGGGTTTACCAGTTTTTTTTAATGGCAATCAAATATCTAAATTGACAAGTGGATCTTTATCACCTATGCTGAAACGAGGAATTGGGCTTTCTTATTTAGACTTACCAATTGGCACAAACGTTAACATTCAGGTGCGTGATAAACAATTAAAAGGGCGTGTAATTCATACTCCATTCTTATGAGCGAAATACCTGAGAATTTGAGTTACACTGAAGACCACGAGTGGGTTGGCCCTAACGAAGGCGATGGAGTAAAAGTGGGAATAACTGACTATGCTCAAGATTCACTATCTGATGTTGTCTTTGTCGAGTTACCTAACGTAGGAGATACCTACCAAAGAGGAGAAGTTATGGCAGTAGCTGAATCTGTTAAAGCCGCCAGTGATATCTATGCTCCTATTGCAGGTAAAATTATTGCTGTAAACGATAAGCTAGAAGAATCTCCAGAATTAGTGAATGAGTCGCCCTACGGTTCTGGTTGGATGGTAGTAATCGAGCCTTCTGAAGATATGTCTGCATTAATTGATGCAGAATCTTATAAAAATTCACTTGATTAACTACCTTAAAGTCTCTAACGATAAGGCTGAAGAAGCTAAGTTATATTTAAAAAATGAGGGCTATCTAAACGAAGATTTTTTGCCAATTAAGGAGGATAATTCGATATTTTGGCCTCTAAACCAAGATTCTGTGTCATTTGAGGGCACTATCGTGAAACGGGCAGGTCCAAGTTATACCAAAACCTCAAGAGATTACAGATTGAGTCTGGATAAAAATATCAGGGCTTTGGCTCCCCGTTCGTTTGATATTTTCGGAGAAATAGCTATTGTTAGAATTACAGATGATGCTCAAGTTCATGATAAGGAAATTGCAGATGCTTTATTGCTCTCTCACAAAAACATCAAAACAGTTTGT
>Ga0208127_1000567_pt1 | contig 18874 bp, 17 predicted proteins | sample ETNtaG_6_FD_185751 | JGI IMG/M metagenome (GOLD analysis project Ga0208127, IMG submission 185751) | Marine microbial and viral communities from oxygen minimum zone, Eastern Pacific Ocean - ETNP201306SV45 (SPAdes) (version 2) | ecosystem: Environmental > Aquatic > Marine > Oceanic ... | reverse complement strand
TCATAACTAGATTCTTTAATCAAAGTCCCATCTTTATAATGAAGCCTTGCTAATTCTTCAGCCTGAAATCCCCCGTCGGCCAAAGCGGATAAAAAATCAATATCTTTTTCAGAAAGTTCCAAATAACGAGCTTTAACAGACTCTCCCAGAATGCGCATTTGTCGGCCCGCATTATTAAAGTAATATTCTCTAGTAACATCAAAGCCATTCCACATTAATATATTTGATACAGTATCACCTATAACGGCATTGCGACCATGCCCTACAGTTAATGGTCCAGTTGGGTTTGCACTAACAAATTCTACATTGGCTTTTTTACCTTTCCCGATAGAGCTTCTTCCAAATTTTGACTTTAGAGAATTTATAGTACCGATATAGTTTTGATAAAAAGAATCCTCGATAAAAAAATTGATAAATCCAGGTTTAGTAACTGTTATTGATTTTATGTTTTTAAGATCATTTTTATTTAATTCATCTAATATTTGATGTGCGCATGTCATTGGATTTTTTTTTAGTCCGCTACCAACTAATAACCCAACATTAGAAGAAATATCTCCAAAAGAAGAACTTTTTGGCGGAATTAAAGAATAATTCTTTCTTGGAAAATCAAGTAAGGAAAGAGCACTGTCTATATAGTTACAAAGATTTTTTTTTATTGATTTCATCAGAATATTTTAAAAGTTCAGCGTCTGCCCAAAGTTTCTCTAAATTATAGAATTCTCTAACTTCTTTTCTAAAAATATGCACAATAACATCTCCACTATCAATAAGAACCCAATCACTTTTGTTTATACCTTCGGCTTTTATGTCTTTAATTCCATCCTTTTTAAGTTCGCTGATTAAATTCTCTGATAAAGAACCTACATGTCTATTTGAGGTTCCTGTAGCAATAACTAAAAAGTCTGCAATGTCTGATTTTCCTTTTAAATCTATAGAAATAATATCCAAGGCTTTATTGTCTTCCAATTGAGTTAAAATATTATCTAAAGTTTTATACATCTTTTACCTTTCGAATTTGACTTGATGAAATATCACTCATAGGCCCCGGAATAAATGTTATTACAGGTGGTTTACAGATTGAAAAATTCTCTTGAGAGCTCAGATCAATTTGTTTTGCATTATTCTTAATTAAATCAAGCTTATCTGATTCGATTTCAAAACTAGGTCTTGGATAAATAGCTATTGGGATTAGATTAATAAACTTTTCCCAATCTTTCCATTGTGAAATTTCTGCCGCACAGTCAGAGCCCATAATCCAGACAAAACTTACATCAGGATATAACTCCATAATCTTTGAAATAGTTTCTATACTGTATTTTGTTTCATATATTTTTTCAAAATCACTTACAAAAAAATCATCTGAGATTGCAATTTCTTTTGCGCTTAAAAATCTTTCATGAAAGTCCAAAAGGTCTTCGGTTTTTTTAAGTGGATTTGATGCAGACACCAGCCAAATAACTTTGTTAAGTTTTAATTCATTTAAAGCATTTTTTGCTACCTGAAAATGCCATTCGTGAGCGGGGTTGAACGAACCTCCAAATAAACCAATTTTTGATTTAGGTTTTATGGGTAAAATATCATTATGCACTAGAATATCATCACTATGGTCTTGTTTGTCCTGATCCACGAACAACATATTTAAAACTTGTTAGTTGTTCAACTCCAACTGGTCCTCTAGCATGAAATCTACCAGTGGCTATACCAATTTCTGCACCCATACCAAATTCACCACCGTCAGCAAACTGTGTTGATGCATTATGCATTACTATTGCGCTATCAACTTCACGCATAAATTTTTCTGCAATATTTGTATTTTCGGTAATGATTGAGTCTGTATGATTTGTTGAATATTCACTAATATGCGATATTGCTCCTTCTACTCCATTAACAACTTTTACGCTTATAATCGCCTCAAGGTATTCGGTTGACCAATCTTCATCATTTGCCAAAATTACGTTTTGATTTGATTCCATCGTTTCTTGACAGCCCCTTACTTCACATCCACTATCTTTTAATGCATTCAATAGAAGAGGCAGGAAAGACTGATCACTATTTTTATCTATTAATAATGTTTCTGCAGCACCGCAAATGCCTGGTCTTCTCATTTTTGCGTTAATTAAAATATCTTTAGCTTTTGAAATATCAGCATCTTTATCAACATATATATGACATATACCCTCTAAATGACCAAAAACAGGTATCTTTGCTTCATTCTGTACTCTTTCAACAAGGCTTTTGCCACCCCTTGGCACAATGACATCGATATTTCCATTTAATCCTTCTAAAAGATGACCAACTGCTTCACGATCTGTTGTTGGTATAATTTGGATAGAATGTTTAGGTAAGTCAGCATTTACTAAACCCTGAACTAAAAATTTATGAATTGAGTTAGAAGAGTGAAAACTTTCAGATCCACCTCTTAAAATGACTGCATTTCCTGCTTTTAGACACAAAGCTCCTGCATCAGCAGTAACATTTGGCCTGCTTTCATAAATTACTCCAATTACTCCTAATGGTGTTCTTACTCTCGAAATATCAAGACCATTGGGACGCTTCCATCTGCCTATTTCCTCACCGACAGGATCACTTAACTCTACAATTGATCTAAGACCATTACTTATTGATAAAATTCGATCTTCATCTAGATAAAGACGATCTAAAAAAGAGTCGGTTATACCTTTTTGTTTAGCATTTTCCATATCAACATTATTAGCCTCGATAATTTCATTTGAATTGCTATCGATAAGGTCAGCCATATTTGTTAAAGCTGAGTTTTTGGTATCTTCATTTGCCATTGATAAGATATGAGAAGCTTTTTGCGCATCTTTACCAATCTTAACTAATTGTGATTTTAAATCTTCATTCATCAATTTTTATCCATATTACCAGAGTAAAATAAATTATCTCTATGTATCACCTCTGTTTTATCAAGATAACCTAAAATTTCTTCAATTTCTTCAGATTTTTTCCCAATTATTTTGAATAAATCTGAAGAATTAAAATTAGTTAAACCTCTTGCTATTTCAACATCTTGAGATTTAATTATAACTGTATCACCTTTATCAAATTCACCATTAATATTGATAATACCTGCAGATAATAGACTTTTCCCATTTTTGAGCGCCAGGTTTGCTCCATCATCAATATTTATTGTTCCTGAAGGCTGTATGCTTCCAGAAATCCAACTCTTAAGAGCGCTTAAACTTTTATTTTGCGAGGTAAATAAAGTGCCAACACCTTCATTTAGTGATGATAAGATAGGATTTTCTATCCTTCCTGAAGAAATAATCATTTGGCAGCCACTTTTTGTAGCAATCTTTGCTGCCTCAATTTTGGTTACCATACCGCCTCTACCTAATTTACCTGCTTCTCCAGCCATAAGAGTAATTTTATTATCTATATTTTCTACAAGTTTTATTAATTCACTCTCTCCTTCAGAGGGGTCTTTCTCATAAAGACCCTCAACATTGGAGAGTAAAAGCAGGCAATCTGCTGAAACCATTCCGGCTATTCTAGCAGCCAGTCTGTCATTATCTCCATACTTGATTTCGGATGTAGCAACTGTATCATTCTCATTAATTATAGGAATGTATCTTTCATGTATTAATTCTTCTATTGTTGATCTAGCATTCAAAAATCTTTTTCGATTCTCAGTATCTTCAGCAGTTATTAATATTTGTGCAGCATCAAGGCCAAATTTTTTTAAGGCTTCTTTCCAAGCATTGATTAATTTAATTTGTCCGATTGAAGAAGCAGCTTGATTTTCTGATAGGTTTAATTTTTCTTTGGTTTTTTTTAATTCAATTTTTCCTAATTCTATTGCGCCTGATGAAACAATAAGCGTTTCTACACCTTTTTTTCTTAAAGACAGAATATCTTCTCCTATATTATCAAGGAATTTAACATCCACTCCTTTATCATTATCTACAATGAGCGAAGAACCAATCTTCACTACCATTCTTTTTATTTCTTTTATTCTCATGGCTGCCAACTTTTTATATCTTCATCTTTTTTTGTTTTTATAACATTATCATGCAAAACTCTAAGAATTGAAGAAATTCCTTTTCCCGTAACAGAAGATATTTTGAAAACATCTTTTTGTGTATGATCTTTTAGTTTTACTATTAGTTCATCTATTTTTTTTTCATCAACAGAATCAGATTTAGATAGGACAATGATTTCTTTCTTTAAATCTAATTCATCTGAATATGCCGATATTTCATCTCTTACAGTTTTCCATGATTTTATAACATCTGAGTCATTTACATCTATTAAATGAAGTAGCAAATTACATCTTTCTATATGCCCAAGGAATCTATCTCCTAAGCCTTTGCCTTCATGAGCACCTTCGATTAGCCCTGGGATATCAGCAATTACAAGCTCATTAGTTTTATATCTTGCAATACCAAGAACAGGATTTAAGGTTGTAAATGGGTAATCAGCTATTTTTGGTTTAGCTTCACTTATAGTCGATATTAAAGTTGATTTCCCTGCATTAGGTAGTCCAATTAAACCTATATCAGCAATAAGTTTTAATCTAAGCCAAATCCATTTTTCTTGACCGGTTTCTCCATCATTAGCATTTCGTGGTGTTTGATTCTCAGAACTTTTAAAATGTGCATTACCAAAACCTCCATTACCACCTTCTAGAATAGTGATAGATTGATTTTTATTAATTATATCAACGATGACTTCTTTATTATCCTCTTCCAAAACTAATGTTCCTCTTGGAACCTCAATAACAATATCTTCACCAGATCTTCCGGTTTTATCACTTCCCATACCAGGACTTCCATTCTTTGCTTTGAAATGTTGTCTATATCTGTAGTCTATTAGAGTATTAAGCCCTTCAACACATTTAATAACTACATCACCGCCTTTACCACCGTTTCCACCATTAGGACCGCCGAATTCAACATACTTTTCTCTACGAAAACTTACACAGCCGTTTCCGCCATTTCCAGATTGAATATATATTTTTGCCTGATCAAGGAATTTCATAACCATGCTCGCAAAGTTAATTAAAGATTATAATAATAAGTTAAAACTTTTCTAGTTTGTAGCTTCTGGTCCTGGCTTTACAGAAACGACAGGTCTTCCATTTTGTGTTCTTGAAAAATCTACAGTTCCTTCAATTAAAGAAAAGATTGTGTGATCTTTTCCAAGGCCAACATTTTTACCTGGCTTCCACTTTGTGCCCCTTTGGCGTACGATAATATTCCCAGGGATAACATTCTCCCCACCATATTTTTTAACACCAAGCCTTCTTCCAGCTGAATCTCTTCCGTTTCTTGATGATCCGCCTGCTTTCTTGTGAGCCATATCTTACTCCTTCGAACCTTTATCAGTTTTTTTTGGTTCCGATTTAGCCTTTTTATCAGTTTTTTTTGGTTTGTCTTCACTTTTTTTTGATTTTGTGGCTGTTTTTTTCGGGGCTGCCTTTTTCGGAGCTGCTTTTTTCGGAGCTGCTTTTTTCGGAGCTGTCTCCTTCTCTTCTTCGTCTGATGATTTGGCCTTACCTTTAGAAGAATTTATACTTAGAATTTTTAAATTTGTAATATTTTGTTTATGACCTTGTTTTCTTCTATAATTATGCCTTCTTTTTTTCTTAAATACTGTAATTTTAGCAGATCTTGTATGATCCACAATCTCAGCCTCTACACTTGCGCCCTTAATTAAAGGATCTCCAACAACAGGTTTTCCTTTATCTGAAATAATAAGGACTTCATTAAGCTTGATTTTTTTACCAGCTTCTTCAGACAACTTTTCTACAGATATAATGTCATCCTTTGAAACTTTGTATTGTTTACCACCAGTTTTAATAACAGCGTACATTTTCAACCCATTTTTGTTACAAATTAATGTGTGCGCGACTATAACCTTATGTTAATTTGTGTCAAGTTTTATGATGGCAAAAATTACTTTATAATTTGTGTTTTAAATACTTCAAAAAAATCAGAGGTAAGATACAAAAAAAAGCAGTTATTAAGTAAATTATATTTACAGTTAAATTAAAAAAACCGTCAAAGACACCCGCAAAAGTTTCACCGATAATTCTTGATAAATGTCTTGCACTCATAAAAATAGCAAATATTGATGCAGCAGCGGATGTTAAGGAAAATCTCATGCATAATGCTAATACAGCAGTTAATGCAAAAGAATTAAAAAATGAAAAAGCAAGCAATATACTAATACCGAAAAATTCATTCATTATGATATTTGTATGGATAGCAATCAATAGACATAAAAAACTAAGTGAAATATGAGATATTTTTATTATCAATTGAGAGTTTGATTTATCAGAAAGATATCCTCCAAGGAGGGCTGCTAGAATTCCACCATAAAGAGCTACAGACCTATAAAATGTTAAGTCAAATGTCTCCCAATTAGCATAATTTGTGTAAAGAAATGAAATTGATGAAAAATGAATTCCTGAGGCAAGATTAGAAGTAATACAAAACAGAATTAGTAAGAAAATATACTTTTGTTTGATTATCTCTAGGATATTAAGCATAATATTTTTAAAACCCAATGCTGATAATTTTGTAGTCTTCGCGTTTAACCTTAACGAGAAGTATCTATCTGTATGTTTCTCCTTAAAGATTGATAATAAGGCGCCTAATAGGAAAATAATAAATCCAATAAAGATAATTGAGTTATTTAGCCCATAATTTGTCATGATATAGGCAGAAGAAATACCCGATAAACTTAATCCAAAGGTTCTAAATGCCCACATTAGCCCATTAACGATACCTCTTTCATCGTCATTTAAAATATCTATTGCTAGACCATCTGTTGAAACATCAAGAATTGATGTAGCAAGTAGAGTTAAAAAAAATGTAATTCCTAGGAGTAATATATTGATCTCATCTTTGGAGAAAGTTGCTGCAATAAAAATAGTAAGACTCATAAAAAGAGTAGATAAAATAATCCAGGGCCTTCTTTTTCCCATATTTGAATCTGAGTAGTAATCAATAAAAGGAGCTATTAAAAATTTTAAAGACCAGGGTATGGATGCTATTGCTGTGATTAAAGCAATATCCTTAATCGTAAAACCGTTACCTGTTAACCAATCCTGTATTGAAAAATAAATTAGGCCTTGAGGTATTGCCTGAAGGAAATATAAAGAACATAAATAAGTTCTTTTATATTTTTGTATGCTTAGATTTAACAAAATCTATTTAATCCCTTTATTTTTGCTGTTCTTCTTGATCTTTGACTTTCTGAGAAATCTCCCTCTCAATACCTAATGCAAAATCAGAAACATATGGGTTGGTCAATCTTTCCTGACCAAAGGTTGATAATGGACCATGACCAGGAATAAATGTCATCTCATCACCTAGTGGCCATAATTCATTTACAATAGAGTTTACTAACTCTTCGTGATTACCTCTGGGTAAATCAGATCTACCAATTGATCCTTGGAAGATTACATCTCCAACGACTGCTAATTGGGATTGTTCATGAAAGAAAATAATATGACCAGGAGTATGACCTGGACAATGCCTGACACCGAGTATTTGATTGCCAACTTTAACCTCATCACCATTTTGTAGATATCTATCGGTTTTGAAAACTTTAGCACCGTGTAAGCCAAATTTTTCTCCCTGTTCAGCTAGACTTTCCATTAAGAATAGATCTTCTTTATGAGGGCCCTCGATTGGAACATTAAGAATCTGGGAAAGCTCATGTGCTCCTCCAGCATGATCAAGGTGAGCATGTGTTATTAATATTTTTTCAATTGATACTTTATGTTCTTCAACTGCTTTAAGAATATTATCAAGATCTCCACCTGGATCGAATATAGCTCCTTTAGATGTTTCTAAACACCAGACAATAGAGCAATTTTGTTGAAAAGGCGTAACTGGTACAACTATTGCCCTAATTGCTTTCTCTTGAGAATTTGTAGTCATGATTTAGGAGAAAATTTCCTTTAGAAAATTGTTCATTGCTTCCCATGATCTTCTATTTGCATTTTCATTGAATGCCATTCCATCTTCAGGAGCATTTGCTAAAGGGTTAGTGAAAGCATGAGATGTTCCTCCATAAGCATGAATCTGCCAATCTGCATTTGCTTTTGTTAATTCATCCGCTAGACCATTAACAGAATCATGTGGAACCATCGGATCATCATTTCCGTGTAAAGCTAAAATCTTTGAGGTAATTTTGTTTCCATCAGTGTTACCTGGAGAATTAAACAAACCATGAAAAGATACTACTCCTGCAATACTTGAACCTGTTCTTGCAAGATCCAGTACACATAAACCTCCAAAACAAAACCCAATTGCCGCTGATTTATCGGCACTAACCCCAACTGAATTTAAAGCTGTTTCGTGTGCTAAATTAATCCTTCGTTGAAGCATTTCACGATCATCTAGAACGACCTGCATCAGCTCCATATTTTCTTCCGGTGTAGAACCTGTTTTCCCATCTCCATACATATCAACGGCAAAACCAGAATAGCCTAGTTGATTCATTGATTTTGCTTTTTCTAGCGTAAAATCATCTCTTCCTGCATAGGTAGGGACAACAAGAACTATTGGACTATTTTCTGGGTTATCGGAAGGGAAAAGTATTCCCTCTAGCCTCGTATCATTATCGAAATAATCTATTTTTTTACTCATAATTCAGTCTCCAACTATTCAGGCATATTACCTGATACTACAGACATTGCATTGTCCACACGAAGTTGAGCTCCATTAACAAATTTTGACTCGTCTGATGCAAGATAGAGAGCTGCATGTGCAATATCCATAGGTTCTCCAACTTTGTTTGATTCAACTGGTGCATCTTGAACACCAGTATTGCCAAATTTTTCTGCCATAAGAGCAGGAACACTTGCTACCATTGGAGTAGCTATTCCAGATGGATGAATTGTATTACACCTCACACCATTTTTAGCAAGACCACAATGGACAGCAACTGCGCGACTATATGCTTCAATTGCTCCTTTGGCAGCACAGTATGCCGCAACATAAGATTCACCTTGAACAGACGCAATTGAGCACATATTTACAATCGATCCACCCCCATTTTTAGCCATAACAGGTATTACATATTTGCAACCAAAAAAAGTACTGTCCATATGAACTGACATAGTAAATTTATATTCTTCAGTAGTCTGATTTTCTGGATCACCTGGCTTGACAATCCCAGCATTATTAACGAGCACATCTATTCGCCCATATTTTTTTTCAGTTTCATTTATTATCTCAATCCATCGATCTTCATCTGTAACATCATGGTGAAAAAATGTTCCGTTCAATTTATCTGCAAGTTCTTGACCTTCTTTTTCGGCAATATCAGTTAGAACTACTTTAGCTCCTTCCGATGCAAAAAGTTCGGCATCAGCGGCACCAAGCCCCATAGCTGCCCCAGTTATAATTGCAACTTTATTTTCAAGTCGTCCTGTCATTTTTTTCTCCTAATTTAATTAATCTTATTTTTGGTTTATGTATTTATCAACTATTTGATGTAAATGTCTTGCCCTAGATTCTTGATAATTTCCAAGAGTTTGAGCTCCCTTAGGGCTAGCTTTAAAACCCCTAGTTTGAGATAGAAGGTTATTAGTGTCTTGATCATATACTGCTCCGAGATAACCAGTCCCCTCACATAATGTGTAGCTATCATCGATATCCAGAATGTGAGGCTCTGGAGGAAGCGGATGATTTTCACCTTCTACTTTTGGCCTCAGAAATAAGAGATCAAAAATTGCATGATCAACACCATCTGGTCTAAATCTATAAACCATCGGCAGCTGAAGACCTGGGAAAAAGAAAGCATTAGGGAAAACAAAATATTCAATTGAGTCTATTGTTTCAGTAACAGTGAGATGTGAAAAATCTGATTTATATTTTTCCCCCATCTCCTCTTGTACAATTCTAGCATATACCTCTCGAGCAGTACTTCCTTCTGGAACTTTTACTGAACCAGTGTCATCACCAAGTTTTCTTCCTAATAAAATATCCAATATCTCTTGTTGACTTGGTCTATTCTCAACAATATGCGGACTGGTATATCCTATAGTATGAACAAATCGTGAAATGTGATCGCCAAAAATATCATAATCTGCATTTGCGTCACCAGCTGTATAAACTCCTTCTGAATGAGTTTCAAGAACATGATAAGCTTCTAAAAATGCTTCTGCTGCTGCTTTCCAGTTACAGGGAAGTTTTTTTGTAACATGAGTTTCAATATATCGATCTTCAAGATTCCAGTTTTTAAAATGCTCAGGTAAAACCCCTAGATAATCATTTAATGGTTTTGCATTTTGGTCAAAATTTATAAATACAAATCCTCCCCATGTATCACATTTTAATTCTGGAAGATTATATTCCTCTTTATTGACATGTGGAAAATCCCAATCACAAGGAAGATATTCTAATTTACCTGAAAGCGACCATGTCCATCCATGAAAAGGGCATTTAAGTTCTTTGCATACACCTGATGAACCAGATGGCTTTAATTGAGTTCCTCTATGAAGGCATGAATTGTAATAGGCTTTTATTTCATTATTTTCTGATCGAACAATTACCGCTGATAAATCAGCAACATCATAAACATAATAATCGCCTATTTCAGGTATATGATCTAAATGACAAGCCCACTGCCATACTTTAGACCACATTTTAGTATTTTCTTCCTCTGCAAAGTCTTTTGAAATATATCTTTCAAATGGAATATCAGCATCTCCGATAAACTCATATGATTCCTCAAGAATAGCATCAGGTGCTCCAGTACAGTCTCTACTCACTAATTCCTTAGTAGAAGGATGATCTGGACATCTTGCCTCACCAGGTTTGAGATTTTTAAGTTCACTCATTTAATTAAGCCCCCTAATGTCTTAAAAGACGATATATTAATATTTAGATATTCTAAATGCTATTATTTTTAAAATTATGATTTATTTATGAAAAATCGTCAATATTCTTGTTTTTTTTCCAAAATAATAAATTTTACTTCAAATTAATTTTATTTATCTATAATGTCAGAGGATTAATTCGGGGAGGAATTTATGAAAAAGACTTATGTTTTTCTATTTGCCTGCATTTTAATTGCTACAGGCAATGTGATTGCTGACGAAGGTGATATTCAATCTAGTTCGTCAAATAATAATTCATCAATAGGTACTGGATCCATTTCAGGCTCTAGTCTTGAAGAAATAGTTGTAACTGCAAGAAAGAGAGAGGAAAGTCTTTTAGATATTCCCGAATCTGTTGTTGCTATTTCAGGAGATACTATTACGCAACATAATATGAAAACTCTTGATAAGATTGGAATGACAGTTCCAAACTTTAATCTTAATACAAGAACTGATGGCTGGCCAAATGTAACAATGAGAGGTTTGGGAGCATTTAGTTTAACTCAAGGCGTCGGTTTTTATCTTGATGATATTCAACTTTTTGGTGATGCAACTTCACGATTTGGTGATTTAGATAGAATTGAAATCTTGAAGGGACCCCAAGGTGTATTATACGGTGGAAGTAATATTGGTGGTGCAATTAAATTTATAAGCACAAGACCATCGCCAGATGAAACATCAGGCCGATTAAAATTAATGGTTGGTGAACAAAATTCATTTGATATTGAAGGCTCTATAAATATTCCAATTGGAGATGATTGGGCAATAAGATTATTTGCTTTCTCAAGGGAAGATGATGGTTTTATGTATAATCCAAGTACAAATGATGACAGTGTAGCTGGTTATGAAGAAAGTGGAGGGCGACTATCAATAGCCGGACCAATTTCTGATAATCTTTCTCTTTATGCTTCTATAAGATCAAATCAATTTGATGGTCCAAACAATAACTGGGCATTAGAAAGAGGAACGCCTCCAAATTTCGAATATCCATTCATAAATGATATTGATACCCCATCAAACAATGATAAAGAAACAATCGGTGCTCATTTAGAGTTAGTTTGGGAGTTTGATGGTTTCGATTTGACTTCTATTTCATCTTATACTGACACTGAAGCTAAAAGACTTACAGATGTTGATCTTCAGCCTGAATTATGGCTAGACGCTCGTCAAGATGAAACTTTTGAAGCTATGACTCAAGAAATTCGTCTTACATCAACTACAGATAGTAATTTGCAATGGCAAATGGGACTTTATACATCAAATATGGAGTGGGTTGAAAGAGCCACAACAAGATTTGGCCCAGGCACAGTAATTTGTTTTTGTGATCTGACAGTACCAGCAAAACAGGACGATACAGAAACAACACATCTGGCTGGTTTTGGTAACATAACTTATACAACCGGTCCTTGGGAAATTGGTTTAGGCGTAAGAATTGACTCTTGGGAAAGAGAAAAGGTTGTGCCAGCTAATGTTACAGAAAGTGGTCTTCCACATGCAAATAAGGTTGATGGTACCGAAGTTCTTCCAAGAGTTTCTATATCAAGAGCTCTTGAAAATGACTCAATGGTTTATTTGACGGTTTCTAAAGGTTATGAGCCAGGAGGTTTAAGACATGAGCCTGTTACATTTGATGATCAGGGTAATCCATCCTTATCAACATTTAATAAAGAAGAGGCCATACAATATGAACTGGGCTGGAAAGGTTCTTTCATGGAAGGAAGAGGTAATTTTTCTATGGCTGCATTTATGATTGATTATGAGGATCGACTTTTCACTACCATAGTTCAATCGCCTACAGGACCATTTGAATCTGTAGATAATTCAGGAGACTCTGAAAATATTGGTTTTGAACTTGAGCTAGCATATCAAGCAACTGAGTATCTAACATTAGCAGCAGCATTTGGAACACTTGAAGCTGAATGGGATAATGGAACAATTATTTCAGGTGTTGATGTTAGTGGTCAAACTCCCTCTGGTTCAATTGATAACGGCATTGCACTTGCAGCAAACTATGCAAGACCACTTGATAATGGTATGGAATTTGTTGCTGACTTTCAATATAATAGAAGGGGACCAAGTATGAGTATGCCTCCTCATAATGCTATAGATAATCCAAGTTATTATACACTTAATTTAACCACTGGTATTAGATCTGGTAATTGGGAATTCATGATACATGGTGAAAACCTAACAGATGAACAATACTATACTGATTTAGAAAATTGGGTAAATCTTGGAGCAGGAGGCGCTTTAGATGGCGTTAATAATATGACCGATCCTTTTTATATTATTGGAACTCATGGCCATCCAAGAATGTTATCTGCAAGTTTAACTTATAATTTCTAATCAAATATAAAATAATAAAATTTAAAAGGCCCTTTAATAGGGCCTTTTTTAATTATCTGGATATTTTACTTCATATATAAAGTGATCGTCTTTTCTTTTTACATATCCTGCTGATGGGGTTGCGAAATGTGTGCCAAAAACTAAAATATTATTATCGGCATATTCTCCTAGTTTTTCTCTTCTTGTCTTTTTTGCAAGTTCTTTATCCCAATCAGCGCTTGATTCCCAATCCAGTCTCTCCATTTGACAAGGATGATGTAAGAAATCACCAGTAATAGCAGCATTTATCCCATTTGACTCAATGCAAACGCTTACATGACCAGGTGTATGACCAATTGTGGGCTCAAGCCAAACTCCCTCGCAGATTTTTTCATCCATCTCAACAAATTTAACTAATCCTGAATCGATAATCGGTATAATTGAGTCATTGATAAATTCTGCATATCTATGATCACCGAGTTGTTTTTCAGTATATTCCCATTCTTTTTGGCCAAATAGATAATCTGCTTTTTTGAAAGTTGGTTCCCATTTATCATTAACTAAGATTGTATTCCAACCAACATGATCAGTATGCATATGTGTACATAAAACAGTATCTATTTGATCAACTGAGTATCCTGCTTCATTTAAGTCTTCTAAGAATTTTGTTTGTAACATATTCCATTGAGGAATGTGTCTTTCTTTATCATTACCTAAACAAGTATCCACGATTATACATTTTTCGTTAGTTTCAATAACAAGAGCATGAATACTGACGATTGTATTTCCCTCGCTGTCTGAAAAGTGAGGTTGTAGCCAAGGCATTTTTAAAATTTCTTCGGGTATTGCGTCTGGCACAACAAACATTGGACCAGCTCTTTCCGCTTCAATTATTCTTGTGATTTTAATATCACCAATATCCCAACTACTTATCTTGCTATTCATTTAACCAGGGTAATCTATTTGATTGGCTTCATAAAATTTTGCATCTGTTTCTGGTGGATCTTCGGATAATGATCCTACAAAATTGCCCACATGTTCAGTTTTGAGATGATCTTTTAAAGATTGAAGATTTTCCCATAATTCAGTGATTCTAATAATTTTATCATTATGAAGTTCAACACTAAATGCATAATCTAGACATCCATCTTCTTCTCTTGTCTTAATTTCTAATTCTTTTACTGCATTTTTAATAGTTTCAAAATTATTATCATTTGTTTTCATTATTGCATTAACTACTATCATTAAACCCTCCAAAGTTGAGTAATTTTGAATACTTATTTTATATATGTAAACAATTTTATTTTTTCATTTTGTAGTATTATCTTTTTTAGATAATATTGAATTGTTTTCTAGGGGGGAAACATTGCCACAAAAATTTGATCCTATAAATTTTTCTGACGAAATTAGCGCAGATCCTCAATGTAATGCAACATTAAGTAGTGATAGATATACTTCTAGTGAATTTATGAATAAAGAGTGGGAAAGGTTATGGACACAATGCTGGTTGTTTGCTGGTGTTTTAACTGACTTAAAAGAACCTGGTGATTTTTTTATTTATGATATTGGCAGAGAATCAATAATTGTTACTTTAAATGAAAATAACAATTTATCTGCCTTTTATAATACCTGTCAGCATAGAGGTAATAAAATTTTAACTGAAGATTGTGGTTGGGTTAAACAGATTTCTTGTCCATACCACGGATGGACTTATGGATTGGACGGTGGACTCCAAAAAGTACCTGATGAAGAATTATTTGAAGGAGGCATTTGTAAAGAAGAAAATTCTCTCAAAGAAGTTAATGTTGATGTATGGGCGGGTCTTGTGTTTATTAATATGAGTAATAATCCAGCCCCACTTAAAACTTTCCTTGGAACTATTATGGACCAGCTTAATCCATATCATTTTGAAAATATGGAACTTGTAAAACATCAAAGTGTAACATTAGATACAAATTGGAAGACTGCTAGAGATAATTTTTTAGAACAATATCATGTTGATTTTATTCACCCACAGCATGCCAGTTTTGTGGATTGTTGTGATGCACAGAATTATTTATGGCCTTTTGGGCATTCACATACATGGGTTGAAAGTCCAGTTATGAATCCAAGATATGATATGCCTGAAGAACCACCGGATTATATGAAACAATACTTAATAGGTTTAGAATTAGATCCTGAAGACTTTTACGGCAAAGTTCCAGAAATTAGAAACGCTGTTCAGAAACAAAAAAGAATTATAGGAAAAAAACTTGGTTTCGACTATTCAGAGTTATCTGATGAACAAGTTTCAGATGTTTTTCAATATGACATTTTTCCTAATATTTTTATGACTATTCATGCCGAAAGATTATGGATTTTTGGTCCAAGACCTCATGGCGCTGACCCAAATAAATGTATTTTTACGAAATACAGCCTGATGATTCCTGAAGATAAGATTCGTGATAAGGAAAAAGGCCTTGAGCTGCTCCCGGGTTCATATGATTATTCATATTCTGAAACAAGGGTTGAGCATGAAGTTTTCACAAGGCAAGATGTTATAGAGGGTAGAAATTCAATGACTGTTACGATTGATCAAGATATTCATTATTTAAATGATATGCAAGCTGGCATGCATTCTAGGGGTTTCGATAAAGCAATTCTAAGCAAAGATGAAGAAAGAGTTCAACATTTTCATGATTGGGTTGATAATTGGCTTAGTGATAAATCTTTATGGTCAAAAGTAAGTAGTTCATCATAAGTATTAAGATTGAATATGACTGAGAAAAAATTACCTAAAAAAACCCTCTTTTTCTATGGCTTAAGTGAGATGCCTTTATCAATAGCGTCTCTTCCTTTATTAGCTTTTATTCCAAACTATTATGTATCTGATTTAGGCCTCGATTTTGCTGTCGTTGCTTTGGTTATGCTTTTGGCTCGGTCATTCGATGCCGTCACAGATCCTTTAATAGGTTTTTTAAGTGATAGAACTGATACACGTTGGGGAAGACGTCGAATTTGGATGTTTTTCTCAATTCCACTTTTAATGATGGCGACATATAAACTTTTCTTTCCTGATAATTCTTGGGAGTGGGTTCCTTTTAATCTAGATTTTCTCTCTTTAAATTTAGGCGCTGGAGGACATTACTTATTATTTTGGTTTTTAGTGCTATGGTTTGGATGGAGTATGTTGTTTATCCCTTATTATTCATGGGCAGCAGAATTATCGTCTGATTACAATGAGAGATCTACGATAGTCGGTTGGAGAATGTTTATTGGAACATTTGGTAATGCTATTTCAAAATTTTTACCTGCTATTGCATTATTTTTATTTGCTTTTGGTGGTGCTGAGGAGACAATTATAATTATTGGGGTTTGCCTGCTTATTGTTATACCGATTACAATTAGTTTATCAGTTTTCAATGTTCCTGAAAGAATGGATTATCAAGTTAAGCAAGGGTCTTTGAAAGAAGGCTTAATAGCCATGTGGAAAAATAAGGCTTTTCGACAACTTATTTTTGCATACTTTTTTAATTATTTGGGAGTAACGCTTTCAACTTTGACAGTTATGTTTTTTATTAGAGGTGTAACAGGTGAAGAAGAGCAAGGTATTTTATATTTTGTATTTTATTATGTTGCTAATCTTATAGGAATTCCCTTTTGGCTTTGGTTATCAAAAAAAATTGGAAAACATAATGCTTGGAAGATTGGTTTATCTGTATTTACAGTCTTGCAGCCATGTTATTTCTTTTTGGGCGAAGGTGATTATTATTGGATGTTTCCAATTACATTTATTGCTGGTCTTGCAGGCTCAACATTTCATTTAATACCGCATGCTATGAAAGCTGATGTTATCGATTATGATACGCACTTAACGGGAGAAGATAGGGCGGCACAATTTTTTGCTGCATGGTCATTTGTAACTAAAATGGCGATAGCAATTGCCCCATTTTTTGCTTTCACCTATTTAGACCTAATTGGTTTTGATAGTACTCCTGGAGCAATAAATAGTCCTGAACAAATACTAGGATTAAAAATATTATTTTGTTTAGGTTTACCACTTTTTTTGATTTTAGCAATTTTATGTGTTCGTAACTATCCGATTACACAGCAAAAACAGGAAGAAATTAGAAGAGAAATAGACGCAAAAAAACAGCAAGCACAAGGAGCATAAAATGAGTGAAGAAATAGAAAGAGTGATCGCAAAATCAGAAATTTATGATCTCTCATGTAAATATATGAGAGGTCTTGATAGATTAGATATTGAATTATTGAAGTCTGTTTTTCATGAGGGAGCTTGGTGTGATTATGGTTTTACAAAAAGTGATGCACCAACATTTGCTCAATTTTGTATGGATGCACTGAAAGAGCATCACGCTAATCATCATATGATTGGTAATGTCTTGATTGAATTTGGTGATAATGAGAATGAAGCTTTTGGAGAAGTGTATTTTCAGGCTTATCATAAAGTTGATGAAGATGGGCAAACAAATGATGTTTTTATTTCGGGACGATATCTAGATCGTTATGAGAAAAGAGAAGGTGTGTGGAAAATGGTTTACAGATCTGAAATCGTCGACTGGTCTCGAACTGAGCCAACTCATGAACCCTATTTTGATTCTGCCCCTGATTGCTTCAGAGGTGGAAGACAAGACGATAGAGTTTATAATATTAAAGATAGATATAATCCAAGTTAGTTAGTTTTTAACCACTCTTACATTTTTTCTTCTTGATTTTGAAGAGGGTTGTAATGCGAGATTTAATTGATCATCATTAATTTCATAAGGGATATCGTTATTTAAAAGATCTTTATAAAATTTACCATCTTTCATGACTGATATAATACGATCATGGTCTTGCAGAACTGTAATATCTTCAAGTGGATTTCCATCAATAACAACTAAGTCAGCAAGTTTTCCTTCCTCCAAAGTTCCTAGAGAACCATCTGGATGCATAGCTAATCCACCTAATCTTGTAGCCGAATGAATTGCTTCTGCATTAGTAAATCCAAAATGAGTTACATAATATTCTAGATCTTTTGCATATGTACCATGAGGGGTAATGTTAAGGCCATAGTCACCTCCAACAAGTATGCGAATACCAGCAGCTTGCATTTTTTTGTAAGAAATAATCGTTTCTTCAAGTTCTTTTCTATAAGCTATAACTTCCCTGCTGTTCTCATCAAAGCCCATATCTTTATAATTTTCTAGAAATGTAATTTCCCAAGCAATAGCGGGACCAACGAAAACTTTATCTTTATTTTTTATAAGGAGATCAAGCGCTTCATCATCGATGTAATTTGCATGACCAATGAAGTCAATACCAGCTCTAACAGCTTGTTTAACTGCCTCTGAAGATCTTGCGTGACAGGCAACTCTCATTTGTTTTCTATGTGCTTCATCAACAATTACTTCTACTTCTTCATCTGTGAAGCCTAAATCACCTGGTCTACCTTGTAGAGATATGATTTCTCCATCTATCATAACCTTGACTATTTCCGCGCCATTTTTCCATAACTGCCTTACTGCTGTTCTTAATTCCCATGGACCATTTCTTATCATACCCAAACCCTCGGGAACTATTTGAACATTATCTGGATAAAAATCTGAATTTCCTCCTGTAGCAGATATATCTTTACTTCCCGCAAGCAGACGAGGTCCTGGAATTTCTCCTCTTTCAATAGCTTCCTTTAAGAAGACATCTATTTTG
>Ga0208127_1000566_pt1 | contig 18889 bp, 16 predicted proteins | sample ETNtaG_6_FD_185751 | JGI IMG/M metagenome (GOLD analysis project Ga0208127, IMG submission 185751) | Marine microbial and viral communities from oxygen minimum zone, Eastern Pacific Ocean - ETNP201306SV45 (SPAdes) (version 2) | ecosystem: Environmental > Aquatic > Marine > Oceanic ... | reverse complement strand
TAAGGCATACAACGCACCTGTTAACCTTCGTTTTGATGACACCAATCCCGCCAAAGAAGAACAACATTTTGTAGACACCATTAAGAAAGACGTGTTGTGGTTGGGTTATTCATGGGACAAAGAATGTTACGCATCGGACTACTTTGATCAACTCTATGTTTGGGCAACCCAACTCATACAGCAAGGCAAGGCATATGTAGACTCTCAATCTCCAGAACAAATGGCAGCGCAAAAAGGAACGCCAACCTCACCAGGAACGGAAAGTCCATTTCGCAACCAAGACCCCTCAGAAACCTTACGCTTGTTTAAAGAAATGAAAGCAGGAAAACATGCGGAAGGCACCTACACACTTCGGTTCAAAGGTAATATGGGTTCTCCCAACATGTTGCTGCGCGACCCAATTATGTACCGCATTATGCATAAATCTCACCACAGGACCAAACAGGCATGGTGTATTTATCCTATGTACGATTGGGCGCACGGCCAATCAGATTATATTGAGCAAGTGTCACATTCCTTATGTACACTAGAGTTTAAGCCTCACCGAGACTTGTATGATGTATTTTTAGATAATCTAGCCAACAGCGGTTTGCGACCCAAGCAACGTGAGTTTGCCCGATTAAACATGAATTACACGATTACTAGCAAACGCAAGCTACAGCGCTTGGTAACAGAAAAAAAAGTAAACGGGTGGGACGACCCAAGGATGCCTACCATAAGCGGACTGCGACGTCGCGGTTATACCCCAAAGTCTTTACAGAAGTTTGCTCAGACTGTAGGTATTGCAAAACGAGAAAATGTTATTGACGCTTCCCTGCTCGAGTTTTGTGTCCGAGAAGATTTAAACAGAATAGCCACACGCGCGATGGTTGTTTTAAACCCAATCAAGGTGGTGATTACTAACTATCTGGAGGATAAAACAGAGTTACTTAGCACCGACAACAACCCCGAGGATCAAAGCTCTGGCACGCGCTCTATCCCTTTTGGAAAAACACTATTTATTGAGCATGACGATTTTAAGGAAGAAGCGACTAGTAAATTCTTTAGGCTAAAAATAGGTGGAGAAGTGCGTTTAAAAAGCGCTTACATCATTAAGGCTGAGTCTGTAGATAAAGACGCAGCAGGAAACATCAAGACGGTTTACTGTAGCTATGACCCAAAAAGTTTGAGTGGCAGTGGCACCCCAGAAAGCCAACGCAAAGTAAAAGCAACTATTCATTGGGTTTTTGCTGATGAAGCCAAAGAAATTACAGTACGGCAATATGACAGGCTGTTTAAAACCCCAACACCTGATGGAGATAAGGATATTGACTTTATGACACACCTTAACCCCAACTCTCTTTCTGTCCAAACAGCCTATGCAGAACCCTTGTTGGACCAAGCAAAACCAGGTGATCAATTTCAGTTCCAGCGCTTGGGATATTTTGTTTGCGACCCAGACAGCACTGCCACTCAAAAGGTTTTTAACAAAACAGTTGGCTTACGCGACACTTGGTCAAAACATCAAGAAGAGCACAAACCACAACCACAAAGCAAGCATATTGCCACTCCATTGGACACGCTTAGAAAATTAGGGAAGAAGTTTACAAGCCTCAATACCGAAAAGCAAGAAGCAGCTATAGCTCAAATTGCCACATTAGCTAAAGATATTTCTGCAGCTGAATTAGCCCCCCTCTATAATACTGCCGTTAAGAAAACGGGCACCCGTATAGCCGTTGCCATAGTCCTTGCAGAACATCAAAAAACAGCTCCATCTCTTGACGCAGCAGCCATAGATTTTGTCGTTAAAGCGCGCACGGACAAAAACCCATTACTGATAAAATATGCCAAAGATGTTAAAATATAACCTTTTTATACTTTGTTCTTTTTTTGCTCTCTCCACTCATGCCCAAACAGATGTAGGGTCGTGGCTTATATACAAGAATAAACTCAAAATTAACAACAACACAAGTATCGACCTGCAATACCAACACAGGAGCTTTGATTTAGACCTTGAAAAAGATCAAGCGCTGTTCACTGCGGGTTTTAGCAGTACACTTTCTACCAATGTTACACTTTCAGCAGGCTATAGAAAAATAGCGGAAATTAACGAAGATGGCGCATATCAGAAACTAGCCTTTAGCACCCAACTAAATAAGATTCGTATTACCAACACTATTTTTGTAGAAGAGCGCTGGATTAATAAAGACTTACAGCTGAGATATCGATTTGGGCTTACAGCAAGCTTACCGATTACAGAGAAAATAGCAGTTAGTTTAAGCGAAGAAGTTTTTCTTCAGAACTTCGGCTCGGGTTTTAACCAAAATAGGTTTACAGCCCAAGTCTCAAACAAACTATCAAAAGCATTAAAGCTCAATACCGGGATTATGCATTGGCAGTTTCCCACCATGAAAAAATGGGTGTTTTTGGTGTCTCTTGCCCACAACACTAGCCTGTAAAAAACCTCAAAAGCTTAGGCCTAAAATAGAGCAGTTTGGATTTTAATCCTCTCCGCCATCTTTTTTCTTACTGTTTTTCATTGCCTCCCCGATTTGGTTGCTGGCGGTAAATGAAGCGACCATATTGTTTAGCATATCGGATCCTGCTTGTGGCGTGTTTGGCAATAATATAAGATTAGAATTAGTCTCTTCGCCAATTGACTGTAGCGTGTCGTAATGTTGTGTTACAACAATCAAAGCAGAGGCTTCCTGCGAATTAATACCCACCTTATTTAATACCTCAACAGACTCCTCTAGCCCGCGCGCAATTTCACGTCGCTGGTCAGCAATTCCCTGTCCCTGTAGACGCTTTGACTCTGCCTCCGCCTTAGCCTTTTCAACAATTAAAATACGCGCAGCATCTCCTTCATATTGGGCGGCTATTTTTTCTCTTTCTGCCGCATTAATTCGGTTCATTGCCTCTTTTACCTGTAGGTCTGGGTCAATGTCCGTAACTAATGTTTTTATGATATCATAGCCATAGTTAATCATGGCATCGTTAAGTTCAGACTTTACCGCAATGGCAATGTCGTCCTTACGCTCAAACACATCGTCTAGGCGCATTTTAGGCACCTCTGCGCGCACCACATCGAACACATATGAAGTAATTTGATCGTGTGGGTAGTCCAGCTTATAAAAGGCTTCATATACTTTGTCTTTGATAACCATATACTGTACTGAAACTTTTAGCTTGACAAATACGTCGTCCTTCGTTTTGGTCTCTACAATTACATCGAGCTGTTGAATTTTTAAGCTTAATCTTCCCGCAATTCGGTCTACAAGCGGAATCCTTATTTGAAGCCCAGAATGGCGAATACTTTGAAAACGCCCAAAACGCTCAACCACGGCCGCGGTTTGTTGAGTCACTATAAAAATTGCCATAAAGACAAGCAGTACTACAACGAAGCCAATAGCAGTATTGAATATTATATCCATTTAGTTTTGATTTAAAAGTTCATCCATAATATAAGAAAAATTGCTTTAAATTTTTTCAATCGCACCCAAAATTCTAGTTGTGCATTCGGCTTTGCCTAAAACAGCACAAACAGCAAATATATCAGGCCCTTTCAACGCACCAATCAACGCAATGCGTAAAGGCGCCATAACCATTCCTAATTTTACATCGTTTTTACTTGCCCACAACTTAATTGAGGTACTTAGCGTTTCTGCTCTTGTATCTTTAGCCTCCTTGATGATTAGCATCACTTGTGATAAAATGTCATTTGTTTCATCTTTCCACTGCTTGCGCACAGCTTTTTCATTGTATTCACTAGGCGCAATAAAAAAGAAATGCGATTCTTCCCAAATATCGCTAAGAAGTGTAAGTCGATTTTGTACCAAGCCAACAACGGCAGCAGTTGAAACACTCGTACTATCTATGCCTTTAAGCTTAAGTAATTGATTGAGCGAATCTTCAACAACAGCCGGATTTGCCTTATGTAGGTGCTGTTCGTTAAACCACCTACATCGTTCGGGATCAAATCGCCCCCCTGCTTTGGTTATCTCTTTGAGTGAAAATAAATCAACCAGTTCATCTAAAGAAAAAAGCTCTTTTTCTCCTCCAGGGTTCCAGCCCAATAATGCTAAATAATTCGCAAGCGCTTCTGGTAAATACCCCGATTCTTTGAAGCCGGGTGTTTCGTTGTCCCACTCCAATGGAAATACAGGAAAACCGAATTTGTCGCCATCTCGCTTTGATAGTTTTCCTTTTCCAGTGGGTTTTAAAATTAATGGCACATGTGCAAAAACAGGCTTTTTCCAGCCAAAAGCATTGTATAAAAGCACATGTAGCGCCATTGAGGGAAGCCACTCTTCCCCGCGTATCACATGACTAATTTGCATTAAGTGATCATCTACCACGTTTGCCAAGTGGTAAGTCGGCATACCATCTTGTTTAACAATTATTTTATCGTCTAATAAAGAAGTGTCAACGTTCACATTGCCCCGAACTTCATCTAACATTGATAACAACTTATTCTCTCCTTTTGAATAGCTTTTAAACCGAATGACATAAGGTGTTTTTTTTCCAATCAAAGCGCTTACTTCCTCAGAACTCATTGACAAGCTGTTCTTAAGATCAGTTCTGTTTTCCCAGTTATAAACAAATCTAATCCCTTTTTTTTCTGCTGCTTCACGTAGGTTTTGTAATTCTTCTGCGGTGTCAAATGCCAAATAAGCATCGCTGTTATTTACGAGTTTTTGGGCGTGTTTTATGTAGCTCTCTTTTCTTTCGCTTTGCCGGTACGGACCATAATTTCCAGCTGTGTGAGGGCCTTCGTCAGGACTTATGCCCAACCAATCAAGTGTTTTTGTAATATATGTTTCTGCACCCTCAACAAGACGGTTTTGATCTGTGTCTTCAATCCTAAGGATGAATTTGCCTCCTTTTTTTTTGGCAAATAAATAATTATATAGTGCAGTTCGTACGCCCCCAATATGTAAGGGGCCTGTTGGACTGGGTGCAAAACGAACGCGTACAGACATAATAGTTTGCCAAAGATACAACGTCTATTCATCTTTTATTACAACTCTAATTGAATATATTTGCGCAATGGACGTGTCAGTAGATTTTACATATCAAACAGACTTTGTGCTTGTTGACGAAAAACAGTTTGTCAAATGGCTTACAAATTGTGCAAAACAACACAAAGCATCGTCTTTGTCGTTAGTTTATGCCTTTATGAGTGACGAATCGCTACACAATTTAAACATTAAGTACCTCAGCCACAACACTTTAACAGACATAATTACTTTCGACGATACAATTGGCAAAGATGTTTCGGCCAACATTGCTATTTCCATTGATCGAGTCCGTGAAAACGCAAAAGAGCTGAATGTTCCTTTTGACGAAGAGCTGCTTCGTGTTATGTCTCATGGCCTTTTGCATTGCCTTGGCCACAGAGATAAAACAGCTATTCAGATAGAACAAATGCGAAAAGCAGAAAACGATTGTATTAAAATGTTTCACGTGGAACAAAATAAAGAGCGCCATGTTTCGTGATGTTTACGACGTAGTTGTTGTTGGTGGCGGGCATGCGGGCGCAGAAGCGGCGGCGGCGGCGGCCAACATGGGCAGCAAAACCCTGCTAATTACTATGAACTTGCAGAACATTGGCCAAATGTCATGCAACCCAGCTATGGGTGGCATTGCAAAGGGCCAGATTGTTAGAGAAATTGACGCTCTTGGTGGGTACAGCGGATTAATATCAGATTCATCAGCGATTCAATTTAAAATGCTTAACCGTTCCAAAGGCCCAGCAATGTGGAGCCCACGTGTTCAATCAGATCGCATGATGTTTGCTCAACATTGGCGCAATAAACTAGAACAAACAGAAAACCTTGACTTTTATCAAGAAATGGTTACGGACTTGCTTTTCGAGGACGACAGAATCAAAGGCGTAGTCACTTCGCTTGGAATAGAGATTATCTCCAAATCTGTCGTGCTAACAAGCGGAACTTTTTTAAACGGGCTAATACATATTGGCGAGAAACAATTTGGCGGCGGCCGTGCTGGCGAAAGCGCCTCTTTTGGACTAACCGAGCGACTTGTTGAACGGGGCTTTACGTCTGGCAGAATGAAGACAGGCACGCCCCCGCGCGTGGACGGCCGATCTCTAGACTACTCTAAAATGATCGAGCAGCCAGGAGACACGAACCCGTCTAAATTCTCTTATTTAGATAGCAGCCACACACTTAAAAACCAGCGGTCTTGTCACATGACATATACCAGCCCTGAAGTACATGATTTATTAAGAGAGGGCTTCGATCGTTCCCCCATGTTTAACGGACGAATTAAAAGCATAGGCCCTCGTTATTGTCCCTCAGTAGAAGATAAAATTAACCGTTTTGCAGAAAAAGAAAGACACCAAGTATTCGTTGAACCGGAAGGCTGGGACACAGTAGAAGTCTATGTTAATGGCTTCTCAACATCACTTCCAGAAGAGGTTCAGTTTAAGGCACTTTCTGCTGTTGCAGGCTTCGAGAAAGTCAAATTCTTTCGCCCAGGCTATGCCATAGAGTATGATTATTTTCAGCCAACACAACTAAAACACAGTTTGGAAACAAAGCTTGTTTCGGGCCTATTTTTCGCCGGCCAAATTAATGGTACAACAGGCTATGAGGAGGCCGCATCTCAAGGAATTATGGCCGGAATTAACGCCCACAATCATGTTGCTCAAAAAGACGAATTCATCCTCAGTAGAGAAGAGGCATATATTGGTGTTTTAATCGACGATCTTATTACCAAAGGCACAGAGGAGCCTTATCGTATGTTTACATCAAGAGCAGAGTATCGTACCCTATTAAGGCAAGACAACGCGGACTTACGCCTCACGCCAAAATCCCATGAAATTGGCCTTGCCTCTGACAAACGCATGCGTTTATTAGAAACTAAATCAGGGAAAGCATCTTCATTGATGCGTTTTTTTGAAAAAACAAGCGTTGTTCCAGATGACATAAACCCTATTTTGACCAGTAAAGCCTCAAACCCAGTCAAGCAATCCCTTAAAATGGCTAAGGTTTTGGCCCGCCCGAACGTAGAAATAAAAGATTTTTTGGCACTTGATAGCGTATATGATTTTGTGAAAAAAGAATCTATTGATACCGCCACCTTAGAACAGGTCGAAATCCAAGTAAAGTATGCAGGTTATATTGCTAAAGAAAAAGCACAAGCAGATAAACTTTCTTCCTTAGAGCATGTGCCTATACCAAAAAACTTTGATTATGAAAAGGTCAAATCCCTTTCTATTGAAGCCCGACAGAAACTCAATAAAATTCAACCTGTATCCATTGCTCAAGCATCAAGAATAAGCGGCGTGTCCCCAAGCGATCTTTCCGTTTTGCTGGTGTATATGGGGCGCTAATTGTTCCACGTGAAACCATTATCTGTTATTGACCATCTTGTCAGCAAATCTCAGTTCAAATTGGTGCTGGACAATGAAACAACAGCACTTAAGACTACACCAGAACTTAGCGAAGAAGAGCTAAAACAATACTATCCAACTTCTGGATACGCTTCACACCAAACCCAGCCTACTAGTCTAACTGCTAAAATATACGCATTCGTCAAGCGCATCAACATCAATACCAAACTTAAATCGATTTGTAAACACGCACCCAAGGGGCGGCTATTAGATTATGGCGCCGGCAATGGTGAATTTGCCCTTGCCGCCCAAAAAAATGGATGGGACACTTGTGTTTATGAGACTTCTTCAGACGCAATTGAAATACTTAACCAAAGACAACTTAAGACAATATCCAAACCACTTCAAGAAAACCAATTTGACGTTATTACATTGTGGCATGTTTTTGAACACTTAAACAACCCAAAAGATTCGCTAGACACGCTTTATAAATCTCTTAAACCAGGAGGCACTTTGGTTTTGGCCATACCCAACACAGGCTCATGGGATGCCAAACATTACAAATCTTATTGGGCAGCATATGACGTGCCCCGCCACCGCTGGCATTATAACAAGCACTCCATTTTGCTACTTGGACGTAAGTCAGGTTTTGATTTGGTTGAAATAAAAAATATGTATTGGGACGCTTTTTATATTTCTTTGCTTTCTGAACAATATCAAAACGCTAAAGCGCCTTGGGTTAAGGCTTTTTGCAAAGGACTATACGCAAACATCAAAGGCGCACAAAACAAAAATACCTCGTCACTTACTTTTTTCTTCCAAAAGCCCAAATAAAGCGATTTAAGCGGCTTTGAGAAGCGCAACAACAACTTACCAACAGGCAATAAAAAACACACGGCTAACACCAATAAAAGGAAGAAAAGCAAATAAACAAAAATTATAACAAGCCCAAAACACAATAGACAAGGCCTATTTATGGTTTTGTGTGCAGTAAGCGCGTTAATTTAAAAGAGAGCTCCGTAAAAATCATTTGCGCGCTGCCATTTCGGGAAAGATGGTAAACGCTGTCTTCTAGCGCAGTAATGATGGGCAAAATGTTGGCACCATGGACATAAGCAGCAAAACGGTCAAGTTTAAAATCTGACTTAGGATAAAAGTTTGCAATAGCTTCTAACCCATAATGACTCATAAGCGCAGCACGAAACATTTGTATGGAAAAAGACAAAAATTGTTTTTGTGTTTCAATGCCCTTAGATGCTAGCGAGATGCTCCAATCAGAGAGCTCAATAACTACCGCCTTATTCCGCTTTGCTCGGAAAGCAGCACGTACCCACGCAACAAACCATTCTTCATATTGTTCAAGTTCATTTTGTTGACCGACTAGCCCCAATGCTTTTCCTAAATTTCCCTTTGATTGAACAGCAACAGCAGCAGACAAAGTCTTTGTAACCCCCTTTTTTTCCAAATGCTGCGCGATAAGGTCTGGGTCAATACCGCCGAAACTTGTTTGTTGACACCTTGATCTAATGGTTGCAATTAGCTGAAAGGCATCAGGGCATAAAAGCAAAAACAACGTTTTTTCAGGAGGCTCTTCAATACTTTTTAATAGTTTGTTAGAAGCAGCAACAGTGAGTTTTTCAGCATGCCAGATAATCACACACTTCCAACCGCCTTCGAATGATTTAAGGCTGATCTTTTGTATGAGCGACAAAGCATCGTTCACATTTATAACCCCTTGCTTGTTCTCAGCGCCAAGGAAGCGCATCCAATCATATAAAGATCCATAAGGCTGCTCGCAAACGAAGTCCCGCCATTTTCCAAGAAAGTCGTTGGAGGTGGGCTTTGTTTTTACTTCAGAAGTAATTGCAGTTGGAAAAACAAAGTGAATGTCTGGATGAACTAACCCTATTGCTTTTTGCATGGATGGCCCATTAGGATTATCCCCACAAACTACAGCATTAGCGTAGGTCAGCGCCATGTTCAGCAGCCCATGCCCATCATCGCCTTCAAAAAGCTGGGCATGCGGAATACGGTTGGCTGCTAGGCTGTTAGTGAGCGATTTTTTTTGGGTGTCGTGCCCCAGTACGGCATTAAAAAGCATGCCTAAATATACAAACATGCAGTTTATAAAAAAGCACAGCTTCAAACCCACGGGATATTGTATTTTTGCGCAAATAAAACATACGCATGAATACCCTACAAAACACTTCATTTTTTCAGGAACGCGCCTTAATACGCGTTGATTTTAATGTTCCTTTAGACGACAACGGCAACGTAACAGATGCTACAAGAATCGTTGCTGCGCTGCCCACAATCAAATATATTTTAGAGCAAGGAGGTAGCTGTGTGTTGATGTCCCACCTTGGTAGGCCCAAGGGAAAAGACCCAAAACTAAGTCTTAAGCAAATAGTTCCTACGCTTGAAAAACTTCTTGGCAAAACGGTACATTTTTGTGATGAAACTGTTGGCCCAAAGGCCACTGCTCAAGCGTCAGCATTGGAACAAGGCGCGGTAATGATAATTGAGAACCTGCGATTTCATGAAGAGGAAACCAAAGGCGACAAGGCATTTTCAGAAGCCCTGTCTAAATTGGGAACGGTGTATGTCAACGACGCATTTGGCACCGCGCACCGCGCACATGCATCAACAACAATAGTTGCCCAGTTTTTTCCAAAAAAGAAGTGCTTTGGCCATTTGCTGGCAGGAGAAATAACGGCTATTGACAAAGTAATGAAGTCTGGCGAAAAGCCAGTCTTGGCCATTTTGGGCGGCGCAAAGGTGTCTTCTAAAATCACCATAATCGAAAACATACTTCCAAAGGTTGATCACCTTATTATTGGAGGAGGCATGGCCTTTACCTTTATTAAGGCCCAGGGAGGCAAAACCGGGAAATCTATATGTGAAGATGACAAGATGCCACTAGCCCTTTCTATCCTTGAACAAGCAAAAAGAAAAGGGGTGCAAGTACACTTGCCAGTGGATGTACGTGCGGGCCAAGACTTTTCAAACGACACTCCTCAGCAAGTATTTCCTATTGATGAAATTCCTAGCGACTGGGAAGGCATGGACGCGGGCCCACTTTCAGAAGCTCAATTTGACGCTGTTGTAAAACAATCCAAAACCATTTTGTGGAATGGCCCTTTGGGTGTTTTTGAGTTTGAAAACTTTTCCAAAGGAACTCGTGCTTTGGGGGCTAGTATCGTGGAACAAACTAAAATAGGAGCTTTTTCACTTGTTGGCGGAGGAGACTCGGTTGCAGCAGTGAAGCAATTTAAACTGGAAAACGAGGTTAGTTACGTTTCCACTGGCGGAGGGGCCATGTTAGAAAGCTTGGAGGGGAAAACACTGCCTGGTATTGCCGCTATGTTGGCGTAATTATTGTAGTTGCATTTTCATGAATACACGTATTCTATTGTTATTGTTTGTTCTTTTGGGTTGTCAAAACCGCCCTTCAACACCTATAATAAAATCTTCCAACGGAAACATCAATACTATTTCTGTAGTCATGCCTGATTTGCTGTGGGAAACAGAAGTTGGCGATGCGGTACGCGCAGCTTTTGCTTTTCCAGCCGAAGGTCTACCGCAAAAAGAGCCTCTTTATGATTTAAAGCAGATACCCCCTGAAGTTTTCACAGGCTTTACAAGATTGAGCCGAATGATTTTATGGGTTGGTTTTGGTGAAGAAGTTGTCATAAGAACAGACAAAAACCGATATGCAACCCCCCAGCAAATGGCGGTATTGAGTGCTCCCGACACGCCGACGCTTGTTGAAATGGTATTGTCTCAATCTTCAGAGATTATTAAGTCTTTTAAAAAAGGAGAGCTTGCAGAACGCCAAAGGCGTACACTCAAATCAACATTAAATCAAAATGCCCTTAAGGATAAGTTTGGAATAAATCTTACTATTCCTTCAGCATACAAAGTATTTAAGGAAGAAAACAGCACTGTTTGGTTTCAGCGGGAAATTCGGAAAGGCCATGTAAACCTAATTGTATATGAGCTACCAAGAACAACAAAACTTGATTTTGAAGAACCCCTAGCGGATATCGTTCGTATTCGTGACTCTGTTGGTCAAGCTTTTATCCCCGGGAGGTTAGCGAAGACGCACCTTATCACCGAAGCAGCATACGAGCCTTATGTTTATGAGACCAGCGTTGATGGTATACGAGCAATAGAGACACGAGGCACTTGGGAGGTAAAAGGAGATTTTATGGCAGGGCCTTTTCTACAGTTTTTATTGGATGATAAAAAAAACAACCGATACCTAGTTATGGAAGGTTTTGTTTTTGCGCCTTCTGCCGCCAAAAGAGACTATGTCTTCGAAACAGAGGCAATTATGCAGTCAATCCAGCAATAAAAAAGGGACTAATCTTCTTTAGACGTGTCTTTTTTCTCCTCTTCTTTGGTGGCGTTTTTAAACTCCTTTATTCCAGTTCCAAGACCTTTCATAAGCTCAGGAATTTTCCTTCCACCAAATAGAAGTAGCACGACAAGCGCAATAACAAGAAGTTGAATAGGACTAATAGCAAGTATCATACTATTGATTTTTTACAAATGTAACAAAGAAAACGGACTTAACAGAAGTCAGCATAAGCTATTAAACAACTAGTTATATTTGCACAGATATGGATAACAGCAAAAACAAAAAACCAGGATTTTGGCAACGGTGGCTTGCCAAGTACCGTTTTGTTATCCTAAATGAAGAAACATTTGAAGAGCGCTTCTCCTACAAGCTTAGTCGATTAAATGTTTTCCTTACTGTTAGTATTATCATTGTTTTGCTTATTGCCACTACCTTTATAGTCATTTCACGCACCCCCCTAAAGGAATACATACCAGGCTATGATTCTTCTGAAATAAGGCGGCAAGCAATTCGTAATAACTACCGCTTGGATTCGCTTCAGCTGGCTTTATTAAGAAACCAACGCTACATTTCATCTGTCAACAAAGTGCTAAGAGGAGATTTGGATCTTGAAGAGCTGGAAACCCAGGCGCAGTTAGACACAATTCAATTTGACGACGCAGTTGGCTTCTCAACCTCACCGGCAGACTCTTTGCTTCGCGCAGAGGTTGCCCAAGATGACAAGTACAATTTATCGGCTGCTGCTGGGCAAACCATCCCTTTTGTCCTTTTCCCGCCTGTTTCAGGCACCATTAGCCAGGAGTTTGACTCATCGCTTTCGCACTATGCTGTAGATGTTGTTGTGCCTCGTAACACGCCTGTTAAAGCTGCGGCAGAGGGCAATGTGGTTTTCGCTAGTTGGACAATCGAAACAGGCTACGTTGTTATCATTGACCACCCGTTTAATATTATTTCGGTTTATAAGCACAATGCATCGCTTAACGTACGTCAAGGTGATGCCGTTGAACCAGGCCAAGTTATTGCTGTTGCAGGTAATACAGGCACCATGACAACTGGGCCACACTTACATTTTGAGCTTTGGAGCGATGGTTACGCATTGAACCCTGAAGAGTTTATAGATTTCGAATAATGAGCATCAAACAGCTTTTCGCAAAAAAATGGGCCAAGCGCGCGGTCAATAGGACTAACAAATGGGCACAAAATCCGATAGCCACTCAAGAAAAGGTCTTTATAATGCTACTTCAAAAAGCAAAAAACACCGCTTTTGGCCAAGACCACCAATTTTCTCAAATAAACAATTACGAAGAATTTAGAAAGCATGTGCCAATCCGAGATTATGAGGGTTTACGCCCCTATGTTGATCGGGTTGTTGCTGGTGAAGCAGATGTCTTATGGCCGGGAAAACCACGGTATTTTTCTAAAACTTCTGGCACTACTTCAGGAGTGAAGTATATTCCCATATCAAAGGATTCCATGCCAACGCATATAAAAACAGCTCAAAACGCATTACTTCATTATATTCACCACTCTGGAAACGCCTCTTTTGTTGACGGAAAAATGATTTTTTTACAAGGCAGTCCAATTTTATCCAAAACCAACGGCATTGATACAGGCCGTTTGTCGGGGATAGTAGCCCACTATATTCCTTCATATTTACAAAAAAACCGAATGCCCTCTTGGCAAACAAACTGTATAGACGACTGGGAGCAGAAGGTTGATGCCATAGTAGAAGAAACTCACAATCAAGACATGCGCTTAATTAGCGGGATACCACCATGGGTTAAGATGTATTTTGAGCGCCTCAGCGCCAAAAGCAAAAAACCAATAAAAGATATTTTTCCAAACTTTTCACTCTTTGTATATGGCGGTGTAAACTATGCGCCTTACAGATTGGTTTTAGAAGAGCTGATAGGCAAGAAAGTAGACAGCGTAGAGTTATATCCAGCCTCTGAAGGTTTTATTGCATTTCAAGATCACCCAGAACAGAAGGGTATGTTACTACAATTAGATGCAGGGATTTTCTATGAGTTTGTTGAGGTGGATAAAATGCACGAAGAAAACCCGCAGCGAATTTCATTGGCTGATGTTAAATTGGGCGTTAATTACGCCATTATACTCAACACTTCTGCTGGCTTGTGGGGATATAATATTGGCGACACCGTTGAGTTTGTCAACCTCAAGCCGTATCGTGTAATAGTTTCCGGAAGAATAAAGCATTTCATTTCAGCTTTTGGCGAACATGTGATTGGAAAAGAGGTGGAGCAAGCCATGGAGGAGGCATTACAGCAATACGATGCCCGCGTTACAGAGTTTACTGTTGCACCACAAGTAACCCCTTCTGAAGGATTGCCACATCACGAATGGTGGGTTGCTTTTGATAGCACACCAGAAGATTTGTCTACATTTGCAAAAACACTGGACTTGTCTATGCGCAAGCAAAACACGTATTATGATGATTTAATCACCGGGGGTGTTTTACGTCCGCTGGTTATCAGGCCTTTGCCCACAGATGCTTTTGAACAGTATATGAAGAACATTGGAAAACTAGGAGGGCAGAACAAAACACCCCGGCTGACAAATGATAGAAAAATAGCCAATGCGCTAAGCAAACAGTTTTAACAAAATAAAACCACAAAATTTCCGTTCTGCATTTGCGCAGAGTAGACATAAACAAACAAAAACATGAGCCTATCTAAACCCAAAAACACAAACGAAAGCGAAGAAATTGATTTAGGCGTTCTATTCAATTCCATAGGCAGAGCCATCTCTAAGCTGTTTCATGCCATTGGCTCCGCCATATTGTTTTTGCTAAATACCCTTTTAGCCGTGACTATTTTTGTGCGTAAACGGATTGTCTATTTTGCCTTGGCCGTTGTTATAGGACTTATCGGCGGCATTTTTTTAGAAAGCACATTGCCTGTAAAATATGTTGCCACTGCTACAGTTGAGCCGCATTTTGATAGTGCACGACAGCTGTATAGCAACATAGAATACCTAAATGATCTTGCTGCTCAAAAAGACTCTGTTCAGTTGGCATCTTTTTTTGACATTTCTTTGTCGGAGGCAGCAGCGCTTCAGTCGCTTGAAATAAACCCTTTTGTAACCAAAACAAGCTTGTTAAAGGAATATAACGATTATAAAATGGGATTAGATTCCTTAGTAGCCACAGAAATGTCTTATAATCAATACGTCAAACAAATAGATGATTTTCAAAGAAAAATACATTTGATAAAAATCGAATCAACAGAACAAGATATTTTCTCAAGCTTGCTGCCTCCGCTGATTGCATCTGTTTCCGGTATAGCATATTTTAGAGACCAACAAGCCACCCAACTCGCCAACTTGGAGTTAATGGACTCTATTACACAAGTATCTATTGTCCAAACAGACTCTTTATTGTCGCTGTTTGAAGAAGTAAGAATTGTTGAGGCCAACAAGGCTTTTTCAAATGGAACTAATTTATATATGTCAGAGTCATCTGAGGACAACGCAGAAATAGCGCTGCTTAACAGAAAAATTACACTTTCAGAAGAATTAGAAGAAATACGCCTAGCCAAACTAAAGGCACAGCGCGTGGTTGATGTGGTGTCCGCATTTCCAAAAGTAGGTTATCTTGACAAATCCTTTTGGAATAACAAGAAGGTACAAGGTATTGCTTTGACCTTAATATTATTGTCGTTATTTTATTTAACACAGCACCTAGACACCTTTATAAAAAGCAAAAGTTAAAACGCATGAAAATTCTCATTACAGGCGGCGCTGGGTTTATTGGCTCGCATGTAGTTAAGCTTTTTCTGTCGGATAGCTCATATCGTGTATTTAATCTTGACAAACTCACCTATGCCGGCAACCTGAATAACCTTTCCGGTATAGCAGACAAGGAAAACTATACCTTTATACACGGCGACATCACTGATGATGCATTTATAAGGGAGTTGTTCGCTACACACGGTTTTGATTATGTAGTTCATTTGGCTGCGGAGTCACACGTAGACCGTTCGATTGAGGACCCTTTTGTGTTTGCTCGCACTAACATCATGGGAACACTAAATTTGTTGCAGGGCTTTAAAGAAAATCAAGGGCAGTTGTTTTATCATATCAGTACAGATGAGGCCTATGGTTCGTTAGGCGAAACAGGTCTTTTTACAGAAACCTCGCCTTACCAACCGAATTCGCCATATTCCGCCTCTAAGGCAAGTTCCGATCATTTTGTCCGTGCTTATGGCGAGACTTACGGAATTCCTTATGTGATTTCTAACTGTTCTAACAATTATGGCCCAAACCAGTTCCCGGAAAAGTTTATTCCGGTGTGTATAGATGCCATAAAAAACCAAACACCAATTCCTATTTATGGCGACGGGAACTACACCCGTGATTGGCTTTATGTGGAAGACCATGCCCATGCTATAAAAACGATTTTAGAATACGGAAAAATTGGCGAAACCTATAATATTGGAGGGCTTAACGAATGGAAAAACATTGACCTGGTAAAAGTTTTGATTAGGGAAACCGACAAGGCACTTGGCAGGCCCGAGGGTACTTCTTTACCGCTAATCACCTTTGTAAAAGACCGCCCTGGACACGACAAACGCTACGCCATTGATAATACCAAAATCAGAAGCGAATTACAGTGGGGACCCAAGCACCGTTTTGAAGAAGGCATTGTGAAAACCATTCAGTGGTATTTATCAAATCAACAATGGACAGACGCGATTCTTGATGGGTCGTATCAAAATGTTACATTTAAGACATGAAGGGAATAATACTTGCTGGTGGTTCTGGAACACGACTACACCCGATAACCTTATCGTTAAGTAAACAGTTGATACCGGTATATGATAAACCTATGATTTATTACCCGCTTTCAACTTTGATGCAAGCAGGTATTCGTGAGATTTTGATTATCTCAACACCAAGGGATTTACCTCTTTTTGAACGGCTACTTGGGAATGGTTCGCAACTGGGCTGTTCGTTTTCTTATGCGGTACAGCCAGAGCCAAAGGGCTTGGCACAAGCCTTTTTGATTGGCGAATCGTTTATTGGGAGTGACTCCGTCGCCCTTATTTTAGGAGACAATATTTTTTACGGAACAGGCCTTCAAAGCAAACTACAGTCTTGTAAAAACCCAAAAGGCGGAACTATTTTTGCATATAGCGTTAAAGACCCAGAGCGTTATGGCGTGGTAGCATTTGATGCAAAGGGAAAAGCCATTTGCTTAGAGGAAAAACCACAACATCCAAAATCTAACTACGCCGTGCCTGGCATTTATTTTTACGACAACGAAGTGGTTTCAATCGCAAAACAGATCAAACCCAGCCCAAGGGGGGAGCTGGAAATTACAGATGTAAATAAAGCGTATTTGCAAAAGCAAAAGCTTCAAGTACAAGTGCTGGATAGCGGAACGGCTTGGCTCGACACGGGAACATTTTCTTCTCTTATGCAAGCATCACATTTTGTTCAGGTGCTGCAAGAGCGACAAGGAGTACGTATTGGCGCCATAGAGGACGTAGCGCTGCAGATGGGGTACATCAATAAAAAACAATACCAACAGTTAACTCCATTAACAAAGAACTTGACTTCAAATTCGTAAGCATGCAAATTGAAAAAACCAAGCTTAAAGATTGTGTGCTATTAACACCAAAGAGTCATAACGACGCCCGCGGGTACTTTATGGAAACCTATCGCGAATCTTGGATGGAAGACCTTGGATCATACAACGGCGCGTTTGTTCAAGACAACCAATCATTTTCACATTACGGAACCGTTCGAGGACTTCACCTTCAAACAGGTAAGTACGCACAGTCTAAATTGGTTCAAGTCGTACATGGGCACATTTTGGATGTGGTGGTGGACTTGAGAGTCAATTCGCCCACTTACGGCCAACACTTAGCGGTAGAATTATCGTCTGATAATAATATTCAGCTGTGGATACCAAAAGGACTTGCGCATGGATTTTCGGTACTTTCTGAATCGGCAACTGTGTGTTATAAATGCGATGCATATTACAATAAAGAGGCCGAAAAAGGGATTTATCCATTGGATCAAACCCTTCAGATTGACTGGCGTATTCCAAATGATAAGCAGCGCATCTCACCCAAAGACTTGGAACTACCATCATTTAATGACTTCAAGGCATGAAAACCGTTTTAGTTACAGGCGCAAACGGCCAATTGGGGCTAGCCATACAGGCTGCGACCACCGATTTTCCAGAACTTAAGTTTGTTTTTGCTGGAAAAGCGGAATTGGATATTACCAATGAAAAAGAGATAGCAGCTTTTTTTGAAAACAACCAATTAGAGTACTGTATAAACGCAGCGGCTTATACTGACGTTGACAAAGCTGATGAAAACCCCCGAGCAGCATATTTGTTAAATGAAACTGCACCACGCCTATTGGCTGAGGTCTGTAAAAAACACAACGTTTTTTTGGTTCATATTTCTACGGACTATGTTTTTGATGGCAAGAAAGAAACGCCTTATACAGTGGATGATACCCCGAACCCTATTAATGTGTATGGCGCATCGAAGTTAGCAGGTGAAAAAGCCATAGCGGCAGAAGGAGGCGATTATTGCATTGTACGTACGTCTTGGCTGTATTCGGAATATGGGAATAATTTCCAGACCAAAATTTTAAAGAAGCTTAAAACCTCGTCTGAGCTAGAAGTTGTTGGGGATTTGTACGGCACACCTACCTATGCCCCGAATTTAGTTGTATTTTTGTTAAATAAAATAACTAAATCTGCGTTTAGCTCTAATATGGAACACTTCAGCGACGGAAAAACTATGAGTTGGTATGAGTTGGCTAAAAAAATAGTTGTGGGTCAAGCACCCATAGAAAGAAAACTTTCAACAAAAGCACAACAAAAGGCACTAAGACCTATAAACACAACGTTATTAAATACATCAAATGGGTAAAGTAGCACTAATTACAGGGATTACAGGTCAGGACGGCTCATACTTAGCTGAGTTTTTAATTGAAAAAGGATATCATGTTCACGGCATTATTCGACGTTCTTCGTCATTTAACACAGAGCGTATAGAGCATTTATATATCGAAGAACTCATAAGGGATTTACATTCTGCTAGAAAAGTTTCTCTCCACTATGGTGATATGACAGACTCGACAAACCTTATTCGCCTTATTCAAGAAATTAAACCCGATGAAATCTATAACCTTGCTGCTCAATC
>Ga0208127_1000565_pt1 | contig 18893 bp, 20 predicted proteins | sample ETNtaG_6_FD_185751 | JGI IMG/M metagenome (GOLD analysis project Ga0208127, IMG submission 185751) | Marine microbial and viral communities from oxygen minimum zone, Eastern Pacific Ocean - ETNP201306SV45 (SPAdes) (version 2) | ecosystem: Environmental > Aquatic > Marine > Oceanic ... | reverse complement strand
TCCCACTCATCTTGACTTAATTTCTTCTGCTCATTTAGCCAGTTTTCTGTAATTAATACTCCTGGACTAATACTTGCAATTGTAACGCCTGTGTTTTTGTTTTCTTCCACTAGATACTTAGTCAGTATATTAATGCTTGCTTTTGTGGAGCTATATATGCCCATACCTGGTGTAAGAAACTTACCGTCATAACTACCTCCAAGCATATTATATAAACTTCCTTGGCCTTGACTCCTGAATCCATTGACAGCGACCTGAGATCCCAGAACGGTACCCAATGAATTTGTATTAATCATTGACGAAACCAAGTCATGAGGGACTTTATGAACTTTGTTGTAGCTTGATGCAAAACCTGCATTATTGATCCAATAATCTACTGTTCCAAATTCAGATTTAGCTAATTGCCAGAGTGCTTCTAATTCACGTTTTATTGATATGTCACATGCCTGTCCAATTACACTGCCTTCATAGCTGTTATTCATCTGTTCAGAGACATTGATTATATCGTCTTCACTTCTGCTGGATATAACGACATTATGACCAAGACGTGCGAATTCATTGGCTAGCCCCCTACCAATTCCTTTCGTACTGCCAGTAATTACAACTGTTGCCATAAGATACCTTTGAGAGTAAAAATAATTCCAACAATATAGATACTAAAGTAGATTATACTTTATTCATATATGGAATATAGAAATCTTAAAAACACGGAATTGAAACTTCCTATCATCACTTTAGGTGCCCTGAATTTTGGGTTCTTTTGTGATGAAGATAAAAGCATCGATACTATAAAAGCTGCCATTGATAATGGGGTTAATTGCATTGATACTGCACCGACATATGGAGGCATGAAAGGCAAATCAGAGGTCATTACCGGCAAGGCCGTTAAGGGAATAAGAGACAAGGTAATTCTAGCAACGAAATTTGGCACAGACCCAGCAACTGGAAGGAATTCAATCAAGGGAGGTGGGACCAGAAAATATATAGTTGAAGCTGTTGAAAACAGTCTGAAATCTCTTGATACAGATTACATAGATTTATATCAAATGCATTTTCCTGATGCAGAAACACCCATTGAAGAAACCTTGAGAACGCTTGAAGATCTTATACAAAGCGGAAAGGTTAGATACATTGGAGCATCAAACTTCAACGCTGATCAGATGAGTGACAGTGTTACTGTTTCGATTGAAAATAGCTTCAATCAATTTGTTTCAATTCAATCGAGATACAGCATGCTGACAAGATATATGGAAGAAGATTTACTTCCAGTTTGTGAGGAAAACAATGTCTCCATTCTCCCCTACTTTCCTCTAGAAAGTGGATTTCTAACTGGGAAGATAAAGAGAGGAATGGACCCAGAAAAAGGGACAAGATTGGCGTTATGGAAAGGCGCATTCACTTCTGAGGAATGGTTCAATCTGATTGATGAAGTTGAGAAATTTGGAGAGGAAATAAATAGATCGTTACTTGAGATTTCTCTCGCATGGGTTGCAAAAAGGAAGATGGTTGCATCGGTCTTGGTAGGGGCAACATCAGCTGAGCAAATGATTCAAAATATAGAAGCAATATCTTGGACGATGTCAGAGGAAGAGATGGAAAAGATTGATCAAATTATCTTGGGCTAGATATCAGCTGGAAAGAAACTTAAACATTCTATCAGAATCAAAAACTTGGACTTTGACATCATCTCCTTCGTTAATCTGACCTGCAACATCGACAATGCCAACCAAGCCTCTCAGTTTCTTTGCTGCTTTAAGAAAGTCTAATTTACCAGGATAATCACCTGATTTGGTTTTCTGAGTCTTTGAGATTTCTTCAGACATATCATGACAAGGCGGATTGTATTCTTCGACGATCAGAGTGGCTCCAGATGGGAAGGTTAATTTTGATCCTTTGGGTAATTGAGAGAGATCTGGTATTCCTTTGAAGCATAGATTGGCGCCTAGAACTCTTGGGGTTAGATTTTGTGCCAAATCCATTGATTCTGAGATCATTTCAAGCTCCTCTGAAGAAACAGCAGACCATTGACGATTATTCCTTCTAATGGTGCCTGGAGGGTAGGCTTCACCCTCATAAATGCCTCTCATGTAACTTCTATGCTTATCTCCGACAAAACCATCTAGTTCGACTTGTGCTGTTCCAATTGAATCTTTTATAAATTCAATGGTTTTACCTATATGAACTGAGACAAGTGTTGCATTAAAGGTCTTTGAATATTCACTCATTATTAACCTCCATATCATACCCTGCTTCACTCCATGCCAACATGTCACCATCGATATCAATGATATCTTCAAATCCAAGGCTCTCTAGCAATTGGATCACTTTTCCTGCCCTTACTCCACTTCTGCAGAAAACAACCATTTGAGAGTCTTTAAATTCCGTCAGTAATTCTGGACTTTGAAGAATCTCTTCGTGGGGTATATTGATGGCATTTAAAATGTGTCCGCTGTCATATTCAGCTTTGGTTCTCACATCAAGAAGCACAGGTTTTTGATCCAAATTACTGATGCTTTCTTTCAGTTCACTGACAGTCCAAAGTTCTGCAGAGATAGAATTGAGACTGAACAGTAGTGTTAACGTCAGATAGAATCTTTTCATTACTTTATTGGTGTCAAAAGTTGGTTTAGTTCGATCATGTTTCCATCTGGATCGTAGATGATTGAAACATTCACTTTGATTACATCTGAACCATCATATGAGGGGTATTCTCTATAAGTTGGCTCTCTGTAAACCTCTACTCCAGGAACCTCGATTACCCTCTCCCACTTTGTATCGAGGTCATTTGTATTGAAAAGATGAATATTGCCCTGAGGAACAAAGGCTTTTCGTTCTACAGGAAGGTTTCTCCTATCCGATGATGGACTGCCGTAATCCAATTCCCAAAGGCCCAGTATTCCAACATGCTCGTCCTTTGTTTTTAAGAAAATCAATCTTGATTTACTTCCATCTCTGGATGTCAAGATGTTGTCATACACAACTTCCATTCCCAATGCATCTTGATAGAGCATGAGAGACGTATCTATATTCCTGACTATAAGCGTGGTCCTTCGAAAAACTATGTCTTGCTTTGAAACATCAAAAGCTGGTTGCTGATTTGTGTCGGAAAATACTGCTTCATTTGCAAATAAAACAACCAGTATTGTAAAAATTGATCCTATAATTTTCATTTCTTGCTCCAGTTCTCCTTGAAGTAAGGTGAGAATAAAAATACCGGGAAGAAAACAATCAACTCCAGATAAAATGTCTTCACAAAATCCAGAGGGCCTTTGAACCCATCAAATTGTTCAGGCTCAAACTGATGACCAATTCCTTGAAGAACGATTGCTAATATTATCAGGGATAACCCCATTAATATTTGAGCAAAATCGATGAAATTAAATAACCCAATCAACATAATGATATTGCCAGATATGAACATCACTGAGCCAACTATATGAATGACTAAATTCAGCCGGTTTTGATGTAATCTTTGATAGTACCTGTATTCTTTTTCACTGATCATCTAGTATTGCGATCCCCTCTTCCATTCTTTTTAGTTGTTCAAGCTGTGTTGAAATCGAATTTTGTATCTCTAATGATACCTCAGGATTATCAACCAGTCCTGACCATCTTTCAATCGTGAGCTGAGCATCCCCTCTTCCCATTGCAATGAGCCCAGAGAGCCATAGAATTTGAGTATTCTTTGGATTCATTATCAGCGTCTCTTCTATCAATTGATCGATGTCATATGGAAAATCAGTGGGTCTTAACATAAGGGTAGACTCAATCAAGCCAAGATTGATTTCAAAATCAGAGTTTTCGCCAAGGATCTGATAGCCTTTCAAGAACTTTTTATAAGCGAGCTCAAATCTACCTGATTTAATATAGTGCGATCCAAGAGCCTTTATTACTCTTATATCATCAGGATTCTCAATAAGAAATTCTTCCAGTTTTTCAACTGAATTATTGAGCTGTTCATTTGATGCTTTTTGGCTTTCAGTGAAGTTTGATACTGCCTCATAGTTCAGATATAAAAATGATGATATGAATACAAATGCAATAAAGAAAGCACCGTATTTACTGGAAGCAGAGCCCAAGCTATTGATCAGAATGCTGGAGCAGTAGAGTAAACCCAGACATGTAAGAAGCGTGAAGAAAATAAATACGGGATCGCTGAACATTTAATTTCCTATCTTTCTGAACCAGCCAATAAATAACAGCAATAGAATGATCGGTGAAAACCAAAGAAACAGTGTCTTTTGTGTAAAAGCTGGTTCATAGAGTATGAACTCACCATAGCGATCAAGTAGGTATTTTTTTATTTCGATGTCAGATTTCCCATCTTGTATTTGTAATTTGATCTCGCGACGAAGATCCTTAGCCAACTCTGCATTCGATTCAGCAACCGATTGATTTTGACAGACCAGACATCGCACTTCTTGAATGAGTGATTGATATCTCATTTGATCATTTGTATTGAGCTCATTTGCACTGATGCTTGAAATGCAAGACAACATGAATAAATACAATGTAGCCATTCTAATCAATTCAATTCTCCAACAACGGGGAGAATGTCCCTTTCAAAAATCTCTCTATCTAATGGACCTATGTGCTTGAAGTGAATAATGCCATCAGAGTCAATCAAGAATGTCTCAGGTGCCCCATAGACACCAAAATCAATTGCTGTCTTACCCTCGGGGTCTTTTAAAACAATGGAGTAAGGATCACCCAACTGGTTTAACCATAACTTCGCAAGTTGATCATCGTCTTTCCAATTCAATCCTATGATCGGTAAATCAATGCTTTCATCTTGACTCAACTCAACAAGAAACTCATGCTCAATCTCACAACCTACACACCATGTTGCCCAAACATTTACCAAGGATATTTCGCCAATTATGTCCTCTTCACTGTGTATTTCTTGGGTAAGCAGATTCTCGAGGCTGAATTCAGGAATCGATTTTCCAATCAATGGAGATGGCAGCTCAGAATCAGAATCGAATAAGCTTTGAGCCAAAAACCCCATCAATACAAAAAAAATGATTAGCGGCAGTAATCGTCTGGTCATTGATAACTCCCAATACTTCTTTTGCTTAAAAATACCCTGATTAAACCACCCATCATCATGACAATTGGTCCATACCAGATGAGTCTCAAAAGTGGCTTGTATTGAAGGTGCATACTCCATGAACCGCCACCAATATCCTCACCTATTGCGATGAAAAGATCTCTGAATAGATTTGCCTCTATACCTGCCTCGGTCATTCCCATTGTCGAAGAATCATATACTCTCTTTTCAGGATATACAGTTTCAATGTATTCACCGTCTTTGCTGATCTCAATCGATGCATATTGAGCGAGATAATTGGGGCCATTCCGTCTTCCTATTTCTGTCAATTTAAATTCATAGTCACCGACAGTTGAAGACTGCTCAATGCCCATGCTGTCGTCGAATGTGATTCCGTATGAGCTGGTTACTGTTATACCCAGAATCATTAAACCCAAGCCAATATGGCCAAGCATCATTGGCATATAAACCATGCTTTTATTAATGGAGAACTGATTTCTAATGAGGGGCGAAATCCCAGTGAGTATAGTCCAAAGCGCCAAAATCACACCAACCATTGTCATAAGAGATGCCAAGCCATAAATAAATGGAAACAAAAGGCTCAAGAGAATCGCAATCATGATAATTGGAAATATTTTTTTAACTAAACTCTTAGAGGCATGACTCCAATTTGAGAATACAGCAACTCCAATCGTAATCAGCAAAGGTATGAATGGGAATAAGATTACAAAATTAAAATATGGTGGTCCAACCGATATTTTTCCCAAATCAAGCATTTCAAGAATCAACGGATAAATAGTCCCTATTAAAACCAAGCCTGCAGACGCGCATAGGAAAACATTGTTCAATAGCAAAAGAGATTCCCTTGATAATGGATGAAGTTTTTCTTGCGTGGCTTTCTTCTGTTTTAAAGAGTAAATCATCAATGCGGAACCTGAAAAAAATGCGAGCAAGACCAAAATAAAAAGCCCCCTTTGAGGGTCGGATGCAAAAGAGTGAACAGATATCAGAACGCCAGAACGAACCAAGAAAGTACCCAATAGGCTTAAAGAAAAAGCAGTGATTGCTAGAAGTGTGCTGAATCCATTAAATAGCCCCCTCTTTTCAGTAACAATCAGCGAATGCATCAATGCTGTTGCAATGAGCCAAGGCATCAATGATGCATTTTCCACTGGGTCCCAGAACCACCATCCTCCCCAGCCTAATTCATAATATGCCCACCAACTTCCAAGAGCGATGCCTCCTGTCAGAAACATCCAAGATAGTATGGTCCAGCTTCTTGCATGCTTCGCCCATTCATAATTATTCACGGTCAATAAAGAAGAAACTGCAAGGGAGAAAGGAACCGCTAGACCCACATAGCCTGCATACAATGTTGGAGGATGAATCACCAATGCAGGATCCTGAAGAAGAGGATTTAGACCCCTGCCTTGAAGTGGGATGGGAAATAAGCGCTCAAATGGGTTTGATGTATAGAGGATAAATACAAGGAATCCTAAACTGATTAAACCAAGTATAGAAAGAGACTGAATTCTAAGTTCAGGCGATGACTTCAACGCATTGTCTTTTGAAAGAAGCAATGTCCATATTGAAAGTATCAAAACCCATAGCAATAAGGATCCCTCATGACCACCCCAAACGGCTGCAAATTTGTATCCAATGGGCAGTGCTGTATTAGAATTTGAAGCGACATATAAAACTGAAAAATCATCTTGAAGAAATGAAGTGGTTAATAAAGCAAAGCAAATCAGTAGAGACATTGTTTGAAACATTGTAATTCTATCGATGAATGGCTCTATGTTTTCAATTTTCCTCATGAGAGGGCTGATCCCTCCTACAAACTGAAGCAAGGCAGATGCAAGGGCTGCTACCAAAAATATTTGGCCTAACTCTGGAATCATGAAGAAGACTCTTCTATGGGATGAATGTCAGGTGGCATATAGTTCTCGTCATGCTTCGCAAGCACCTCACTGGCGACGAATATCTTCATCTTATCGAATCTTCCGGTAACAATGATGCCTTGCCCTTCTCTGAATAAGTCAGGCAATATCCCGGTGTAGTTGACCTCAATGCTTTCGAACCCATCTGTGAGTATGAACCTAGATTTGAGACTGCCTTCAGATCTTTCAAAACTGCCTACTTCAACCAAACCACCGATACGGAATTTTGACTGATCATCATCTATATTCTCAATCGCTTCACTTGGTGTCACATAGTAGAGTAGATTGTCCTGGAATGATGACAAAATCAGACTGATTGCAACGGTCACGCCGATGAGTGTGACTAAAATTCCAATGAATCTTCTGTGACGAGGTAACATCTTATTCTCACTGATCCCTATTTTCTATTTTTCTAATGATGTCTTTGTGCTTGCTTACTGCATCATAGTAAGCCAAGAAAAGAGCGAGGAGAGAAATGAAGACCGAGCTCCACACGTATAAGTTATATTCTCCCATATCAAATATAATCATTTTAAATCCTCAAATTTCTTTCACCCAGTTTGATCTTTTTTCTCTTACCAATACTTCGGCTGAGCTTGCTCTGCAGATCACTGCAACAAAAAAGAACATGTAACCAAAGATCATCACTAAAAGAGGCCATAACATTTCTCCAACAATAGACGGAGAATCAAGTTTTGAAATAGTTGATGCCTGATGAAGTGTATTCCACCAAACAACAGAATAATGAATGATTGGTAAATTTATGATCCCTAAGATAGCAACAAGAGATGCCGCTCGATCAGCTCTTTTCTGCTCCTTGATTGAAGCATGCAGTGTGATGTAGCCAAGATAAAGCAATAGCAAGATAAACTCAGAGGTGAGTCTTGCATCCCAAACCCAAGCAGTTCCCCACATGGGCTTGCCCCATAACATTCCAGTGACGAGTGCGGTTGCAGTCATCAATGCTCCAAATGGTGCGACACTCTTAGCAACGGAGAAAGCTACATTGGATCTCCAAACGATTCCTATGATTGAGGCAAAGCCCATCGCAGCATAGGCGCTCATTGACAAATAAGCGCTGGGTACATGGAAGTATATGATCCTGAATGCATCACCCATCTGATAATCTTCCGGTGCCATAAATAGTCCGCCAGCCGATCCAATGAGAATCAGTAAAAGCCCGAAATAGAGACACCATGGCTCTACTTTTGTTACAAATCTATAAAAATTTGGAGGGGAACCATATTTATATATTGCTTTTAAATTCATGCTCTAATCCATTGAAATCTTGAGTGCTGATGCTGTTATCCATGGTCCAATAAACAAACTGAGCATCATCATACCTGTAAGAAAATAGAGCGGTCCAGAAATATCCAAGCCTAAAATTGAATTCTCTATGGCTTTGGATCCAAATATCAATATTGGGAGTGTTATTGGAGTAATAATCAGTGTCATCAAAGCACCGGGGTATCTGATTCCCAGTGTGATGGCAGCGGTGAAAGCATTGATGTTGACCATTGTCAAAGTTGAGAGAAACATTGTCAGCTGAACAATCAATATATCCTTACCTGTCACAAAATAAATAGATGCAATAAAACCTGAAACCACAATAAGGGGCAAAGATGTAAAGACCCAGAATGAGAATGTTTTTGTAAAGACCAATCCGACAAATGATTTCTTTGAAAGCATTAACTGTTCAATGGTTCCGTTTTGAAAATCAGGCTTGAACATATTTTGCATTGATAACAATGATGCAAAAAAAGCAGAAAACATCATGATGGGGCCAACAATCGATAATAAGAAATCTTTGTTGGAATCGCTAATTAGAGGAAATAATATTGCAATCAGAAAAAATAAAATGATGCCGGTAAGCACATCTGTCCAGCGTTTTATAGCAACCTTTGTTTCTCTGAAGAATAACTGAAAATAAGCCGCCATTATGACTCCAATATGATCTCTAATTTTGGAGATTCTTTTAAATTTCCCTGATTTGATGTTCGAATAATCATTCCTTTATTCTGAATATGTAAACTCATTCTGTGAGTCAGAAATTCTATAGATGCATGATCCAAATTCGCATATGGTTCATCCATTATCCAAACTGATCTTTTTGATAAAATAAGGCCAATTAGAGCGGTTTTTTTTGCTTGTCCACTTGAGAGAATCTCAACAGGTTTATTTATCACAGGGTTTAGGTTGAAACCGGAGATCAACTCTTTCAAATCTGTTAAATCTGAAATATTGGGATTCATACTTATGTTATCAATTGCAGAAATTTCATTGATTAAACCATTCTTATGCCCAAGGTATCCAACCTCATTTTGAAAAGATGAATCAATGTCATTGATAGATAATTGATTCCATTTTATCTCTCCTTCACTGAGCTCTGTAAACCCACAGATTGATCTTATGAGACTGGTCTTACCACTTCCATTGGCACCTTTTATTAAGGCTTGCTGGCCAGCAACAATATTAAAGTCTATATCATTGAAAATTGGAGTGTCATCACGATAAAGACATGCGCTTTGAACTTGTAGATGGTTGGAAATCTCAAGCCTCCATATTCCTAATTGTTGATATCAATCACAATCTTCCCAAAATGAGATCCTGAGGACATGCCGTATATCTCATTTATCGCATCATCAAAGCCGACTGTTTTACCAATGATGGGATGAATTTCATGTTCTTCGAGAAATTGGTTTAGCTCACTGTGGTCTTCCCTACTTCCGACAGTGATGCCATGCATATGTACATTTTTGAATACCATCTGCATCAAATTTAATTGAACATTGATGCCGCCAAGTGCTCCGATCACACTGATATGGCCACCTATTTTTAGTGCATTAATAGTTTGAGGGAATGTTGATTCACCTCCGATCTCAATCACTAGGTCAACACCTCCATTGGATAATGAAAATGCCTCACTTCCCCATTCGGGATTTTCATTGTAATTGATGGTTTGATCGGCACCCATTTCCTTTGCTCTTTGTAATTTCTCATTGCTGCTCGATGTAATAATCACATTTGCTTGCATTGCTTTTAGAATTTGTAAGGCAAGGATGGAAACGCCACCTGTTCCTAAAAGTAAGACTGAATCCTCTGGCCGAATTTTTGCTGCCTTTATACAAGTCCATGCAGTCACAGCAGCACACGGTATTGTTGATGCCTCCTGGTAGGACATATAATCTGGAATGGGCAGAATGGCCTCTTTGGGTAGAACAGCATATTCCGAGAGAACTCCAGCTGCATCTGAGCCAGTTGATATCATTCTATTTGAATTATTGGTATTCCAATCCTGCCAAAATACAGAAGTCACACGATCACCTACATTGAATTCAGTGACATCATTGCCAACTGCTACAACCTCTCCTGCGCCATCAGATAGTGGCACCAGAGGCAATTCAATATTCGGATTATAAAGGCCTTTGGCAATCATAAAGTCTCTGAAATTGAGTGATGCAGCATGCACTTTGATGACCACCTCGCCAATACATGGAGTCGGTGTTCCTCTTTCAGTTTGCTGAAAACCATCGTCACCAAAATTATGTAATTCTATTAATTTCATCTATTTCTACCTTTGTTTTATTTCAACAAACTATGTTAATACAGGTGGTGATGATTTGCTTAGATTTGAATGCTAATTAGCTAAAAAACTAAGGCCAATCCTGTCAGGGGTTCGGATTGGCCTTAGCTATGGTTCTGCCTTTATGGCAAATTCTATTATTTTTTATTGTTTCTTCTTTTCTTTATGTCGTTTTTTATTTCTTTTCTTTTTCTCTTTGTCTTTACTGTGACCTTTCATTTTCTTATCACGCATTTTTTCTTTTCGTTTTTCCATGCGTTTAGAGTTTTTATCGAATTGAGCCATTTGCTCTTCTGATAGAACCGTAGAAAGCTTTTGATGAGTTCCTTTCTTAAGATCAGCCATGGCATCAACAGATTGCTCTCTCATCTCTGCTCTTAATTCTCTGCCCTCTTTTATGCTTGAAGACATGATTGATCTGACTTCTTTTCTTTGCTCATCAGATAGGTCCATGTTTTTAAACAGCATTCTAACCGGTGAGTGTGAACGATCATTGTGGTCATGCGCATACGCACTGTTTAAAAGTGACATAGAGCCCAAGTAGAGTATTGCTCCAATCGCAAATGATATATATTTCATATTTTTCATTTTTTGGTGTGCTCCAATATTTATTTTCATGAGTCTCATTCTTAACCCAAATCTTGAAGTAAATATGAAGAAAAGATGAATTGTAAATTTAAACTGCAATAATGAATTTATAATTTGGACATATTGATGGGCATGTAAGTGAAAATTTTTCCAAAATTCTTTTTATCCTATTGGCTGAGCTTTTGTGCAGTGACACTGATGATATTCGCTGTAGGAACCTATACGTTTGAACGTGACTTATTTCGTTTTGTAACCAGGATTGAAACCGCACAGCTGAAAACATTTGCTTCTGAAATCGAATATTACTATGCAGAGGTTCAAACTTGGGATTTCCTGAGAGAAAACCCAAGGATGGCAGAACTTATATTGAGTCAAAGACGATCATTTGATGAAAATCTAATCATCCTTCCAAATGTCGTAAATGAGACAAGAAGATTTAGATTTTCATTCAACAACAATCGAGACATAAAGAGACCTGGGAGATTATACCTCCTTGACGAAAATCTAGATGTTGTCATTGGTAATAAATCTGTAGTCAATGAGATGTTAGGAAATAAGGATATGCAGACGATACTGAATGAACGCTTTATACTTTCTCCAATCAATTTTGAAGACAAACAAGTAGGTACACTTGCACTTCTCATCTCAGAAAGATTATATGAGGCAATTGATATAGCTTTCGCCAGATCCAATAATCAGACGCTTCGATTCTCAGCAATAGCAGGATTACTATTTGCTGCAATTATTTCACTGATACTGACAATGAATATTACTGGGCCCATCAGAAAATTAGGGCGAGGAACGAGGAGCTTAATCAGTGGTGAATTTAAAACAAGGGTTTCAATTAAGAATAGAGATGAATTAGGCAAGCTATCAAGAGATTTCAATATATTGGCCAAAACATTGGATAAAAATGCAGAGTCACAGAAACAATGGCTTGCAGACATATCTCATGAACTCAGAACACCCATTGCTATTCTTAAGAGTGAATTAGAGGCTGTCGAGGATGGGATCAGGGAGTTTGACAAAGAAACGCTTCAATCGCTTACTCATGAAGTCAAAAGAATCAGTAACTTGGTTAATGATTTATATGAACTCACACTCGCTGATCTAGGAGCAATGAAGTATCAAATGAGAGAAATGGATATCGAAACTTGCCTTGAAGGAGTGATCGAATCTTATCATGACAGACTCGAATCATCTGAGATTGAGCTTTCTAAATCAATCCAAGGGGTCGGTGTCATTCTCGGTGATGCTTACCGATTAGAACAACTCTTTACCAATCTGATAGAGAATACCTTGAGATATACAGACACCCCAGGAAAACTAGACATTCAATTGACCGAAGAAAAAAATAGCATATTAATTGCATTCAACGATACTGCCCCAGGCGTTGAAGCTGAGGTTATAGACAAAATATTTGACCGCTTCTTTAGGGAGGAGTTATCAAGATCAAGAGAAAAAGGTGGTGCCGGTCTTGGTCTGGCAATTTGTCATGAAATTGTAGAGGCACACTCTGGACAGATCAGTGCCTCACAATCAGATCTTGGTGGCTTATCAATTCAGATATCATTGCCAAGAGGTGACTCGTGAAACATGTATTAATCGTTGAAGATGAGAAAAAGCTCGCAGATATACTAATTGCATATCTGAATAAAGATCAGTTTGAAGTGACTCATTTTGAATCAGGAAGCAATGTTGTGGATTGGGTGAAAATGAATCAACCCAATATTATTCTGCTCGATCTTATGTTGCCTGACATAAATGGAAAAGATTTGTGTAAGGAGATCAGAACGTTCTCAATGGTGCCAATCATTATGGTCACAGCGATGATTGATGAGATAGACAGACTCATAGGTCTTGAGCTGGGAGCGGATGACTATGTTTGCAAACCGTTCAGTCCAAAAGAGGTTGTTGCGAGAGTGAAAGCGGTGCTGAGAAGGTCAGAGGGAGACTCTGTTGAAGGAGAAATATTTGATGCCTTTGAAGTCAATGATCAAACATACTCGATAAAACTGCACCAAGATAGATTGGATCTAACACCAGTGGAATTTAGATTATTGAAAATGTTCTTAAAAAGTCCCGGAAGAGTATTCAACCGAGATCAGATTCTCGACAATATCTTTGAAGATGGAAGAATTGTTTTGGATAGGACAGTCGATACACATGTTAAGAATTTAAGGCACAAACTTAAGACTGCTTCACCCGAACATGATTATATTAGATCCGTTTATGGAATTGGCTATAGCTTTGAGGTCTAACTACTCTTTCCTAAAAATCCGATAAGGCTCATAATCTTCAAGTATTCCGTACTCTCCACTGTATTCATACCCAAAATAGTTTTCGAAGAGAAATATTTTTGGTGGAAAAAAAGTAAACGTTGAAAACATGGCCGTGATGGCGAGGTAGCCCGCGAGTATGTTTTTCTTTTTTGGAAGCTCCATTGGAGGTTTCACCATGATCTTATATGAAACGATTGAGGCCAATAACAGCCCGACAACCATTGTCATCAAATCCATAACAAAGAAACCTTGTCCATACAAAGGCAATGAAATTGCAAGATAACCATAGAAAGAAAGCGTGATTCCAAGAGGTGTAACAATGAGTGATGCGAGTTTGGCATACCAATAATTATTGGCAATGTCTCTGGTGTATGTATATTGAACGAGTGCGTATATCAAGCCCGGCCAGAAATACATCTTTAGATGTTCCCAAACACTTTCATTTACAGCTGAGATAAATGCCAAAGGGGTCCAAAACTCACTTAACTCAAATGAAAAATGAAGTGCTGAACCGGCTAATACAACCCAGATAAAGCTACCAATTTCCCAAAATATCAATCTGACTTTCATAATTCTTTATAGTGCATTAACCAGGAAGTATAGTCCTGAGAATGCAATTAAGCCTCCCAATAGTCTCAATAGGATCTTGCCCTTCTCGTAATGGGTTGAAATATCTGCAAGCACGACACCTGCAATGTGGAGTATCACAGTTCCTGTCATGAAACCAGCAACATAGGGTGGTGGTTTTGCAATGGTGGGAATTTCTTCGCCATGTGCATAACCATGAAAGATTGCAAACACAGCAACGGCCAGCATCGCAAAGTTTGCATTGAGCTTTTTATCTGCTGCCAATGCTGAACCAAGCAATAATACAGAAAGAGCAATACCGATCTCATAGCCAGTCAACCCACCATAATTGAGTCCCAGTAAGCCGCCAAAAAACATGACGATCACGAATGTTGCTGGAACGGTCCAAATGGCTCTGCCCCCGATCTGTGCGCTGATCATACCAACACTCACCATGGCCAACAGGTGGTCAAACCCAAGCACTGGGTGAGTAATTCCACTTAAGAACGGTCCATAAGGAAGGCTCTGAGCTTCATGAGCTGATAGTGTTGAAGTGAAAAAAAGAAGAAAAAAGATCAAGATTTTAATCATCATTGTTTTATCCCTTTCTTAGAAATTCTAAGACTAGTTCATTAACTGCTTCAGGTTGATCATAGATTGCTGCATGGCCCGCATCTTTTACAATTTCAATCTGTAGTGATGGAATGAGCTTTTGTAATCGTTTACCGATCTTCCATGGATTGTAAAGTACCTCAAATTCTCCAAAAATCAATAGGCCTCTATTCTTAAAACTTCTCAGCCTATTTTTATCAACCGAGAAAAAGAATTTACCAATGACTTTTAGAGCTTTGATGATATCCACTCTTGATGTTTTTTCATTGTAAATGCCAAGCGACTTATCTACTCGGTAATGTTTTGTACCCAAAGCCATACCTCGTGCAAGTTGTCTGTCAAATGATCCGAATGTTTCTCCAGACCTTGGTTTAGAAAAAGATGAAGCAGTGAGATCATCAGATAAAACATCGGCATCTTTTTTTCTTGCTGTAAGCAGCCATTGTCTGAACGGCAGCCTTGCTCTGGCCAGACCAGTTGGGCCACACATTACGGTCTTGTCAATCATATCTGATTTCCTGATTGCCATATCCATTGCGGTAGTTCCACCTGTGCTGACCCCAACTATATGTGGCTTATTAAGATTTAGTGTATTGATGATGTCTTCAAGCCAATCTATGTAGTCTTCATTAAAAACCGATGGTGGATTTGCAGCACTTTTGCCAGGTTGCCCAACAATGTCAATTGCAAGAACCCGAAAATGCTCAGAAAATGCATTGATTTGATGTCTCCACAATGGTGCGCATCCTGCTACACCTGGAATTAGGAGTACAGGTTTTAGGTTTTCATCTCCAGCCTCAATGATGTGTGTCTTTCCAAATCTTGTATCTGCGAAAATGCTTTTGTGATCAACGGTGATCTCATCAGATACCCTTTGATACCATGACATCATCTTTTTATATCCCTCTTCGGACTTGTAAAGAGAGAGATCAGGCTCATAAGAATAATTTTCAGTCATAGTTACTCTTTCGTAAATTAAACACCAATTAGTTTTATGCTAAAGCAGGTTTGGTGCCCAGGGCCGGACTCGAACCGGCACGAGAAAAATCTCAACGGATTTTAAGTCCGTAGCGTCTACCAATTCCGCCACCCGGGCTTAAACCTGAGGCAAGGATCGGAATCGAACCGACGTCCACGGCTTTGCAGGCCGCTGCATAACCACTCTGCCACCTTGCCTTTATTAAGAACAGAATTATACATTTATCCACAGAAATTAGCTTCATTGAAATGAGTAATTTAAAAACATTCGCTTCTTAGTTTTATTTGCATCTAAAATTTAACTTTTTCATATGTAACGATTTGTAACACTAAAATATTTTCATAGTGCTTGAAATTGCTTTATTAGAGTTGCATGATTGAGTGAATCATAATATTTAGGGGTAAATATGAAACACTCATACAAAGCTTCAATGAGAGCTTTCACGGCTCTTTTTGCGTTTGTTTTTACAATGTCTTCTGTCGCACAGATTGAAGAGATTGTTGTAACGGCGAGGAAAAAAGCTGAGAACCTACAAGACATTCCTGTACAGGTTGATGTTATAGGCTCAGAAAAACTTGAGAGAGCTGGTATAACCAGCTTGGAAGATGTTGCAAAAATGTCTGCCTCAATGGTTTTCGATAACGGTTTCTCTCAGCAAGATACAAGAATCACGCTAAGGGGTTTATCACCAGTTAGAGGAAGGCAAAATGTTGCTGTCCTTCAAGATGGTGTTGACCTTTCATCGGAGAACTTAACAATTGCAGGTGGTACCGCACTGATCAACTCTAGATTGTTTGATCTTGAGCGTGTGGAGATTGTGAAAGGTCCTCAAAGTGCACTGTACGGTCGATCAGCTTTTGCAGGTGCGATCAATTATGTGACTAAGAAACCGACGCAAGAAAATCAGTCTAGCGTTTCTGCGACCGTTGCATCTGAAAGTGAAATGGACTTGAGGTTAAGCTGGAGTGGTGGCATCAATGACAATACTGCAGTGGGTGTAAACTTCGCAGCTTGGTCTAGAGATGGTTACCATGACAATTTAGTAAGTGGAGAACCTGTCGGAGGTGAAGAAGGTGCTGCAGGATCCATAACATTTAACTATGAGCCTACAGATGATTTTAGCTTAGTGACGAGATTGGAGTATACAGATGATGATTACGAGCCAGGCGCTCAGTACCAACAATCTGGTACAACCATGCTACCTGTCTCTCCAAATGCCATTGCACCTGTTAATACATGTATTATTCAACTCCCTCCTCCTCCAATATCTTCAGGAATGTGTTTGGCATACTATACTTCAGGTAAAGTGATATCACCCCTTGTCACACATATGCCTTCGAATGTTGGCGCACTTCCAGATATAGATGATATCGGTGGAGCACAACTTGCAATCAATCCAAGAACTGGAAAAGATTATCCGGGTGCAAACAGGGAAGTTAAGAAATTTTCAATGACTGCCGTAAAAGATTTTGAGAATGTAACTTTTACATCAATCACAGGATTACTTGAAGGAGATGTTCACACATTTGAAGATCCTCAATTTAGAGGAACTACAAGACGTCCAACTGAGTTTGGTGAAATTTGGTATCAGCAACACACTGAACTAACCAGTCAGGAATTCAGATTGCAATCAAGTGCTGACGAAGCATTCAGATGGACCATTGGTGCTCAATACTGGAATCAAGAAATGCAACTGGATGATAAATCATTCAATACGTTTACTTACCTTGAAACCAGGCCATGGTTCGCACCTGCTTTTATGAACGGACCTAATCCAATGTTCTGGGGAGATGCCGAAACATTCCAAGGGGCAATTTGTGCTCCTGGGACAGAAGGTGGAGAGTTCGCAGGGTGTCTTGATCGTGGAGGTAGTTATTGGACACGTGATTCAGATCATAAATCTGTCTATGCAATGCTTGAATACGATATCAGTGATTCATGGGCAGTTTCAGTTGAAGCAAGATACAGTGAGGAAGAAGAGAACACTTGCGGGTCTGATGGTAATGGAACAGTGGATCCAAATGGAGTTGGCTTTGCTGGTCCTGGACGAAGTAGAGTCAATCCTCCAATGTGGACATATCAGATTTGTGGTGATCATGAGGAAGATATGACTACGCCTAAGATAACATTGACGCATTTTGCTTCCGATGATTTTACTTTCTACGGATCAATTGCCAATGCTAAAAAACCAGGTGGTATCAGCACGGTCACAGGTGGTGGCTTCAGCATTTATAATCCTGAAGATAACCGTTACGAAGCTGAAGAAATGACAGTCTATGAATTAGGTATGAAATCAACAATGATGGACGGGAAGATGCGATTTAATGCAGATATCTTCCTTCAAGACTTCACTGATAAGCAAACAGCAACTCAGGTTGTGAATGCAGATACAGGGATCCTTCAATCAAGAACAACCAATGCTGCTAAAGCAGAGGTTAGAGGTCTTGAGATTGATGCTCAGTATTTCATCAATGATAATTTCAGTGCAACGCTTTCATATACACATATGAATGCCAAGTACAAAGACTTCACTCGTTTGACCGCAGGAGCTTCAAACATAGCTAATGCTGGTAATTGTACGATTGTTACTGATTCAAGTGGCAAGTCCACATGTTCGATTGATCTAAGTGGCAATCCGTTAGAGAATGCACCTCCAAATGCTATGACACTTGGACTGAACTACAATTGGGAAACATCAAACGGTGCAACATGGGTCGCGGAAGCTGACATCATGTTCCAAGATGATAGGTTTATTGATCAATTTAAAAGAGTATACCTAGAGGGTTACTACAAAGTTGATCTTAGACTTGGTTACGTCACGGATAATCTTGAAATTACAGCTTTCATCGATAATGCATTCGATGATACTAAAGCAAGATCAGGATATGGTTTTACTGACTTCCCTAACATGAAGTTTATTTTACCAATTCCATCATTTTGTGGGGTTGCTGGACCAGGTGCTGGATCGGGTATCATGCATCCTAACCCATGCGTTCGACCTGCAGACATTACTAAATCTAATGGTCCAAGCACATTTGTTCTTCCAACAAGTCATGCAATGTACTTTCCTGATGGAAGAAGATTTGGTGTGAGAATAAAACGAAGCTTTTAATTAAGCATCAATAACTAAAAAAGGCCTGTTTTTAAAACAGGCCTTTTTTTATATTTCTTTCATCAGGTTTCGTGCAACAAATTTTATATTTTTGAATTCTTTTAATCGCCTGATCGAATAGGATAGCCACTCTTTTCCATATGGCATATAAATGCCAACTTCGTGAGTGTCCTTGAATTT
>Ga0208127_1000564_pt1 | contig 18915 bp, 23 predicted proteins | sample ETNtaG_6_FD_185751 | JGI IMG/M metagenome (GOLD analysis project Ga0208127, IMG submission 185751) | Marine microbial and viral communities from oxygen minimum zone, Eastern Pacific Ocean - ETNP201306SV45 (SPAdes) (version 2) | ecosystem: Environmental > Aquatic > Marine > Oceanic ... | reverse complement strand
CCGACAGGAATTGCAGCATCGATCATCTACATTGCATCCGTTCTTTGTGGAAAGCGCCGAACACAACGTGAAGTTGCAGAAGTTGCGGGCGTTACTGAAGTCACCATTCGAAATCGATACAAGGAATTGATTCAGAATCTCAACATCGAATTGGATATTTGAGGAAGACTGGAGGGTTCTTCATGAGTAAGAGCCGTGATGCAATTGCGAAAGCAACGTTTGAGGTCGTCGCCACGAAGTTGGTAGAAGCCTTGGAAGAAGGTACGAAAGTCTGGCCACTACCTGAGCCTCCGATGACGGATCCTGACTTCCCTCCAAGAAATCCAGAACGCGATCAAGATTTGATTGAACAGGGATTGTCCATGCTCCACGCAGATGTTGGTATGTTTGACCGCCATCTTTCAACCATCGTCGATCTCATCGTTCCTCATCGAATGAATCTGAGTGACGATCCGTTTGAAGTCCATCAGCGTTGGCTATCTCGCCGCACGGATGATGTGGCACAGCGAATGTTGTTCTGTATTGCAACCGATTGGTTAGCTCAGGCATTTGATCCGAGTGCTCCAAATACAGACCGTTGGTGGCTTGCAGTCGCCCTCATCAATGGTCTTGCCTCAACACCTTATGGTCAACCTGTACACCAAGGCTACCATCTGGTTGAATCCATTGCTTTAGCCGAACGCCCAGGAACATGGCATACGCAACCCGAGGATGGCCCGCAAAACATGGGATGGAATCCGAATGCAGTGGTTCCTCGAACCACCTCCGTGGTCGCTCATGATGCAGGTGTTCATGCGGCTGTATGGCTTCTTGATTGTTTAGAAAACGATGATTTGGATCGACGTCTGTTGTTGATGGAATGGGTCAAACTTCTTCTTGAACGTCCAGCGTTGATTGAACCACTCGGGCTGGTCGATATCCTTCGCCGTCGTTCACAAGATGAACATGAAGAAGTTGCATCAAAGGTCATTCTTTGTCTTGCTCGTTTGCTTGAATACGACCAAGAACAAGGATTAGCGGTTGCAAAAATTTTGCATCAACGGAAGGAATTACTTCTTCGACGAGGCATGGCGGATGTTCTCACCCGAATTTTCAGACGAACGGGTTGGGAAGCAGTACCGTTTCTCGATGAGATGCTGTTGGATGATGATGAGAGTGTTCTTGCTGCCGCTTCAGCAACAGTTGGCGATTTGAAGTTCCTCGATGAGGACGTTTGGGCAGATCGTCTTGCTTCGCTCCTTCATCATGAAGTTCCAATCGTTCGACGTAATATCGTTCTAAGTCTTCGTGACTATGTTGAAACATACCCCGATGATGCTCGACAGATTATTCCCGCGCTCTGGAATGATGGTGATGAGGTGGTCCAAATTCGCCTTCGAGAATTATTGATGCGTATGGATGAAATTCATCCAGATCGGTTATCAAAACACCTTGGATTGTTGAAACCAGATCGCCTTGAGGCGCTTTGGATGACCATGGATGCACGCCGTGAAGGACGAAGCCAACTTTGGAAGAATTGGCTTTCGGGAGAAGGCCCACTACCAGAATCAATCGCGCCTGTTCAAGAAATTCACCAAAGTACGGGAGAGGGTCCCGACGAACTTCCAGAACTTGGTGATGCGCTCGATATGTTGGACGACACGCTTGGCTTCATCGATTGAACTGTATGGACATCGATGCGACACGCTGATAATGGGTGCAGGTGTGTTTCAACCAATGAGAATCCGTGCGGCAAGCCTTGTCCTGCTCCTCATATTGGCTCTTCCACTGCAATTGGTTTCAGCAGAAGAGAGCGATCCGTCTCTTGAAGCACGTGAAACACAAGCCGAATTCTTCCCAGATACGGAGACGACACTCCTTCAATGGCGGAACATCATCACCTCTGATGGTTTATTGCTTGATCAACTCAAAATGGCGACGTACGAGGTACATCGAAATGAAGGAGGGCGATTTTTCGCAGAAGCGATTACACCCGAGACCATGATTGCTGAGAATATTCCTGCCTGCTATATGAACGACTTGAATGAAGTCTGCTCAGGTAAATTGCATTCAATCACGTTTGAACCTGAACCTGGAACCGAGGCCAGCGTTTCGTATGCAATTGTGACCACGCATCGGGATGGTTCGCGTACAGAAGCGGTGAACATTGGTTATTCACAAACTCCGGAGGGGCATTTAGAAATCGTAGCAGAATCGAATGCTCCAGAATCGTTTACAGCATCCTATAATGTTGAACATCAACGAACGGATTTTACATGGAGGCCTACGTGCGACGCTGGAAATTTCGAGCACTGGCTCTACGAGCATGCTGAACCAGCAACGAAATCTGGCTGGGATTCAATGGACAAAACTCTTGTAACAAGCTTCATCGATTCAGATGCTTCTGAGTATTCCATCGATTGGAGTAATGAATCGGTCGATCGAGAGATCTATTACACGCTCACATGTTGGTATCCTCCGTATTGTGATGATTTTGGCTGTTTTCCAGCACGAGAAGATACGCGTTTACATAGTGGAAACAGCCTTTCAACACCAATCATCGAAGACAACCAAGCGCCACGGTACGGTGGCTCCTTGTCTGCGCAATTTAACGATGAGGAAGACCAAACAATTCTGCAGTGGAGTGAAGTGTCCCAGAAAGAAATTTCGAAGATTATGATTTACCACGCCCCCTCACCGATCGTATCGATTGAACAAGAAGGAGTGCAAGTTCTTGCGGAATTGGATTCAACGAGTATTGAATTTATTCATCAATTACCTGCTGACTGGATGTTAACATCATACTATGCAATCGGACTTGTTGATCAACAAGGGAACATTCAGGTCGATGAATTCGATGTATCTGGAAAGGTTGGTCCAATTCTTGAACGAAATTTACCAATTTCTATTTCATCCTTTGAAATTCAACAAGAGAATTCGACGCTTCATTTCCAGTGGGATTTAGATGCTCTTTTCATTGATGGTGATGCTGTATTATGGAAAGCGGACTCATCTAATCTAGATATGTCTCCTGCATGGCAAGAAGTGACGCGACTTAGCCCAACAACGCTTGAACACCACATGATGTTTGATGAACTGTCTGAGGCGTGGTATGCGCTCACGCTTGAAGGAACGTGGGGATCTTCGCCAAGTACGCATCGCGACGATCGAATCTATTTGGGAACAAATGCAGTTCTTTTTACACCCATTCAGAATGAAATTGATTCTGAAACATCTGATGACAACGCTACGGAGAGCATCATCGAATTACCTGAATTCAGACTCGATTTGGTTGATCAAAACCGTTCGCTCTCCAATGGCGATTGGGTGACGCTCGAATCCACAAGCAATGCAACATATACCATCGAGTTCACACATTCTCAAAACAATTCAACAATTCGTTGGACAGACGCTCTCAATACGAATCCATTTTGGTCAGCAGCTACAAAAACCGAGAATGGGTTCTCAATAACCATCAATGAACCGATCAATCTTATTCACATTGAATCAACCAATGTAAATGGGGAAATTCACATCGTCCGAGTCGGGGTCGATTGGCCGGATGAACAACTTGCTGAACCTGAACCATCCGATGAGAGCGAACTCGTTGAAGAGAAAGAAGCGATAGAGGACAAATCGTCTCCACTTCCTATCTTAATGGTCATTGGTGTCATTGTTGCCTACATTCTTATCGTTTTGACATTGCGACCGAAGAATGAACTTCCAATCCACTTCGAAGAGGAGTGAATTATTCCTCTTCTCGAAGAGGTCCTGTTGTGACGAGATAGGCGTAGAGCCCAGAATAGGTGACAAGCAAACCGATGAGCATGAGAATCATTGCTGAAGGTTCAGGCAGGGTGTCTCCAAACATCGTATTTCCTGAGATCCATGAGAGAGCAAGGACTCCAATCCCAGCAAGGGTTACGGTTTTCCAGGTTGATTCAGGATGTTCCCATCTATTGATGGAGGGAACAACGCCAAACTCATCAAAGATGTATTCGAACCAACTGAGATAGATAAGTGAAAGACCAAGCAAACCACTCATTCCTCTTGAGAATGAGGCATCAAGCCATGGTCCAGCAGGAAGGAACTCAACGAAGGCAAAAAAGAGAAAAATTAAGCCAGAGGCTAGAAGAATTTCCTTTCGCTTCGACCCCATTGCTTTCACGATAAGGTGCACGCTTGATAGCCTATCGCTTCCAAGCATAGGCATGGGCAAGGTTCGTGATGCAGTTATCGTTGCTGCAGGATTGGGCACGAGGATGCTTCCAACCAGTGCTTACATTCCAAAGGAACTTCTTCCTCTGGTCGACGTCCCCGTATTGCATCATCTCATCTTTGAAGCCAAAGAAGCTGGATGCGATCGACTTCACATCATCACTTCCCCAAACAAAGATTTCACACCCCTTCAAGAAAATTTGACCAAGACCTATCCGATGTATGCAAAGGGAGCATCGCATCTCAACCCGCTTGAAGGCGTGGATGTCTTCTATCATACACAATATGAGCAGAAAGGGTTGGGACATGCAATCATGATGGCGAGAGACGACATTCAAGGTCCATTCCTCGTCTTACTCGGCGATAACATTCTCACATCAAATCACGCAGCACTCCATGAATTCATACCATCGGACGTATCCAAGCAACTCGTGAACCTGTATGACGAACATTCACAACCCTGTGCTGCAGTTTACGATGTTGGGATCGATCGCGTAGGAAACTATGGAATTGTTTCATTGAATGATAGCCTAATTACATCCATTGTCGAGAAACCAGAGCCAGAAGCTGCTCCATCCACCTTTGCTTTGTGTGGACGCTACATCTACGGTGAAGATACGTTCGATCTTTTGGACCATTATTCAGTTGAAGAGTATGGGGAAATGCAATCCATTGAATTGCTATCCCATTGGATGCGTAGTGATACACTTCGTGCTGTTCATCTTCCAAATACGGTCGCTTGGTATGATTCTGGATTACCCTTGGAATGGTTGAAATCACAAATCGATCATGCGCTCAAGCGACCTGAATATGCTCAATCGCTTCGCACATGGTTGCAAGAACGTATGGACTAATCCTGTCCAGGTTTCCAGAATGTGAGTGGTAAGGGGCGTTCTCTCCGCATGGCTCGCTTTGCTAAATGATCGGCTCGTTCATTCCATCGATGTCCACGATGTGCGCGAACGTGATCCCAAGAGAGTTCACGTTGAGAAGCCACTTCATCCCAAACCGACTGAACACGTGCAGCAAGTTCTCTGTTTGCTTTTGCTCGCCATGCGCCTGTAGCGATATTTCCAGCATATTGACTGTCGAGTCGTATACGGACAGGGTCGTCATTTTCTTCGGTTAAGAGCCAACGAAGTGCTGCGAATAGTCCTGAAAGTTCAGCCGTATTGTTTGAACCAACTTCAGCGCCAATGAATTCATCATCGTCGAGAGAGGTTACTACAGGACCAGATAGTTCTGTGAGAATTTCACCACTTCCTCGGCCGAGTCCAGAGTCGCCATCGACGATCACAACGCCCCAACCTGCGAGTGTTGAAGCATCGACGTTTTGATTTCCATCACAGGAACCATCGACGTACAATGTCAGTCGAGTTGGTTCAGTCAATCTCGTCACTCGCCCAGCATGCTTCGATAATCATCTGCAGACATGAGGGTTGAAACATCATCAGGATTGGAGAGTTTCATTTTTACAATCCATCCATCGCCATATGGGCTTGAATTCATGAGTTCAGGAGCATCTTCGAGATCCATGTTGACAGCAGTGATTTCACCTGCAAGAGGTGCGAAAATAGGTGAAGCGGATTTGACGGATTCAACAATAGCGAATTCGCCCATATCGTCAAGCATTTCACCTTCTTCAGGCAATTCGATGTAGACAATATCCGTAAGTGCATCTTGTGCATGGTCGGTAATTCCAATGGTCGCGATATCGCCATCCATTCGAATCCATTCGTGTTCTTTCGTGTAAAACAATTCAGCAGGTATTTCACTCATGCTCTCACCATTTGAACGCAAGAGAATGAAGGGTATGAATCAACCGCTTCAAGCATATCTCATTCAGATTCATCAATTTCTGATTTGAGAACATGCTGTTCAAGCGAAGCCCAAGCTTGACCAACGTTCTTGTCACGCTCGGTTTGTTCAACATCGTCTTGGACGCGACGCGTCATTTCATCATCGGATTCATCAGGAAATTGTTGGCCTAAACTACCGCGAACCATTCCGATGCCAATCAGAAGAATACCGAGGATAGGAAAGATCCAACCGACATGAACGTTGGTCGAGTAACGTCCAGCATTCAAACCAACAGCGAAGACGAAGATGAGACACATTCCGGTCCCAATTAGAATCTTCCTTGCGCGATCTGCAGGAGTCATTGAACACATCGTACATGACGTTCGGTATCAACCCACCGTTATCAGTAGGTTTCTCGCATCAATTTGTGAATCTTGTATGGAAGTAGGGCACGGTTGACCGGCGTAACTTCCAATATGCGTCCATCATCACGGCGACGAATATCCTGCAAAAGCGGATGTCGACTTTTCTTGTGAAGGGTCAACAAGGTTGGCTTATCGACTTCAAGCGCAGTTCGGACTGCATTGACGAAGGCTTCGGATTCAACAGCGAATTTACCGATTTCATCAATGACGATAACCTCGCAATTGTCGATTGCATGCTGAATCGCTGGTAGAGCCACACGTTCGAGCTCAGCCGTATTGAGACCATAACCGAGAACACGCAGTCGTGAGTCGATGCTCTTGTGGGCAATTTCACCCTCATCTCCAGTGACAAGATCTCGAATTTTGTACCCAAGCCGCTCCCCATTCTCAAGAATTGGCTCAGTACAAATACCTCCAATAATCTCAGTATCACTAAGATTACGGGCAGATAATTCTCGCTCACGCTCTTCCTTGAGCATTGAGAGAACCTTTTCCATAACAGCGGATTTTCCACTACGCGGAAGGCCCGTTATGCCAATTTTTGGATGAATTCCCATTACTATAATCCTCCAATTGACAAATACAAATCTATACTGTTAAGGATTTGGATATAAAATATCGTATTCTATGCACCATAAAAGACCCATCTTGAATCAGTTCGCGACTTCTTCAAGTTCGTTCTCAATTCCTAGATTGAGTGGTAGCATTTCAAGCTCGTAATTGTTGACGTTGTTGTTCGCAGACCATGCTTTTGCCCAATCATCTAGATTCCGTTGATTGAGTTGTTCGCACATCCATTCCAATGCCTTCTGTAAATCACCTTTTGCAGCGGTGAGTCGAGTAAGAATTGCATTGTTCATTTCAATATGGTTGACGCTGTTTCCGAGAATGCAACCCTTTGGAATAACCGCCCATCGAAGACGACGCTCTTGGTGTGCATTGACGATGGCTTGACAAGCGAGACGAGGGCCATAGGATTGGACTTCAGTCTTACCGGACCACATCGCCAACTGCCGTTCGTTCGCTCGGGAAGGAATGTCCTTTCTGAACGCTGGATGTCGGATGTAGACGCTTCCAGTTTCATCTTCAGTGAAGTGGACGCCACGGATGAACGGGCGTGAAGATTTTGTTTTGTCCCAACTGGAGATATTGCTGGAATGAGCTGTTTGATCGATTTCTCCAACGCGGACTTTGACCGTTTGATCTTGGGTAGCAAGCCAATGTTCACGATCGCCCAATCGAGGCAACTGTGACATGCTGTCAAGAATCTTGAGAATGTTCTTCCTCTCGATTTGATCACGAGGCAGACGAGGAACGGCCCACGTATTGCGTGCCCATTGAACCCATTGTGTTTGATTGAGAGCAAAAGAAGGGACACGTGATGAAAGACCATTTCCAACACGACGTAGATCTGAACGTGTCACTGGACCGATGATGTTCAATGATTCTGTACCGTTTGGCGTCGATGAGATTCCGAGAATAGCAACGCCTTGGGTCATACCAGGGAACAATAGATTGGCTTCCTCAATCGCCCAAACTTCGTTCCATGAATGCTTCTCAACAAGCAACTTTCGCAATGGATGTGAAGATTGTTCACGTAGGAGGCTATCAGGGGCAACAATGCGCATCTTTCCTTCACCGGAAAGAACTTGCATGCCTCGTTCAATGAAGAGGCGATAGAGATTCACGTTTCCACGCATGGTCGAGAAACGAGGGCCATCATCATTGGTAAGGCTACGGAGCTTCTCGCTCAAATCCTTGCGTCGCTGGGAACCATCTTCCATTCCTCGGAAACGATCCTTAATCCTCAACCAAGGTGGGTTTGAGATGATGAGTCGAGGTGCCTCTTGCCAAGGCCAATTCTCTTGCAGCGTATCGCAACACACGATGTTCTGCTCAAGAATTTCTTCTGCAAGGCCTCGAGATAGTTTACCTTCTTGTTCGCCAGATAATGCGACCAGATCAAGGCGAATCGCCTCAAGGAGCAATCGCTTTCGAGTTGACTTGACGACCAATTCATCAACATCAACGAGTTGGAATCCACGGAACAAACGCTCAGTATCTTCCTTACGCAAGTCCATATTTTGACCTTCATACAATTCGCTGTGCTTTCGCAACATACGGGCGTGGAAGATACCACCTCCACAAGACATGTCTGAGAAAGGAAGCGGAATGCCACTGCTTGTTCGTTCGTTACGCTTTACGGCCTCAAGGGCAGATTCATCGAGTGTAACCTCTTCTTCACTTGGTGGGAAATTGAGCTTTTTGATGTGCTTTTGGAAGCCAGGAGGAAGGTCTGCAAGATGCATGTTCGTTGTTTGCTTCTTGGCTTTTGGCTGAATGGTCGTCTCAAGCATTTCGGATGAAATAATCGAATCAGCGAGACGAGGGGGAGTTGGATGTGCTCCACGAGGGGAGCGACCATCAGATTCTGCATCATGGCGAGCGAGAAGATGGTCGAGGACATGACCTGGGTCGGTCAAGAGATTTGCTGGAAGCGTTGGCCAATCTTCAGGAAGAAGAGCAGCGATTGGCTGGTGGGTTCGAAGTGAATTTTCCCATGCATCGAGCCACATTTCGATTTGTGTTTGTCTGTTGTCTAAGCATCGATCTAATCTCGCATACCAGCCGCTAACTCCGTTTTGCATAGTCCGCCCCAACCAGTGGGTATTCAATCATGGTTTGAATGTGCCTGTTGAAATGATGAAATCGTTCATTCTGAGAGTGAACCGTTTCGCGCGGGCAACTTTGCGAGTGTGATCCCATCTGCATGCCATTCCCAGCCTGAAGAAACCCAATCAAACAGAGACTTGAGTTCATCTTCACCCATCTCTGCAGCGACTGCAATCTTCTTGAGAATTCGCAACTCTCGACGATCATAATCGCCGTCAGCAGCTGCGAGAAGTACACCATCTCTTAGGACGTATCGCAAGGTTTCTTGCTCAGCATTTTTGAGCAAATTCGAAAGACGATTGGTATCGAACAATCCTTGACGAATCGACGTCCTTGCCTCAGGATGAACCATGGCCCTCCCCATGAATCCTTCCAGGAGTTGAATCTCCTCGCGAACCAATTCACCATCAGCTGCAGCAATCAGTACGAGAAGGTCAGCATAGCGCGCTCGCTCCGAAGCATCGAGGTCAGCGACGCCGTCGCAAAACATAGGCCTTCAACCTTGAAGAGCATTCAACATATCATAACCGTCTTGCATCCATGCATAGCCAATCTTTGTCCATTCAATGAGTTGCTGAACGGCATCGGGCACAAGACCAAGGTGCTCTGCAATTTCTTTCAGAACTTCAAGTTCATCATCGTCAACAGTACCATCAGATGCGGCCATCAATACAGCATCTCGAAGGGCAAGGCGCCCAGCTTCAGGACCAAGTCCATCTAAGCATTCTTCGAGTGATGGTGGGTTTTTGAGCGATCTGCGGAGAACTTCACGTTGGTTTGGTGAGAGAAGCGCTTTTCCGAGTTGTTGTTCAAACATAGCGAGTTCATCGACGGTGATTTCTTCATCGACTCGGGCCATGTAAGCAAGTAAACGAGCATATGCATAGCGTTCATCACGGGGCAAATTTTGGAGGGTATCGGGTAGCATCCGAACCACTCTTGCGCTTCTCCATCAAGAACCTCTCGCCTCCAACGATGTCCAAAACATTGATTTTGAACGAAAATACATGCTTCCACACGATGATTGATAGGGGAGGTATGCAAGCCCAAACCATGCACCCTTCAATCAACGTTCTAGGAACAGAACTCAAATCATGTTCAACCGACCCTCTTACCGGTTGGTATCGAGATGGTTGTTGCAATACCGATGAAAACGATCGTGGATCACATACAGTCTGTTGTGTCGTCACGCAAGACTTTCTTGAGTTTGCCAAATCACAAGGCAATGATTTGATGACACCAGCACCACACTTTTCATTCCCTGGTTTGAAACCCGGCGATTCATGGTGTGTTTGTGCACGTACGTGGCTTGCTGCAGTTAACGACGGTTCAGCATGTCCAGTCGATTTGGAAGCAACCCACGAAGAAGCATTGAGCATTATTCCATTTGATCTTCTTGAGACACATGCTGTGTAGAAGGCGAGAATTGGAAGACGAAGACCCGCATTGTTAGCCAGATTAGAACACCCCAGCACAACATATTGGGTATGCCCATCCATTCGATTTGGTTTGGGTATTTTTCAGACAGCCATCCAATGGTCATACTGGAACCAACCAAACTTCCTACGTATACTGGAATTGCAGCCGGGAGTGTCCAAGCAAGAGACTTGTGATCATCGAACGTGTACAATCGATGAACAAAATGTGCTAAGAGCCCTGTGAGCCCCCAGAAAAGACCCCATAGAAGTCGAACGTCAACTTCCGGAAACAACCACATCGAAACAGTCCATGCGATGAAAAAGATCGAGCTGTTAAATGCGCCAGCTAACGCAAATCGCCCCAAGGAACCACGAGGAACCCATCGCTCGTGTAAAGCAACGAACTTAGTCATCATTTGTGACCACATCACTTGGTTTGCCTGTTAACATGGTTCGCAAACGATCGTTGTCATTCTGCATTGCATCCATCCAATCGTACTTGACGCCAAGTTGTTCTGCAAGGACGCCAAGTGCAAGCGAATCCTTCGGCAAGCATTTGCCTCCAAATCCACGGTTTAATCCAAAGATTGGATCGAGGTGCGAAGGCCCAATTGGCTGAGCTTGTTCTGCAGTAATGATCTCTCGAATCTTGTACCAATCTTCACCAAGTCCTTCGCAGATATCGTACAATTGATTTGCAAAGGTCACTTTTAATGCATAAAATGTGTTTTTGGTATACTTGACCAATTCAGCCTGTGTTGGGGTGACCTGAAACGTTTGTTCACGTCGCAAAACACCCGCTTGCCGATGTTGCTCAAAGACACGTTCTGCCACATCGGCATGATGTGTGCCACAAACGAGGATGTCTTGGTTGGCGAAATCTTCCAAACGTTGTCGCTCGACAAGGAACTCTGGAGAATAGGCGATTTTCAGATGTGGATATTGCTCATGATATCGTTGCGTGGTTCCAGGTACGACAGTACTTTTGATGACGGCTGTAAACCCATTCGGTAAAGCATCCAAGGTTGCTTCGACAATACGCGTATCGCATGCACCAGTCTCAGGGTGAGGTGGTGTCGGTACAGCGATGTACGCGAAATCAACATTATCGGTTACAATTGACAAATCAGTTCCTCGAACAGGATCATGAACAAACAGTTCGTGTGCGTGTGCAAAGCAATGCTCGATTGCTCCACCAACCATACCTGCGCCAATAATTCCAATCTTCATTTCAATCACCTTTCACGAAATGGCCGCGGGTTCAATTTCCCTTCTTTCGCCATAATGCTGGCTTGAAGCAGGGTTTCAGGGGTGCCACAATCAACCCATGTTTCAGCACCTACTGAGACAAATTCCGCTTTTCCTTCTGCAATGTATGCTCGATTGATGTCAGAAATCGAAAAGGCCTCACCCCTTTCTTGAACTGCAACGTCGAATTTCTGCCAAAATGTTTCATCAAAGAGATAGATTCCACCAATGGCAAGATTGGAGGGAGGGTTTTCGGGCTTCTCGACAACATCAACAATCCTTTCCTTGTCATCGAGAACAGCGACGCCAAACGCCTGTGGGTTCTCTTCCTCGCGAGCTAATAAGAGGCAACCAGGCGGATCTTCGGCTTCAGAAAAATCCTGAACAAGTTGATCAAATTCTACCGTGGTTATGTTATCAGAGAAGTAAATCATAAGCCTACAATTTTCATTGTGTGGACGAGCGAGAAGCAATGCTTGAGCAACGCCTTGTGGCTCTTCTTCCAGAACATAATGGATTTGTTCACCTTCCAAACTTTGACCAACATGTTTGGCGATTTGTCCAATATGTTCGTTTGAAATGATGGTCGTTCGGGTGATACCGCCTCGTCGAATTGTTCCAAGTGCGTAATCGATGACGGGGCGGTCGAAAAGCGGTAACAACGTCTTTTGTGTGTAATGAGTAAACGGGTACAAACGAGAACCCTTCCCGCCAGCAACAAGGATAGCTCTCGTCTTCATCGATTCACCTCAAAGGGTTGGCCTTCAAGTCCTTTGTCCTCGTTTGAATCGAAGAGGAGTAAAATCAGCCACAGTTCGTTCAACGTGGATGCTTTATTTTCGAAGCGAGCGCAATTTCTCAAACATGGCACTTCGATTCGCATCATTGCTCGCTTGAGCTGGTTGATCCAATCGTCGTTGGAAAAGATTCTTTTCCCAGACGTAGACTTGGCCATTCTCAAATCCAGCAGCAAGCCTGTTGCCGTTGAATGCTACATCATGAATTCGATGGCTGTTAAGCGATGCCAATTCTGCACCGTCTTCGATGGAAAGAACGCTCAATGCGCCCTGGGAGCCGTTCCATCGAGCAACCCAACAAGAGGCGTGGTTGTTGATTTCAAATCCAAAGGAGAGGGCGACGACATCGTTTCCATTCGCTTCCCATTGCTTTGCATCATTGAGAAGAACAAGCTTTCCTCGATCATCAGCAAGAAGTATAGCCTCGCCATGTGCGACAATGTTGCTTATCGCTGAATCCATTGAGTGGAGTACTGTGCCGTCGAGCGAACAAACCGATCCATCAGCGAGGCCAAACACTGGATTTTCTCCATTTGTTGAGCAGATGGTTGGGCTTTCCCAGTCTTTGTTTTGTTCGAGAATATTCCCCTTCTCATCGAGAATGAGATATCCGTTCATAGGTCGGCCCAAACCCGCAATCGCTCCATTGTTGTAAGGGTGAAGCGTCCATGGCCGTTCAGCCATTCGATGCGTTTGAAGCAATTCACCTTCAAATGAAAACGTCCAAATTGCGGATTCGATGAAATCATTGTGTTCAATATCGTAGACGGAAGACACAGCAAGAATGCATGTTGCAGTTGAAACAACCGCGTCTGCAGAACCTTCCAGGGCCATGTCCCATACTTGTTCTCCACTGTTTTGCTTGAGGCAAACAAGATGCAGGCCCGATGTGGCATAGATGCATTCATCTTGAACCACCATCGATGAAATTCGGTTTGGCGTTTGTGCTTCCCATATGACATCGCCTTCATCAGACCAACACTTGATCCGGCCATCCCATCCTCCAACAAGAAGCGTATTGTCATCGAGAAGCAACGTACAACTTACTGCTTCGCCCAACTCACGGACCATCCACGTGCAACTGTTCAGGTCCATGGTTTCCGATGCACTTGACCTCATAAGGAAGATTGCATATTTGCATCAAATGCACCCGTTTCGAGGACTTTGTTTCGCTTTGGGATAGCGAAGGTGAGCAAGAATGCCGTTAGTCCAAGAATGCATGCTGCGTAATAGTGGCCCATGCCAAAGAACGCGAAGATTGTACTCATACGAAGGACAGCGACCGAACCACTGCGTAGTGCCCAGATGACGAAACCTACGGCGATGAGCGATACGCCCATGAAACCGTATCCGAGCATAATGTAGATGCCTGCAGCACTAGGATCCATCCGAGGGTTCTCTTTTTGCTCTTCATTTCGGTCGATGAGTCGCTTTGTACACGTTTCTTGTTCAAATGGACATGGTTCCTCATTGAATTCATCAGGCGATGGTACATGGAAATCGAGTCGAGTAAATCCATAGGGTTCGATGAAGGCGGGGGGGGAAAGAAGCAAACGTTCGACCAACGTATCGGTGTAATTTCCACGCTCAACGGTGATATCGATTCGGGCAAGGCCTGGCTTGACATATTCGTATGAAAACGATCCATCCGTATCGGTCGAAGTGATGCTTGAATTGAACCACCCTGGCTTCTCCTCCCATTCAAGAATAATTTCAGCACCTTCGATCGGCTCACCATCATGATCGTACACAAACCCATCGAGCATCGCTGAATTTATCGGAGCGCTCTGCGCTAATTGATAGACGAATTCATCGGGCTGAACAAGACCTGAATCTGGAGAAGCATAGTCAAGTCCATTCAGAAAACCAGATGCTGCAACAAATAATACAAAGATGGCTATGGATTTGGTGATTGGATGCAAGGTCGTATCCGGTATCGTGAAGGTTGCATTGGATGAAGCAAACATAACCGAAGATTCGGATTCTGGGAGGCCCTCAATGCCTTCCCAGTTTGAGGCCTCCTCCTCGCTCATGATGGACCGACGTGTTTGCTCTACTTGAGTTCAATGCGTTGGCCGTAGTTGGACATCAAAATTGCAATCGTCTCATCCGAGGCACTGATTCGGACTTCGATACCATTCTCGTCTCTGGTATGATCGTGAACGTAAACAGCATCAAAAACTCGAGAAAGAATCGCCTCAGACGCCATTTGGTTTAGTTCAGGATTGTGAATGATGAGCGTTCGTTTTGGTCCAAAAAGCGTATGCAATACAACCGATTGCAACTCAGCAATTCCTTCGCCCGAATGAGAGGAAATGATGAGTGGGTTTGAGAACCCATGCTCAGAAAGCATCGCTCGCTTGTTTCCAAGTGCGTCCACATCGACCGTGTCACATTTTGTGAGAACAAGTTGAATACGTTCCATGATCGATGTTTCATCAGCATCCAATGCTCTCTCCGTTAATTCACGGATGGATGTTCGAAGCTTACGCTCCATTTCATCAACGTCATCACCAACATCGACAAGAAGTAAGAGAAGATCGCATTCAATGGCTTCAGCAAGGGTTGCACGAAACGCTTCCAGCGTGGAATTTGGTAATCCATCAATGAATCCAATCGTATCTGCAAGAAGGACGCGAGGACTTGATTCAAGTCGTCCAAGTGTTGATTCCAATGTGGAAAACAATCGATCTTCAACGAGGACCTCTTTCCCAGATAATCGACGAAAGAGGCTTGATTTTCCAGCATTTGTATAACCTGCAAGTCCAACGGTCATCGCTTGTTGTTTCCGCTGTCGACGACGTTCAGCAGCAGATTTGACTTGCTTTCGTTGACGTTTCTTCAATGCTGCAAGTTCGCGATTCACATTGGTTAGGACCGAACCAGCAGCCGTTCGCCCAGCACCACCATATCCTGCACGTTCACCCGTTGTCTGCTGTTTGACCACTTCTCGTAGAACGGTTCGATCGGATTGCAAACGGGCAATTCGGACCTGCGTACGGGCTTCGACGCTTGACGCATGCGCAGTAAACAAAGCAAGAAGCAAGCGAACACGGTCCCAAACTTCGATACCAACAGCATCGTTGACACCAACAAGTTGTCGAGGTGTTGCATTGGTATGAAGCAAAATGAGATCAACGCCATTCCATGGATGTCCCTTTGCTGCAGAACGAAGTTCTTCGGTTACATCCTGCAATTTCCCCTGGCCCATGAACCACTTTGCATCGACACGACCGCGCTGATCGATTCGTTCAACGATGCTGATACCCATCGTGGCTGCAAGCGCAACAAACTCAGAACAATCCTCATTGTTACGAACGAGCAAGAGCGCCTTTCTACCCTGGTGGTCGGATTGAGCCTCATCGGTTACCAACCCACCTGCACCAGCAAGAAGGTCGGCAGTTGAATCGGCCATGTTCAACGCTCGTTCACCCTTCATTTGATTTCATGCATTGGCCATCAACAATCGAATTGAAAACAGCAGTTAAGGCGATTGATTCGCCGCAATTGATATAAAATCAAAATTAGATTTAACAGCATGGCAGAAACAATTTCCACAGTTGGATTCATTCTTGACGTATTGGTACTAGGTTTCATTTTGTATCTCCATTTCAAGAAAGACGATCGAACGTGGACGCAAAAACTCGGCGCGAGTATGATGTGTTGGTTCCTCGTATGTCATGCATTCATGCATCTTGTTCAATTCTTGCCAACATGGAATTTGTGGATTTTTGATGATTGGGCGTTTACAATGTATGGTGGGGAGGAACGTGATATCGTTGGAACAATTGTAGCCGAGAGTTTGTGGAAAGTAGCGATCACCGGGTTTGTGGTTGCCATGCTGATTACGCCCATGCCACTCGTCAAGAATGCCAATCTGTTCTTTGGCGGAATTTGCCTTCTTCTCGTTCTGTTCCTTTGGGAATCCTACTACACATGGGGTCACCCAAGTCAAGAGGCTGACATGGTATGGTTCTGGCCTTTCTGGTCAGGCGTTCCTGCATTGATGCTTCTCTTCCTGACATATCTTTCATGGAATTATCTTTCTTCACCAGAAGGAGCAGAAACTCGAATGGAGTCCTTTACTGACAGGGCTGGATTATTCGCAGTACTCGCCGTCATTTTGTGGGCAGGAAAGAATTGGTTTGATTGGATGGGGATTTTCAACGATGGCAGTTTCTTTTACTGGGATGGGATGCCAGGCGAAGGCTGGTTGCATTTCCTTGCTGATGGAATTGGGAAATTTGAGCAGGGGATGATCATCTTCCCACTCATGGTTCTTTCAGTTGGTTCGGTCATTTATCTTCGAAATCGAGGCTCCTGGCTTCTCGGCGGAATCATCCTGTCTTTCCTTTTGTTAGGAATCGCCCACGATTACATGTTTGGTGGAGATACTCCAGACTACGGTGTTATCTCGATATTTGTCAATGAGGACTCCTTTGCAGAATCGTTCGCACTCTTGACACATGGAACCATGCAATCGCTTGCTCGACCACTCATCGTCCTCTTCATTGTCGTCCGTTTCGGTATGGTGCAAACGCAACACAGCCCGGTCGTAAGTCGAGCCATGACCATCATGGCACTTGCAGGGGCGATGTCGGTCATTACTGAAATTCTCCAACCGATGTTTGGTGTGCCTCAACTTCTCTCAGGTTTCTTCCTCGGTGCAATCTTGGCCTTTGAGATCGAGCGAAAGATTATGGCCGCTATGGAACCTCCTGAGGAAGAGAATCCAGATTGGGAACTCGATGGTTGTGAAGGGGATGAATTGCATCGCAGGATCAATATAGCGATGGGAGCTTATCTTCTTCTCACGTTTATTCTTGCTCTATTCATTAGCCGAGGGGAGTTGTTCATATGAGTGAAGAAGAAGTCAAAGATGTTGAGTCTGAAGAAGAGGTGCATGTAGAAGATGCGACGAATATGCCGCTTAATGTAGCGAAATATCTCAACCCTCCAGAGCGACCTTGGGTCTTGTACAGTTTCATTGGAATGTTTGTTTTCTTTTTCGGATACTACTATTTGCGATACGCTGGACATTTCTGAATGGATGCATTAGCCTCATATGTCCGTGTTGGAAGGAACACACATGTCGAAGGAACATCAGGTCGTGGTTTCATGGACTGGACCTGAGTCAGATGCAGACCCAATCATTTCGATTCTGAATCAATTGGATTTCCCATTCAACGTTCATCCTGAAGACAAGAACACACGCATCGATATCACTGTTGAATCAGATACGATGCGAGGTTTGAGAGATTCAGTGGATGACCTCTTGGTTCAACTTTCATCATTGGAAGATTGATCTTCCATCAATTTCGAGACTGCACTCGGATCGTGATTTCGCTCGAAATAATCGGTTGTGACCAAATCCCCAAGTCGCTTCACACCTGCTTCAATAAGATCAGGATCGTTTTGTTCTGCCTTTTCCCAACGCTCTTGTGCGTGTTCAGTATAGCGTTGATCGGCTTCAGCCTTGACCTGCTGAGCAACACTCAGTTCAGCTTCAAGCCCTTCATACGCATCATCCTCTTCGACCGTTCTGTATTCGTTTTCTGAATCAAGTTCAGATTCGAGAATGCCTGGTGTGAAGCCACGTTCATCATTACCTCTCGTCATTAGTGGATTTGTTCGCTGTTTTTTCATTTCACGCTCCCATTGTTCAAGGACCAGTGCAGGCGTAATATGTCCATCAAGATCATCGATATCGATGTGCAAATCACTAAGCATTTCCTCAATCCAAACATCCGTTGCCTTTCTTAATCGGAAATAATCGATGAAGGAAACAATCTGTCCAACGAGAAGACAGATTGCTGCAAGCATGAGCGACGAGGTTAGCATATACCCTGCAATTGCAGAAACTCCACCAAGCATCAAGACGGATAGGAACCATCGATTTCGCAGGCTTTGATAGGAATGGATACCACGAGGAATGGAAACCATTCTCAACCCTCATTGCGTTTTGCCATATCTCGTAATTTGGTCATTGAAGCCTCATCATCAAGCGCTTCAAGTTTCCAACCCAACTTCTCAAGATTGCCTGCAATCATCGCATCAGCAGCAACCGTTAATCGCTCATGAGTCATTTGGAGAAGGAGTGCAATCAGCAATGCGCCTCCTGCTGCATATTGCCACATTGTGAAGTATGCGATGAGGAGGAGAAAGATAGCCGCAATACCTGATCCAACCAACGTCCTCGAGGTTAACCGAGCCTTCGAATCGATTGCATCGAGAATGGCAACAGCATGTTCTCGCTTTGTCGCCATGAACAATCCAAGCGAAACAAGGTTCTCAAGATACCGCTATTCAAACAATTCAGCAATAAATTCGTCACTCATTTTTCTGAATTGCCTTCGC
>Ga0208127_1000563_pt1 | contig 18915 bp, 17 predicted proteins | sample ETNtaG_6_FD_185751 | JGI IMG/M metagenome (GOLD analysis project Ga0208127, IMG submission 185751) | Marine microbial and viral communities from oxygen minimum zone, Eastern Pacific Ocean - ETNP201306SV45 (SPAdes) (version 2) | ecosystem: Environmental > Aquatic > Marine > Oceanic ... | reverse complement strand
ACTCTAAATATTAAGAATGGTATAGCATCAATCAGTAAGGACAGTCAAGGGATGGCTAAACCAAAATATCAAAGCTTTGAGGGTAGAGTTGATAAAAATGGGTATCTGACCGCTACTTTGATTTTTAATCCTTGTGGCCCTCATTGCATAAATTTAGCTGATAAATTGATTATCTTTGAAGGGGATTTAGAAAATAAAAAGCTCAGCGGAATGTATGATGATATTAAGCTTTATTTTTACTTAGTAAAGAAATAATCTTTAGTAATCCCTCCCTCATACATCAAACGAAATTTGGACTTTAGTTTGAGTTAAAACACGATTTAATAATATGAACATAAGATCTAATATATTCTTTCGAGTCTGATAGAAATTACTTTTAATGGTGAATTCTTTATAAGTACAATACCTGTCTATCAATTATCTATATAGTGTAGCTATTTCTATTTGTTCGATACCATAAGCAAGGTAGATATGAATTATATTGAATGCAATTTTTTATAAGCGCCCAATTGAGCGCTCAGTTTGATATAATATAATTTATGGATACTTTCACAGGTTATTTAAGACAAAACGGTCAAGTAGGTATAAGAAATGATTTGTTAATTCTTAACTTAACCGGATTAACAAGCAAAGTTGCTGAGCGCATTCATCAAAACCTAAATCATTCTAAGTTAGTTTCTTTTGAATATGGTATGGGCTTGTTAAATAAGGATAAAGAAATTTCTCAAAATGTATTTATTGGCTTATCACTTAATCCAAATGTAGGTGGAGTTCTCTTGGTAAGTGCCGACCAATCAAGAACAGAAATCGTGATTGAACAACTAAAAAAAAATAAAAAGCCCTTTAGAAGTATTTTGTTAGGAGATGTAGGAAGTGATCCTTTAGAAATGATCAATACAGCAATTAAACAAGGTGCTGAAATATTAAAAGAAATCACGGAAATCAAAAAAAATCAATTTAGATTAGAAAAAATTTGCTTGTCCGTTGAATGTGGTCTATCAGACTCTACTTCAGGGTTATTTGCAAATCCATTAATTGGAAGAATTTCAGATAAAATTATTAGTAGCGGTGGGACCGTTATTATTGGTGAGACTATGGAATGGTTGGGTGTGGAAAGTGATCTTGCCAAAAGAGCCATGTCTTCTAATGTGCGAAACCAGATTGAGAAAATTGTCTTAAGGAGAGAAAAATTAGCAATTGATAATGGCCTTGATTTAATAGGAATAAATCCAAATCCTAAAAATATTGAAGGTGGTTTGTCAACAATTGAAGAAAAGGCAATTGGATCATCAATTAAAGCAGGTAGCTCAAAAATTGAAGGTGTTTTAGAATATGGAGAAATTCCTAAAAAGTCTGGTCTTTGGTTAATGGATGCGCCTAGTTATACTCCTGAGTCTCTTACAGGATTCGCTTCTGCTGGATCTCAAATTAATCTATTTTCAACAGGTAGTGGAAATTGTTATTCAAGTGATTTAATGCCAACAATTAGGATTACTGCAAATCCAGAAACCGCTTCACGTCTTAGCCATCAAATAGATCATGATTGTTCAGATTTAATAAGAGATGGAAATTTTAACAAAGCAGAGAACAAACTTTTAGAAGATCTTGTTTCTGTTTTAAATGGGAAACTTTGCTATGGTGAAATACTTGGTGATGGTAGTGAAACTATATCTAGGTTCGGTGAGGCATTATGAAATTTTTAGCTTTATGTTCATCAGATAATGATAATGTAGCTTATACATTCGATGAGATATCTTTAGGTCAAAAAGTAGAAATTATTAATATCAATAAAGTAATTATTTCTACATCCAAAATACCAAAATATCACAAAATAGCATTAAATGATATCCCTCAAGGGGCATCAATTATTAAAAATGGAATATGTATAGGTAAAGCTAAAAAAGATATCGATATGGGAGCCCATATACATGTACATAATATTTCAAGCAATAGAGCAGTACTTAAAGGAGAAAGATGAAAATGTTACCTAGAACTTTATTAAAAGGCAAAAATTTTAAAGATAAGCTTTATTCAGAACAGTATTTATCAGGCGTTTGGTCAACTTTAGGCTCCGAAAATATTGCACATATAATGGCAAACTCAGGATTAGATTACATTTTAATAGACTTAGAGCACGGTTTAGGTGGTTTTGAAACAATCTCAAAACAAGTTCTTTCAATTTTAAATCTAGAGACAGCTGTTATGGTTCGTTTACCAGATCACTCAGAGATTTCATTAAAAAGAATTCTTGATGCTGGAGCAAATGCAATTTTGGTGCCTCAGGTAAATAATACTGATCAAGCACAAGAAATTATAAATTATTCTTTATTTGCCCCCGAGGGTAGGAGGGGCGTAGCAGTTGGTCAAATCCCTGCCTCAGATTTCGGATATAAGCCAGAGGAATATTTTGCTAAAGCAAATAAATGTTTATCAATTTTTATGCAGATTGAAACATTAGAAGGAGTTAAAAATCTCGATGAAATAATTAAAATGAAAATTGATGGCATTTTTGTTGGGCCAAATGATTTGTCAGCATCGATGAACCTTTTTAGGCAATATGATAATCCTGATTTTATAAAAACTTTTAATGAAATAAGGGATAAAACTTTGAATTCAGGGAAACTATTTGGAAGTCTGCCCTTTGATGGCCAAGATTTAAAAACCCTGCTTGAAAATGGCGCTTCATTAGTGCCAAATGGTTCAGATCATATGTTTTTAAAAAATTCTTCACAAGCCTTAATTAAAAAAATTTTGGATATGAGTTAATAGGAAATTTGTTGTAATGAAATTTACAGATATAGAAATTAGAGCTTGCAAACATACACCTGATACTGACCTTACGCTGAAGGATGGGCGCCCAATGAGTTTTGAATTTCTGGTATTAAAATTTGAAACTGACGAGGGTGTATCATGCGATACATTTGGTTTTGCAGGTAGAAGTTCACTTGCGATTGGAGAGGTTTCATCACAAATGATAAAGCCTTTCTTTATTGGCCGGGATTCAAGATACAGGGAGAAAAATTGGCATGACTTTAGAAGATATAACAGAGCCTGGAATTTAACTCAAAATTATTGTTTTGCGCCCTATGATATAGCTTCTTGGCTAGTTCAGTCTATTTCTGCAAATTTACCACTGTATCAATTTATTGGAGCAATCAGAGATAGTATTCCAATTTATGGAAGTTCAATGACATTAAAAACTGCTGATGATTATGTTAAAGAAGCCCTAGATTTGCAAAAAAAGGGCTGGGCGGCATATAAACTTCACCCGCCACTAGATTATCAAATTACAATTGAGGCACATAAAGCATGTCGAGAAGCGGTTGGTAATACTTTTCGTCTAATGAGTGATCCGGTAAACAATTTTAGCTACAATCAAAATTTACATTTTGGAAAGCTACTAGAGGACCTGGATTATTATTGGCTAGAAGAGCCAATGTACGATGAATTCCACGGATCTCTAAAATCATTGAAAGAAAAATTAAAAATTCCAATTGTCGGAGGTGAAACATCAGAAAACCACCCTGAAGGAGTTGCACATCTTATAAGTGATCGAGCTGTTGATATTATTCGAGGCGATATAAGCTGGTCAGGCGGGATCACAGGTCTACTTAAGACTGCTCATTTGGCGGAAGCTCATGGAATGAATTGTGAGATACACACGGCAATTTATCACCCTTTAGAATTAGTAAATTTACATTGTGCACTTGCAATTAAAAATACTGAATTTTTCGAAGTATTAATACCTGAACATCTTTTTAACATAGGTTTAAAAGAAAAAATACAAATAAAAAATGGACATGCGTATGTTTCAAAAAACAAACCAGGTTTGGGGATTGAACTCGACTGGGATTTTATTGATAACGCAACTCTAAAGATTTTTGATTAATAGACTGATTTGTATGAAATATACAACACTTGGATTATTTATTGGCGGAAATTGGATTTATGAGGCAGAAAAAGGAGAGAATGTTTTAAATCCTGTTGACGAAAGTGTCTTGGGTTGGCTTCCACATGCGACTAAAGATGACTTAGATGATGCTATTAAATCATCAGAGAGGGGTTTTGATGAGTGGAGAAACACTGATCCTGAAGTAAGAAGTAAGGTGATTTTGAAAGCGGCAGATATACTTTCCGAAAAGATTTCATTAGTATCAGAAGTGATGACATTGGAGCAAGGAAAGCCACTTGCTGAATCTGTAGGAGAAATCAATCAATCGATTGCTATTCTAAAATTCAATGGCGAAAATGCCAAACATATTAAAGAAGAAGTTGTAGCAGACAGAGCAAATGGATTAAAAACTTTAATCAAGCCTCAGCCACTTGGGGTTTGTTTATGCCTCACGGCTTGGAATTTTCCAATTGCTCTTGTTATTAGAAAAATTGCTCCCGCTCTTGCAGCAGGCTGCTCTGTCATTATTAAACCTTCAGAAGAGACTCCAGGGACCGCAATCGAGGTGATAAAAATATTCCAGGAGGCTGGATTGCCAAAAGATGTTATCAACTTGGTTTTTGGCGTTCCGAGTGAAATTTCAGATTACCTTCTCAGTAGAGAAGAAGTTAAAAAGCTCAGTTTTACGGGCTCAGTTCCAGTAGGAAAGCTTTTAGCAAAAAAATCAGCAGAAACATTAAAAAGGTGTACTCTAGAATTAGGAGGCCACTCTCCAGCAATCATTGCTGAGGACGCTGATATTGAAGCAACTCTAGATACCTTAACTGGCTTTAAGTTTAGAAATGCTGGCCAAGTTTGTATTGCGCCTAGTCGATTTTATGTTCACGAAAAGATATATGACAGAGTGCGAGATGGGTTTTTAAAGAGAATTAAAAATATTAATTTAGGTAATGGATTGAATGAAGGTGTGACAATGGGCCCACTTTCAAATTCACGCAGAGTTGATGCAATGAAAGACTTTATAGATGATGCAGTAGAAAATGGCTCGAATATAATTTATGGCGGAAGTAGATTTAAAGATAAGGGCTATTTTTGGGAGCCAACTCTCATTGAAAACATCAATGAAGGCTCAAAGATGATGACTGAAGAAATTTTTGGCCCTATTCTTGCATTATTTAAGTTCAAAGATTATGACGAAGTTATAGAAAAGGCTAATTCACTAAATTATGGACTAGCCTCCTATGTTTATACAAATAGTAAGGCTTTACAAGAAAAGATGGCTAAAGAAATTATTGCTGGAGGTGTCTCCATTAATACTGCCTCACCACTGCATCCTGAAATTCCATACGGAGGAATTAAAGAGAGTGGAATTGGGTATGAGGGAGGAATAGATGCAATTTATTCTTTTTTGCATAAAAAGAATATTAATATCATTTAAATAATAGACTTAATGCTATGAAATATCCAACATCAAGCGAAGATCAACAAAAACTAAAAAATCAAATATACATATACATTGCATTGGGTCTTTGCGTAATGATTCTTGCTTTTCCAATATTTTGGATGCTGTCAGTTTCATTAAAACCTTCAGTTGAAACATTTTCATTGCCACCAAAATTAATTCCTTCATCAATTTATTTTGATGGATATAGCAAAATTTTGAATAATGATCAATATTCAAGATTTTTAGTTAATAGTTACTTTCTTGGTATTGTTGTTACAGTTTTGTCCGTGATAATTGGAACTTTAGCTGCGTATGGATTCTCTAGATATAGATTTTTTGGCGACAGAGCAGCTAAATTATTTGTGATAACTACTCAAATGGTTCCTACAATTACCCTTTTAATACCTTTGTTTGGGGTGATTGTTTGGCTCAGATTATATGACACAATGTGGGGATTAATTATTACTTATTTAACTTTTTCTCTGCCATATGCTGTCATAATGATGAATGGATACCTTGATACAATTCCTAAAGATTTTGATGAAGCAGCAACTATTGATGGTTGCTCTCCTATAGGTGTATTATTTAAAATTCTACTTCCTGTAGCTACACCAGGGATAATTTCTACAGCTGTTTATACTTTTTTATTAGCATGGAATGAGTTTTTATTTGCTCTTGCTCTAACTAGATCAATTGAAATGCGAACTGTACCTGTTGGAATTTCAATGATGGTTGGTGAGTTTGGATTAAAGTGGGACGAGATGATGGCCTTTTCTGTAATTGGCTCGCTCCCTGTTTTAATTCTTTTTATGTTGGTTCAGAGATTTGTTATTTCAGGACTTTCTTCTGGGGGAGTTAAGGGATAACCTCATATTTGGATTAAGGGATAAGCCAATAAATACATTTTGAGAAATATCTTTATCCTTATTTAACAAGCCCATACCGCATTCAAAAGAAACTAACATAGAAAGATTTAGGTTTTGATGAATGCGATAAGCAATCTTATTACTATCAATGTTAAATGGTTTTTATAATTGAAGGCCTTGAAGTTCAAGGTTTTTTAATGTAGATCCTTTCCATTTTGAAATCTATTTTTTTTATATATTAATTGCAGATATGGCTCTTTTCGAAGCTTCATTTAAATGGCTTATTAATGCTCTTTTTGCACTTTTTTTGTCGTTATTTAGAATTGAGTTAAGAATTTCTAAATGCTCATTTAAAGCTTGACCTTGAGCATGATAATGAGGTGGTAAATTTATACGAGCTAACAAAGAAATGCTTTCAGTATTTTGATGAAAATCAGACATGAGTTTATTATTCAGTTTAGATACTATGTAACGATGAAAACTCTTGTCAAGTTCAACTCTTTCTTTGAAAATATCAATTTCAGAGTGTTCTTTTCTTTTTTTAGCTGACATAAGTTGTTTAGTTTTTTTAATTAATAAACTAATTTCTTCTTTTAACATTTCATCAAAAAATAAATCTAAAGCCTTTAATTCAATTAATAATCTTACTTCATAAGCATCCTTAACTTCTTTTTTAGTAATTTCCTTGATTAGAACTCCACGATGAGGAATTAGTTTAACAATGCCCTTTGACTCAAGTATTTTTAACGCCTCTCTAACTGAAGGCATAGAACAATTAATTATTTGAGAAATCTCTCGCTGGCTTAACAATTGTCCTGGTTTAAGTTGAAAATTGAGAAGCCCTTCTAGAAATCTTGATTGGGCAATTGAGCGTAAATTTTCTTTAGAGTTTTGTTCCATATCTAAAGAAAAATTATACTTTATTCACATTGAATGATACGAAAATTTGTGTCAACAATAATAAGCGCCCAATTGAGCGCTCAGTTTGATATAATGTTTTTCAATAGACTTATTACTAAATCTAAATTTAGATTTTTTTTCGATGACTAAGGTCTAAAAGTAGGACTAGTAAGAAGGTTATTATGTAGTGTAATAAGACAAATATATATTACAAAGTAAGTTAAAAATATAAATTATACAAAGGAGAATAATTATGATTTTTAAGAAAATTATTGCTACATTAGCATTAAGTTTTGCTTTGGTTGCTAATGCGAATGCGAAAACCGAAATCGAATGGTTGCAATGGTTTGCAGCAGAAAATACTCGAGATTTTTATGAAGGACTTGTGGCTGATTTTGAGGCTGCTAATCCAGATATTTCAGTTAAACTAGTTACTCAACCTTTCGGAAAAGTTAGAGAAAGTATTGTTACGGACAATGCAGTGGGTGTAGGTTCAGATGTACTAGGATTAAATATGCCTTGGACTACTGGATTTTTGAAATCAGATATTCTTGAACCTCTTGATTCTTATCTGTCAAAAGGATCCAACTCTTTTAAAACTGAAAAACTAGTCCAAGCTCCGATTGGAAAAATTAATGGGAAGACTTGGATGGTTCCGTTAAATGCTTTTCCATTTGTTATGCATGTAAATATGGATCTTGTTAATAAAGCAGGATTTTCAGAGCCGCCTTCAAGTTGGTCTGAGCTGAAAGAGCAAGCAGTTGCAATTTCTAATTTAGGTGATGGAATTTCAGGTATTGGAATGCCTTTGAGTTCGCAACCGCCATCTAATGGACCTATTTTGACTTTCCTACCTCTATTATATTCAAATGGAGGAAGAATCATGGATGGTACAAGTCCAAACTTTGATAATGCTAAAGTTGTTGAAACCTTAAGCTTTATTAATGACTTGCAGAAGTCTGGTGCTATGGCTCCTGGTTATGCATCAAGAACAGGCGGAGTTGATTTAGAAGAGTTTATTGCTGGTAGATCAGGTTTTTTAATTTCACCTGGGGTTCATGCAAGTGCAGTTGCAACAAGAAATCCTGATTTAAATTATGACTTGGTTAGAGTGCCAACAAATGGCGTTAACGCCTATAGGGTTCATGGTTGGGAGCTTGGAATTGCCTCAAGTAGCAGGCACAAAGAAGAGGCTTGGAAATTTATCGATTTCCTTCTGAGCAAAGAGGTAAATGCTAAAGTTGCAAAAGCTTCAAGAGCTTTGCCAGGAAACCTTGAGTCTTTAGACTTGGTAAGTGGTGAAGCAACACCTGTAATGAAAACTCAAATGAATATTTTATCAGGGGACGAGCCTGTTGAAGAGTTAAGACAAGCACCAAGTGCAGTTCCAAGTTGGTCTATTATGACTGAGGAGATGCAATCTATGCTTCGCGGTGATCAATCACCAAATGAGGCTGCTTCAAAAGTTCAATCTAGATGGTTGGATTTAATCAGTTAAAATTTAAAGAAGTTGCCTATTGAGGTCGGCTATTTAGCCGACCTCTTTATAACCGACCTCAAAAAAAGAATTACAGAAGATGTTCAAAAATATAACCAATAATATTAGCAATGAAAGTATCCCCTACCTATTTTTATTGCCTTGTTTATTAATTTTAGGTGCACTTCTTTCAATACCATTATATAAAGTATTTGAATATTCCTTGTATGACAATGTTATTGTCCAAAAAAATCCTACATTTGTTGGTCTGCAAAATTATCAAGAAATTTTAGGTGATAAAGCTTTCTGGGATGCAACATTAAACACTATTATTTTCACTGTTGGATCTGTAATCGGTCATCTCATTATCGGAACAGGGCTAGCACTTCTTGTGAATACTGATATAAATCCGAAAGCCAGAACTTTATTTCGTTCTTTACTTATTCTTCCTTGGATTCTTACTGCTGTTGTAGTTGCAGTTAATTGGCAGTTATTATTAAATCCCTTTGGAATTATAAATTATGGTTTAGATAAATTAGGTTTAATTAGTGAACCTTTAGATTGGCTTGGAGATCCATCTCTAGCAATGTGGTCACTTTTACTAATATCTACATGGAGGGGCTATCCATTTATCATGGTAAGTTTTTTAAGCGGATTACAATCAATTCCTAAAGAATTATATGAAGCAGCTGAACTTGATGGAGCAGGTTTTTTTGGAAAATTTTGGCACGTAACAATACCTCAGCTTAAGCCAGTAGTATATGGTGTGGCTTTATTAGATTTGATTTGGACTTTCCAGCTTTTTCCATTGGTCTGGCTTACAACCGGAGGGGGTCCTGGGAGAGAAACTGAAGTTTTATCAACTATGACATTTAGGTATGCATTTGTAAATTTTGAATTTAGCCAAGCATCAACGGTTGCAGTATCCATTCTTATCATCTCTGCAGCTTTTACTATTTTTTATTTGCGAAATGAAAAGAACAGAATTTAGGAGCATTAAATGTCAAAAATAGATATAAAAAATCTAGTTAAATCTTTTGGTAACCAAGAAGTTCTTCATGGAATTAATATTTCAATTTCAAAGGGAGAGTTTTGTGTTTTGGTTGGTCCTTCCGGATGTGGAAAATCAACAACACTTAGAATGGTAGCAGGTTTAGAAACAATTTCTGGCGGTGAAATTAGTATTGGTGACAGAGTTGTAAATGGCTTGAAGCCAAGAGAAAGAGGTATTGCAATGGTTTTCCAAAATTATGCTTTGTATCCTGCCAAGACTATATATAACAACATGGCATTTTCTCTTCAGCAATCAAAAATTGACAAAAAGATAATTGATGAAAAAGTTCGAGAGGTAGCAAAAATATTAGAAATTACAGAGCTTTTAGATAGAAAACCGGCAACATTGTCTGGTGGACAACGTCAAAGAGTTGCGATGGGAAGAGCTATAGTTAGAGACCCTGAAGTGTTTTTATTTGATGAACCTCTCTCAAATTTGGATGCTCAATTAAGAGGACAAATGCGAGCAGAAATAAAACTATTACATCAAAGACTCAAGAATACTGTTATATATGTGACGCATGATCAAGTTGAAGCAATGACGCTTGCTGATAAGATTGTTATCATGAAGGATGGAAAAATAGAACAACAGGGCACTCCAGATGATGTTTTCCATAACCCCCAGACTTTATTTGTTGCTAGTTTTATGGGAAGCCCTCCAATGAATTTAACAAATGCTAAAATTTCTAAAGATGGAATTAAAATTAAAAATTCAGAAATAAATTATAAAAAATCGTCCAATCTTAAAATAGATAAAAATGTCGTTTTTGGAATACGAGCTGATGATATTAGCCTTCCTGAGGAAAATGATTCAGGCATACCTATTAAAGGCTTTGTGACACTAGTAGAGCAATTAGGGACAGAGAATTTAGCCCATTTCAGTGTTGGAGATATTAATTTTATTGCTAAAACTAATGCTCGTACAAAATTAAAATTAAATAAAGAGCAATCTTTTAACTTTAATATGAAGCATGCCTATTTTTTTGACCCTGATACAGGAGCAAGGATAAGTTAATGAATTTAATAGGCATTGGATTTGCTTTGCTAGGTACTTCAAATACTAAATTTATTTCTGACAAAGAAGCGAATAATATTTTTAATTACATCAAAGATACTGGTATAAATCGTTTTGATACAGCACCATTATATGGAGGCGGACTATCTGAGGAAAGGCTAGGTAAATTATTAAAAAATATTGATAGAAAAGATTTTACACTATCAACTAAAGTTGGAAGATATAGGCCTTATTCTGAGCCAATTAAAGACCCAAAAAATAATACTTCAGATTGGTATGATTACTCTGCAGAGACAACAGAAAAATCAATCTATAAAAGTTTAGAGAGACTTAATACAGATTATCTGGATATAGTTTTTATTCATGACTGCGACAACTATATTGATGAAGCTATAAAATATTGTCTACCAGTTTTGAATAAGCTGAAAAACCAAGGAATAATAAAGAGAATAGGCTGTGGAAGTAATGTTGTAGCCACTCATGAAAACTTTTTAGATAAAACAGAAATTGACATTTTGATGGTCGCAGGAAGATTTACCTTGCTTGATCAATCAGCAAATAACCTATTGTTTGCAAAAGCAATTGAAAAATCCGTTGAGGTGGAGTTAGCATCCCCGTTCAATTCTGGCATTCTAGCTTCAGGCACAAAAAATAAAAAAGCTAGATTTGACTATTTGCCAGCGACAGAAGAAGTCTTTGAAAAAGTTAAGAAGATTGAGGAAATTTGTAGCTCTTATAATGTAAATATTAAATGTGCTGCTTTAAATTATAGTTTATCTCATCCAGCTGTGAAAAGACTAATTTTAGGATTAGTAGACCCAGAAGGATTGCATTCTAATATTGGTGATTTAGATGTAATAATTCCAAATGAGTTATGGCAAGATTTATCAGAAATAGGAATTCCAATGCCAATAGGAGGAGACGAAATTGTTTAGATCAATTGACTCACATGTGCATATATGGGATCGCTCTAGAAATGAAATTTTTATCGCTGAAAATCAGCATCCATCTCTTAAAGGAAAATCTTTTCTCCCAAGTGATCTAAAAGAAATATTAAAAGATACCTTATGCAAACAAGCAGTTCTTGTGCATGGTCCAGCAACTCTAGATCATACTCAATTTTGTATAGATCTTTGTAATAAACATGAATTTATTAAATCTGTAATTGGTTGGGTTGATTTAGAAAATGATCACTGCAAAGAGCAATATATAGAATTTAATAGTGAAAATAGTTTTAAAGGAATTAGGTTAACACCATTGCTGTCTTCAAATCCCGAGGCGTATATTACTTCAGCTAATGCTAAGGTTTTAGCTGATGAAATAGCTAAAGACGGAAACATACTTGAAATTCTTCTAACAACAAAGTTAATTAACAATTTAATTAAGTTAATAGAGGAAGTGCCAAATGTGAAAGTTGTTATAGCTCACTTTGGGTTGCCTGAAAGTGTTGGAGATGATTTCGGTTATTGGGAGCATATAATGCACAGAGTATCTTCTTTCCCTAATGTTTATGTTAAGGTTTCAGGATTAAGTTTGCAAAATAACTTTCAAGAAGATTTGAATAAAGCAATGCAATATTTTAATGTGATAGAAACCGCATTTGGTTTTGATAGAATGCTTTATTCGAGTAATTGGCCGGTTTGTACTGCTTTTTCAACACCTAAATATTGGAAAGAAATTTTAGATAATATTTATAAAATAAAACAAACTAAAGATTCTGATATTGATAAGATAATGAATAAAAATGCAAATTTATTATATTAAGTTTGATATATAGTTTTAAAGGTAATTTGAATAGAGAAATTAATCTTTTACTTCAGAGTGCTACTCTGAGACAAGTCAAAACGGATCACCACCATTCAATGAAAAGGATAATAAATATATGAAAAGAATGCACATACATCTATCAGTCAGTGACCTAGATAGCAATATAAAGTTTTATAGCACTATGTTTGGAATTGAACCTACCATTCTAGAAAGTGATTATGCTAAATGGCGATTAGAAAACCCCTCGGTAAATTTTGCAATCTCAAACAAAGGTCGTGAAAACGGTTTGAATCACCTTGGGCTAGAACTGGATTCAGATGAAGAACTAAGCAAGGTTCACAAAAGAATAGAGGAAAACAACATTGAATCGATCGAGGAAAAAGGGGCACATTGCTGCTACTCTGAGTCTGACAAGTATTGGGTACTTGACCCACAGGGTATTCCTTGGGAGAACTTCCATTCATTGAGAGAAATACCCATTTATGGAAACGATTCAAGCAAAAATGCAGTTGAGCCAATCAATGTGTGGTATTAATTATAATGTGAACAAATCCCAAGCTAGTTGCTGTTAGGTTAAATTGACTGATGATACCCATCATAATTATTAACACAATAATTGTCTCGCTCTGCGTTATGCTTCACTATGGGATTTTATATAAAACCTCAGTCGTTCTTCCTAGAATTCCAATTCAAAATAAATTTAAAATTCTTCTAGTTGTATTCGTTGACTTATAATCCATGTATGAATAAACGACTAGCAACTTTCTTTGGATTCTTGACTAGTTTTTTTTCGAATCGAAGAATCACCAACATTTATATTGTATTACTCATTGTGACATGCTTAATACCAGCAATTATGATAGCGGTTTTTGTGGTGTAGAAAATTCTTAATTACTCCCTGACACATCAAACGAAATTTGGACTTTAGTTCAAGCTGAAATATTCTCGAATTATTAAGAATTTCCTACATGTAGTTTTAAAACTATATTTTTTTTGATCCTACATACAAGTTTGTATTATTGTTATTGATTGAATCGATAATTAGTTCTGGTGGCATTTCATCAGTAAAAAAAGAGTCAATTTCGGATATATGTGCAATCGGCATCATTGCTTCAGCATTAAATTTAGAGTGATCTGCTGCTACAAATTTAATGTTAGATACTTCCATAGCATATCGAGAAAATTGAGCATCTCGATAGTCGTAGTCCAATAATTGACCATCATCCATAATCGATCCGATGCCGAAAACACCGTACGCAACTCTATTTCTATTGAGAAATTCTCTTGATGATTCTCCTATAATTGCTTTGTCATGTGATCGAAGTTGTCCACCAGGGATTAAGATTGTAAAATCCGAATTCTGGCTAAGGATTACCCCTACTCCAATGTGATTTGTTACAATGGTTAATCCCTCATGGTTAAGCAAGCCTTCTGCTACTGCCTCCATAGTTGTACCTATGTCAATAAATATGGATGCACCATTAGGGATTTGCGATGCAATAGCTGCACCAATACGATTTTTAGCTCCTACATTTTCAATTTCTCGGCTAGAATAAGAAAGACTTTTAGTTCCTGGTATTATTCCTATACCTCCATGATGTCTTTTTAAGACTAATTTTTCATCAAGATAGATAATATCACGTCGAACCGTTTGAGAAGATACATTCAGTTGTTTGGTTAGCATCTCTATTGAAGCATAGCCATGCTCTCGAACAAAATCAATTATCTGATAATGTCTAACATTGAGATTTAAATTTTTTAAATTGGCCACGATAATTTTATTTAGTATTTAGTATTTAGTATTTATAAATAAATAGCGATTTTTTTCCAGGATTAAATTCAATTATTTTTTAAGCTCGTTCAGAATATTGTCAGGTAATAAATCTATGACGCTATTAATTACATAAGTTGGCTTAATTTGCACATTTAAAATATTCTTTTCATTAGTTGCACCTGATAATACTAAAGCTGAATCAACTGAAGCATTTATAGCCATCTGTACATCTGTCTCAGGACGATCACCAACAATGATAAGTTTATCATTTAAATCAATAAATTTTGATTTAATATAATCAACTGTATGATGGGAAGGCTTTCCCACATTGACTTCGCACATTTTTCCTGTGCATGCTTCTATTGCAGCTATAATTGCACCCGCGTCAGGCTCAGCACTATTCTCAATTGGACGATACTTATCAGCATTGGTAGCAAAAAATCTTGCACCATTTTCAATTGCATCAAATGCGGCTTGGAGTTTTTCATATTTAAAGTTTCGATCAAAACTTGCAATTACAGCATCTACATTACTTTCACTATCAGTCACATCAAATCCATTTTCTTTAAGCTCATTGCATAAATCAAGCTCTCCAATAACAAGTAGACGTGCTTTAGGAATATTCTCATTCAGAAAGTTTATCAACACCATGGTTGAATTAACAATATCCTCATTTTCAGTGGGAATACCTAATGAAGTTAGTTTTTTTGCGTAGCTTGCTGCACTAGAGGTCGAATTATTACTAATAAAGATTACACGTTTACCCAAACTTTTAAGTGCGCTAATAGTTGTTTCAGCGCCTGTAATTAAATTATTTCCAAGTAAAACAGTTCCATCTAAATCTAAGAGATAAGCATCATAAATTTTATTAACACTTTCATTTGTGGGAAAAACTAATGGAGTGCTTGACTTATTAGTCCTCATCATTTAATACGCCACCTTTGAGTTTTTAAAAGTATTTTGCTTGATCCAATGGCATATAGAATTCTTACACCTCCACATGTATATGCTATCATCATTGCCATAGCAGCTGCCATTGCTAATTCACCTTGATCGTCCATATTAAGAACAGCGATAGATGCTAGTCGAGTATTTGCCGAATATAAAAATATTACCGCCGAAACAGTAGTCATTGCATTTAAGAATAAATAGACAGAGATATCCAAGATAGCAGGCATACAAATTGGAACTGTTATTTTTTGAAATGCTCGAAAAAAAGGAGTTTTTAATGAAGCTGAAACTGATTCAAACTCTGAATCCATTTGCTTAAGTGCTGTTGTTGCCGTCAGATGTGATACGGTATAAAAGTGAGTAATGGTAGAAATTACCAAAATACCCATTGTTCCATAAAGAAAACTTAAAGGGTTATTTGGGTTATTAAAAAAGAAGATATATGCTAGTCCAAGTGCCATTCCTGGAACAGCCAATGGAATCATTGCAACACCATGAAAAGTATTTCGGCCAATGTAAAATCCTCGTCCTTTTTCAACTAGATAGGCTCCAAAAAAAATTATTACCGATCCAATTAGTGCAGTATAAATCGATAACTTAATAGAATTAAAATATGAACCCCAACCACCACCTTCAATAAGATCGAAGTTGAAGTTTTCTAAGGTGAATGAAAGATTATAAGGCCAAAATGTTATTACAGCTGCATACTGCGCCATCCCAATCATGCAGATAATTAAAAATGCAATAAATGAACAAAATAGTAGCATGGTTAAATCTAAACCTTTACTTTTCTTAGGCGCATAAGGCACTGCACTTGAAGATAAGAGAGCAACCTGTTTACGTTGAACAAATCTATCAACTGAGAAAGCAATAATAGCAGGCGTTAGAAGAACAACAGCAACAACTGCACCCATTTGGAAGTTTTGCTGACCAATTACTTGTTTATAAATATCTGTAGCAAGAACATTGTAGCTTCCACCAATAACTTTTGGTACACCAAAATCGGTAAAGATAAGTGTAAATACTACAAACCCAGCACTGATTAATCCAAATTTACAGTTAGGTAGTGTAACCATAAAAAAAGTCTTAATTTTTGATGTTCTTAGTGCTGTAGCTGCTTCATATAGTCTTGCATCTGTAATTGAAAGAGCTGTAATTATGATCATTAATGCATGAGGAAAAACCCAATAAACTGATCCCATAATTATTCCAATTGGTCCAAATATAGATTCACCCATAAGAAAGCTCTTGGCTACACCTTGGTTGCCAAACCAATATACTAACGATATGCCACTCAACATTGATGGAGTCAATAATGGAATAATTGCGACAATCTTAAAAAACGATTTGAACGGCATTTGGGTTCTAGTAAGGGCATATGCATAGATGAATGCAAATAGTAAAACTATTATGGTGCCAATCACAGATATTAAGATACTGTTATATGCTGATTGAAAAAGAGCAGGTGTAGAAAAGTAATCTATGTAATTTGAAATTCCAATGAAATCACCTGTTTTGTTCTCAAGGCTTTTTGAAAACATCGCATACAGAGGAAGTATTATTGCTATTGCTAAGAACAGTCCGATAACAATCATACAGACACGCATCGTTATATCATCTCGACTACTTTTCTGTTTAACAACTGAGGGATTTTTAAAGATATTAATCATGTTGAGTTTTTTATATTCATCTAATCTGTTAATAAATACGGATAAGTTTTGGGGGTAAGCTCACTTTTAATTTTGATCCAGTTTCTATTCCAAGAAGGCGTGTAATACTCATAGAAAAATCAGCGAGAAGAGTAATATCTTTTAAATCACCACCTCCTAATTTTGCTCTACAAAAAGAACCCAAGAATTCAAGATGAAGTACCTCAATTTGAATAACATTATTATCACTATTGTCTAGGTTTCTAGCGTTGATATCTTCGGGCCTTATGGCCATTGTTACCGTTGATCCAACAGCTAAATTTTCAGTTTCACATATCAAAATATTTTCACCAACTTGTAGTGAGTTATTAGACAGTATTTTTGCTGGAAGAAAATTCATGGTTCCAACAAAGTCAGCGACAAATTTTGTTTTAGGTGAGCTGTATATTTCTTCGGGAGTGCCAACTTGTTCTATGATGCCATTATCCATAACAACAATTCTATCTGCCATGGTCAAGGCTTCTTCTTGATCATGAGTTACCATAATTGTTGTTACTTCAAATTTACGCTGCAATTCTTTAATTTCATGTCGCAAATGGCTTCGAACTTTGGCGTCTAATGCGCTGAGTGGCTCATCTAACAAAAGTAAGCCCGGTGATGTAGCCATTGCACGAGCTAATGCTACTCGTTGTTGTTGCCCTCCTGATAATTGAGACGGATATTTTTCTTTTTGATCCATCAAATCAACCAGTGTTAGTAATTCATCAACGCGTTGTGCTACTTTTGAAGCTTGAATACCTTGATTTTCAAGCCCAACAGCTACATTTCTTTTTATGGTGAGATTAGGAAAAAGTGCATAAGATTGGAAAACAATACCAAAGTCTCTTTCTGAAGGAGGTAGTGATGAAATATCTTTTCCTCCTTGGTCGATGTTACCGTATGTCTGAATATCGAGCCCTGCAATAGCTCTAAGTAAAGTTGTTTTGCCGCAGCCAGAAGGTCCTAAAAAACAAACAAATTCGTTCTCTGTAATATCAAGTGAAATGTCTTTAAGTGCAGTAAATTTTCCAAATTTTTTTGTTAGATTTCGTACTTTTAAGTATGGTGAAGCATTTGCAGAATACATTTTTTTTCCTTATCAACTTTAAAAAAAACCTCCATCCATACGTTTATAAATGGCATGGATGGAGGAGGAGGTTTAACTAGCTATTTATTTTTTTGGTTCAGATTTAACGTCATAGCGTGACTGCCATTCCTTCAAAATCTTAACTCGGTTACTTGCAGCAAATTCAAAATCATTGTCAATCATTGCTTCAAGGAATCCAGTTGGCATATTCTTGACAGGTTTCGCAACACCAGGGTAAGCAACTACAGCATATGCATTATTGTACATTTCACTTGCTTTGCGAGAAGCAACGAAGTCCATCAATAATTTTGCTTCTTTCAAATGTTTTGTTCCCTTCATAATCATTGCAGTTTCCATATCCCAGCCAACACCCTCACTTGGCAGCACAATATCAATTGGTGCTCCTTTATTCTTTAACTTAGCACCACGCGACATAAAGGATACTCCAATCGTAACTTCACCTGCGGCAGCTTGACGGCACGGCTTTGATCCTGAGTGAGTGTACCAATTTACGTTTTCATGAAGACGATCCATGTAGTCCCATCCACCTTCTTCACCAAATAATTGCAACCAACTTGTTACGTCAAGAAAGCCAGTGCCTGAGGAGTTTGGATTTGGCATAACAATATGACCAGCATATATCGGATTTGTTAAATCTTCCCATGAGCTTGGCATTGGAAGGTTGTTTTTCTCTAACTCAATAGTATTTATACACATTGCTGCAATCCAAGCATCCATTCCTATCCAATGAGGTGGGTTTGCCTTGTCGACGAATTTAGAATCAAGATTTTCTACACCAGCAGGCGCATAAGGATGAGTCATGCCTTCAGCTTTAAGTAACATTAAGCTAGTAGCTGCAAGACCCCATACAAAATCAGCTTGAGGATTTTCTTTTTCGGCAAGTAATTTAGCAGTTTGAATTCCCGCAGAATCACGTATCCAGTTTAGTTTGATATCTGGATGCACTTCATTGAATGCAGATACATATTTTTTAAAACTAT
>Ga0208127_1000560_pt1 | contig 18973 bp, 16 predicted proteins | sample ETNtaG_6_FD_185751 | JGI IMG/M metagenome (GOLD analysis project Ga0208127, IMG submission 185751) | Marine microbial and viral communities from oxygen minimum zone, Eastern Pacific Ocean - ETNP201306SV45 (SPAdes) (version 2) | ecosystem: Environmental > Aquatic > Marine > Oceanic ... | reverse complement strand
CCGATTCCTTCAGTTCCTTGATCAGCGTTCGCGGCTGAGCACCCATGTTATGCGCGCCATCCGAAGCCACCAGAATACCGGCCAACGGCTGACCACGCTTGCGGTTCAACACTTCCCGGATGGAATCGCCCATGGCCGTGGACGCATGCACCGCCCGCACACTCTCCTGAACCCAAGGGAAATCCGCGATCGTGGCCTGCCCCACCTGATTCGTGCCGCCTTCGTTCTGCGGTTTGGCGTAATGGCCGACCTGCTGTACCTGTGTGGCCAGTCCGAAGGTAAAGCCGGTTAAATCAAACTTTTCGCCTAGATCCGGCAACAGGTTCAGCTGCTCATTCACCAGCACCTGCCTGAGAACATTCGTCCGCGTCAGCGTTTCCACCTCAGCGATGGTGCCGGGGTCCAGATCGCCTTCCAGCCCTTTCTTGGGGTCGCGTTTCCCCGCCGCGATCGCGGCCCGTTTTAAATCATCATCCCCCACGCGCGGATCTTGGATGCCCATGCTGGTGCTGGTATCCAGCATGACCAACAGGCTTTGCCGAATCTGCCGTTCCATTTCCAACGTCAACACCGGCCGCAGCAGAATGCCGAGCAACAGGGCTAGAAAGGTCAGTCGTAGAAACACCAGAATCCCCTTGCGGGCGGGGGTTTGTTCAGCGGGCATCCATCGATAGGACAGGATCACTACCGTCGTCAGGAGCACCGCCAGTAGCGCGATGTATCCCCAGGCCACGCCGCCGGCCGTCCCCACGCCGTACCCGACGACTTCACTGCCGGCTTCCACCGTGCTTCCCGTTAATTTGAGAATCCAGTCGCTCATTATTTGGATTGGCTGAATTTCTGGGCCAGAAACGTTTCCAACCCCGCCAAGGCCAACACGATCAACAAAATCACCAGCCAGTATTCGGCACCCACGCGAGCTTCCTGTACCTTGGCCTTAAAATTGGCGTCGTTTTCCCACTTGATCAATTGCGCATCGGCCGGCAAATCGCCGTCTTCGATCTTAAACAAGTCCGACTCCCGTTGATCCGGTTGCACGGCAAATAAATTGGTTTCCGTACTGCCCTTAATGCTGAACCGATACACCCCGGCACGGTGGGTATCGGGATACTGCAACACGGTCGCGGCTCCAATGGTTTCCGGTGTGAGCGTCTTGGATTGCACGGCTCCTTTATCGAAGACCAGCCCTTCCTTGTTCTGCTCATTCGCCGCGAGCACTTTCCGGAACGGTTCGCCAACCCTCAGGTTCAGACCCGAATCGCGGTTGGCCTGAATGTTTCCAATGATCCGGTACAACAGAGGCACCACCGACGGACCACGGATGGCCAAATCCGACCAGTCAATATCCGCGGTGGAACTGAACTGAAAAACCCGTCCGGTGCCCCAATCGCGTTCCATAATCGCGGGCCCGCCTAATTCACCCTCTTCCTCACCTTCGTCCGGGCGGGATTCATAACGCAAGACCACGCGCGGTAACCCAGCTTCCTCAACCTCCGGCTGTTCGGACTCATCACTCAACGGCAGCCAACGGAAGGTCCGGGCTGAACCAATGGAGCCGAACTCCGGATTCTCCCACGGCGCAGTCACCGGATGTTCGTAACCGCGTTTTTGAAATTCCTGATACTCCTCATCCTGACCCGCGTCGCCCACCGGCAATCCCCAAGGCGACGGGAGAATCCCGTGTTTCTTAAAGAGCTCTTCATTGTAATGATCCACCTCCACCTGATCACCCGGGTAGAAAATCAGGCCGCCACCATTCAGGAGATAATCGCGCATCGCCTTAATGTTGTCTTCGGTGAAGCGTTCCACATTCGCAAACACGATCGTGGTGTACTTGGATAAAATCGCCTGTGACAGGAGCTCCGGCGAACTGATATCCACCTGCACGTAATGGTCATCCACCGGCGACAAGGCCACACCGAGGAAGAAACTTTCATTGTCACGCGGATCACTGGCCGCCCCATCGCCATCCACCACCAACACCCGCACATCGCTCACCGCATTTACAACTAGGCGGTTTTGGTTATCCGCCGGCAATGAGTCGTATCGTTCCGGGTCATTGAAGCTGGCGCGAATGGAGTGGTAGCCTTCTTTTTCCAGCCGGGCAAACAACGGAACCGGCACGGTCTCTCCGGCTTTCACCGCGGGAATGTTAACCTGATCAACCGGATCGGGTCGCTCGTCCACATACAAATTTACCGTCACATCCTGCCACTCGTTCTTTCCGCGGTTAGCCACCTCCACCTCAATGCGCAGCGGATGCTTCACCGGCGTCAGCCCAGAAGATACATCCAGCTTGGTAATCGCCATGTTGCCCGGCACGGTATCTTCGCCCACCCGCAGCACATACACATCAATATCGCCCTTATTATCCTCGATCAGCTTTTGGATGTCCGCGTTCTGCTGCCACCCCGAGGCTTGGCCGTCGGTCACGATGTAAATTTCCTTCCGCAGATCCGCGCGTTCTTTGAGGATATTGACTGCCGATTCCACTGCCGGAAACAAATCCGTGGCATGATGGCTAACCTGCGCCCGATCCAGCTCCGCATGGGCTTGATTCCAATCGTAGGTCGGCTCGTCTATGACACCTCGCACAATATCCGAAGCCAACAGCACGCCGACGGCAGAGCCAGATGGCAGGGCATCCACCGTGGCCTTGGCGGCCTTACGAGCCTGCTCAAAGGTGGCGCCTCCGCCGCTATCGCCGCTTTCCCCGGCCTTCAGGCGAAGATCCATGCTGTAGGAATTATCCAAAATCACGATGCCGGTGACCTTGGCCTGACCCAAGACGTCGGTGGAGGAATCCTTCAGAGCCGGCCGTGCCAGCGCCAACGCCAGCAGGGCCACCAACGCGCAACGGATCAACAACAGGATCAAATCTTCGATGCGCATACGGCGCTGGTTTTGGTCGACGCTCAGCTTCACAAACTTCATCGCCGCCCACGTCACCGTCTTGAATTTCCGCCGGTTGAGCAGGTGAATGATGATCGGCACTGCCACTGCCGCTAGGCCGGCCAACATGATGGTGTTCAGAAAGGACATTAGTGCTGTTTACCCTTCGAAGTCCGCATCCGAAAGCTGAGGTAATTACTCATGATTTGCGCGAGCGGCTTGCTGGTGTCGACCAACACATAATGCACGCCGTTCTTTTCACAGCCGTCCTTGATGCGGGCCTGGAAGGCATCGAACTCACGCTGATAGGTCTGCCGAATCTCCGCCGGGCGAGTCAGAATCTTGGGCACATTTTCCAGCCCGTTAAATTCCACCAGACCATTGAAGGGAAACTCCAGCTCATACGGATCAAGCGTGTGGAACACAATTACTTCATGGCCGATGAAGCGCAGGTGCTGAATGCTCTCCAGCACCGCTTCTTCTTCATCAAAGAAATCACTGACCAGAATGAAGATACCCTTGCGAGGCGTTTGCACCGCCATGTTATGCAAGGTGGCGGCAATATCCGTTTCCTGCGTGCCATCAAACGCCGCCAAACGTGCCATGATATCATGCAACGACGCCTTGCTGTCCGAACGCGGCGCGTAATCCTTCATGTCCTCGTCAAAGATGCCGAGCGCCACGGCGTCGCGTTGATGAAGAATAATATAGGAGAGCACCGCTGCTAACATCTTGCCGTACTGCAGCTTCGAATGCTCGCCGGAGGCGTACATCATCGATTCACTGCCATCGAGCAGGATGTTCGCCACATAGTTGGTTTCCTGTTCGTACTGTTTGACGAACAAGCGGTCGGTCCGAGCCTCCACCTTCCAGTCCACGTGACGCGTATCATCGCCGTGGGTGTATTCGCGGTGCTGGGCAAACTCCACCGCAAACCCGCGGTAAGGCGACTTGTGCTCACCGGACATGTAGCCTTCCACCACATAACGGGCGTAGAGCCCCAGGGCTTCCGCCCTAGAAATGGCTTCCGAATCCAGCAGTTCAGCTTGTTGCGCGTCCATCTCGGGTGACCGGTAGGTTTCCGGGTTCGCCCTAGCTATTCAGCTTCTCCTTTTGAGGAACCTCTTCGACAATACGCTCGATGATGTCGTCCGAGGTCAGGCCTTCGCTGGTGGCCGAGAAGTTGGGAATAATGCGGTGACGCAGCACCGGCGCGGCCATGGCAGCCACGTTCTCCGTGCCCACATGTACTTGGCCTTCCAACATGGCATGCGCCTTGGCGGCCATGATTAGGTTCAAGCCCGCGCGCGGACCGGCACCCCAGGAGAGCCACTTCTTGCACATCGGCAATGCCTCGTCCGTAGTCACCCGCGTTACCCGCACCAGTTGGCGGGCGTACTCAAACACGTGATCGCTCACAGGCATCTTCCGCACAATCTGTTGTAGCTCCACAATCTGTTCGCCGTTGAGCACGGGTTCCGGCTGGCCCTGCCCTTCGCCGGTAGCCATTTTCATAATGTCCAATTCCTCATCAGGCTGTGGGTAGTCCACTTTGATCATGAACATGAACCGGTCCAACTGCGCCTCCGGCAGTGGGTACGTGCCCTCCTGCTCAATCGGGTTTTGCGTGGCCAACACGAAGAACGGTTCCGGCAATGGATAATCCGTACCACCCACCGAAATCTTGCGCTCCTGCATCGCTTCGAGCATGGCCGCCTGCGTCTTGGGCGGCGTCCGGTTAATTTCGTCCGCCAACACAATGTTCGAAAAGATCGGTCCCTTTAGGAACTTGAACTCGCGCTGGTTAGTGGCTGGGTCCTGATAAATCACCTCCGTGCCGGTAATATCACTCGGCATTAAATCGGGCGTAAACTGAATCCGTTTGAAATCCAGCTTCAACGTTTCCGCCAAAGACGACACCAGCAAGGTCTTCGCCAAGCCCGGCACACCGATCAATAGCGAGTGGCTCTTGGTAAAGATCGAAATCAGGGTCTGGTCCACCACATCGTTCTGACCGATGATAACCTTGGATAATTCCGCGCGAACCTTAGCGCGCGCCTCTTTAAGTTGTTCTACCGCCGCAACTTCGTGCTCGGTCATGGAAGGAGTCGTCATGCTCTTGAGTGTCTTAAATTTTTAAACGAATCGTTAACGGGTCGAAGTGTTACAATCCTGTCATAATGGGGAAGAAAAAAGTTAAGAAAAATATTCGCAAACGAAACCACTTTTGCTTGCCAAACCATCGGGCATCCGATTCAGGCACCAACCCAATCGAAGAAACCCAGGGCAGCGAGTTCATCTCTCAGTGACTCTTTATCCTCGTTTGCCAGTTGCCCCAACGGCGATCGGGCCGGGCCGCAGTCCACACCAACCAAGCCCATTACCGCCTTGGCATGCTCCATGTACCCGCGCGCCTTGAGTACATCAATGACGGCTACCGACCGGCTCTGCCACAACTGCGCCGTTTCCAAATCCCCCTCTGCATACGCCTTCAAAATCGGGTGATACAGAGGCGCCGCAAAGTTGTAACTACTACCCACCGCCCCGGCGCACCCTAGGCCCAATCCATCCAGCAATTCTTCATCGCATCCCCACAGCATATCCGGCGAATGATTCGGCAACGCCAAAATCGCCCGCAATTGATCTCGATCGCTGTTGGTATATTTAACGCCCACGAATCCCTCAATCCGTTCCCCGGCGCGCTGCACGAGTTCAGTCGTGTCGATATTCACTCCGGTCATGGGCGGAATATCATAGAAATAAAAAGGCAACCTAGGCGCCGGAGCCACCAGTTGCGAAAACCAATCCACCAAATCTGCCGCGTCCGCGGGTTTGAAGAACGTCGGCGCCATGGCACCGATAGCATCAGCCCCCGCAGACTGTGCCGATTCGACCAATGTCCGTCCGTCCGGCAGACAGTTATGGCCCACGTGCGCGATAAAGGTAAGCCCGTTCACCCGGGCAGACTCGCCCCAAGCTTGAAATAATTCGCCTCGCTCCGCGGTGGTCAAACTCTGGCATTCGCCGGTGGTTCCAGCCACGAACACGCCGTTCACACCATTCGCGGCCAAATGAGCCGCCAATGGAGCCACGGCGTCCGGATTTAAAGAATGGTCCGTATGAAACGGCGTGTGCGGCGCGGCGATCAATCCGTTGAGTTGCATGATTTACCTTTGAGCTGTAAGCGGCTTTAATCCCGCGCTGTGAGTGTGCTGCAAACAATGATCCAAGCCGCGCGAAATCTCAGCGCGGACTGCGACGCCCTGTCCTTCGGTGCCCCGGTGACCCATGTCTACAACCCCCTCGATTACGCGTGGGCCGCGCACGAGCAATACCTCAACCTCGCCGCAACCACAAAAAAGAAAGTTGTTTTCCTTGGCATGAACCCCGGCCCATTCGGCATGGCCCAGAGCGGCGTGCCGTTTGGCGAAATCGCCATCGTGCGCGACTGGCTCGGGATCAATGCCCCCATTGGCAAACCGGATTGCGAACATCCCAAGCGCCCGATCGTCGGCCTAGCCTGCACCCGCAGTGAAGTCAGTGGCCGTCGTTTGTGGGGATTATTTGCCGAGCGTTACGAATCGGCGTCGGACTTTTTCCGAGACCACTTCATCGTCAACCACTGCCCTCTGGTATTTATGGAGGAGACCGGCCGCAATCGAACTCCGGACAAGTTGCCTCTAGAAGAATCAACCCCCTTGATGACTGCGTCCGATGCCCATCTCCGGCATGTCGTGAAAACGCTTGAACCTGAATGGCTCATCGCTGTGGGGGGGTTTGCCGAGAAACGCGCAACCACTGCGTTGGAAGGACTGACCGTGCGCATCGGGAGGATCCTACACCCCAGCCCCGCCAGTCCGGCAGCCAATCGCGGCTGGGCCGAACAAGCCACCGCGCAGATGTTGGATCAGGGAGTTTGGTAATCAGATCCGGCCCGCAGCTTTCATTTCCTGCGTCAACTGCTCCTGATAGGCCGCATGCGCCGCCGCATCCTCCTGCGCGCTTCGACCGTAAAAGATAAGGCCCAAAGACCGGCGTTGCCGATGGACGCTTTGATTCCCATCAGCCCGATGAATGGTCAACGCATGGTGCGCCAATACATCTCCCGGGCCAGCCGCACAAGCGACCTCATTCGCCGCATCCGCAGCCCCGTAATCGGCAATACCCTGCGAAAAGCCCAAAGTGTTCGTGCGTCGATGAGTACGCAATCCTCCTCGATGAGATCCCCGCACATACCGCACACAACCATTTCCCTCATCCACGGTATCCAACGCCAGCCACAAGGTAATCGCTCGGCAAGGCTCGAGCATGAAATAATATCCATCCTGATGCGGCGGGGTCCGACGGCTCATTCCCGGGGCCTTATTAAAATACTGAAGATTCATGGCCCGAACTGGCTCTCCCAACAGCGCCTCCGCCAAGACTTGTGGTCGATTAGTCATCCACTGATGAAACAGAGCAGAATATTGATGTAATTGCTGAATCTGCTTGAGGCTGTCCTTCCGGGATTTGTCCTCATAAAAAACGAGCTCCGCCGGTAGGGAATCCAGCTCAGATTGAATAAATTCCTCCAGCTCCGTTTCCAGAAAGGCCAAATCCTCTCCAGCACAAAATCCCGGCACCTTCACAAACCCATCCTGTTCGAGTGAATTCACCGAATCCATCAGACGTTCGATGACTCCTCGCCCGGTGCCAACGTATGCAGGGTCAGGTTCTCAAGATCCTTTTGCGGTTCGGGTAAAAACAAACTCGCGCAATAGCCGATCACTAGGCACGACGTCACTCCAATGGAGGCATAGAGAAACCCGTTCGTTTCCGTAGCACTCCACACCCACACCATGACCCCCACGCCGCCCAGCAAGCCGATAAACGCCCCGCGCGCATTGGCCCGTGTGGTGATGATGCCCAACAAAAACAATCCGCCCAAGGCACCCATAAACATGCCGATCACTTTGAAGTATTCGCTCATCAACGATCGAATTTCCGGTGAAATAAACAGCAGGCCGGTAAAGGTACCCAGCACGCCCATGATCAATGTGATTATCTTGGCCGCCTTTAGATAATCTGCTTCCGAGGTGCAACGATTGAACGGACGTAGAAAATCAGTCACCACGGCAGTGGCGGTGGAATTCATACTGGTCGAGACCGTCGATTGGGCCGCCGCGAAAATACCGGCAACAATTAATCCCGCCAACCCAGTGGGCACCTCCATGGCGATGAACATTGGGAAGACTTGGTCATTTTGGATAGTCGGATCCAGACGAGCCGGGTTGGCGTGATAAAACGCGTACAGTCCCGTACCGATCAGAAAAAACAGAAATGCTCCAAACACAGCCATCACCCCATTGGCCCAGATTGACCGAGAAGCCGCCTGGGTGTCCTTAGTGGTCATGTACCGTTGTACAACCGCTTGGTCGGCCGTGTAGCTGGACAGATTTTGCCCCAAGCCACCAAGAATAATGACCCACAATGCAAGGGTCGTAAAACTGTCCGGACCAAAATCGAGATTCACCAGAACCATCTTGTCGTTGGCTCCCGCCAATTGAAACAGTCCGCCCAACCCACCCTCGATGCCGCCAATTAAACACACCAGACACACCAACGCGCCTCCTAGCAACACCACGGTTTGAATCGTGTCCGTCCATATGACCGCCTCGATACCGCCCAAGGTACAGTACACTAAACACAAGACCCCCATAATCAAAACACTCTGCCAGGGTAACAGTGGTGTCACTGCCGAAAGCGCCAGTGCCGTCAGCGCCATGACAATCCCCATTCGGGAAATATGAAACAGTGTGAAGAGCCCGCTGCCGAACAGGCGAACGGGCAAGCTGAACCGGCGGTCTAGATATTCATAAGCCGTCGTAGCATTGATTCGCCGGAAGAAGGGCATGGCTCCATAGATCGCCAGTGGGGCCACTGCCGGGATCATCAGCATGCTCAGGTATAAGACCCAGTCCGTAGAATAGATCAGCGCCGGCAACGCAACATACGTCAAGGAACTGAGCATGGTCGCATAAATAGAACAGGCCGCCGCCCACCATGGAATCCCCTGTCCGGCCCGAAAATAATCTTCGGTCGTTCGGTTGCGCCGCATGAACCATACCCCCACGCCCACCATGATCAGAAGGTACAGTACCAGCACCGTGAAATTCACCGGTCCAAACGAGGACTGCCGCGGCGTCAAGGTATACCGCCATACCGCCCGGGTGCGCACTCGCGGTTTGATTTCTCCACTAGCCACAATGATGGCCTTCCCCCATTTCACGGCCGGCGTGGTCACATGATTTTCCGGTAACGGTCCGGCATCCACCCAAGTGTCAGTAATCGTGTGATACGCATAAGCCCGCTTAGGAAAGCCTGGATGACGCTTGGCAAAATCCGGATCGGCAACAATTTGTTTCATCAGTTCCCCATCTGCGCCGCCCATCACAAACACATGACTCTGCCCCACATCCACCGCTGTACCGGCCATAATCGGCTTCGGAGCCGCCCGACGTTTACGCCACCCCTCCGCTCGGCCGCTGGCATGGCGGGTGGGGCTGAATTCATACACATCTCCCAGAGCGACTATTCCGGCATCCCCCTGGACGTCTTCTTTCTGGTAACGTCCACCGATCAAATAGAGGCACACCTCGCGGCCATTATGCTGCGCGGCTAATTGGTTATACGCCCGGGCCGGGCCGGGCCAACCGGGAAGTTCCTCCCACTCGGCATTGGCGTCTGCCAAGTTGAGACGCCAAAAATTCTTCATCGCCGACGCCAATCCGCCCTTACCATGACCGCCAGCCACATAAACCATATTTCCCACCAACGCCGCCGCACCTCCTGCACAGGCTTTCGGTAAACGCGGCAATTCCGTTTGATTTAGTTTGCCCTGATCCCATTCGAGACGAAAAACTGCATCGAACGCCGTCTTGCCGTCATTACCCCCAAGACACAAGACCCCGTCAGCCGTGGAGACAGACATGCCGTAACCAGTCGGCTGCACGAGGGCTGCTCCGCGTTTCCACACATACCCTTGCCCGCGGCGAACCAGCACATGGGTGGCGGCGTGCCATACTTTAGGCACTTGCCAAAGATCTTCACCCTCAGCCACCGGAAAATTAGCCCCGCCAGCCACGATCAAAGCATCATTATGCACGCCTACAAACGGACCAGCCACCCCAATGAGATCCGGCAAATCTGGCAATACATCCCATTGCAGACGCGATTCGCCTTCTTCACACAATGCCATCACCGCGGTCAACAGGCAGACCACCCAAACACTGATTCTTTGAAGTATTCGAAAACGCATCGTCGACCGTCCATGGACCTGACATTTACCTGCATGGATGTCGAGCAAAACCCCTTGGTTTCACAGTTTGATGAAAGACGCGATTTATGTCACAGTTGGCTCATGGCAAACACTGAAAACCTCACGTTGTTCCTCAAAGCCATCAAGGCCGTGGCCAAAGAAAACGAACACCCCATCCCACCTCACCTCGCCGCGCTCATCGAAGGCCGTGCTCTGACAGAGACTGACGACCTCAATGCTGCTCTGCTACAGGCTGGTGAATCCTTTGATGACGCCCAATGCGGCTGCCTCTTTGCCAACCTAACTAACCTGAATATCAAAGACGGCCGCTTGCAAAACCGTGATCTAAAAAGAGCATCTGTGAAGGCCCTCCGCATTGATGTTCGCGACGCGAACGATGTTGTGGAAGCCGTGAAAACCCTGATACAAACCCCTGAATATTTCCAACGCCCCGAGGATTGGGATCTCTTCTGTGCCGGACTGCTGGCCATGGCGCACGCCGACCAAGAATTCACTTCCGAAGAGAAAGCCTACCTAGAGCGCTATGTGCCAGACCTGAAACACATTGAAGCCGGGGCTAAAATTGTGAAGGAAAAAACCTCAAGCGAGCTCGGCGAAACATTGGCCGAATTATCCAGCCGTCAACGCCGCTGCCTCGCTGCTCATTCCATCGGCATCATGTTCATCGACGGCAGCTGGAAGGGCTCTGAGCAAGAGTTTCTAGATCTAGCCATGGAACGCATGCGCATAGTTCAATTTGATAGCGACCGTTTACTCAAGGGGCTTCACACGCTCTTCAACGTAAACGTGTTTGGCTAGACTGCCTCAAGGAAGCGTCACCCGAAGAGCCCGTGTAATTTCTTGGCGGGGAAGTTTTTACCCGGACAAATGGTCTGCTCCAACTCCCGGTGCACCCGAAAGCGTGGCCGCCCCTTGAGTACGGTATTTTTCAGATAATCGATCAGCGCCACCAACGACGCCTCCTGCCGACGCGTCACCCAACCTTCTTGAAAATTCCCGACCACACAAATACCAATTGAATTGGCATTGTATGTCTCGCTCTTAACATGGCCGCCCCTGATCTGCCGCAGCCAGCGTAAGCCCACCTCCACCTTACCGTCGGCGCAGCCGTTGGTGCCGTTGCAAATGACAAAGTGATAGGCCAAACCGTTCTCCATGCCGCGCCGCCGATGAGCAGCATCAAAAATCTTGGCGTTCCCGTTTCCCGTGGCACTGTGGTGGGCGATGATGTTTTTCCATTTGGTGGTATTCACTCGCGGTCGGTTGATCGTCGTCAATGGCAGCGAGGAATGCTGCGGACGCAAATAAAGTTTTTGGCCGGGAATAATCACATCCGAAGTCAGCCCGTTCCAAATCTTCAGGTTGGTCACCGTGATGCCATGGCGTTTGGCAATGAGCGTGAGGTTTTCCCCGCGCTTCACCACATGATAGCGTCCCAACGTGGCGCCCAATAAATCCACCGGATCAAGCAGCATCAATCCTCCCGCAGCCAGCGCCGAACGCTGGGCGGTTTGAAGCATAAATTGACGGCGCGATTCCTCCATCGGCTTGGCACAAGCTACCCTGGATTTCACCCCTGAGTCGAGCCCAAGGACCCTTTGTTATCCCCAAGCCCTACACAATTTCCTGCAAACCGATTGAATACCGGCCGTCTGCAGGGTATCAACGCGCGTGCCTGAGAAGCCGAATATCCTTTGGATCTGCACCGACCAACAGCGGGCGGACACCATCCACGCGCTGGGCAATCCGCACATTCGCACGCCGCACATCGATGCCATGGTGGCCAACGGCACCGCCTTCACCCGGGCCTATTGCCAAAGCCCCGTGTGTACGCCCAGCCGCGCTTCCTTTCTCACCGGCCGTTACCCTCGCACGACGCGTTGCCGCCAGAATGGACAGGCTATGCCACCACAGGAACGCCTCATCAGCCGGTTACTGGCCGATGCCGGATACACCTGCGGGCTCGCCGGCAAACTGCATTTGGCGACCTGCGCCAATGGCGTAGTGGAAAAACGGATTGATGATGGCTACGAGGTCTTTCACTGGTCCCACCATCCACAACCCGATTGGCCCGAGAACGCCTATACCCAATGGCTCACCGCAAAGGGCACAAGCTGGGAGGAACTCTATGACGGACCGACCACGCCGTATATCAAGCACGGCATCCCCGCTGAATTCAGCCAAACCACTTGGTGTGCCAACATGGCCATCGATTTCTTGCACGAGCAGCAGGACACCCCGTGGTTCTTTAGCTATAATTGTTTTGCCCCGCATCATCCCTTTGATCCGCCGGCCGATTATCTGGCCCGCTACAATCCGGATGAATTGCCCTTACCCAAAATTGATCCCCGCGAACCCGACAGCAAAACCTCCTACCAACAACTCGACGCCGAATACGCCCACAACGACCCCAGCGGATATCACGCCGCCGCTATGTCCGACCGCGACAAGCGCGAGGTGACCGCCGCCTACTATGCGATGATTGAACTCATCGATGAAAACGTCGGCCGCATGATCGCCGCCTTGGAGGAAACCGGTCAGCTGGAAAACACCATCGTCATTTTCATGAGCGACCACGGCGAGATGCTGGGCGACCACTGCATCTACTTGAAAGGACCACACTTCTACGAAGCCGCCGTGCATGTACCACTGATCATGCAATGGCCCGACCAGTTCCAAGCCAATCAACGAGCCGACGGGCTGATGGAACTCACCGACATCGCCCCCACTCTACTCGACGCCGCCGGAATAGAAATCCCAACCGCCATGCAGGGCAAAACACTACTCCCCATTCTGCAAGGCACCGCCGAGACGCACGCCCATCGAGACTATGTGTTTAGTGAATACTACAACGCTTGGAGCCATCGTCATAGCTACGGCACCATGTACCGAACCGAGACGCACAAGATGATCGTCTACCACGGTACGGACCAAGGCGAACTGTACGATTTACAAGCCGACCCAGACGAATTCGAAAACCTCTGGCACAGCCCCGACCATGCCGTACTGAAAACCGACCTGCTAAAAGCCACCTTCGACGCCAGCGTGTTCACCATGGACCCGACCCCACTGCGTGAAGGGCCGTTCTAAGCTTACGGACCCGGAGCAATATATTGCTCCAACTGCTCAATCACATAATCCTTCTGCTGAATCGAGAGCTTGAGCAGATCGGTAGAGGAAATCACCCCCAACACATTGCCCTGTTCCGTCACCGGCAAATGGCGAATGCGTCGCTCTGCCACCACGCTCATGCAATCCTCCAAGTCCGTTCGAGGGAAAACAGTCACTGGTTCCGAGGTCATGATTTCCCGAACCCGCGTGGTTTTGGAGGAACGATTCTTCAACACAACCTTGCGGGTATAATCCCGCTCAGAAATCACGCCCACCAGCAGGTCATCCTTCACTACCATCAAGGCCCCCACCTGATAGGCATCCATCAGGCGAACCGCATCAAAAACCATGGCCTCCGGATCGATCTCTCGAACCAGAAACCGCTTTTCTTCGAGAAGACTGTAAGCAGTCATGACAGGCCAAAACTCGTATAAAATCGTCCCATAAACCTCCCTTGTCTAGGGGTTCGCAAAATTTAGGCCACAAATACATCCAGCCCAATAAGTTAGAAGATCCAAAATCACCTCTCACCTGCAATTAAATTGAAACGTCATCATCAATCCTATAGATTAATTCTCGAATGAGGCGCAGCGTTAAGCATCCGAAGGGCTTCACATTGATTGAACTCCTGGTTGTAATAGCAATCATTGGAATCCTTGCTGCCATTCTGCTCCCCGTCTTGGCTCGTGCTAAAACAAAAGCAAATCGCCTCCGCTGCGCCAGCAATCTTCGGCAAATTAATTTGGCATTACAGGATTTTGCCCATGATTATGAGAGCAAATATCCTTGGCTTTTACCGTTAACTGATCAGATGTCAGCCACTCAAGGACTTGGCGGTCCGCCACCATTCAATGGCCAAGCTCCCGCAAATAAAAAAGTTCGGGATGTGACCACTGTATTCGCTATCTCCGGCATCAGCGCCGCTCTAAGCACTTCTACCACCTTACTTTCCCCATGCGATCCAGCTGCGGCCCCCGCTAACGAAGCGATGGATTTAAACTTCAAGACGTTGTCAGAACTGGATGAACAAGGTTTGAGTTACTCCATATGCCATGGGGGTGATCAGCTCCTACCGGAAACCATCGTGGGCTTATCAAGAAACACATTACATCCTTGCCTAAAGCCATTTGGCAGCCAGTGGTTTATCAAAGAATACCAGAGCCAATGCCGCATATCAAAAAATCCTCCCGGTGATTCCACACGTTTTGTCGGGGCGGACGAAATCTCTGAAACCACTCCCGCGGATGTCCTGAAGCAGGTTTCACCTTATATTATGGGCCAGTTAAATAAATCACAGGGGCAAATTACACTGGCTGATGGAAGCGTCGACCAAGTTACAGATGCAGAACTCGACCAACAAATTCAAAAGCACATAGCAGCACGCGGCGGGATGACAATCGACTCGCCTCAAACCAGTATCAGCCGCCCAAAGCAACCTGCATTCGTTGTCCCCAACAACGGACCTTAAGATAATATTTATCCGTTTTGCGTGATATTCACGCATTTTTTACGTTCCTCTAGTCACTTTCTCTTTATTTATTAGAGTATGTCCACGGTTTTTTGGCACGTTGACTGCTTATTGTTTTGTGAGGAATTGAACCCAATTCTTACAACACTTGGAATAACACCCAACACATCAACCATGAAAACTCACCAAAAAGCGTTTACTTTAATTGAACTGCTGGTTGTCATAGCCATTATTGGCATATTGGCCAGCATGCTGCTTCCCACTTTGGCCAAAGCCAAAACCAAGGCAAATCGCCTGAAATGCACCAATAACCTCAAAACCATTCACGGCGCCTACAACAATTACACCACAGCCAGCGAAGGAGCCGTCCCTCATTTGGACACCCAATGCAAGCCAGGCTGGCAAGGAGGTAACGGAACCCAATGGAAAGCATTTGGATACCGCGCGTGGGATGATGCTTTCAAAGGACATCGTTGGGCCAATCCATATGCCATCCGTGAAGTCCTCGCACAGTACTCTTCGCTGAGTTCTCCGTTGGACCCCAAGGTGATTGCTAAACAACGGAAGGATAATAAATTGGCCATCGAAGCCACCGCAACAAACAAAGATATATCCAACCGCAACTACTCAAGCTACTCAATAGCACTTCAAGGTGACCTGTCGGCACCAGAAACCGTATTGGCCATGACACGTAATTTGGATGCCTCTTCCGATGCGGATATGGAGGCCTATTACCAACAATGGGGCACCCAAAAGAACGACCTCGGCAAAGGCTGGCGTTGGCAATGGCCTATCTACCACATTCCGTATAAGTGGCACAACTACCGTGCCCACATTAAAGTATCGGGATCAGACGTGAATTCCGTGAACCCAACATTCTTCGGACCTGGCAGCAAAAGCTATAGCCTGACCGGTCTTGGCGTTGACGATGCAAACTGGGTCACATCTGATGGCGGAATCAAACAAGGAACTGCCTCCGAGATGAAACAGCAGTTGGTTCGTGCCAATGATAACTTTAAAGAAGGAATGTCAGTGGAGGACGGTTTGAACCTGATGACACTCAGGCCCTATCAAAACTAAAACAATTATCAAAACAAAAGAAGCCGCCGAAAAGGCGGCTTCTTTTTTTATATGAACTAGAATTTTTACTGACCTTCGCCACCCTCATCCGTATCAGCTTCCGGATCATCCTCAACAGGTTGAGCCGATTCTTTCGTTTGTGCATCAGGATCCTCCTCCACTCCACTTGAGCAGGCCGCTCCAAAACCTAGTAAAAGAGCTGACATGAATGCTAACAGCTTATTCCAATCTTTAATCTTTTTCATGACTTATTATTTCTTTGGGCGTTTAAAAACAAAACGCTCTTGGCCTTTTCTAGCAATCACTCCCACCAATTCCCAGTTTTTTTGGCCTAATTGATTTAATTCACTCTCCAGTCCATCTTCATTTCCAGTCTCAACCACGCGGTATTCCCATTGACTACTCCCCAATAACTCTACGCCTTGGATGCTTTTCACGCGTTCGCCGGTCACGGCCATGTCTTCGGAGAAGGCTTTTACTTGGTTGGCTGTTTCCTGAACGGTTCGGATGGTCTTCGAAATATCATCCAAGGTGTTGGCCACCTGAGAGGTGGAGGCATTAGCATCCTGCAAAGCCTTATTCCCCGAGGGGCCACAGGCGGCGAGTGACAATAGGCTCATGAGAGCCAGTGAGTTGATTAAGTTCATGATCAGTTTGCAACTAAGCGAATATCGGACACAACACCGTTTAGAACGACAAAGGTGATTGCCGTGTGTGGATTTCCTTGGGCATCGGTGATTTTCAAATTGGTATAGGTCCATTCGCCTCCGCCGGGAACAGCCCGGGCATTAGCCGGATTCGGCTGACCGAAGAGTGTGATCACGTTGGCTGCGGATTGCCCTTTCCACTGCTGAAGGTTTCGTTGCTGTCCACCGAATGTCCAATCCATCCGCTGGGCTTGGGTCAACTGCTGGTTACCGCCGCCTTTTCCCTTACCTTTTCCTTTTGAATTACCCGGTAAGGTTCCGAATCCTGTACCAGGGAAACCCGCTGGAGGTTGTGCCCCACCGCCTGTGCCGAATAAGCTTCCCAAGCCACCACCACCATCTTGCCCCCCCGCCATGACTGCCCCCATAACACCACCGGCTGCCCCCATGACCGCAGCGGTTAACTCTTGGCTATTAGTTGCTTGATTTGCACTATCCAATGCTTGATCGACCACATCCAACAAAGCCAAAATCTGATTCTTTTCCTCTTCGGTCATCTTTTTCTCTGCCATGGAGCTGATTGGAATATTCCGTTGAAGATCTTTTAGCGCTAGAAGCAGCAGATTCTTTTCATCACTCCCCTCATCCAATTTATCAACCATCTCTTTGGGAAGCCAGCGCTCCTCTGTTCTAACCATTACAAATTCGCCCGATTCCGCATCATCTGGATCTCCAGTTAATTCTTTGGAAACTACTTTCAGGGTGGCTTCAGAATCTGTTTGGCTAACAATAATCACTTCAATATTTCTGAGACCTTCCCGAACTTCCATCATACTTTTTGGGCCCTTGCCCACATTTTCCTGCAATCCTTTATCAAGGAGCTTCTCCAAACCGGCCATTGCCATTATCTCAGAACCTTCATCGGCCAACATGTCACCCAAATTTGGGTTTTGCACCCAATCCATATCCGCCATTTTACCTTTGGTTAATATATCCAGCAGCCCAACGATATCATCCCAATTATCGGTAAGTTCAGGAGGCAATCCTCCTGCAGCCCCTTGGGATAATCCATTCACTGTTTCTATGATCAGTGGCTTTTTATCCCTTAATACACCGGTCAATTTTTGTAAGACCGCAACACTTTTGGCATGCACCTCCGGATCGGTGTTAGCCATGGATTTCTTTAGTTCTTCGTTCAGGGTCTGCTTGTAAGATGCAGGCATAGCCTCCCAAAGAACCTGAGGTTTATTATCTGCCAATCCAATTGCCACATATTTAATGGTGCCATCTGGTGTCGCAAAGGGACTCCCACCAAAAAGACCCATGAGAAAGGGCCACCCCAAATAAATACCGGCACCCAGACCCCCAACCAGCACGACAGCAACACCCGCAATCTTAGCTATTTTCTTTTTATCCGCCGGACCTGATGGAGCGGTCACAGTTGGTTGAGGTGAAGCAGCCATGCCTGCAGGAATAGCATCGCCTTCGGGTCGTGGAGGTGGATTTCCCATGAATTTTGGATAAGGTTATATCGGATAACTAAATGCAACATATCCGACCGAGTGAGATACTGTCGATTGCAAACTTGGCTCCACAATCGAAGATTGAGGTTTAAAAACGGAAAAAGGGGCAGCAATGCTGCCCCAGCTCCTCGGGCTAAACAGACCTCTTTAGTTAACGTATTTTACGGTTTGTTTTAGAGTCGGTTTCAACCCTGTTGTTATTATTAATATAGCATTGACCATGCCATTTAGGCCAATGGTTTTCCCTCTGAAAACGGCCAATCATGGTCGCCTACCAAACACTGCGCGTGAGGTTTACGCAGGGCATACAAAAAACACACGCGCACCGGTGACGGTGACGCGTGTGCGTATGAGTTTTTGAAATGGTATTGCAGATTTACTTCTGCTTGGCGCCCTGCTCGATCCAAAGCTTGATCAGATCGGCCACGGGATCGGACAGGCGGTTGCCTTTGGGCGGCATGCGTTCGTCATCGCTATCGGGTAGGATCACGCGGGCGTGCAATTCGCTGTCGCCAACCTTACCGGCTACAAATACCGGAATGCCATCGGCTCCTTTTTGTAGTTCTGCAAAAGTATCGAGCCGAAGTTCGGCCTTTTGTTTGTCCTTGCCGTGACATTCCACACAAGTCTTTTGGAAGATCGGTAGAATGTCTTTTTCGAAGGTGGGATTTTTGATCGCGGCAATGCGATCGGCTTCAGCTTTGGCAGCTTTCATAGCTGCTTCGCGGGCGGATTCTTCTGAGCTCGCGCGTTGCTCGGCGAGGCGGGCAAGGATGTTAGCGCTTGGGAAATCTTTTTCCACGCCGAGGTTGATGGAAAGATCCTTATTGCCGGCCTCGGCTTGCGCATCTTGAAAGGCTTTCACTTTGGGCTCAGTCACTTTGGTCTGCCACAGGTACAGGGTCTTGAGGTTCTTCAGGCCGTTCAACCTGAC
>Ga0208127_1000559_pt1 | contig 18984 bp, 19 predicted proteins | sample ETNtaG_6_FD_185751 | JGI IMG/M metagenome (GOLD analysis project Ga0208127, IMG submission 185751) | Marine microbial and viral communities from oxygen minimum zone, Eastern Pacific Ocean - ETNP201306SV45 (SPAdes) (version 2) | ecosystem: Environmental > Aquatic > Marine > Oceanic ... | reverse complement strand
CATGCAAAAGTTCATTATTAGTACCCATTTTTAGAGATTCAATTGCATGACCTATAGTATGACCAAAATTTAGATATTTTCTGATGTTAGATTCTTCTCTATCTTTCTTCACTATTTGATCTTTTATTTTTATTGAGTTGTGAATAATTTTATCATTGTAAAGAGTCTTAGAATCGGAAATAAGCTCATCAAACAAATTTCCTGAGATTAAACTGTGTTTGAAAATTTCTGCATATCCACTAATTTTATTTCTGTCATCTAGTGAATCTAAATATTTATCATCAATAATTACAAGCTTTGGGTCAGAGAATGTGCCAATTTGATTTTTTAATGAATCATAATTAATTCCTGTTTTACTACCAACAGATGCATCTACAATTGAAAGAAGTGTAGTAGGAATATTAATAAAATCAATACCTCTTTTGTATGTACTAGCAATAAAGCCACCCATATCTGTAATAACTCCTCCTCCAAGGTTAATTAATATTGATTTTCTGTCAGCATTATTTTTATTTAAAAAATTCCAAACTTTAGTACAAGTAGCTAAATTTTTATTTTTTTCACCTGAATCTATTATAATGAGAGTGAATTGATTTATAAATTGAGATTTAAAAATATTTAAACAATTTTCTTCTGTATTTTCATCAACTAAAACAAAGACCTTTGAATACTTATTTTTTAATATCAATTCATTAAGTTTATCATATCCACTTTTTTTAAAATAAATACCGTAATTATGTGAGTTAATTGTCTTCAATTTTGTTATTTAATTTTTCAAAGATATTTCAAAAAAACAACATATATTAGAAAAAAATGAGCAAGAATATTTTTAATGATACTGAAACAGCATTTAAGTTAAAATCTAAAATTAATCTATATAATGCAAAGATTTTATTTGTTGTAATTACCAAAAAAATTCTTGTCTCAATTCTAACTAAATCAACATTATTTCTTCTAAAGTTCAAAATCCCAATTAAATGGGCACTTAAAGGAACTATTTACAATCATTTTTGTGGAGGAATTAATTATGATGAATGTAATAAGACTATATCTGAAATGAAGAGTTTGGGAGTTAATTCTATACTGGATTATTCAGTTGAAGCACTTGAAAAAGAAGAGGATTTTCAGAGAGCTTACAATAAGAAAATTGAAATTATTGATTTAACTAAAAACAATGATTCAATTCCTTTTGCTGTTTTTAAACCAACAAGTCTAGGTAGATATGAGCTTTTTAAAAAAGTATCATCAAAAATTAAATTAAATCCAATAGAAAAAGAGGAGTGGGGTAGAGTTATAAATAGATTTGATAACATTTGCGGATATGCTAAAAAATCTAATGTCAAAATATTGATTGATGCTGAAGAATATGAGGTGCAATTTGCTATTGATAATTTAGCGCTGGAAATGATGAGGAAGTTTAATATTGTAAATGTAATTGTCTATAATACAATACAATTGTATCGCTGGGATAGAATACCATTTATCAAATCATTAATTGAAAAATATAAAAATTCAAAATTTAAATTTGGATTTAAGCTTGTCAGGGGTGCTTACATGGAAAAAGAAAGAGATTTAGCACTTAAAGAAGGTTATAAATCTCCAATTTGCCAAACTAAAACAGAAACTGATCAAAACTTTGATAATTGTATTGACCTTATGTTTGATAATTTGGATATGATTGATTTTTTTGTTGCAAGCCATAATGAAAATTCTAATTTGAAAGTAATTGATAAAATGAATAAGTTTTCATTGTCAAATGATAATGAAAAGGTTTGGTTTGGTCAATTGTATGGAATGGGTGATAATATATCATATAATTTAGCAAAAAATGGATATAATGTTGCTAAAATTCTTCCATTTGGCCCTGTAGAAAATCTTATGCCTTATTTAATTAGAAGAGCACAAGAAAATTCTTCAATTGAAGGTCAATCAAATAGAGAACTTGATTTAATTAATTCGGAATTAATTAGAAGAAGTAAAATCTGAAAAATAAACTTTTTTTGTACAGTTTTTTGCAATGAAATTAAATTTTTTGTTTTCAAGATAATACGAATTACAACTGTCGATTCCAATTTTGCTTTTTGAAAAGTTAACATTTATGTTATTTATTACATCATTCATATTTATATCAATGAATGATTTATCAAAAAACCATTCCTTCTTTTTAATATCACCAATAACTCTTTCTGATGGAAAGTAATTAAATTCAGTATTTTTTTGAGATGTAATAAAATATACAATTACTCCTCCAATTAATAACCCAAAAAAATAATATGATAATCTATTTTTAAAATTCATGATTGATAATTTTTATTTTTCTTTCATTATTGGAAATTTCCTTCAATTGTAATAAAGTATAGTTTTTTTTAAAAATATTTTTGAATTTGTTGGGCCATTCAACAAATATCCAACTATCATTTTCCAAAATTTCTATAAAACCAAGTTCATTTAAATCAGACAAATTATCAACTCTGTAAAGATCAGCATGAAAAATTTCTTCATCTTTTTTACCTTGATATATATTTAAAATTGGAAATGTTGGGCTTGATATATTATCACTTGAACCTAAAAACTGACATAGATTTTTAATTAATGTTGTCTTGCCAAGTCCTAAATCACCTTCAAATAAAATTAATTTATACAAAGAATTATTTAAAATAAAATCACAGGCTTTATTAATTTCTTCAAGTTTATATGATATTTCCATCCAAAATACTAATTATTACAAAGGAAAGGTTTTCCTCAGAAAAAATAAATTAATTTTTATATTTTTGCCTTGATGAAATTAAAAGCCCAAGAGGTTGCAGATTTAGTTGGTGGAGTAGTTGATGGTGATAAAGAATCTACAATTACAAAACTTTCAAAAATCGAGAGTGGAGATAATAAATCATTGTCTTTTTTGGGAAATCCTAAATACAACGAATACATCTACAAGTCGGAAGCTTCTATCGTTATTGTTAATAAAGATTTAGAACTTAAGAAACCTGTAAAGCCAACTTTAATAAGGGTTGAAGATCCAAATATTGCATTTTCTTTATTGTTAGATCATTTTAATAATCAAAATATTTCGAAAAAAGGTATCGATCCAAACTCATCAATGCATAAGTCAGTTAATTATGGTGAGAATTTGTTTTTTGGAAATTTTTCAGTTGCAGAGGAAGGTGTAGCTATTGGTGATAATGTAAAGATACAATCACAGGTTTATATTGGTGAGAATGTAAAAATCGGTAATAATTGTATTATATACCCTGGTGTCAAAATTTATAGAAATACAGTTATTGGTAATAATTGTATTATTCACTCAGGAACTGTAATAGGTTCAGATGGTTTTGGTTTTAATTTTGATTCCAAAGGAAATACATTAAAAGTTGTTCATAATGGAAATGTTATTATTGAAGATGATGTTGAAATTGGCTCTAACTGTACAATTGACAGAGCAACTTTAGGCTCAACTATCATAAAATCTGGAGCTAAACTCGACAATCTTGTTCAAATTGCTCACAACGTTGTAATTGGAAGAAATACATGCCTTGCCGCTCAAGTTGGTGTAGCCGGTTCTACAATTATAGGTGATAATTGTTTAATTGGTGGACAAGCTGGAATAGCAGGTCATCTCAAGATAGGTGACAGAGTCCAAATGCAAGCTAAATCAGGAGTTTTAAAGAATATAAAATCAGACTCCGTTATAATGGGTTATCCTGCAATTAATTACATGGATTACAATAAATCTTATGTTCATTTCAAAAACTTACCTTCCGTAATGAAATTCATACATAAATTGATGAAAAAGAATGTCGAATAAACAAACAACCATTAAAAAATCAATATCTCTTGAAGGTGTTGGGATTCATACAGGAAACCAAGTAAAACTGACATTTATGCCAGCTCCGGCTGACTCAGGTTATATTTTTAAAAGAATTGATTTAAAAAATAAACCTGAAATAGAGGCACTTGCAAAATTTGTTGTGGATACTCAGAGAGGAACTACATTGGAAAAAGATGGTGTAAAATTAAAAACCGTAGAGCATGTTTTAGCAGCTCTAGTTGGTCTTGAAATTGATAATGTTCATATTGAAATTAATGGTGAGGAACCACCAATTATGGATGGTTCTTCAAAGTTTTTTGTTGAAGCATTAGAAAATGCAGGTATTAAAGTGTTAGATAAAATCAGATCTGAATATATCGTTAAAGATGTTATTTCCTATGTTGATGAAGATTCTGGTAGTGAAATAACAGTCATCCCATCTGATAAATACCAAATAACAACTATGGTTGATTATGATACTAAAATCTTAGGTACGCAGAATGCAACTTTAAATGAATTAAATGAGTTTAAAGAAAATTTTGCTAATGCTAGAACTTTTAGTTTTCTTCACGAAATAGAGATGTTACTTGAAAATAATTTAATTAAAGGTGGTGATTTAAATAATGCTATTGTCTATGTTGATAAAAAAATATCAGATGATACAATGGATAAACTAAAAAAAGCCTTTAATAAAGATAAAATTTCAGTAAAATCTAATGGAATTTTGGATAATTTGAATTTACATTATCCCAATGAAGCTGCACGACATAAATTGTTAGATGTTATGGGTGATTTAGCTTTAATTGGTAAGAGGATTAGAGGAAATGTTATTGCGAAGAAACCGGGTCATAAAACAAACACAAATTTTGCGAAAAAAATTAGTTCAATTATTGAAATTGAAGATACTTTAAAAAAACAAAAAAGTATTTATGACAAAGAAGCTATTATGGATGCTGATGATATTATGAATATATTACCTCACAGACCTCCATTTTTATTTGTGGATAAAATTCTTGAAATAAGTGAAAATTCAATAACCGGCTTAAAATATGTATCTCCTGATGAACCATATTTTAAAGGACATTTTCCAGGAAGACCAGTAATGCCTGGTGTGTTACAAATTGAAGCTATGGCTCAAGTTGGTGGAGTTTTGGTTTTAAGCACATTTCCAGATCCTGAGAAATATCTAACATTTTTTGCTAGAATAGAAAATGCAAAATTTAAGCGAACTGTTGTGCCTGGTGATGTATTAATCTTTAAATTAGAGCTACTTTCTCCAATCAGAAGAGGAATTAGTCACATGATTGCTAGAGCATATGTAAATGGAGAACTGACAACTGAAGCTGAAATGAAAGCAAAAATTATAGAAAAATAAATAATGAATCAACCCCTTTCATATGTACATCCTGATGCTAAAATTGCAAAAACTGTTGTTATTGAACCTTTTTCAACAATTGATAAAAATGTTGTAATTGGTGAAGGTACATGGATTGGATCTAATGTAACAATTTTAGAGGGTGCAAGGATTGGCAAAAACTGTTCAATATTTCCAGGTGCCGTAATTTCAGGTGTTCCTCAAGATCTTAAGTTTAATGGTGAAGATACTACTGCAGAGATTGGAGATAATACTGTTATCAGAGAGTGTGTTACAATTAACAGAGGAACAAGTGATCGCAATAAAACAGTTATCGGTAAAAATTGTTTAATTATGGCTTATTCTCACATAGCCCATGACTGTCAATTAGGAGATAATTGTATTTTTTCCAACAACTCAACCCTTGCAGGTCATGTTACTGTAGGCGATCATGTAACTTTAGCTGGAATGGTTGCTGTTCATCAATTTTGTAGAATAGGTAGACATTCTTTTATTGCTGGAGGGTCTTTGGTTAGAAAAGATATTCCACCTTATGTAAAAGCTGCTAGAGAGCCTCTATCTTATGTTGGTATAAATTCTGTAGGATTAAGAAGAAGAGGTTTTGACGCTACAACTATTAAATCAATTCAAAATATTTATAGGATTTTATTTCAAAAGAAACATAATAATACTCAAGCAATTAGTATTATTGAAGCTGAAGTTGAAGCAACAAAAGAAAGAGATGAAATATTATCCTTTATTCAGAATTCCCAAAGAGGAATAATGAAAGGTTATTTCCAAAATTAAAATATGCTATCTACGTCTGATATAAAAAAAGGTCTCTGTATTAAATATTCAAATGATATTTATAAAATTATTGAATTCTTACATGTAAAACCTGGAAAGGGTCCAGCTTTTGTTAGAACAAAATTAAAAAGCGTTACATCAGGAAAAGTTATAGATAATACGTTTCCAGCAGGACATAAAATCGATGATGTTAGAGTAGAAAATAGAAAATATCAATACCTATACAATGATGGTGAAACTTTTCACTTCATGAATACTGATGATTATAATCAAATTGAAGTTAATAAATCTCTTATTGATGGAAGTAAATTTCTTAAAGAAGGGTTTATTGTTACAATAATAATAAACACTGAAAATTCTGATATCCTTTCTGTTGAGATGCCGCTTAGTGTTATTTTAGAGGTTGTTTCATCTGAACCCGGAGTTAAGGGAAACACAGCAACTAATGCAACTAAACCAGCTGTTTTAGAGACGGGTGTTGAAATTAATGTTCCTCTTTTTATCAATGAAGGAGATAAAGTTAAAGTTGATACTGAAAAAGGGGATTATATAGAAAGAATAAAAGATTAAGATGAGTATATTAGTTAATAAAGATTCAAAGATTCTTGTTCAAGGTTTTACTGGTTCTGAAGGAACGTTTCATTCTGAGCAAATGCTTAAATATGGATCTAACATAGTCGGAGGAGTAACGCCCGGAAAAGGAGGCACAAGTCATTTGAATAGGCCAGTTTTTAACACTGTTACTGATGCAATAAATGCTACAGGTGCAAATACTTCAATAATTTTTGTTCCAGCTGGTTTTGCTGCTGATGCAATTATTGAAGCTGCTGATTCAGGTATTAAAGTAATTGTTGCTATAACCGAAGGAATTCCTGTGTCTGACATGTCTAGAGTTTATAGTTACATAAAAAACTTAGATTGTACATTGATAGGTCCAAATTGTCCTGGAATTATAACACCAGATGAAGCTAAAGTTGGTATTATGCCTGGTTTTGTATTTAAAAAAGGAAGAGTAGGTTTAGTTTCAAAATCAGGAACTCTAACATATGAAGCTGCTGATCAAATTTCAAAATCTGGTTATGGTATTTCCACTGCAATTGGTATTGGTGGTGATCCGATCATCGGAACAACTGTAAAAGAAGCTGTAAAGATGTTTTTTGAAGATCCCGATACAGATTGTGTTGTTATGATAGGTGAAATTGGTGGACAATTAGAGGCTGATGCAGCAGAATGGATTAAAAAATCTAAAATTAAAAAACCAGTTGTAGGTTTTATCGCTGGTGAAACCGCGCCAAAAGGTAGAACAATGGGGCATGCTGGGGCAATTGTTGGTGGTAAAGATGATACTGCTGAAGCAAAAAAGAAGATCTTGAGTGAATCAGGTGTTAATGTTGTTGATTCACCTGCTAATATAGGTCTTGAAGTAAAAAAAATATTAAACTAATTAATAATGAAATTACTCGAAAATAAAAACATCTTAATTACTGGTGGAAGTAGAGGAATTGGTAAAGGTATTGTCTACAAGCTAATAGAACATGGGGCTAACGTGGCTTTTACATATTCATCTTCATCTGAAGCTTCAGATTTGATTGTAAGTGAGCTTAGTTCAGATAAATCTCTTTGTAAAGCATATAAAAGTGATGCCTCAAAGATTGAAGAATGTGAGAATCTAGTTGAAAAAGTAATAACAGATTTTGGCAATATTGATGTTTTAATTAATAATGCTGGTATAACAAAAGACAACTTATTAATGAGAATGACTGAGGAAGATTTTGATTCAGTTATTAGAATTAATCTTAATTCAGTTTTTAATATGACAAAAGCGTGTCAAAGAATTTTTTTAAAAAATAGAGCTGGAAGTATTATTAATATGAGTTCAGTAGTTGGTGTAAAAGGAAATGCTGGTCAGTCTAATTACGCAGCCTCAAAATCTGGTATTATAGGATTTTCAAAATCTATTGCTCTTGAATTAGGATCAAGAAATATAAGATGTAATGTTATAGCACCTGGATTTATAAAAACTGAAATGACTGACAAGTTGTCTGAATCAGTCATTGAGTCATGGAATAATAATATTCCTTTAAAAAGACCTGGAGAAACTTATGATGTAGCAAATTTATGTCTCTTTCTGGCATCAGATTTGTCATCTTATATAACGGGACAAGTCATCAATGTTGATGGCGGTCTATTAACTTAATTAAAAATTTATCATGGAAAAACTACAAAAACTTGGACTCCCTATTTTAGTTGGAGGGTTAATTTTATTCATATTTCTTGCAAAAACGTTTGTAAATATTGGATATGGAGAAGCAGGTGTTTTATTTAAGACATTTGGTAATGGTGTTGTTACTGATGAACCACCATTAGGCGAGGGATTAAATATTGTAATGCCTTGGAACAAAGTATACATTTATAATGTAAAACAACAAGAGGTATTTGAAAGTAAAATGCAGGTTTTATCTTCAAATGGTCTAGATATATCACTTGATATTTCTGTGCTATATCAGCCTAAAATTGCTGAACTTGGTTTATTACATCAAACAAAAGGTTCAAACTATCTTAATGTCGTTATTATTCCGTCACTAAGGGCAGTTGCTAGAAGTGTCGTCGGTCAATATACGCCTGAACAGTTATATTCAACAAAGAGAGATGCAATTCAAAATGAAATATATGAGCAACTAGTTTCTGATGTGGAATCTCAACATGTTCAGATTAATTCAGTTCTAGTAAGAGATGTAACTCTTCCTGCAAATATTAAAGCAGCTATTGAAAGAAAATTAACTCAAGAGCAAGAAGCCTTAGAATACGTATTTAGATTAGAGAAAGCTAGACAAGAAGCTGAAAAATTAAGAATTGATGCTGAAGGTAAAGCTAATGCAAACAGAATATTAAATAGTTCATTAACATCAAATATTTTAAAGGATAAAGGAATTGAAGCTACTTTGAAGCTTTCTGAATCTCCGAATACTAAAACAGTAATTATTGGATCAGGAAGTGATGGCTTACCAATTATTTTAGGAAATCAGTAATATTTATTTTTAAAATAAAAAAAAAGTAAGATATTTGTAAAAGCAATGATAAATCGTATTCATAATCATCATTTAAACATATATATTCTCAAGCGAGATATGTGATGATTATATACTTAATTATAACAAACCCGTTTGAGAAATCAAACGGGTTTTTTTATTTATAAATAATGAAGAAAATAAATTTAGCAATTCAAAAATCAGGAAGACTCAACAAAGAATCAATTTCACTATTGGAAAAAGCAGGTATTAAGTTTGACAACTTTAAAGATCAGTTAAAAGTTGATTGTCAAAACTTCCCTTTAAATATATATTTTTTAAGAAATAGTGACATTCCTAGATATTTATCTGATGGAGTAGTAGATATCGCAATAATTGGTCAAAATTTAATTCAAGAAAGTGAATTAAATATTGATGAAATAATGAATTTAAATTTTTCAAGATGTAGAGTTTCTATTGCAATTCCTTTAAATATGAAATATAGTGGACTTAAGGATTTGAATAATTTAAAAATTGCAACATCTTATCCTAATACATTAAAAAAGTTTCTTTCAAATAATAATCTTAATTGTGAAATACATAAAATCAATGGTTCAGTTGAGATTTCTCCTAATATTGGTCTATCTGATGCAGTATGTGATATTGTTTCTACAGGAAATACTTTGTATAAGAATAATTTAAAAGAAGTACTTACAATATTTGATTCTCAAGCAGTTTTATGCAACTCAAACAATTTTGATTTAACAAAAAAGGAGATTCTAGACAAACTTATTTTTAGAATTAATTCTGTTCTGAGAGCAAAACAATCTAAATATATTTTAATGAATGTGCCAAACGACAAAATTAAAACGGTATCAAGTCTATTACCCGTATTAAAAAGCCCAACTGTTCTTCCTCTAGAGATGGAAGGATGGTCTTCTTTACACACAGTTATAGATGATGATAAATTTTGGGAATCTATTGATTCAATAAAAGAAGCTGGTGCAGAAGATATCCTTGTATGTCCAATTGAAAAAATGGTTTTATAATGAATATTATAATTAATCCTTGCAAATCAAAATGGGATTCTTTAACCCAAAGACCATACACTGAAAATAATTCTGTTGTTGATTCGGTAAAAGAAATTTTCAAAAATGTTCAAAAAAATGGAGACAAATCACTTATTGATTATTCCTTAAAATTTGATAATGTTAAAATAGATAAATTAAAGGTTTCTGAAAATTTAATTAATGATTCGGAGTTTAAAATATCTTCAAATCTTAAGAAAGCAATTGATTTAGCATATAATAATATTTATAAATTTCATAGCTCACAATTACAAAAGAAAAACATAATCGAAGTTCAAAAAGGGATTAATTGTTGGCAAGAAAAACGTCCTATTAATAATGTTGGACTTTATATCCCTGGAGGATCTGCTCCATTATTTTCAACAGTATTAATGTTAGGTATTCCCTCTTTAATTGCAAATTGCTCAAATCGAATACTCTGTACACCACCAAATTTTAAAAATGAGATAGCTCCTGAAATTCTTTATGCATGTAAAGTATGCGGTATAAGTAATATTTTTAAAGTAGGTGGTGCACAAGCAATTGCAGCTATGACTTTTGGCACAGAATCAATTCCAAAAATTGACAAGATTTTTGGTCCAGGAAATCAATATGTTACTGAAGCTAAGAAGTATTCAATGAATTATGGTCTTTCAATTGATATGCCAGCTGGCCCTAGTGAATTATTAGTTCTTGCTGATGATTCTGCAAATCCAAAATATGTCGCATCGGATTTATTATCACAAGCTGAACATGGAATTGATAGTCAGGTAATTTTAGTAAGTAATTCAAAGGCTTTAATTGATAAAGTTTCCAAGGAAATTAAAATTCAAAAAGAAGATTTATCTAGAAAGGAAATTATTACTAAATCTCTTGAAAATTCAAAATCAATATTATTTGATTCAATCGATGCTTCGATTGATTTTATAAATGAATATGCTCCTGAACATTATATTATAAATACTTCAAATGAAGAATATTGTATTTCTAAACTATCAAATGCTGGTTCTGTTTTTATTGGAAATTTTACCCCTGAAAGTGCAGGGGATTACGCCTCAGGAACTAACCATACTTTACCCACAAACGGCTATGCTAAGCAATATAGTGGTGTTAATACTGATAGTTTTTTAAAAACAATCTCTTTTCAAAAAATTTCTAAATCTGGTTTAATGTCAATTTCAAATGCAATTGAAACAATGGCTTTAAGTGAGGGGTTAGATGCACATAAACAAGCAGTATCAATTAGAATCAATGAAAATTAAAGATTTAGTAAGAAAAAATATTGAGGAATTAACTCCATACTCATCTGCAAGGGATGAATTTAAGTCCACTAGTGATTTTATTTACTTGGATGCAAATGAAAGTTCTTATGACAATAAATTAAATAGATATCCTGATAACAGGCATATTCAATTAAATAAATTGATTTCCTCTTTTAAAAATGTAAATACAAATAATTTAATTCTATGTAATGGAACAGACGAGTTAATTGATCTAGTGATTAGGGTTTTTTGCAACCCAGGTTTTGATAAAATAATTACATTAAATCCCACATATGGAATGTATGATATTTGCTCTAGAATTAATGATGTTGAAAATATAAAAATTGATTTAGATAAAAATTTTCAAATTGATATTAATAAGGTATTATCAAGTTTTGATTCAAATACAAAAGTTATTTTTATTACAAATCCAAATAACCCTACTGGAAATTCCTTTAGTAATGAAACAATTATTAAAATTATAGAATCATTTAAAGGAATTGTGTTTATAGATGAAGCTTATGTTGATTATTCCAATATATCTTATTTAAAAAAAATAAATTCATATAATAATTTAATAGTTAGTCAAACCTTTTCTAAAGCTCTTGGACTTGCAGGTATCAGACTTGGTGTAGGTTATTCAAATCCAGAAATAATTTCCTATTTAAAAAAGATTAAACCACCATATAATATTAATTCTTTAACAGAGAAAAAGGCAATTGAATCACTCGAAAGGGAATATGTAAATATTGACCAGGTTAATGAAACAATAAATGAAAGAAAGTTCCTCGAGTTAAAATTAAAGGAATTAGCTTTTGTTCAAGTTGTATTTCCTTCAAACTCAAACTTTCTTTTGATTAAAGTAGATGATGCTGATAAAAGATACAAACAACTTATTGATTATGGTATAGTTGTCAGAAATAGATCAAATGTTAAAGGTTGTGAAAATTGTTTACGGGTTACTGTAGGAACTCCCCAGCAGAATAAAATTTTAATAAATACTCTCAAAAAAATATGAAAAAAATAATTTTTTTAGATCGTGATGGAACAATTGTAGTTGAACCTGAGATAGATAAACAGTTAGATAGTTTCGATAAGCTTTCTTTTATACCTGGTGTTTTCAAATATCTTGAAAAAATCAATAATGAACTCGGTTATGATTTGGTTTTAGTTACAAACCAAGATGGGTTAGGAACAGACTCATTTCCACAAGATACTTTTTGGCCAGTTCAAAACTTTATAATTAACTCATTAAGTAACGAGGACATAAGTTTTTTAGATATTTTAATTGATAACAGCTATGAAGAGCAGAATCTTCCAACTAGAAAACCTGGTTTGGGATTAGTAACAAAATATATAAACGATAGTGCAATTGATTTAAAATCATCATTTGTAATAGGGGATAGGGAAACAGATTTAATTTTTGCTAATAATATTGGTTGCAGCTCAATTTATTTTTCAGAATCTCAGTCTAAAATTGATAATTCTGAAACTATTTCAAGTTGGAAAAATATTTATGAGTATTTGAAGGGCTTAGAAAGAAAGTCAGATTTTACAAGAAACACGAAAGAAACAAAAATTAAATTATCAATGAATTTAGATGGATCTGGAGAAAGTAATATAAATACAGGTCTTTCTTTTTTTGATCATATGTTAGATCAGTTATCAAAACATGCGCTAATAGATATAGACTTAACTGTTGATGGGGATTTAAATGTAGATGAACATCATACTATTGAAGATACAGGGATTTTATTGGGAGAAGCATTTAATTCACTTTTGTCTAATAAAGTAGGTATTAATAGGTATGGTTTTGTTCTACCTATGGACGATTGTTTAGCACAATGTGCTATTGATTTTGGAGGAAGAAATTGGATTGAATGGGATGCTGATTTTAAAAGAGAAAAAATTGGAGATATGCCTACTGAAATGTTTTTCCATTTTTTTAAATCATTTTCAGATTCTGCAAAAGCAAACATAAATATAAAAGGAATTGGAAATAACGAACATCACAAAATTGAATCAATTTTTAAAGCCTTTGCTAAATCAATTAAATCAGCAATAAAGAAGGATGAAAGTAATATGATCCTTCCAACTACAAAAGGAATTATATAAATGAATGTTGCGATTGTAGATTACGGAGTGGGTAATATAAAAAGTATTCAACATAGTTTGGATAGAATTGGAGTTAATCATATATATACTATGATTCCAGAGAAAATTATTTCTGCCGAGAAAGTTATTTTTCCTGGTGTTGGAGATGCTTCATATGCGATGAAACAATTAAAGAATCAAAATTTAGATAAGTTAATCCCAAATTTAAAACAACCATTACTTGGTATATGTTTAGGAATGCAACTTATGTGTACTTACTCAGAAGAAGGAGATACATCATGCCTTGGAATTATTAATACAACAGTGAAAAAATTTAATTGTGATAACAATAAAATACCTCAAATAGGTTGGAATAATATCAAAAACTTAAAAACTAACTTATTTAAGGGTATAAATGAAAATGAGTTTATGTATATGGTTCACACATATTATGTACCAAAATCATCATATACAATCTCTGAAAGTTTATACGATCTTACTTACTCTTCTGCAATCAATAAAGATAATTTTTATGGAACACAATTTCATCCTGAAAAGAGTGGATTGATAGGAGAAAAAATAATTAAAAATTTTATTAGTGAATTATGAAAATTATACCTGCAATTGATATATATAATGGAAAGTGTGTAAGATTGTTAAAAGGCGATTACAATCTAAAAAAAGAATATTCATCTAATCCGTTACTTGTTGCTAAGGAGTTTGAAAATAATGGCGCTACCCATCTACATGTTGTAGATTTAGAGGGAGCTAAATCAAACACTATTATAAATAGGGGTATTCTACAAGAAATATGTTCTAATACTGATCTAAAAATTGATTTTGGTGGTGGTATCAAGACCAAAGACGATATTTCCTTAGCTTTTGATTTAGGAGTAAATCAAATAACACTAGGCAGTGTAGCTGTAACAAATAAGAACTTGTTAATAGATTCTTTAGATGTTTATGGAAAAGAAAAAATAATTTTAGGAGCAGATTTTTTAGATAATGTTATTAAAATAAATGGATGGAAGACAACAACCAAACATAATCTATTTGATTTCATTAACGAATACTACAGTTATGGAATTGCATATGCAATCATTACAGATATTTCAAAAGATGGTGCAATGCAAGGTTCTTCTATCAATACATATACAAAAATAATTGAGAAATTTCCAGGTTTAAATTTGATTGCGAGTGGTGGGGTAACATGTGAGAATGATTTAAATAAATTAAAAAAGATAGGATGTTATGGAGCTATAGTAGGAAAGGCTTTATATGAAAAAAGAATAGATTTAAAAAAAATGATTATTGAATATGGTAGCTAAAAGAATAATTCCTTGTTTAGATATTGACAACAGCAGAACTGTTAAGGGAGTTAATTTTCTTAATTTAATTGATGCTGGTGATCCTGTGGAATTAGCAAAATTATATTCAAATGAAGGTGCTGATGAATTGGTTTTTCTTGACATTACTGCAACAAAAGATAAAAGAAAAACATTATCCAATTTAGCTTTGGAAATTTCAAAAAACATAAATATTCCATTTACAGTTGGAGGAGGAATTAGTTCCATTGATGACGTTTCGTCATTACTTTTTAGTGGGGCTGATAAAATATCAATTAATACTCAAGCTTATAGAACTCCCAATCTAATAAATCAAATTTCATCAAGATATGGAAGTCAATGTGTTGTTGTTGCTATTGATGCTAAATTAATTAATGATTGTTGGTATGTTCATCTTGTTGGTGGAAGAGAACAAACAAGTACAAAGTTAATAGATTGGGCACTTGAGGTACAAGAGAGAGGAGCTGGTGAGATTTTATTTACTTCCATGAATAATGATGGAACTAAAAATGGATTTGCAAATGAAATTCTTTCAGATTTATCAAAGAAGCTAACTATACCCATTATTGCTTCTGGAGGTGCAGGAAAAGTACAAGATTTCATTGATGTATTTAATTTAGGAAATGCAGATGCAGCTTTGGCTGCAAGTGTATTCCATTTTAAAGAAATAGAAATAAAGAGGTTAAAAGAAGAATTAAGACAAAACAATATAAAAGTTAGAATATGAATTTAGATTTTAATAAAAATAAAGATGGTTTAATTCCAGCCATAATTCAAGATAGTGTTACCAAAAACATATTAATGTTAGGTTATATGAATCAAGAAGCTGTAGATTTAACTTTATCATCAAAAAAAGTACATTTTTTTAGTAGATCAAAAAATAGAATTTGGATGAAGGGTGAGGAAAGTGGAAACATCTTAATGCTTAAATCATTTAAAGTCGATTGTGATAACGATTCGATACTAATTAAAGCAAACCCAAAAGGACCTACTTGTCACAAAGGTGATGATACTTGCTGGGGAGAAAATAATGAAAAGTTTTTTTTAAATAAACTAGAAGAAATTATTGAAGATAGAGTGTCAAACCCTCAATCAAATAGTTACATTTCTAATATATTTAATAATGGTATTGATAAGATTGCACAGAAGGTAGGTGAGGAGGCTACTGAACTGGTTATTGCTTCAAAAAATTCAGATAAAAAAGAGTTTATTTATGAATCTGCTGATTTATTATTCCATTTTTTATTAATACTTCAAAAAAGAGACATAAAATTTAATGATGTGATAAATGAGTTAAAAACTAGACACAAATAATTCATTAATAATATTTAAATATTTACATTTTTAGAATGAAAAAAATATTAATATTATTTGTCTTATTAACATCAATTAACCTGTCTGCCCAAGACAAGTCTTATTGGATGTGTTATAATTTTTCTGTTGATAATCAAACAGATGCTAAAGAATTAGTAGATGCAGTTGACATGCTTATGAATGCTGAGGAAATGTCAATGATGCCATTTACTGTTTTTTTATTTGAAATTGAGTTTGCAAGCTCTGAAAATGATTTCACTCATCAATTATGCTTTCTTGCTCAAAATGCGGATTATTTAAAAGGTTGGGGACAAGGTCCAGGAGAGTTTGCCGAAAGTATGTACTTAGGTAAAGTTTTTGAATCAGTAGCTACGCCAGTAGCTAGTGTTTTAGCTTCTCCTCTAATTTTTGACCCTGCAAAAGCTGGATATGAATATTCTAATGTCTGGAGTATTAAAGTTACAGATGTGCCAAAATTTGCAAGTTTGGCTGCAGAGTTTATTGAAGCTAATTCTGATAATTTCGATGGAACAATTGAACTTCATGAGGCTATTAGTGGTGCTGAAAGTGGAGTGACACATTATATGGTAGCTAGATCAAACAACCTTGGAGATTGGTTAAGGGGAAGAGAAGCTGTTTTTGCTAATCCAAAATCTCAACCATGGTTCAATAACTCAAATAAATATTCTGAGTTCCTTGATTCATTTGCTGGAAGAACAATTAAAGTGTATTCACCAGAGTAAAGTAAATTTTAATTCGATAATGAAATCCCCCTTTTATAGGGGGTTTTTTATTGTTGATAATCAAAGTGTTAAATATTAATTGGCTTTAAGAAATTTCAACTTAGTTTATTATATTTGGTCAACACACGGAATAAAAGACAATAATTAAAACCAAAATTGAAAAAGTTATTTTTATTTTTTTTATTCATTTTTTCACTTTCTCTTCATTCTCAAGGTCTAAAAACCAAGGGTAAACTTATCGTTGATAAAAATGATAAAGAAGTTCTTTTGCGTGGATATGCCCCTGGCGGATGGCTAGTAATGGAAGGTTACATAATGCAGTCTGCTGGCTTAGCTGGTCCACAACATGAAATCAAAGAAAAACTTACTGAATTAATGGGTTCTGATAAGACTGATGAATTTTTTCAGAAATGGAGAGAAAATAATTTCACAAAAAGAGATGTTGATTCATTAGCTGCATGGGGATTTAATAGTATTAGAATTCCAATGCATTACAATTTATTTACACTTCCTATTCAAGATGAGCCTGAATCTGGAAAAGACACTTGGTTAGATACCGGTTTTGAAATTATAGATAAGGTCTTGGAATGGTCTCTTCCTCATAATATGTATGTAATTTTAGATTTACATGCTGCACCTGGTGGTCAAGGTAAAAATGCTGATATCAGCGATTATGATGACACTAAACCATCACTTTGGGAAAGCGATGAAAATAAAAGAAAGACAGTTGCATTGTGGACCAAAATTGCTGAAACATACAAGGATAATGAATGGATTGGAGGTTATGACTTAATTAATGAAACTAATTGGCCTTTAGGACAAGCTAATAAAGATTTAAAAGATTTATTTGTAAGAATTACGGAAGGTATTAGATCAACAGGAGATAATCATATAATTTATATTGAAGGAAATGATTATGCAAATAACTTTTCAGGTTTAGTTCCACCTTGGGATGACAATATGGTATATAGTTTCCATAAATATTGGAGTTCTGTAAATGCTGATGATTTAGACTGGATATTGCCTTTACAGGAAAGGTATGATGTACCGTTATGGATGGGTGAGTCTGGTGAAAACTCAAATACTTGGTACACAAAATCAATAGAATTATACGAGAATAATAATATTGGTTGGAACTGGTGGGCAATGAAAAAGGTTGGGGATATTGACAGTCCTTATTCAATTAAAATGAATGATGGATATCAAAACATTTTAAACTACTGGAAAGGTGAAGCAGGTAAACCTAGTGAAAGTGAAACTTATGAGGCAATGATGAAGTTAGCTGATGATGCTTTAACTGAAAACTGCTTGTATAGAAAAGGAATTCAAGATGCTTTATTAAGACAGCCTCATACAGATGATGCAATTCCTTACAAGGAGGTTCAAAAAATACCAGGTGTTGTGTATCTATCAGATTATGATATGGGAAAAAATCATATTGCATATTATGACGTTGATGTAATGTACAATGGTGGTGACTTTCAGGCTTGGAATGCCGGATGGCAATATAGAAATGATGGTGTTGATGTTGAAACCAACAGTGATAATGTTAATTCAAATGGTCACCACATTGGTTTTGTTAATGATGGAGAATGGATTCGATATACTGTTGATGTATTATATCCTGGTTTATATACAATGAAGCTAAGATATGCTACTCAAGAAGATGGCGGTAAGTTTCATTTTTCAATGAATGATCAAGATATAACAGCAATAAGAACAGAGAATAGCACTGGTGGTTGGTATAGTTTTAAAAATCATGTTATTGAAAATGTATACTTAAACAATGGAAAGAATTATTTGAAAATTCATTTCAATGATGACGTGCCATTAAATGTTAGTAGTGTAGAATTTGAAAGAACAGGAAGTGAAGGAGCAGTTGAATTTAACGCATTGAATGGTAAAGCTAACGATGATGAAAAATCAATTAATGTTTTCCTAAACCTAAATATTAGCGAAACATCATTACAAAACTCATTAGATAAATTTACAGTTCATATAAATGATGAAGAAAAGAATATTAGTTCAATTTCTTTTGATGCTAATCAAAGTAGAACAATAAAGTTAGAATTAGAAAATAATATTATATACACTGATGATGTTAGAGTTTCATATAATGGTGAATTGGTTAAATCTACTAGTGGAAAAGCTTTAAAATCTTTCACTAAGCTTCCAATAATAAAC
>Ga0208127_1000556_pt1:5000-19050 | contig 19050 bp, 13 predicted proteins | sample ETNtaG_6_FD_185751 | JGI IMG/M metagenome (GOLD analysis project Ga0208127, IMG submission 185751) | Marine microbial and viral communities from oxygen minimum zone, Eastern Pacific Ocean - ETNP201306SV45 (SPAdes) (version 2) | ecosystem: Environmental > Aquatic > Marine > Oceanic ... | reverse complement strand
ATATTGTTGACGTAGAGAGCGATGATATCGAGCAGCTGATCTTTTTGCTTCGTGTCGAAAATCGACGCCTTGGCTCCAGCGTAGTCGAGCACGACATTGTCCTTGAAAGCTTCGGTGAGATTGTTGTTTCGCGTCTTGTCGCTTTGGATGACGACTTTTTCCAATTGGTCTTTCGTTAAGGTCTGCATGAAGGCGAGCGCCTGATCCTGCTCTTCCTGCATGATCTGGGTGCCCTTGTACTTTCCGGTCTCGGCTGTCACTGGTTCGGAACCGACGAATAAGGGTGACATCACGACTTGGTCGCCGAGTACGAAATAATTGATGATCAAATGGTGCCCATCGATCTGCCAGCCCCAGGGTTCGGTTGCAGAGGGCTCGCCCATTATAGTGATCCAGTAGAGCCATTCATTGTACTGCTCCAGGTCGTTGTTGTTCAATTCGCCGAGGGTGCGATTGAGTTTCATGATATCCTGAGATAGCTGAAGGCCCTTGGCGCTGAGAGAGGCCCGCATCAAGCCGAAGGCAGCTTCCCGTTGAGAAGCGTCCATTTCGTCGAACCCTACTCCTTGACGAATATAGAAGTGCTGATTCATCCACTTGCGCCATTCCGGATCGTCGACCTCGTAGGTGGTCCGTTCGCGCTGTTCGTCGTTCAGCGAGCCAAGGAATGCGACCGCCGCTTCGCGAACCGGCTCGGTCGAAACGCCTGTCGATTTAAGCTGGAACAGGCCTTTCTGAACTTCGCCATCAGTAGTGATGCCCTTGAACGGCTCGGCCAAGCCCCGCGCTTCGGCGTCTCGGGAACGTTGACTGAAACGGCTATTGCTTTGAGCAATTAGGAATCCTGCTAGGGCAAGGGTAAGTAGAACGGCGATCGCGTATCGTTTTTGGGGCATGAAGGGAGGGTGTTGCGTGGAGGCGAACGATGCAAGCGGGGATGTCGGTTACGCGCGCCCCATCTGCTTCTATTTCAATTTCTTCTTCTAGATCTCCTCGTTGGGGAAGTGAGAGAATGAGAAAAAGAAATAGACTGTCTGGCTACATCGAGTCGAGGTCGACTAGGATTTCGCGTGGGCTGGATCCGTTTTCGGGGCCGACAATGCCGCGATCTTCGAGGGCTTCCATCAATCGAGCCGCTCGATTGTATCCGATTCTCAAGCGCCGTTGCAGCATCGAGGTCGAAGCGCGCTTGGTGGAGCGCAAGACTTCGATAGCCTGAGGCAGCATGTCGTCGCCTTCGTCATCTCCACCGCCCAGGGACAGTTCGTCGGGCGATTCGATCTGCTTTTGCACTTCCTCGGCGAACTTAGGCGGACCGTTTTCCTCGAGGCTGTTGACGATGTCGACGATTTCTTCGTCGGAAACGAAGGCGCCTTGAGAGCGGATCAGCTTGGAGCTGCCAGGAGGCGAGAAGAGCATGTCGCCGCGACCGATGAGTTGCTCGGCTCCCGGGCCATCGAGAATCGTTCGACTGTCGATCTTAGAGGAAACTTGGAAGGAAATACGGCAAGGCAGATTGGCTTTGATGACGCCGGTGATGACGTTGACCGAGGGGCGCTGGGTGGCGATGACCAAGTGGATGCCGGCTGCCCGAGCGAGCTGAGCCAAACGAGCGATGCCTGTTTCCACGTCGGCGGGGGCGACCATCATCAAGTCCGCTAACTCGTCTACGATACAAACGATATAGGGTAGCTTGTCGGGGATTTCGTCCAGCACGCCTTCGTCGCGGGGCACGCTGATTTCCATTTGCTCTTCCTCTGTCTTTTCCGCTTCCGTCTTTTCAGCTTCGGGCTTCTTCCTCCCGTTAAACCCGGCGATATTGCGTACGCCAACCTTGGCGAAGGTTTCGTAGCGGTGCTCCATCTCGTTCAGCAACCACTTGAGCGCGCCCGGTACCTTTTTAGGATCGGTGACCACCGGGATGAGCATGTGAGGCAAGGTGTTGAAAACCTTCATCTCGACGATCTTGGGATCGACCATGATGAAGCGAAGGTTATCGGGACTCGAGTGATAGAGCAGCGATGTGATGATCGCGTTGATACAGACGGTCTTACCCGCCCCTGTGGCGCCGGCGATGAGCAAGTGAGGCATTTTCGTCAGATCGGAAATGATGGGTTTCCCGCTGACGTCCTTGCCCAATGCTATTGGAATTTCCGCCTTCGATTTGGCCCAGTCCTCGGATTCGAGGATCTCGCGTATGCCGACGGGGGTGGGGTCCTGGTTGGGTACCTCGATGCCTACGCAGCCTTTGCCGGGTACGGGCGCGAGAATGCGAACGGATTGGGCCCGCATGCCGAGGGCTATATTCTTGTCGAGATTGGAGATTTTTTCAACTCGAACGCCCGGCGCTGGATACACTTCGTATCGCGTGATGACGGGACCAATATGAATTTCTCCCATGGATACGTCGACCCCGAACTCCTTAAGCGTTTGCTGGAGGCGTTCCGCGTTTCCGGTGTGCTCTTCTTGCGAGTTCGAGCGATTTGGAAGAGCCTGAGGCGCGAGCAGATCGAGCTTTGGAAAAATGTAGTCTCCATGGGCCTCGGGCAGCTTGACCCGCGCTTTCTTGGTTTCCTCGGGATTTACGAATTTGAGGACATCCTTGAGCTTGGGCTTCTTGGATCCCGTTTTCGTTGCCTCTGGCTCCGGCTCTGGTTCGGGAACGCGTTTGCGCTTGGGTTTGGCCGGTTCCGCTGGCTCAGGGTCGATTTCGGGCTTGAGCTTGGCTCTGCGACCTTTGGAAGCTGCCTTGCCTTCAGCGACGAGGGCCTTGGCTGCCTCTTTTTCTTCGCGAGCGATTCGCTTCGCTTCTTCCCGCTGTTCCTTGAGCGCTTGCTTCTGCTCCTGAAGCGCCAGCTTAGCGAGTCGCTTGGCTTCTTTCTTTTCTTCGCGAGCGGACTTCCAGCGGGCCAACCAGCCTTGCAAACCGCTTTCCGCATTGACCATAGCGCTGGAGAAAGCGGGCGCCGCTAGAATAGCAACACAGGCGATGTAAATCGCTCCCAGAATCAGCGTGGATCCAATGTCGCCGATATAGGTTTGGAGAAAGCGGGAGTACAGCAACTCGCCCAACGATCCGCCGGGGCCCGTGGCGTAGAACTTTCTATCAAGGAAAATGAGATTTTGGATAGCGAGTAGTCCACTGGAGCTAACCACACATAAGAGCATCGATATCCAAATTGCCCAAACGCCCTGCCTCACCTTTCGAAGAAAGAGCCAGGCTCTCCAGATTAAGAGTATAGGGAATAGCCAGGCAGCCCCACCTAACAATTTGAATCCGTAAATCGATGCCTTTACCCCGAAAAGTCCGATTGCGTTCGGTTGAACGTTTGGATTGTCAGGGGAAAAATTGGCAGGGTCTTGAGCGGGTTCGTAGTCTATGAAGGAAATCGCGAATAGCGCTGCGAGTAGAAAGCAGAATCCAGCCCACAGCCAACGGCTGCGCATGCTCGGCTCTTTGATATCCGATTGGTTTTTTGTGTTGGAACTCCGCTTCCTGGGCATATGGGTGTGATAGGCTGAAAGGGCTTCGGAGGATTCCAAAGCGGCCGGTTTCGTCAATGCAAGTGATGAGAAGAGTGTTTTCCTGGAAAACTGCAAGGACTCATGAGCGCTCGGATTTCGATTAATTCTATTTTCCAAGAAAGGCGAAGATCCGTTGCGTTTTGACATGATGAATAGCCTAGAGAGACAGTCGATTCCGAGCTCGGTTCGCCTCCATTCTCGTCGGGGAGGGGTATTGCGATCAGCCTTGTTTTTGGGACTGTTCTTCCTCGCTTCGCTTGCCCTCTTTTGGATGGTCGCCTTGCCCAGGGCATTCGAGTGGAAATTCGAGCGCGATACGGGCTGCGATTGGAGCGCGGAGCAGTTGGCTTGCAATCCTTTCGGATTCGAATTGCGGGTGGACGATGCGGTTGTTGGCAATTCGGATCGATTTGGCGGGAATCGGCCCTTGATGAAAGTCCGATCGCTTCGCGTTCAGGCCGATTTCAAGTCGCTTCTATCCGGACGAAGCATTTTTGAGCGTGCGGATTTGGAGATCAGCCGAATTGCCCTAGTGGTGAACGAAAGCGGCGCCTTGAATTTGGAGGAATTGATACACGACCTATTTGGGGAACGGCTAGGATTTGGAGACGAGCTTCAGATACGCTACTGTCGATTGAAGGTCGATACGGTTGAAATTCTGGATTTCTCAGGGACGAAACCAAGTCACACAGCCTTGCGATTGGGAATCGACGAGGAAGGATTCCAGGCGAAGGGCGCGATAGGACTTTTCGAACCGATGCTGGAGATCGCTCGTCGAGCCGATTACTTGCCTGAGCGAAAGTCGCGCCATCAAGGGACAACCGTAAGCGCTTCACGCCTGTAGACTGAGGGATTATCTCTGAAAAGCTGGCTTTAAGGAAGAAATGGTGCTGGACCTTCTCGAAAATCTTTTCGATTGCAAAGGGTTCAAACCGATAGAACCGATAAACAATGGGAACAACTGAGCGTGTGGCTATGAACGACGCAGAGGAAAAAGAGAAAATCGAAGTGGAAGAGGAGATGGAATCTCCTGAGGCGACTAGCGCCGAAGAGGTGGCGGATTCGCAAGCGGATGGCGACGGCGCCAGCGCTGAAGCGGTGGAAACGCAAGCGGAGGAAGAGGCTCATTTGACCCTCGAAGAGGAGTTGGAGCAAGCCAAGGCTCGGGCGGACGAGAACTATCAGAATTATTTGCGCACGGTGGCCGAAATGGACACGTACAAACGCAGGGTCATCCGCGAGAAGGACGACCTTCGCCAGTATGCCTTAGCGGGGCTTTTGGAATCGATCCTGCCGGTTTACGACAATCTCAACTTAGGACTCATGTCAGCAGAGCAGACTTCCGATCCGAAGGTAGTCGTGCAGGGCATCCAGATGGTGCTGACGCAGTTCAAGGGCATTTTAGAGGAAAACGGAATCGCGGAGATCGAACCGTCCAAAGGCGATGCCTTCGATCACAATCAGCACGAAGCGGTGCAGACGCAGCCCAGCGATGAAGTCGAAGAAGGCGCGATCGTACAGCTTGTGCGACGCGGATTCTCGCTCAATGGTCGCTTGGTGAGGCCGGCGACGGTAATCGTTGCGGGCGGCGAAGGCGAATAAGGCAGGGAACCGAACCGGGGAAGTTTAGACCGTGAAAGAGGATTATTACGAATTGCTGGGAGTAAGCCGTCAGGCGACTCAGGACGAGCTCAAGAAGGCTTACCGCAAAATGGCGGTAAAGTTCCACCCGGACAAGAACCCCGGCAACAAAGAGGCGGAAGAGAAGTTCAAGAAAGTTTCGGAGGCCTACGAAGTCCTGAAGGACGATCAGAAGCGAGCTGCTTACGATCGTTATGGACACGCTGCATTTAGCGGCGGGGCTGGCGGCAGTTCCTCGGCGGGCGGCCCTTTCCACGATCCTTTCGATATTTTCAGCGAGGTCTTCGGCGGCGGGGCCGGTGGAGGCAGCATATTCGAGGAATTCTTCGGCGGGGGCGGGGGACGCGGCGGATCGAGCCGTGGCGGCGCCCAGCGGGGTTCGGATCTTCGCTACGATTTGGAGATCGAACTCGAGGAAGCCGCTAAGGGTATCGAGAAGGAAATCTCTTTTAGGAAGCCCGTGCAGTGCCAGCGCTGCGATGGCAAAGGGGCGGAACCTGGCAGTGGCGTCGTGACCTGTCCGACTTGCGGTGGGCAGGGACAGGTGACTGCTTCCAAGGGTTTCTTCTCCATTCGCCAAACCTGTTCCACCTGCAATGGTTCGGGACAGAAAATCGAGAAGGCGTGCTCGAGCTGTGGTGGCGAAGGTCGCGTCAACGAGACGACCAAAATCAAGGTGAAGATTCCCGCTGGCGTGGACACGGGTTCCAAGCTAAGATCGGGCAATAATGGGGAAGCTGGAACTCACGGAGGACCGTCGGGCGATTTGTACATCGTCATTCACGTGGCTGACCATGATATTTTCGAGCGCCAAGAGGAGAATCTGTTCTGCCAGATTCCTATCAAGTTCACCTTGGCGGCCTTGGGCGGCACGATCGAAGTGCCCACGCTCAGCGGCAAAGCGAGTTTGAAGATTCCGCCAGGAACGCAGTCCGGCACGACATTCCGTTTAAAAGGGAAGGGAATGCCCAGTTTGCGGGGAGGCTACTACGGCGATCAAATGGTTCGAGTTGAAATCGAAGTGCCTACATCACTTACGAGCGAACAGCGTCAGAAGCTCGAGGAGTTTGCGTTGGCGTGCGGCGATGCCGACGAACCGGTCGGCAAGTCCTTCTTCGATAAGGCCAAGAAGTTCTTCGACTAGTCAGAGCGAACGAGCCGCTGAGCCGTATTCCCATTTAAGCGCCGTCAAGATGCCTTGACGGCGTTTTCCGTTCTCGACTTTTCCTCCTTATCTCTTAAAAAGAAAGGTCCGCGTCGTTGAACGGGTCGCGGTCAGGAATCGGCGGTCTTGTTTGGAGAACGAAAGGATACGCATATGCCGGTTGCAAAGCTCGTAGAATACCTGAATCGAAAGGGAGTGGACTATCGATTGATCGCTCATCCGAGAGCCTTCACCGCCCAGGAGATTGCCGAACGGTCGCGTATTACGGGTCACGAATTGGCCAAGACAGTGATTGTCCGTATCGATGGCACGCTTTCCATGGCGGTACTACCTGCGTCGGAGCTCATCGACTTGGATGAGTTGACCCTTGCGATCGGGGCGACGGTGGCGGAGCTAGCGGATGAGAGCGAATTCGAGCGATGTTTTAACGGCTGCGAGGTTGGAGCGATGCCGCCCTTCGGAAATTTGTTCGGAATGAAAACCTATGTGGATGCGGAACTCGCTCTCGACGACCGCATCGCATTTAACGCCGGCAATCACGAAGAGCTGATCCAGATGCGGTACGAGGATTTCGAGGAACTCGAGCGGCCCACGATGCTGGAGTTTGGCGTCTACGCTTGAGCTGGGTCCCTTGCGCGTTTCGCCCTGCGATAAGGGAGCTTTTTAGCTTCTTCATTTTCGGGTTTTCGTTCTTACTTAGGCGATGTTCGAAGCGAAGGCGAAACTGAATCGGGATGAGTTCGAGCGTGTGGAAATGCTCATATTCGAATCCGAAGGGATGGAGAGCTGGAATTTGTATGAGAATTTCGATGACAAAGGGTACTGGGCTCAGGGGGTGTTCGAAACCGAGGAAGAGGCTCGGGAAGGGAAGGCGCGATTCGAGGGGTTGACGGGCGTTTTCAGTGAGCTGGTCGTTTCCGAATTGGAGGACAAGGACTGGAAGGAAAGCTATAAGGAACATTTCAAGCCTTGGGCGATCGGATCTCTTCATTGGGCCCCGTTGTGGCTGAAAGGTGAATACGAACTTCCCGCCGGACATGAAGCGGTCTGGCTAGATCCGGGCATGGCTTTCGGGACGGGCAATCACGGGACCACTCGTTTGTGTGTGGAGCAATTGATCGCTTACCGAGAGAGCGGGGCGAGGTTGGACAGTAGCCGAGTCGTCGATGCCGGATGCGGTTCGGGAATCTTGGCTATATCGGCAGCGAGGATAGGCTACGGGAACGTAAGGGGTTTCGATATCGACGAAGACGCGGTGCGAATCGCCGACGAAAACGCGGCGATCAACGTAGTGGAAGGCATTCGTTTCGACGTATCCGGTCTAGAAGATGGATTGAAAGAGGGAGGCATCGACTGCTTACTGGCCAATATCCTAGCGAACGTCCTCGTGGTTAACTCGAAGCTTCTGATCGATTCGGTAGCTCCCGGCGGGTGGTTGATCCTCAGCGGGATTCTTGGCTCTGAGGTCGGAGAAGTCGCCGCTCATTTCGAAAAAGAGGGCAACTGGGAGAGCGTTCGCATTGACCGGCTCGACGAGTGGGCGAGCGTAAGGCTAGTAAAGAAAAGCGTTTAGAGAATTTTCAAGCGAGTCCCTCGATCCGGGCGTTCGCTATGCTTTTTATCCGAGCGCATCGATTGTATCGCGTACGGCGGCAGCGGTATCGTCCGAGAGAAGAGCATCGGATACGGTCACGATCCTTTGGGCGCCGGCCGCTGATACTTGCGAGGCGTTTTCGCGGTTGATTCCTCCGATGCAGAAGAAAGGGAGCCGAGGCGATTGGGAAGCGACCCACTTGACGAGTTCGAGTCCTACTGGCGTATAGTCTGGCTTGGTTTGAGTAGCGAAGACGGGTCCGACGGCAAAGTAGTCAATGGCGCCTTCCGGAAGAGCTATAGCGGATTTCGCTTGTTCGACGGAGTGAGTGGAGAGGCCTATGACTCTATCGGGCCCCAGACGAGCCCGGGCTTGATCGGGCGGCGTGTCGTCTTGACCGATATGAAGGCCAACATCGGGGTAGCGGGAACAGAGTTCGATATCGTCGTTTACGATGAGAAGGGGTTGGGGAGAAGAGGCTTTCAATCGATGCTCGACAATGCGTTCCAACAGGCTCTCGCGTTGACGGGGATCTTCGCGTTTTGCGCGGATTTGAATGATGCCTGCCCCGCCTTGAGCCAAACTATCGTACTTCGCGATCCAGTCGGAATGGGAAACGTATCCTGTGTCTAGGATTCCATAGTATCGAGTCGCTCTCAGGCGATTCGCGATCTCATTGGAGACTTTGGTCGATTCGGGCACGGATTATTGAGCTGATTTAGAGATTTGAGAACTAGGAGATGAGAGGCCGATTGCCGTTGGGTTGGGCATTCGCTCAGCGTTCAGGTCCTTCTTCCAAGCGAAATCGAATATTGTAAAGGGCGAATGCCAGCTCCCGACTGTCTCCGGCAACGGAGTCCGCTGGAGAGCGAGTGATGAACGCGATTTCGTTGTCTCCGGGCTGCAGAAGTAAGCGGGCTGCCTTGCCTTGGCTAATGTTGGGGGATGTGTAGCTGTATGATTCGATGGGAACTCCGTTCAGCTCTATGTCGATCGTTCGCGAACTGAGGGACCTGAACTGAAATTCGAACAAAGCTGGAACGGCATCGGAATGGTAAATCGAGTAGAAGATGATTCCTTTTCCAGAGGACCAATACCAATAGTCCGTCTCGGAGTTCTCGACGCCGAACCAGCCGTTTTCGAAACGCAAGCGAGGGGTTACGAAGCTATCTGGATCCAGGTTAGCATTTGGGTTTGCGCTTTGAAGATAGGAAATGGGCTGAGGAACTCGCGTTTCTACCAGATGGGCGATTCCTGAAAGGGAAAGCGAATTGACCAGCAACAGTAGCGGTAGCGCTTTGGCCGTTCTCGGAAGCAAGACGTTGAAGGCGAGCGTCATTGGAAGCGCGACTCTGATAGCGGCGCCGGTATGCCCTTCCCACACAGCGTCGCCCAGGATGAGCGTCAGGCATCCGAAAGTCGCCCCTAGTCGCCACCACATCGACTTCGGTTGAGGACGGATCGCAAAGTAGACAGCCTGAACCATCAGAGTTACGAGCATTAGTAGGTATGTGTGCTTCCAGGTTGCCAGGCCGCCTGCTTTAAGCGTTGCGAGATTGTTCCACAGACTGGCGAACCAGCTTGGGAAAGGGTAGTTGAAGTTTCGGTACCCGGCGCTGCCCTCTGCGTTTCCGGACAATTGGGATACGTAAAGAATCCAAATTCCAATCGGAATAGCAATGACCGCCATACTCCCAACGAATCGATAGAGGCTGCCGGATCTCAGCTTTTGGGGTAGTGGAATGAGGACCGCTGAGAGCAGATTGGTTTCCTTGCCCAGTCCGGCCATAGCGAGCGCGAAGCTGCCGATCGCTTGCCGTTGCTTTTCGATGAATAGAGCTCCCAAGACGATTAGGAACAAACTCGGTCCGTCGAGCAGCGCGTGCGTTGCGCTGATGATCATTCCGGGAGCGTAAAGCGTTCCCAAATAGCGAATCGCGTTTTGCCAAGAGTTTGGTGGAAACCACTTAAGAAGCGCTGCCGCTAGCATGAGCCAGAAAATGGCGTTCTGAATACTGTATGCTTGGATGACCCAATCCGGCTGGCCAAGGCCGAGCGCGAATGCCGTCCATGAAAAGAGAATGCGTCGAGCCCGATAGTTGAATACGACCAGGGCGTCTTCGATGCCTTCTTCCCGGAGGGTTGGCGAGAGCGCCATTTGGGAATAGAACTGTCCGTCGTATCCGTACTTAGAGGTGACGAGATGGGTCGTTTCCTTGAAGGCGTCGGTTTTAGCTTCGTGAAAATGGGCGCCGTATCTTGGAAGCCAGGCGAATCCGGCCGTCGGATGGGAGAGAGACAGGAATTGGACGATGAAAAAGCCGATTCCGATGAAGTAGATTCCAAGGATTGCTGGCGACAGCCTGCGATTATTGCGGTCGGAATCTTGCATTGAGCGGGCTCGCTTTGCGGCGTCTCTATTGCGCGAGGGGAGCCTTGAGGAGGCTGGACTCGCTCTCGAGCCGCTCGCTAGCTGGGGTTCTTAAGAGTATCGTCCTTGCTCGCTACGGGTGATTCGCTTTCTGGGACGATGTCTTCTTCCGCGGGCGTTTCTGTGGACGGCTCTTCGGCGGGCGGTTCGTCGACATCGCTCTTGCCGAAGCTAGTGACCATGATTTCGATTCGTCCGATCTGGTCGAAATTCAATGAGCGCTGGAGCAATTCCGAGATCCGCGTTTGCAGGCGTTCGCTGATCTCTTTGAGATTGCTAGCCGACTTCAATCGCAGATCGACGTGAGTGTGGATTTTCGAACCGGCAATTTTTACGGTAGGCCTCGCGGCGTGAACGCTTTGATCCTTGAGGCAGGTCTGCTTGATCAGGTCCTGGAGCGCTTTGCGCGAAACGGAAACGGAGCCGCTCTCGCCCGAAAAGGCAATCAGGCGAGAGGATGGTTTTCGAAGAATCTGTCCGAGTCCCAGAATCGCCAAAACGAAGACGGCGAAAATGCCGATTATCGCGTAGGGCGGTAGCTGGTCTAGCAGGTCGATGGCCTGTCGAATGGATTCCGGCATCGGCGCGGAGGAGTAAAGCTCTTATTCGGCTTCCTCTTCGGATTCGATCTCTTTCTCGCCAGCCATCTTGACGCCCTCGATGATTACATCGACGCCGGCTACTGGCTTTCCGGTCATATTCGTTACCTGCTTGGCGACAATCATCTGAAGCGTTTCTGCGGTTTTAGCGAGTTCGACGCCATATTCCATCATAACGCGGATCTCTATTTCGTAATTGCCCGCCTCATCTTCGGAAACGCGTACGCCTTTGTCGGATTCCTTGCTCGAGATTTGAGCGATGAAGTTGTCTACGAAATTGCCGCCTACGGCTATGACTCCCGCTACGTTTATGGCGGCCATCTTTACGATAGTAGAGACGACGGTATGGTTGACCTTGATTTGACCGAGAGAGCTTTCCTGGTCTTCTCCGGTTTCGATAGTGCTTTCCTGAGGTTCCATGGCTAAATGCTTAAATGTGATTCGTTGATTGGCAAATGCTCTTGCTTCTTCTTGTAAGAGTCGTTTGGGCGGTCGCTTGTTGCGCAGAATTCGCGGTTTTATTCAAGTTCCGGCTTTCGTTTCATGAATTCCTCCATGAATGCGGTGGTCGCCTCGCCCGCTTGGAATTTCGGATCGCTCACGATAGCCTTCTGGAGAGGAATGGTCGTTTTGATTCCGCGAATGATGTATTCGCTCAAAGCGCGGTACATGCGTTGCAGGGCGACTTCGCGGGTCCGACCGTAAGTTATGAGCTTGCCGATCATACTGTCGTAATACGGAGGGATTATGTAGCCGCCGTAGGCGTGAGAATCGACGCGCACTCCGTGACCGCCAGGAGCGTAGTAAAGATCGATGCAGCCCGGGCTGGGGATGAAATTGCGACTCGGATCCTCTGCGTTTATGCGGCATTCGATGGCGTGATAGTTGATCTGCACTTCGTCCTGGCCGAAGGAGAGCGGTTCGCCGCTTGCGATTAGGATCTGCTGTTTAATCAGGTCGATGCCGGTTACCTCTTCGGTTACCGGGTGTTCGACTTGAATCCGCGTGTTCATCTCCAGGAAGTAGAAATTGCCTTCTGGATCTACAAGGAACTCGATCGTGCCGGCTCCTTCGTAATCGGCTGCCTTGGTGGCTGCCACGGCAGCTTCGCCCATGCGCTGGCGCAGGTCTTCGCTAACGAATGGAGAGGGGGCTTCTTCGATCAGCTTTTGGTGACGACGCTGGATGGAGCAATCGCGTTCGCCGAGATGTACGACGTTGCCGTGCTGATCGGCGAGGACTTGAAACTCGATGTGGCGTGGATTTTCAATGTACTTCTCAATAAGTACCTCGCCGTTGCCGAATGCTTTCTCGGCTTCGCTGCGCGCCATGATGAATTCCTTGCGGAGGGAAATGTCGTTGCGAGCGATGCGTAGACCTTTGCCGCCCCCTCCAGCGACTGCCTTGATCATGACCGGATAGCCGACTTCGCCGGCGATGCGAACCGCTTCGTCTTCGCTATCGACCGTGCCATCGCTGCCACCGCAAACGGGAACGCCCACTGCCTTAACGGTTTCCTTCGCGACCGCTTTGTCGCCCATCTTATTGATGGAAGCGGCAGAGGGGCCGATGAACTTGATGTTGCACTCTTCGCACTGCTCGGCGAAGTCCGCGTTCTCGGCGAGGAATCCGTATCCAGGATGAATGGCGTCGACATCGGCGATTTCAGCGGCGCTGATGATGCGATCGGCCTTCAAGTAGCTTTCGAAGCTCTGCGGGCCGCCGATGCAAATGGCTTCGTCGGCCAGTTGGACGTGAAGCGATTCGACGTCGGCCTCTGAATACACGGCAAGCGTCTTGATGCCTAGCTCGCGGCAAGCGCGAACGATACGCAGGGCGATTTCGCCTCGATTGGCGATGAGTACTTTCTGCATGGGGGAGAGTCTTTAAACGGTTTGGCAGCCGGAGAATGTCGGGCTGCCAAAAAATTGAGAATCTAAGCGCGGAACTTGACTAGCTTAGGCGGAATAGGCGCTGGCCGTATTCGACAGGCTGGCCGTTCTCGACTAAGACCTCAGCTATGGATCCACTCTGTTCGGCTTGAATTTCGTTCATGATCTTCATCGCTTCAATAATGCAAACGATGCTGTCTGTAGAAACCTTGTCTCCAGATTTCACATACGCTGGGCTTTCCGGGGAAGGTGAGCTGTAGAAAGTGCCTACCATCGGCGACGTGATGTATGTCGCATTGTCGTCGGCAGGCGCGGACGCAGCAGCGGGAGCTTCCTGAGCAGGCGCTTGCGGGGCAGGCGCTGCGGGCGCAGCGGGCGCCGCTGGAGCGTAGCTAACGATCTGAGGCTGGGATTCCTTGCCTGTGTCGCGCTTGATCTTCAGCTTGAAGTTTTCTTCTTCGACCGCGAATTCCGTTAGGTCGGACTTCTTCATCAGGTCGACGATTTGCTTGATTTCCTTGATTTCCAAAGCTCTGTGGGAGTTTAGGTTGCGATGATTAAAAGAGGAGACGTTCCTAGTAGCTTTCGCATCCGATGCAATGCTCTAGTTCGATGCGATGGTTGCGAAACTGTTGAATTTTTTCGTTTTGGCGAGCGCGGAATTCCGAGGCCCATCGATTGCCGGGCGCTGTCCCTTGTCGGGGCTCCTTGGGCGGTTTGACTTCGCTGAAATTCGACTTTGGTCCGGTCGTGGGCTTGCGTACGCAGCGGGGAGCTGTCTTCAGACCGCGCAAGCGCTTCATTATATAGTATAGGGAAATTTGGATGAAATGACGGTACAAGTGTTTTGTTTGAGCGTTAGAGGCGCGTTTTGGCGTTTTGATAGGGAGCGAGTGAGGGCGAGCGCGGAGGGCCTGACATCGATTAAGCTTCATTGGCTTTGAGACGTTCCCAGGTCCCGTTCCTATCAGAGTGGCTAGGGGACGTAGCGCCATGCAATATCTATGCTGCAGGCTCTTAAGCGGGCTCGACTGGAATATTTTGGGAAAAATGAAATTAGGTCTTGATCGCGGCGTCCGATTAGTCAGTTTCCCTGCTTCTTCGTTCTTTTCAGGAGGCTCGGCAACGGGTTTCGCAGTCGGATTTTCAAACTAGAAAACTTTTCGAAAAAACTGCTTGCTTTCGATTTTCGAAGTGGCAGCT
>Ga0208127_1000555_pt1 | contig 19087 bp, 13 predicted proteins | sample ETNtaG_6_FD_185751 | JGI IMG/M metagenome (GOLD analysis project Ga0208127, IMG submission 185751) | Marine microbial and viral communities from oxygen minimum zone, Eastern Pacific Ocean - ETNP201306SV45 (SPAdes) (version 2) | ecosystem: Environmental > Aquatic > Marine > Oceanic ... | reverse complement strand
GGCGTGGTGCTTCTACTGGTGGCAGGCGCTGTTTGGCTGCTATCCGATTTCACTAAGGTCATGAGATCTAGAAGGGACATCCAGTCCATCGCCAAGTACAATCTTTCTACTGCAAAGATGGTTGTTCAGGGGGCAGTAGTAGGTAGGAGTATTCTTCAGAATGTCAGTGATTCAGGAGTCCCAAGGCCGTGGAGAGATGTAGTGGATGTTGAATTCGAGATTGATGGAGAAACTACAATTGTACGGGAGAGTAATCCCATGGCCGAGGTGATTTACTCACTTCTTGACAAGGGGGCGGATGCTCTAGAGGAGATTCTAGGCAGGGTCAAAGAACCAGCCAACGCTGCAATGGAAAAGCTCGACAGGGAGATTCAGGATAGAGTAACGGAAAGAGTTCAGGCATCGGCAAAATCCCTACTGCAGAATATAATATTCTCAATTGCCCCAATAGCGGTTCTGATAGGTCTAGACCAACTGATCTAGCATTTCTTTCTCTTTAGGGGTGGCAAGGATAATCCATAGCACTCCAGCTAGTATTTGCAACGCTCCAGTTACAATTATTGTCTCCCTCAGAGACAGCATTCCATTCTCAAGAATCAACCCTGCAGCTACAGTGGATAGCCCCATGGTAAGTGTGATTCCAAGTGAATCAGTTCCGAAGACCCTGCCTAGCCACTCATCCTCTGATCTCTGCTGAAGCATAGTGGTCGATAACACCCAGTTGACCCCGCTCGCAGCGTGTGATATGAATACGTAAACTAGGATTATCATCGTCCATTCTGAAGCTGCAACTGCAATATAGAACACCCCACTAATCACCAAGACCCCTCCCAGAAGGTAAGGAATCAGCATCTGATTGGCCATGAACCTCCTGCTAACTATGGGTCCGAAGCCAGAACCGAAACCTCTGGCCATATACAGTATGCCAATCCCGGCAGCGACATTCCCGAAACCTGCTTCCTTGCCAATCAGTATCAGGAGAAATACTTGGGCCCCCCCTCCTGATGCCCACATTGCCTTAGCCAAAACCACTCTCCTTATCGAGGGCTTAGAGAGAATATAGCCCCATCCAGATATGATTTCGTTTAGCATGGACCTCGGAGAAAAAAACCTCTCAGTTGACTTATCCGGACCCCCATGCGGGAGGGAAACTATCAGCAAAATAGCTATCAGGAAAGTCAACGAATCTATCCAAAGGGCGGTTTCTATTCCATACTTGGAGATTGTCAGGCCTCCGATGCCAGCCCCTATCCCCATTGCCGCAGACCATCCTCCAGAAGAGAGAGCATTTGCCGACAATAGCTCCTCTCTGGTGCAAATATTTGGGACATAAGCCGATTCTGCATTAGATGATATCGCCCTTCCAACGACCATCGCCATTCCAAGCAAGTAAATCGATTCAATAGAGTCCAGCATTCCAAAGGTCAGCGCCGAAATCAGTATGATGAATGACCATACATTCCCGAGTACCATTAGCCACTTCCTAGGATACCGATCTGCAAGCATCCCAGTCAGAGGCTCTAGTGGAGCGAAGGTGAAACTACGAGTAGCGAGAACTCCAGCAATAGCTAGAGGGGAGTTATCTGAGGCCTCCCCTGCTAGTAGGAACAAAGCGATCATGGAGAACCAATCTCCAATGTATGAAACTTCATTAGCGGTGAATAGCCTTCGGTAAGGAGCATTTGACCTAAGTAGGCCAATGTAGCTAACCTCCGCCATGACTATGCCCGAGCAGTCAACCCTATGATTCTGGCCCCCCAACACTCAAGACTCCGATACCGTCGCCGATGCTCATGGAGGACAGGCTAGTGTGGCTAGATTTGGAGATGACTGGCCTAGATCCAATTGAGAATAAGATAATTGAAATCGCCACCATTGTCACTGAAGGAGATTTGACAATTGTATCTGAGGGACCATCCCTGGCAATCTCACAGCCAGAGTCAGAGTTGGAGAAGATGGATGACTGGAATCTAACTCATCACACTAAGAATGGACTATTGAAGAGAGTTAGGTCTGATGGAGTCCCAATAGCTGAAGCCGAGAGACTGACTTTGGAATTCCTAATGGAACACTGCCTTGCAGGAGTCCCTCCCCTCTGCGGAAACACCATTGGTCAAGATAGAAGATTCCTCAGGAGGTATATGCCAGAGTTACACGAATTCTTCCACTACAGAAGTGTGGATGTAACTTCTGTAAAGGAAATAGTGAAGAGATGGTATCCGAACTCACCGAGATTCTCAAAACCATCTGGTCACCGGGCACTGGACGATATCAGGGGTAGTATAGAGGAACTTTCCCACTTCAGGGATCACGTCTTCAGGGATTCAAATTAGGATTTATCGGCAGGCCTCTGCTGTCAGTGATTATCAGATTCACGCCCAATCCGGATCTGTGGAATGCAATAATCTCCAATCCATGAATACTGTGTCCAGTGGACGCCCTTCCGATAGATGGGAGACTACTCAAATATCCCGGCTTATAGTCAGCGGAATCCCGAGTCGAAAGCTCCCTTCTTCTTCCCCCAACCTCATCGAACCACGGCAGGGAACCCTCGGGCGAGAATCTCACTCCCAGAATCATATCACAACCCTCCGTCCATTGAGCAGCATCGGCATCCGCACCACTCGGAACCGCCACTGCATTGGGATGGGAGTGAATCCAATGAGTGAACCTCCCTCCTCTGGACCCCCTGTCTTCTGCGAATGAATCATCAATCCATTCTTCAGGTACGTGATGGACAGAGAATGAATCGCCCCTATTCACGAGATGCGGCTTTCCCAGGACATATCCTTGGCCAGCAAATAATCCAGATTGAAAATCAGCACCAGTGAATTCTTCATCTACGCCGATAGGGTGAGGCAATTCCAGATTGGGATCTATCCCCACCAGTATCTCATCAGGAAGAGATCTGAATGTCCAATCAATTATCGAGTAAAGAGTGTCTACGGGCATCAGTAAGATGGCCGCATAGTCATCTCGAGACTCTCTGGAGAGCTGATTGTAGGAACCCGCAGCTCGCAACAACCAATCATTGACCATGGTATCGGGAGTGGGTTACTCGACTTTAGTTCAACGGACTATTGCACAAATACATCCAGAACCACATGATCCCAGTGCGGTGCATAGCTCTTGATACGATTTATTTTCTGTATTTCGACAACACAGCTTGGCCTGAGGCTACCAATCTGCTGAACTATTCCCTCCGCCCATGAAGAATACTCGCGTGGATTGGCCAATCCGTGTATGTGCACCACTCCTCCAGACTCAGAAAGAACCTCCATCGCGGCGCCAAAACTACCTTCCGAAGAAGGCAGAAGCCCCATTATCACCCTATCAGCCACTTTGCCTATTATCTTCGAAGATTTCCTGTTATCTCCGGGGTAGATAGTACAACGACTCTCGACACCATTTCTCCTCAAGCTCCACTCAAGGGAACTTATCGCATCATCATTCCACTCGCAACAGTGAACATGATGAGCTTCTGAGTGGACTAGGATAGGAAGGGAGTAGTAGCCTATTCCCGAGAACATGTCAACTACCACTTCCCCCCTACTCACAATCTCGCCCATTCTTCGCCTCTCATTCACATTACCTGCAGAGAACATGCATTTTGTAACGTGATACCCATAGTCAACACCACTCTCTCTCCTAATTACCCAGTCATCTTCTCCATGCAGCATCCTGACGCCGCTCTTACGGATGTTTCCGGTAACCTCGCCCATTACCCCAAGCCTATTGACATCGAGACCTTCAGCAACAGATTTCCATAGCTCAGGCCCAATTATCTCCTCCCATTCACTACCATGGAAAGATCCAAGCGGAAGAATCGCGAAATCAGAGAACCTCTCCCACTTTCGAGGAATGCCGGGAGGAGGATTTTTTCCAAGAAATGAGGCAATGGAGTCATACAGTCGCCCATGAGGCCCCCCTCTATTCATGTACCTCGGAGTGAACATCACGGATTCAGACTTATGGTATATCACGTACTCCAAGCCTCGTGCGTACCTGCATCGCGCTGGTCATGATTCTGCTAGTTTCCCCACTGGCACAAGCTGCCCCCCCTCCGGGAGATGCCGAAGTAACAAATCAGATATGTTCCACATGGGGAAATGGAAACGGTATTTGTGACGACTACTCCTCTGAACTAGACTCTACAATCGACGATGAGTGGATTGAGGGGCACGTTATGATTTCCATGGAGGGGGCATCCTCCATTGAGATGTCTCTAGAACTCGCCATACATGAGATTCCAAGAGATGAATTGGGCCTAAACGATTTAGACTTAGAAGGGGATAGTAATCTATTCGATGGAATCCCTGCCGACTACATCAGAAACTATCGTGACTTCTCAAGAGATGGACTTTCGGTCCAAGATAGGTTAATCGATACCGTAGGGGGTATAGTCCAACAGATAGTTGATGAGAATTTCCCAAATGCAACAACTAGTCCCCTTCAGCCGACAACAGAGATCAGCTTTTCAGATCGGCAGGTTTCTTCGTGCACCTTCAATCCAGACATTGACTCAATAGACGAGGAAAATGGAGTAGAAAACAATCCCTTCCAACCTCCAATATGCCTTCAGTCAGTACTGATCTTGGAGGTTAATCCTGCAAATATCGGCATGACTCCAGAAACCGGAGATATCGACCGAGCCATGCAGGGACTCATGGTGATGGGTGGGGAAGTGACTACTAACTTCACAACAATTGCTGCGTCTGGTCAGTATATTGAATACTCATTGTACCCGCCTTCTTATGCTGACATAGTCGATGTGAACGAACCGGCAGAAATATTCTCATCACTGAATGGTCTACAACAATTGTCAGGAGTGAGGATTTCACTCGATAATTTGAACGGGACTCCTGATGTTACTCCGGCCACGTCAGACTTGGTTGCAGTTCTCGGGAACGGGGGGGATATTCAGGATTCGGATATGTTCAATGGCCCTTCACTGAGCCTAGACCTTCAAATCGATCTTAGTGACAGCATGAATAGCCGCGTCGATTTGGAAATTGGAGTACACCACCTTAGTGCTGAAACACTCAATCAATGGGGTCTGAATCTAGAGACGCCTACAATAAAACTCGACTCAGTTACTTCAGATGGAATCAGGATGTTAAATTCTGAGATGGACATCGATGTCAACCAGATACTCTCCTCTCTTCCAATTAACTCTCTATCAGAATCATTTTCTCAATCTCTGGGGGTGGATGTAGCATTCCAGACTCCATCATTCTCCTCTACAAACGATTCTGGGGGGATCATGTTCCTGCATAGGCCTGGTGAAACCTGCGAGGAAGAGCAGTCTTACAGATACTGCCTCGGGCTTAGTGGTGCGATGTCCAGTACATACCCAATAACAATACAATCCAGTACCATTCCATCAGAAATCTCGATTTCTAGCATTCTAGCTAGTCTAATACAGTATTCCGGGGGAGACGTCTCAACAGTCGATCTCTCGAAAATGAACGATGAAGATCTCGCAACGATGATGAGTTTCTTGAGTGTGGAATTAGAAGTAGATGGTGACTTTATCCACGACTTCCTTCCTTCCAATTTCCCTCCTTCTGAGATAACCATGACAATTCAACTTCCAGAATGGCTAGAATCAATCGACTCAGGCCCCGAATCGTTGGTATTCTCATCAAAAACCGATGAGAGCACGACCCGAAATATAGAATTCTCTGGATCAAGGCCATTCGACTGGATGCACTCAATTTGCAGAACCTCTGACCCATGCGAGGAGGAAAGCGTCGATCTGGTTTGCGCTCCGACACAGAAGACATGCATCTCATTCTTGGTAGAGATCGATATCTCCAAAGTTTCCATTCAGGAGTTGAGTGGTACAGTATCGGTTGAATTTACCTCTGAAATCATTTTGGAAATATACAGATTGGGAGTAGATCTGGAGATTGATGGAGTTCAGATGTCACCAATTCCTTCGGATGCTATCAGAAGGATCCTGGTAATGGGAGATAGGATTGATGGGGGACTACTGGCAGACTCAACGATCGAGTCAACAATTGATTTCGGAGTAGGCGACCCAATAGACTTCGAATTATCTAACGGGGGCCTAAGAAGCCTGTCCAACCATCTGACAAACTCATACTCGCAAATGATGAATGATTTTGGAGAAATATATCTAGACTCAAGCGATATTGGATTAGAAGGCATATCGCTAACTGCAGATCTTTCTTCAATGCCATTTGAAGCGGACTTTGAAGCGGTCTCGATTCGAGAGGGGCCAGTCATTGGCGACAAAGAGCCAATCAGATTATCCACCAAGGTAAATAATGCAGAACTCACTCTTTCACTCAGACAGGATGAGGTTATCGTCGGAGTCAACCCTCGTTCCATTTCCGCCATCCCATCTCTGGTTCTGTCGTCATTGTTCCCCCAACCAATAATTACTGACTCTGGACTAATGTTGGATGGCTCAAATATCAGACAAAAAGTAACTCCACTCATGGAGCACACAAACTTCGGCACAATAAAGTCATCAGCATATATCGAGATTATGCTCCCTGAATCCATCAAAATAACCTCGTTCGAAAGCGAAAAGGGCCTTGGAAAAATTACAAATTCAGGAGATCGGCAAGTTTTCTCCTACACTATGCCAACTTGTCTTTCAGCAGTAACATGGGAGGAGTGCAGCAGTAAAAGAAATTCAGACATAGTCACCTACTCGGTTGAGTTTTCATGGGGCTTCATGATTGGTGAACTAGCTCCCTACATTTTCTTCCTAGCTGTCTCCTTGTCACTATTAGTAAGCAGGGCAAGAAGGAAGAGAAGGGAGAGAAAGGCCGAGCTCATAAGGAGGTCAAAAGACATCGACAATGCCAAAATAGAGAGGCTGATGGAAAATGAATTCGGCAAGCTTTCTGAGAATACAGCTCTCGTAGATGAGACAGACTTCGAAGAGCATACAGAAATCGAAAATGGTTCAGCATAGCTCTAGAAATCGAAGTGCTGCCGAATCTTTCTCGCCATCGAAGTTCCTATGCCATCCACCGCCTTCAATTCCTCGATACTCGCATGCTCAATTCCCCTGCTGCCTCCAAAATGTCTGAGTAAGGACTGAATCTTCTTCGCCCCTAGCCCATCAATCTCTTCCAGGGGATCTCTAATTGAGCTCTTACGCCTCCTTTTACCATGGTATTGATTGACAAATCTATGCGCCTCATCCCTTGAATGTATCAGGACCCTGCCCCTTCTATCCAATATCAGTGGATCTCTACCTTCGATGAATAGAGTCTCCTCCCTCTTTGCCAGAGCAGCCAATACGAATTTCTCATTCAGATTATTATCGACCAGGGCCCTTCGTATAGTAGAAAGATGGGTCTCCCCTCCATCTAGAAGCAATATATCGGGCCATTCGTCCTGCTTCCTCGCCCATCTAAGGACCGTTTCTTCCATCATTCTGAGATCATCCGCAGAATCTCCCTTAATTTTGTATGTTCTATACTCCTTCTTTGAAGGCCTCCCGTTCCTGAAAACTATCGAAGCACCAACCCGCTCTGAACCCATTAGCTGTGCCATGTCAAAACATACGATATGATTCACAGACTCCAATTCCAGCAGGTCCGCACAATCGTCGGCAGCACGCTGCTCTAGGCTTCCGGAGCTATTCTTCTGAGCCCGTACAACTAGAATCTCAGCATTCCTGTCAGCCATCATCCTGAGCTTTGACAAGTCTCCTCTCATCGGAACCCTAGCCTCGAACGCACCGCCCCGCCTACTCTTCAGCCATCTTTGTGTCGAGACGCCGATTTGTGTTGGCAACAGTAGGATCTTGGGTGGCTTACGATGTGCATAGTGTTCCGAAAGAACAAGGGAAACAGACTCAGAAACATCTCCTCTGTGGATCAGGGGATATTCTGTCTTGCCTTGTACCACTCCGTCCTTAGCGTGCAGAATAACCACAATGCCAGAGTCTCCCAGGGAAGAGAATCCAATAGCATCACAGTCTTGGTAAAATCTGCTGTGGATGATCTGTTGAGAAAGGCTCCTTTGAACAGATGAAATCATATCTCTCACATAGGCGGCTTTCTCGTAGTTCAGATTGTCAGAGGCCCTGTCCATCTCCTTTTGTAGACTCTTTATCAGAACCGTTGCATTTCCGTCCAAAACCCCTGTCACCGCTCTAACTATGTTGGGATACCCCTCTGGGTCGTAGCATGGTCCCTTGCAGAGGTTGATGTGCATAGCAAGACAACCGTCCTTCCCCCTGCAGTCCTTGTCTCTTATCCCGAACTGGGCTCTTAGCAACTGAATGATCCTCTTGGCTGTCCCGGCATCTGTGAATGGCCCCCATGACCTAGAGCCTTCAGGAGGATGGCGAGAGTATAGTATCCTGGGAAATTCCTCATTTGTGAGCGAGATGAACGGGTAAGACTTGTCATCCTTCAGTCTAGAGTTGAATTTAGGCTTGTGCTCCCTGATTAGATTTCTTTCCAGAGACAGAGCTTCAGCAGGACTTTTTGTTACTATGAAATCTACCTCATCGGACCCTTCAATCAATAGGGGGACCATCTCTCTACCGTCGCTTCCAGAGAAGTAAGATGCTACTCTAGTCCTAATTTCTGTAGCCTTGCCGACATACATCACTCTACCATCATTATTCCTAAAGAGATACACCCCGGGCTTGCGCGGGAGGTCTAGTGAGTCCTTCTCAACTGCCATTTACGTTGATGCGCCGTAGGTCAACGCCCATGAACCCGTGCCTCGCCTCAGGGCCATGCTCCCCGACTCTCAGGCAAGGGTTCTCATTCGGCTGGCAGAGTTCGGTGACCATCTGGACAAGGCTTGGGATGTTCCAAGGGAACTGTCATTACCTGGATTGGCCGAGTCTCTCGGAGTAGTAAGATCAGCATTACATCCGCCTCTTTCTGAGTTGGAATCCAAGGGGCTAATTTCAACAAGGACCGCACATGTGATTGGAGGGGGATCGAGAAAAAGGACAGTGGTGCACATCACTCCCGAAGGAAGGAATCTCGTCGCTGAACATGATCTCTCTCCGAAAAGAAGGAGAGAAGGGATAATCGGGCCCGCACCAGAATCTATCGACGTCCATGGAAGATCTTCCGAGATTCAAACGATTTCAGACTCAGTGATGGAGGGGAAATCGATAGTAATTAGTGGACTGCCGGGAATTGGCAAGTCTACACTTGCGAGAGCAATAGCCACTAATCTTGAAAATAACGGTTGGACCATTAGATGGGCTAAGTGCTCAGTTAGTACTGACACCAAGTCCATTGGAGATATGTGGCTCGGGAAACCCTCTCCTTCGTCAGTTGCGGCCATCATTGAGTCTGTGGCATCTAGTAGGACCCTCCTAGTCATAGATGAGGCTCAAGAATTGCATCCAAGGCATTCCAAACCAATTTGTGAGCTTATCTCAGAAGCATCAGAATCGTGCCCAGTTCTACTGGTGGTGAGGGCCCCAAACCCTCTTGAAATTGAGGAAGATATCTCAGAGTTCCGATTAGAGGGCCTAGAATCTCCTTATGCCGTCAAACTACTGATTGAAGGAACCGACCTCGCTACTGCAGAAGCAGTGTCCGAGGCATTAGGGGGGCACCCTCTCGCAATCAGACTTTGGTCTCCAGACGAGGGAGTTCCAGAGAAATCCAAAGCAGTATTGGATTACGTTAAGGACACTGTAATCAGTAGGCTTTCAGAGCAGGGCAGAGAGACACTGGACGAATTATCTATCGCACCATCTCCGTTGGGGGCTGATGAGATGAATTCCGAAGTAGGAATAGCAGAATTAGACAATTCTGCCGTATTGAAGTGGTCTGACGGATTGATGGAAACTCATCACCTTGTAAGAAATGTCAGGAGGGCATCATTAGACGATGAAACAATGTCGAAAATGCACCGTATAGAAGCAGATAAGTGGTCAAAAAAAGAAGGCATAAGGGCGAGGAAGATTGAGGCCTATCACAGGTCCATGTCGGGCCATGAGAGTGATATTGAGTGGATAGAGGAGAACATCAGGGCAGTCTCGATTTATGATAGCTCCACAGCGGCGGTCGTATTAGAGAACGCATTAATTTTCCAAGACAACCAGAATTTGAGAAGTGACGCTATCTCAGTCGCATTGGACAGAGGAGAGACAAAAATCGCCGAGAATCACATCGGAAAACTGAATGATAGCGTATCAAGGAAAATATTCGAGTCAAGACTTGCCAGGGTGAACGGCAAGCTATCCGATGCGAAGAGGTTGGAGGATGAGGCTTATGCCATGTCCAACCCAAGCCAACGTGCGAGAATTGAGATATCAGCAATAATAAGGAGGTTTGACGATAGGCTCCCCGGAAGGATGAGTAAATCAGAGACCTCCAAAATATTAGATCAGATTTCCAAGGTGAGGTTAGATGAGGTTCCACTCTATGAAAAGGAGTCAGCAACGCTCTCCCTGGAATTGGTCAAATATGGAATAGCTATCAATGACTCAGATTTGACAGAAGCATCGAAATCTAGAGCGGCTATTGAATCAAGAGTTTCAAAGGAAGATATCATCTTGGATATCTTGGACTTGAGTGCGGCGATGTCACAAACAGTAGACGGGAGGTTACCGGAAGGAGCGCTTTCATCAGCTGAAGCCTTAGTCTCAAGGATTGATGATCATCCCAGTAGAATCAGAGTAATCCATGCTACTCTTGAGGCCGTAGGAAAAGAAATCCCAAATTGGCTTGTCGATGCCCATAGGGAGTCTTGCATATACAAGCTTAGGGAGGATATCCCATCTTACAGAAGGCTGTCCGCACAGAGGTGGTACTGGAGGGGCGTTTTGGAGCCATCAAATAGAATCTCACATTGGACCGAGGCCATAAGTCGATTCAAGTCGGCTGAGTGTAGTAACGCGGCCAACGAACTAGTCACCAGGCTATCTAAGGGACTCTAGCATTATTCCTCGAAGCCATCCTCAGTAACGATGTCCCCTACCACTTCTTCGATCTCATCATCCGAGTAGTCTTCACGATGTATCAAACCTTCCAATCTGGCCCACTGGAAGCCCGCTACAATCAAAGCGATCAAAAGAATAACTACCATGAATGATAGAGCGCCAAAAATTATCATATTCATCGCCCCTTCGCCATCGGATTCTTGCTCCTTCTCTTCACCCACGATGTAGATTGCCGTAGCTAGATTTGTTGAAGATTCCACGCCTGATATCGCCCTTACTAAGATAACCTGTGTTCCTTCTATGGTATTATTGGGGAGGTACTGAAGCCTGTCAACAAGGAGGCTATGTGAGACCTCAAAATCTGCGTCTCCAGAATTGAACTCAGGCAAATCCATCCAATTATCCCTCATATCCCATGTTCTCCATTGGACCCTCTGGATCCCACCCTCTAGGTTGTAAGTAACGGAATCTCCCGGACCAATCCAGACCCTATTATCGACTCCATAATCACTCGCTAGAGTCACATTCAGAGTTAGGCTTAGCTCGTAGTTGTAATTCGCGGCTTCCTCAACTGCTGGCTGAGCATTGACATGCCCGTGGCCGTATACGTTATTCTGACGATTTTTTGGAATCGCGTCCTCGGCACAAGGCTCGTTGGCCAGCATGTAATGGCATTCTCGATATGTGGAAGTCTCCTGCATTATATTCCGAATATCAAATGGACTTAGATCCGGATTTGCCTGATACATTAGAACCGCTACCCCTGCCGCTCCGGGTGTTGCCATGCTAGTTCCCGAGAGCGCGACATAACCATCTCCCGTATTTGCATCTGGAGCGTTTACGCTACTTCCCACAAATGCAACATTTGGTTTGACCCTCCCTTCTTCCGTCGGGCCCTGGCTCGAATAGACTGCAATCGCTGTATTTTTGTCGAGTGAACCAACAGTAATGACGTCTTCAGCGCTCCCAGGTGTACCTATTGTTGCGGTTCCCCCACTGTTCCCGGCTGCAATGAATAGTGTGACCCCGGCCCTCATCATCTCATTCGCCATTCTGTTGACAGATTCCTCTTCCGATGAAGTCCATTCGATTGCTCCAGTGAGGGCGCCAAGACTCATGCTGGCTGCTCTGATATTGAATTCGTGCCTCTTCTCAACTGTCCACTCCATTCCTGCCATAACTGCAGCGAAAGATCCGCTACCACCTCCGTCTAGTACCTTGACTCCCACCAAATTCGCACGTGGTGCCACACCAATGTGCTGATAATTTGGGGCACCAGTCCCAGCAGTAATGCCCGCACAGTGAGTTCCATGGCCATTGTCGTCATATGGGAATATCTCTGTTCCATTGGTTGATTCGGGGTGGTTAATGGCATCATAGAATGCGACAATTTTAGGATCATTTGTCGTGTTGTCATCATCCAAATCGTCCAGTGCCGTGTGATTACCATCGATTCCAGTGTCAATTATTGCCATGGTCACTCCTTCGCCGGTGTAGCCAGTATCTTGCCACACCAAGTCGACACCATGAGCTGGAACGACATCTTCCATCTGAATCCCAAGGATTCCGTCCAGTTCGACGAAGACAACCCCGGGCAGATCGACAATCTCGTGAATCCGACTCAACTCAACAGTTCCTGCCACGGAATCAATCAGCCAATATCTGAATTGCACCTCGAAGCCGACCTCGTTTGTCAACATCTCTTCGTCGTCTTCTGTCGGGGTATGATCGAAGTCAACAATAACCGAGATTCTACCATCTTCATCCAAGTACTGGTGATGATTGTTTTGAGAAGCAATCCAAATCGCATCATGGATAAAATCACCATCCGAGTCCATGCTAGTGTCCATCCACCATTCCTCATCGCCAGTTGAACCATCAACCTCCATGGTTGAGTCGGCTGTAGCTATTGTTGGAAGGAGCATCATCAAGAAGAAGGCCACGGAGGCCATCTTTCTCCTTGCCTCAGGGTTAATGAACACACTTCTCATATCTCAGCACCAATCAATGTTCTTGTTTCTGCAATGCCTTCTATGGACCTTATATCCTGAACTACGCACTTAGTCAACTCCTCATCGTCATCTGCCTCGACTTTGACGAAGAGGTCGTGCATGCCGAAGACAATCCACTGACCTGAAACATGTTCTATTTTGGATACAGCTTCTCTAACCGAAACCTCAGCCCCCGGCTCAGTAGTAATAAGGACAAATCCAACCGCCATTATCACACCTCAACCGCTATCAGGGTCTCTGTTCTGACCACTCCATCTATGGATCTCATCTCCCCTATTAATGTCTTAGCCATCTGCTGTTCATCATCGAAATCGATACGAGCTACTAGGTCGTACTCTCCATACGAGACATGGGTCTCAGTCACCGCTTCAAGATTCAAAAGCGTTAGATATACGTCTAATTCCTTCTGAGGGGCGGTTTTTATCAGGACGAATGCAGTACTCATTGCAACCCCAACTCTTCCGATTACTTCCTGCTTATGACCTCTCCTGTTCCTTAAACTCCAGCTCAATGGTACGAAGGGATAACATGGGATGAGTCAACCCATCATATGTGCGTGTCCCAGACTACAGGCCAAGAATGTCATTTGCCATCGTGATATTACTCATGATAGTCTCATTCTCCCACATCGTTTCATCATCCGATTCCAGAACAACTACGGTATGGTCTGGAACAGTGATTCTGCCCGATGGATATCTAGTAGACTCTGGGGAGGTACTCTCAATCACACCAGGTACAACAGTCAGTATCGGCTCTGGCCACTCAATTGACGTGGATGGAAGGATAATCATCTCAGGAACCGTATCTTCTCCAATAGTAATGAATTCTATTTCTGGAAATCATGAGGGCTTGGTATTCAACTATTCAAGTGACGGCCTCGGGTCTAGAATAGACAATTTATCTGTTTACGACTCGAAATATGGAGTCACAATCTATGGTAGCGATCCGATAATATCGAATCTTTCAGTGACTAATGCAGACAATGTCGCTGTTGACCTGTATGGCGGAGCATCACCCGTAATTTCGGATCTGATAATATCAGGAGGGGGACAGGATGTCCATGGCTTTTCGACAACATGGAGATACGGAATAGGCCTATCGATAGGGGCTTACTCCACACCCATTGTCAGAGGGGCACAGATAGATGGATTAATCACCAGAGGAATCAATCACTGGGGCAACTCCGGTGGGTTACTATCGGATCTTTCTGTGTCTAACATTAGCGGATCGACTTTGGCAATCGCCGCAGGGATCTGGGTCGAGGACTCGATCCCCTTAATCGAGGACTCCATAGTTAGTAGATCAGATAATGGCATCTACGTTAGGCATATCACCGATGGGTGGGCTACAAGACCTACCTTTGAGGGCGTAGTGGTCGAGAATTCTATGTACAGGGGCGTGATGGTAGAGCAGTACAACCACAGTCAGTATTCTAATCTGCCTCTGAATGCCATTTTCAATGACATAACGGTAAGAGGTACGGGGGGGCCCGGGGCAAAAACATCCGGGCTTGCCGTTGCCGCATTCGACATCAACACAAGCGGAGTCCACATTGATGTCGGACTGATAGAGGGGAATGCTGCGGTTGGATTGAGGGGGTATATGATAGACTCCTCTACCATAATCAACAGGCTTGACATATTGGATAATGGTAATCCATCATCCATCTCCCCCTACAATGACAGGGCAGGGATGTTCTTCAGAAGTGCCAATTGGGCCCCCACAGTAAACGATCTGGTCGTTCGAAACTCTTCTGGACCAGGTGTGCTGCTCTGGAAAGGAGGAATCCAGGGGAGCTACTGGGATATCAGCAACAATGGGGCCACAGGTTTGGATATCAGGGAATTCCACCCTGATTTATTTCTAGTGTCCAGTCACAATAACTCAGGACACGGAGTATCTGTGTTCGGATCTAGCAATGTTGAATTGGAGCAGGTTCACACGTCCTCCAATGGATTGGGGACTATGCTCCCAACCTCTGGATCGGGCATATACTTCGAAGAATCAAACGATGTGATGAGTGCTGGGAAAAACGTCAGTTGTACCAACTGCTCCTCCAGTCACGATCAGCATGGCGTTGTAATTAGAGATAGCATTGACTTATTCCTCAATGGGATAATATCCAGGGAACCAATTTCCGGCCCCGCTTTGGATATCGACAACAGTGGGATCGGAGAGAGAGAAGGGAGGGTCTCACTGTCAAACATAACCATATTCCAAAATTCAACCTCACATTCAGTAGAGCTAAATTCTGCAGACGCATCAATCGACAATCTAGAGATTATCGGGTCCAATATGGGTGCTATGTGGACTGCCAATGGAAGACTGACCTCCTACCTAAACTCAAGTCACATAAGAGGCTCTCAGGGATGTCTGGAAATGATAGATCACACTGACTTAGTCTCCTCCTCGGTCCTGTTTGAGTGCGAGGGGGCGAATCCCTCTGTCTCGTCGTCTTTTGTTAATTTCACCGATTCCTCATTCTCATCTGCTACTGGTATGTCCGACACATTCTCCGTCCTTGGAAACTCTCATGTCAGGTGGATATCCTCGTCCCATATCGAAACTCCTGTTTTCACAGGATCTGACAATATCGTTGATGTGATGTGGTTCGTCGAGGCCAACGTAGTAAATCAGAACCTCAGGAACATCCCCTTCTCTGATGTCAATATTTCTTTCGATCAGCTGGAGACAGAATTCAATGATACTCTGCCCTACTCGGGCAGGGAGGTCATGGGACCTTTCATTGGTCAGAGATGGACTCCTGTTCAAGGATGGTCACAGAACACAACAATGAGCCTAGGCTGTGACTACGATGGGGTCCACAATGACTCTGCACCAATCCACCTAACCTCGGACTCAGTAGTGATTTGTATGGTAGAGATCCCCAATCAGCCGCCATTCATCATCTGGACAACTCCAGAAGAAGAATCCGTCTACCCAAGTGGTAGTCAGGTTGATTTCAATGCCACTGAGTCTTGGGACTTGGATGATGACGATCTAACTTACACTTGGACAAGCAGTATCGATGGGGCCCTTGCCGGAGATTGGGGCCCTAACTGCTTTGCGAATAGCAATGGCTCACTCTTCTATGCTAATTTCTGGTTGGGGGGACTTAGATGCCTCTCAGATGGGGCACATCTGATTACTCTGGAGGTCTGCGACCCAACTCATTGCGTCCGTGAGGAGAGGGACATTGAACTGGTCAACCTTCCACCCGTACTATCGGTTGGGACCTCTCCATCAATCTCTTCATGGGGCACACTGTACCTTGGCCAAACCGCCAATGTCACGGTCTTCATGTCTGGGACCTATGATCCAGAGCAAGACGACATGGAATGCTGGGTCGGCGCTTCATACGAGGAAAACGCCAGCTCGCCTCCGGATATATCTAGTGGTTGCCCATTAGAGATGAACAGGTCTTTCCCGGGAGCACCCAATCAGTTCTCAGTCACGGTCTACGCATCAGATGGGAACAATCCGCCCTCCACATGGACATTCGACGTAGAGCTATTCAACGAGATCCCGGATGCATCAATGACAATTTCGAGAACAGGTCAGCTATCATCAGACACAGTAATCATCGATGGCTCCGACACGATAGACCCAGAGGGAGACCCTGTAAAGTTCCAGTTCCTAAGTGACATAGATGGTACAATCTACTCTGGAGTCTCCTCCAATGGTACTATTGAGTGGATTGGAACATTGTCCAAAGGTACGCATACCATTACTATGCAGGCCAGTGATACCAGGCCTGTCCACGCAGGTCAGTGGACAACTTCCAGTGTAGAGGTACAGGTCAACAACTCTCCTCCCGTATCCATTATTTCAGGTCCTCCAGACGGCCATCTAACAGATTCAGGGACCTTGGTAACACTGGACCCGACCGGATCGGGGGACTGGGACATCGCATGTATCGAACTCCCCGACAACGGCTCTGGTCTGATATGCAACCCCTCAATCTCAACTAGCTCTGATCTAGTCAGCGTTCTGTGGGAGAGTGATATCGTCGACGAACCGCTGGGAAGCGATTGGTATGTCGAGACCAGGCTACCAGAGGGAGTCCACCAAATCACACTTACCATTGACGATGGCTCCGGAAATCCGGACGTGTCCGAAATAATGCTCAGGGTCGATGAAGCTGCGCCCGTTTTCGTCCTCGACTCTCCTGTTCCTGGGTCTGTAGTATACTCCAACCTACCCGTTCTTTTTGACTTCAGGAGGTCATTCGACCCAGACGGTGACGACTTTACAGTGACAGTATCTTCCAACCTAATGGAGGAGCCAATTCTCGAATCCAAAACCATAGATTTCTGGTATAACGACTATCTTCCTCATGGGGTTCACACACTCACATTCGAGCTAACTGATGAAAACGGAATGGCCTCTTCCCACTCCCATGAGATCACAGTTCTGGAGACAGATCCAGTGGCCTACATATCGGGCCTTTCCGAGGGACAGTACATCGCCCCAGGAACCGTCCTGGAATTGAATGGCTCTGAGTCATTCGATTATGACGGCGACATCGCTCTTTACCGCTGGACCCTATCTGATGGTTCTGAGGTAGGGGATCGTGAGACTGTGACAGTACAGCTAGCTCCCGGACTGGTCAGGGTCGACCTGATGGTACAGGACTCCCGAGGGGCACAGTCCCTCGCCTCAGTTAATCTGACTATAGGCTCCTCGTCGCCAACCCTCAGGGACATGGTAGTAACCCCGAAGGAGCTCCAGAGGGGGGAGGTCAATTCGATAAGGGTCACAGCGGTGTTGGAAGATGCAGATGGAACCACGAGCTCAGTAGGGGGGGAGATGGTTGCTGGAGGCCTCTCCAAGGCTTTCCAGATGAGGGACGACGGACAGCTGGGAGACTTAGTTGCGAATGATGGGATATGGTCCTTTGAGACTAATTGGGAGATCACCACGGGCTCCTCGGCATCAATTGGAATATGGGCCTTAGATGGAGATGCCGTAAGTCCGACCCTGATGTCAATCATACCCATAGTGGAGGACGAGGGTCTGGATATCGTTGGCTGGATAGCGGGTTCTGGACTACCAGTGGTCATCGTGGTCATTTGTATGCTAATCTCGATAGGGATGGTAATTGCATCCAATCGCAGAAGGGAGATGGAAAGGGATCTCGAGATGATACAGTCATGGTCCTCCTTCGAGCCAATTGAAGACGATTCCGATGTTGCATAGGACAGCGTCTATTTCGGCCCATTGAAAGCGCTATATTTCAGAAATATCCATCGGATGGGTGATGGAATACGTAGCAATCGTAATGTATTACTCGCCTATGGTTAGGCTATGGCCGACTCATTTCGTGATCACCTGATGGATGACCTGATGGATGACCTGGAATACGACTTGAGACGCAAAATTAGTAATTATGTTATAGGTATGATCCCAAAACCGGTTCGAAAAATCGTTGGTTGGATTCTGCTAATTTTCGGTGCTGTGGCATTTTTGATATTGTACCCCGGGACGTTGTTCTACACGATGTCTGAACTAATGTTTATGATTACATTCGCTTTTAGTATAATCTCAATTGGTTCGGGCATTTCTCTTCTGAGACATAAAGGCTGATGAAGTTATTTTGAGCACTGTCTTGTATGTAATGCTTAATTCGTGATTAGATTAAAAAATACATCCTATCTACCGCCAAGAGGTAGTGGTAAAATTAAGATTACAGAGAAAATGAAGAGAGTAAATAGGAAGGAGCTCTTGAGACAATTTTGTCAAATTATTATTCTTATGACTTTTATTACGGCTTTAGGTTTAGCTAGGGGTGAGAGTTTTTACTCTTATGAAGATAGTCCGTGTGAGGATTATGATTACAGGCAACAATACAAAGCCACATGTGAGAACTGGAGCAGTAAAACATTGGTGGACAATATTTTGTATGATGATAATGGTGAAATAGACATAAATGTGGCATTTATATTTTGGATTAGTCTTACGTTACTTGGGTTTGTAATAGTATTCCAAAAATTGACCTCAGAACACGTCCTTTCTGGAAAATGTATGGCCAAAAAAAAGAGCGGAGGGGGTTATTGTTCCAGAGATCAGTTACCTGGAAAATTATATTGTAAGCAACACCTCGAAGAGAATCGGTTTAGAATCAAAAAACAAGGTTAGTTATTTCCTTTCAGGGGCTAACATT
>Ga0208127_1000553_pt1 | contig 19152 bp, 32 predicted proteins | sample ETNtaG_6_FD_185751 | JGI IMG/M metagenome (GOLD analysis project Ga0208127, IMG submission 185751) | Marine microbial and viral communities from oxygen minimum zone, Eastern Pacific Ocean - ETNP201306SV45 (SPAdes) (version 2) | ecosystem: Environmental > Aquatic > Marine > Oceanic ... | reverse complement strand
TAGCCCACATCTTGAAATACAAACCAAAAAAGGTAAAAACATGGAAGTGGTAACAAGTATTTTGCCAGTTAAAGCTACAGTTATTGTAAAAGAAGGTTCAACAGTAAAAGCTGGACAAATTCTTGTTAAAATTCCAAAGGATGCAGGTAAAACTAGAGATATTACTGGAGGTCTTCCAAGAATTGCAGAGTTATTTGAAGCAAGAAACCCAGCTAATCCTGCTGTTATATCTGAAACAGATGGAATTGTAAAATATGGTAAAACTAAAAGAGGTGTAAAGGAAATACATGTTATTGGTAAATCAGAGGAAAAGATTTATAAGATACCTTATGGTAAACATGTGTTAGTTCAAGATAAAGATCGTGTATTTGCAGGGGATAGATTATGTGAAGGTTCAGTATCTCCTCAAGATATTTTAAAAATTAGAGGTTCATATCAAGCACAAGAGTATTTAGTTGAATCAATACAAGAAGTATACAGGTTACAGCAAGTATCAATAAATGATAAACATATTGAGGTTATTGTTAGACAAATGATGCATAAAGTCATTATCGAAGATTCTGGTGATTCCCAATTTCTACCTGGCGATAGAGTAAATAGATTTATATTAAAAGAAGAAAATCTAGGTTTACTTAATAAGTTGGTAGTTAAAAATCCGGGCGGATCAGAGTATGAAGAGAATGACGTAGTAGAGAAAACTAATATTCTAGAAACTAATAAAGAATTAAAAGAGGCTGGTAAAGATGCTATCAAAACTAGAAAAGCAGTTCCTGCTACTTTTAAACCACTGTTATTAGGAATAACTAGAGCTTCGTTAAATACAGAAAGTTTTATATCAGCAGCTTCATTCCAAGAAACTACAAGAGTTTTAACTGATGCTGCAATTGAGTGTAAAACAGATTATTTACGAGGTCTGAAAGAAAATGTAATTATTGGACGTTTAATTCCTGCCGGAACAGGCGCTGAGCACGCAAGAAATTTATTAGTATCTAATCCTTCTGAGATTAAAAAAGAAGAGCTAGAAGCTAAATTAAAGGCTGAGCAAGAAGCTGCAGAAATGGAAACTCAAGAGTTAGATAATATAGAATAACTCTAAGGATAAACACACTTTTCTAAAAGTTTAAATTTAATTCATTAAAAAAAACATTTTTTTTCTTTTGCATATAGAAAAAAAAGATGTATTTTACGGGGCTATACAGGAGACGATATGCCGACGATAAACCAATTAGTAAGAAAAGGTAGAAAAAATTTAGTTAAGAAAAACAAAGTTCCTGCTTTGATGGAGTGTCCACAAAGAAGGGGAGTTTGTACTCGTGTTTATACTACTACGCCTAAAAAGCCTAATTCGGCTTTGAGAAAAGTTGCTAGAGTTAAACTATCTAATGGATATGAGGTGACAGCCTACATACCTGGTGAGGGTCATAATATCCAAGAACATTCTATCGTATTGATAGAAGGTGGAAGAGTTAAAGATTTGCCAGGTGTTAGATATCACGTTGTCAGAGGTGTACTTGATCCAGCTGGAGTTGAAGGTAGAAGAACTAGTAGATCAAGGTACGGTACAAAAAAGCCTAAGGAATAGAAATGAGAAGAAGAAGACCCGAACGAAGAGAAATAGCTCCCGATCCAGTTTTTAATGACTTAGTAGTAACTAAGTTTGTTAATAACCTTATGGTTTCTGGTAAAAAAAGTATTTCTGAAAAAATTTTTTACGGTAGTTTAAAAATAATTGAAACTAAGATTAAAACTGATGATGGTTTAGCTATTTTTAAAAAAGCATTGGATAATGTAGCACCAGTTTTAGAAGTAAAATCTAAGAGAATTGGTGGTGCAACATATCAAGTTCCTGTAGAAATTTCTAAAAGCAGAAGAATGGCTCTAGCGATGAGATGGATTATTCAATACTCTAAAACTAGAAAAGGTCAAACAATGGCTGATCGTTTAGCTGCAGAATTAATTGCTGCCTCAAATAATGAGGGATCATCAATCAAAAAGAAGGAAGATACACATAAAATGGCTGAAGCAAATAAAGCTTTTGCTCATTTTGGGTAGTCAAAATTATGGAAAATAAAAAAGTAGCATTAAAAGATGTAAGAAATATTGGTATTATGGCTCATATTGATGCAGGTAAGACCACCACTACCGAAAGAATTTTATATTATACGGGAAGATTGCACAAACTTGGAGAAGTTCATGATGGTGCAGCTACTATGGATTGGATGGAGCAGGAAAAAGAACGTGGTATTACTATAACCTCTGCTGCTACAACATGTTTTTGGAAAGATCGAAGAATTAATATTATCGACACTCCTGGTCACGTAGATTTTACAATGGAGGTTGAGCGCTCTCTTCGTGTATTAGATGGTGCTGTAGCATGTTTTTGTGCTGTAGGCGGTGTTGAGCCTCAATCTGAAACTGTATGGAATCAGGCTGACAGGTATAATGTTCCTAGAATGGGTTTTGTCAATAAGATGGATAGAACGGGTGCAGATTTTTATAATGTACTTGATATGATGAAAGAGAGATTTGGCGCAAACCCTGTACCATTGAATATCCCTATCGGTGATGGGGCAACATTTACTGGTGTTGTTGATTTAATTGAAATGAAAGCAATTAATTATGCTGAAGATGATGGGCAAAACTTTGATGTGACAGAAATTCCTGATAACATGAAAGATAAGGCTGATAAGTGGAGAAATCATTTATTAGAAGAAGTTGCATCAAATGATGAAGATTTAATGGAAAAGTATCTTGAAGGCGAAGATATTGTTATTGATGAACTAAAAACAGCTATTAGAAAATCATGTATATCAGGAGATATAGTTCCAATGCTTTGTGGTTCAGCTTTCAAAAACAAAGGTGTGCAAAGTTTGCTAGACTACATTATAGATTTCTTGCCGTCTCCTCTTGATGTAGGAGCTATTAAGGGTTTTGATGTAGATGATAGTAGTAAAGAATTAGAAAGATCACCTAGTGTTGACACCCCATTTTCTGCTTTAGCATTTAAAATAATGACCGATCCATTTGTAGGTAGGTTAACATTCTTTAGAGTTTACTCAGGTTCAGTATCAACAGGTGATTTCATTTACAATCCTACATCTGGAAAAAAAGAACGTGTAGGTAGATTGATGTTGATGCATTCTAGAAAGACAGAAGAACGTAAAACTGTTGAAGCGGGTGAGATTGCAGGAATGGTTGGATTAAAAGATACAAAAACTGGTCACACACTATGTGATTTAAAAGAACAAATTATTTTAGAGTCTATGGAATTTCCAGACCCAGTTATTTCAGTTGCTGTTGAACCTTCATCTAAGCAAGATCAAGAAAATTTAACTGTTGCCTTAAGTAAGCTGGCTGAAGAAGACCCAACTTTTAATGTTAAAAGTGATGAAGATTCAGGTCAAACTATTATTTCTGGAATGGGTGAGCTACACTTAGATATTATTTGTGACAGATTAAAAAGAGAGTTTAAAGTTAATGTGCACGTAGGCGCACCACAAGTTGCATACAAAGAATCTATAACTGATTCTGTAAAACATGAAACAAAGTTTGTTAAACAGTCTGGTGGTAGAGGTCAATATGCTCATGTCGTTATTGAAATTGAACCAAACGCAGCTGGATCAGGTTATGAGTTTGAAGATTTAATTACAGGAGGTAAAATACCTAAAATTTACATCAATTCAGTAAGTGCAGGAATACAGGAAGCTATGAAAACAGGGGTTTTAGCTGGATATCCTTTAGAAGACTTAAAAGTTAAGCTTGTTGATGGTTCAACGCATGATGTTGATTCTAATGAGATGGCATTTAAAATAGCTGGTTCAATGGCATTTAGGGATGCTGCTAAAAAAGCTAGCCCTGTTTTATTGGAACCAATTATGGCTCTAGAGGTTGTTGTTCCAGAAGAATATTTCGGTTCAGTCTCAGGTGACATCACATCTAGAAGAGGAAGCGTGCTTGGTATGGACAGAAAAAATAATGCTCAAATCATCAAATCTGAAGTTCCATTATCTGGAATGTTTGGTTACGCAACAGATTTAAGATCTATGACACAAGGAAGAGCAGTTTTTACACTTCAGTTTGCAAAATATCTGAAGGCTCCAAAATCAGTCTCACAAGAAGTTTTAGAAAAATACGCAGGAAAGACAGTAGGGTAGTTTAGATGAATAAAATTAGAATTAGATTAAAAGCATATGACCACGTCTTACTTGATAAGTCGTCTGAAAAAATAGTCCAAACAGCCAAGAATACTGGGGCACTTGTTATGGGACCTATACCACTGCCTACGAAAAAATCTATTTATACAGTAAATAGATCTGTTCATGTTAATAAGAAATCTAGAGAGCAGTTTCAAATTAAGGTGCACCTTAGAATTATTGATTTATTAAACACATCATCAAAAACTGTTGATTCATTAATGAAATTGGATTTACCAGCAGGAGTTGATATAGAAATTAAAACTTAAGAATTATGATAGAAGATAAAGAAAATATTAAACAAGAAACAGACAATTTAAATACTGAAGAATCTACGACTGACACATCTTCTGAAGTTGAAAAAACAGAAGAAGAAGCTATCAAAGCTGAGTCTAAGGAAGAAAAGTCTGAACAAAAAGATTCTAAAAATGTTGCAGATGAGCAAGATCCGTCAAATGATGATACTGGCACATCTGAAGATAAGACTAATTCTGATGAAGAGGTTTCTTCTGAGGAATCTTCAAACGTAAATGAATCAGCAAGATTTATTCTTGGTAAAAAAGTTGGAATGACTAGTATCTACAGTGAGGGTGGTCAACAGTTTCCAGCTACAGTTATTGAAGCAGGTCCATGTTATGTTTCGCAGGTTAAAACGGATGAAAATGATGGATATAATGCTGTACAAATAGGATATGTTTTTGATAAAAAAGCAAATAAACCTAAAGTAAATCATTATAAAAAGAATAATTGTGACCCTATGAGATATTCAAAAGAATTTAGAATTGAAAAAAATGAAGAATTTAAGCTTGGTGAGAAAATTGATTTAAACATTTTCAGTTTAGGTGAGTTTGTATCTGTAACAGGTACATCAAAAGGTAAAGGTTTTGCTGGGGTAATGAAAAGACATGGTTTTGGTGGCGGAAGAGCTTCCCATGGTAAAAACAGTGTGATGAGAAAGCCAGGTTCTGTAGGCGCAGGTGCTGATCCATCTAGAATATGGAAGGGCAAAAAAATGCCAGGCCGATATGGTGGTGATCAAGTAACTGTTAAAAATCTTGAAGTTATTAAAATTGACATTGAAAATAATTTGTTATTTATAAAAGGAGCAGTACCAGGTTCTAATAATAATTTAGTATCTATTACTTTTTAAACATTATGAAATTAGATATATATAATATTGAAGGAAAAAAGACATCTAAATCAATTAGTTTAGATAAAAATGTTTTTGGTATTGAATCAAATGAACATTGTATCTATTTGGTTGTTAAATCTGAATTAGCAGCAAAGAGGCAGGGAACATCAAAATCTAAAAGTAAGTCTGAGGTTAGTGGTACTGGAGCAAAACCATGGAAACAAAAAGGGACAGGTAGAGCTAGGGCTGGAAGATTAAGAAACCCTTCAAGAGTGCATGGTGGAACTGCGTTTGGGCCTGAACCAAGGCAGTATAATCAAAAAATTAATAAAAAAGTTAAAAAATTAGCAAGATTTAGTGCTCTTTCTGAAAAGTGTTCATCAGGAAATATTATGGTTATTGATGACTTAAAATTAAAAGCCACAAAAACTAGCAATGTAGTTTCAATGTTAAAAGCTCTAAAAATAGATGATACAAAGGTAAGTTTTTTATCAAAAGATAATGATCAAAATTTTTATCTAAGCTGTAGAAATATACCAAAAGTCAAAACTTATAAAGTGGATGATGTTAGCGTTTTTGAGCTTATGAATTCTAATACGTTGATTCTTGATAAAGAAAGTGTTGAATATTTAAATATGTTAGGTAAGAATTAGATGGAAAATACTAATATTATTATAAGACCCTTATTAAGTGAAAAAGTTAGTAAGCTTGCAGAGGCGCCAAACAAGCAGTATGCCTTTCAAGTTTCAAAAAGTTCTAATAAACTTCAAATCAAATCAGCAGTTGAAAATAAGTTTGATGTTAAAGTTAAAAAAGTTAGAACTATGAATTTTAAAGGTAAAATGAAAAATACAAGTGTCAGAAGTAATGGTAAGGTTCTTAGAACTAGCGGTTACAGATCTGATTGGAAAAAAGCGATTATAATTCTTCAAGAAGGTCATGAAATTGATATCGTAGGAGGAGAAGTCTAGATGGCAACAAAAAGATTAAAACCTGATACGCCTTCGAGAAGATTTAATGTTGTTCCAACATTTGATGAAATAACTAAGTCTAAACCCGAAAGAAAATTGACTGTTGCATTACGTAAGACTGGTGGTAGAAATCATCATGGTAAAATTACCTCAAGAAGAAGGGGTGGCGGACATAAGAGAAGATATAGGTTAATTGACTTTAAAAGAAATAAGTTTGATGTTAAAGGTACTATTATCGCAATAGAGTATGATCCAAATAGATCATCGAGGATTGCACTTGTTGAATATGAGGATGGTGAAAGACGATATATAATTGCGCCAGATGGAATAAAGGTTGATCAAAAAATAATTTCATGCTCAGATAAAAGTGTAGATTTTGAGGTTGGAAACGCTATGAAAATGAAGTTTATTCCTGATGGAATGTTAATTCATAATATTGAATTAAAACCTGGAAAGGGTGCTCAGATGGCTAGAAGTGCTGGTTGCTATGCTCGTATTATGGCTAAAGATAGTGGTATGATAACGCTAAAATTGCCATCAGGTGAAATGAGAATGGTATCTGAAGAATGCGCAGCTACTATAGGGGTTGTTGGAAATAAAACTCATGAAAATAGTACAATAGGTAAAGCTGGAAAATCTAGATGGTTAGGAAGAAGGCCTAAAGTTAGAGGTGTAGTTATGAACCCGGTAGACCACCCACACGGTGGTGGTGAAGGAAAAACATCTGGTGGTAGACACCCTGTTTCGCCTTGGGGAACTCCTGCTAAAGGCTATAAAACTAGAAAAAAGAATAAACCATCAAATAAATTTATAGTTAAGAGGAGAAAGTAGTTTAAAATGGCAAGATCACTTAAAAAAGGTCCATATATTGATCCTAAATTAGAAATTAAGGCTAGAAAAGCTCAATCTAATTCTAATAAAGAAGTAATTAAAACATGGTCTAGAAGATCAACTATTTCTCCAGAATTTGTAGGGCTAACATTTGCTGTGCACAATGGAAATAAGTTTATACCTGTTTATGTCACAGAAAATATGGTTGGTCACAAATTAGGTGAATTTTCGCCAACAAGAATATTTAGAAACCATTCAGGAGATAGAAAAAAATAATGGAAGCTATTGCAAGAAAAAGATTTATAAGACAATCTCCTTATAAGATAAGATATGTACTTAATATGGTAAAAGGTCTTAAAGTTGAAGCTGCTGTAAATAAGTTGTCATTAACTAACAAAAAAGCTTCATCTTATATTATAGAGGTGTTAAATAGTGCTGTTTCAAATATGATGAATATAGAATCTGATGTAAACAGTGATACGCTTTATATCAAAACTGCTTATGTAGATGAAGGTCCAGTTATGAAGCGTTTTAGGCCTGCTGCAATGGGTAGAGCGACTGGTATTAGGAAAAGAACCAGCCATTTAACAATAATCATTTCAAGCGAGAAGGGATAAATTTTGGGACAAAAAGTAAATCCAATTGGTCTTAGACTAGGTGTTAATAGAAGTTGGGATTCTGTATGGTTTGATGAGAAGAATTTTGCATCTAGAGTTAATGAAGATATATTGATTAGACACTATTTAAATAGAAGATTTGCTAAGTCAAGCCTATCTACAATTCAAATCGATAGAAAACCATCGAAAACTACCATAACAGTAAGTACTTCAAGACCTGGACTAATAATTGGTAAGGGTGGTTCTGAGATTGAGGTAGTTAAAAAGCAATTAAAGAAAATTTTGGGATACGATAACCTTCAAATAAATGTTAATGAGATTAAAAGGCCTGGATTATCTGCCGAGTTAGTTGGTCAAAGTATTGCCCAGCAGCTTGAAAAGAAAGTTAATTATAGAAGAGCAGTTAAAAAATCAATCCAGTCTACAATGAGTATGGGTGCTGAAGGAATTAGAATTTGTGTTTCTGGTAGATTAAATGGAGCTGAAATTGCTAGAGGAGAAACTTTTAGAGACGGTAGAGTTCCACTTCATACTCTTAGAGCTAATATTGATTATGCTCTAGTTGAAGCTAACACTACTTATGGTATTATTGGTATAAAAGTTTGGATTTTTAAAGGTGAAATCAGAGGAAAAAGAAGAAAGTAAAATATGTTAGCACCAAGAAAAATTAAATATAGAAAACCTCAAAAAGGTAGAATGACAGGTCTGGCTAAAGGTGGTGATTATGTCGCTTTTGGTACGCATGGCCTAAAAGCTTTAGAGGCAGGTTGGATAACTAGTAGGCAGATTGAGGCTGTTAGAATAACAATATCAAGACGTGTAAGAAAAGTTGGTAAAATGTGGATTCGTATTTTTCCTCATAAGTCTATTACTAAAAAACCTGCTGAAACAAGAATGGGTAAAGGAAAAGGTTCTCCAGAGTATTGGGTTGCAGTTGTTAAGCCAGGGAGAGTTATGTTTGAACTTGAAGGTTTAGATGATGAAACTGCCAAAGAAACATTTAAACAGTGTGGATATAAACTGCCAATCAAAACAAAAATGGTGACTAAAAGAGAGGTTATGTAGATATGGCTGATGATTTAAAAAAATTAAATGAAAAGCAGTTAAGATCTAAACTAAAAGATAGTCAGGAAGCTTTGCAAAATTTTCGTTTTCAAAAAGTATTACAGCAATTAGAGAATCCTTTTCAGATTCGTAAAGCAAAGAAAGATATTGCAAGAATTAAAACTATGTTAAGAGAAATTGAACTAGATATAAGAAAGGCAGCTAAATAATGTCTGAAAAAAGTACAAAAAGACAGGTTGTTGGTACAGCTTTAGAAAATAAAATGGATAAGACTGCCACAATAGAAGTTGAAAGAAGATTTCCTCACCCTACATACAACAAGTATATTGTTAGAACAAAAAAATATTATGCTCATGATGAGTCTAACAGCTGTTCTGCTGGCGATGTAGTTAGGATTGAAGAATACAAGCCAACTAGTAAACTTAAAAGATGGATTGTTATTAATATTGAAAAGAAAGCAAACTAAAAATGATTCAGCAAGAAACAAGATTAAAAGTAGCAGATAATTCTGGAGCAAAAGAGCTTTTATGTATAAAAGTTTTAGGTGGAACCAGAAAAAAATATGCAAAATTAGGCGATCTAATTATAGTAACAGTAAAAAAGGCTATACCTGGCGGCGTTATTAAAAAAGGTGAAGTAACCAAAGCTGTAATAGTTAGAACAAGAAAAGAATTAAGAAGAAAAGATGGTTCTTACATTAGATTTGATGATAATGCTGCAGTATTAGTTAATGATAATAAAGAGCCTCAAGGTACTCGTGTTTTTGGACCAGTAGCAAGAGAGTTAAGAGAAAAAAGATTTATGAAAATATTATCTTTAGCACCGGAGGTTATTTAATGAAGATTAGACAGGGTGATACAGTTAAGGTTATTTCAGGTTCATACAATGGCAAAGAAGGTAGAGTTCTTAAAGTGCTAAATTCTAGAAATAGACTAATAGTTGAAGGAATCAATATGCTAAAAAGACATATGAGACCAAATCAGGAAAATCCTCAAGGTGCTATAGTTGAAAAAGAAGGGTCTATTCATGTTTCTAATGTTCAGCTAGTCAGTGGAGGTAAAGCAACTAAAGTAGGCTACAAAATTTTAGATGATGGAAAAAAAGTGAGAATTTCAAAAAAAACAGGAAAGAAAGTAGATTAGGAAAATTATGTCTAAATACATTCCAAGATTATTAGAAGATTACAATAAAAGAATTAAGCCGTCTCTATCAAAAGATTTAGGAATTTCTAATCAAATGAGAGTCCCAAAAATTTTGAAAATTTCCTTAAACATTGGATTTGGGCAGGCTAAGCTAAATGAAAATCAATTAAAGGCAGCTGTAGAGGAATTAACTAATATAGCAGGTCAAAAAGCTGTTATTACTAAAGCTAGAATTGCTATATCAAATTTTAAAATAAGAGAAAATGATCCGGTTGGAATTAAGGTTACTCTTAGGTCTACAAAAATGTATGAATTCTTAGATCGCTTTATATCAATTGCTGCTCCTAGAATTAGAGATTTTAGAGGATTATCATCTAAAGGTTTTGATGGTTTTGGAAATTACAACTTTGGTATTAATGAACAAATTATTTTTCCAGAAATTAATTATGATAAAGTTAAACGCGTAAGTGGTATGAACATTAATGTTGTGACTTCTGCTCAAAACAATCATGAGGCTTATAAGCTTTTAATGGCTTTTGGTATGCCCATCAAAGAAAATAAAAAACTTGAAAGTATTGAAAACTAAATATAGGATATATAATGGCAAAAAAATCTAAAATAATGCATAATATTCATAGAAAAACATTAGTTGAGAGATATGCGGCTAAGAGAAAAGATTTGATTAAGAAAATTAATGATACATCACTTAGCTTTGAAGAAAGACAAGCATTTAGATTAAAATTAGAAAAATTACCTAAAAATTCAAATCCGAACAGAGTACGCAATAGATGTAATTTAACTGGAAGACCAAGATCTTATTATAGAAGATTTGGGTTATCTAGAATTTCTCTTAGAGAAATGGCAAGTAACGGATTAATTCCAGGTGTAACGAAAGCAAGTTGGTAGGAGATAAGATATGTCAATGACAGATCCAGTAGCTGATTTTTTAACAAGAATAAGAAATGGTCAAGGAAGATTAAAAGATTATGTTGATATTCCATGCTCAAATCTAAAAAAAAGAATTTCTTATATTTTGAAAGAAGAACATTTCGTAAAAGATTATATTGAAATCAAGGATAATAAACAGCATATCTTAAGAGTTTTTCTAAAATACGATATGGATAATAACCCTGTTATTAATGGTATTAAAAGAGTAAGTAAGCCAGGGTGTAGAGTATATGTTTCTTCAGATGATTTGCCTAGAGTTCTTAATGGCTTAGGTATTTCAATTATCACAACATCAAAAGGTGTGGTATCTAATAAAAAGGCAAAAAAATTAAGTGTTGGCGGTGAAGTATTATGCCAAGTTTGGTAGAAATGGGAAATTATGTCACAAATAGGTAGAAAAATAATAAATATTCCTGATGACGTTAATGTTACTAATGAAAATAATAACATTATTGTAAAGGGTAAATTAGGAGAATTGGGCCACCAATTTGATAAAGAGATGATTATTGATATTTCGGATAATGAGATAACAGTTTCTAGACCTTCTGATTTAAAAAAGTTCAAAGAACTTCACGGTCTTACTCGTACACTTATATCTAATATGATTATTGGTGTTTCTACGGGTTACAAAAAAGACTTAAGTCTTGTTGGTACAGGTTTTACTGCAGATGCTAGCAAAGGTAATTTTTTACTACTTAATGTTGGTTTCTCTCATCCAGTGTATGTTCAGAATCCAGAAGGTATAAAGGTAGAAACTCCTAAACCTACTGAGATTTCCGTAACAGGTATAGATAAACAACTGGTTGGTCAATTTTCTGCAAGAGTAAGACAAATTAGAAAACCTGAGCCATATAAAGGTAAAGGAATCAGATATAAAGATGAGCACATTCGTAAGAAGGCTGGTAAAACCGTAGGAGGAGCCGCGTAGTCAAATGGATAGAAAAAATTGGATCAAGAAAAAAACTAGAATGAAAAATAAGCTTAGAAAGTCTAACAATAGTCATAGACTAATTGTTTTTCGTTCTAATAAACATATTTATGGTCAAGTTCTTGATGTTGAAAAAGGTGCTATAGTTTTATCATCTTCATCAAATGATAATGATCTTTCAAAAGATAAGAATATTGAAAAGTCTAATAAAGTTGAAGTAAGTAAAATTGTTGCAAAAGCACTATCTAAGAAGATGAAAACAAAAAAAATAACATCTATCACTTTTGATAGAAATGGGTATATCTATCATGGTAGAGTTAAGGCTTTTGCTGAAGAATTACGTGAAAATGGTATAAAATTTTAAGAGGTATTACATTGAATAAATTTATTAATCCAACAGAAATAGAGCTAAAAGACGAAACAGTCATAGCTATTAACAAAGTAACCAAAGCAACTACAGGTGGTAGAAGAATGAGATTTAACTGTATTGTTTGTGTTGGTGACGGTAATGGGCACGTTGGTATAGGATTTGGTAAAGCTAATGAAGTTGTATCTGCAGTTAACAAATCAAAAGAAAATGCTAAGAAAAATTTATTTAAAGTACCTTTGATTAATGGTACTTTACCACATGAATTAAGAATTAAGCATGGATCTGTAAGGCTTATAATGAAACCAGCATCAGAAGGTACAGGAATTATCGCTGGTGGTCCTGTTCGTATGATAATGCAGCAGTTAGGTGTTTCAAATATTTTATCAAAAGCTACAGGTTCAACCAATGCTATTAATGTTGTAAAAGCTGTAGAATCTGGTTTAAAACAACTTAAAGATCCATTAGCGGTTGCACATCAAAGAGGAATTTCACTAAAAGAATTATTTGAGTAAAAAATGGCTAAAACAAAAAAAATAAAAATAACTTTAACTAAAAGTCCAATAGGCTACAAACAAAAAGCAAAAAAAACACTTGAAGCACTTGGGTTAACAAAGATGAATCAGTCAGTTGAACATAATATTAATGATAGTATTATGGGTATGATTGATACAGTAAACTATTTAGTTAAAACTGAGGAAATATAAAATGGAACTTTCTAATTTATCGCCTGCTAAAGGCTCTGTTAAAAATAGAAAAAGAATTGGTAGGGGTAATGCCACAGGTCAGGGCAGGACTGCAGGAAAAGGTCATAAAGGATATAAATCCAGATCTGGTGCTAGCTCTAGGTTACATTTTGAAGGTGGTCAAATGTCTTTAGCTAGACGATTACCAAAAAGAGGTTTTACAAATATTTTTTCTAAAGAAGTTCAAATTGTAAATGTTTCAACAATAGAAACACTTGGACTTAAAAAAGTTGATGTAGATGTCCTCTATAAAAAAGGTGTCATAAATAAGAAAAACATACCTGTTAAAATTCTGGGCAACGGTGAAATTGCTTCTTCTGTAGAAGTTTCAGCACATTCTTTTAGTCAATCGGCTATTAAGAAAATAGAAAAATCAGGTGGAAAAGTTGTTTATTTATGATTAGTAAAATTGTAAATATTTTTAAAGTTCCTGAACTAAGAAAAAAGATTGCTTTTACAGCTGCCTTATTATTTGTTTTTAGGCTTGGCGGGATTGTGCTTGTACCTGGTGTCGATAGGGAAGTTGTAAAGCAATTTATAGCATTTAGTGAGACTGGTGCAGGTAGTATTTTTGGTTTATACAACTTATTCGCAGGTGGTTTTTTCTCTCAGTTTTCTATTTTTGCACTAGGAATCATGCCATATATTTCAGCGTCAATTATTATTCAGCTTCTTGGGTCTGTAGTGCCTTATTTTCAAAGATTACAAAAAGAAGGTCCTGAAGGTAGAAAAAAAATCACACAGTTAACAAGGTATGGAACAGTTCTTATTGCTTCTGTACAGGCTATTGGTGTATGCGTGCTCTTAACTTCTCTTGATGTATCAGATGGAACTGGTGTGGGTAGATATCTAGTTGCAGAACCATCTACAATGTTTTATTTTATCACAACCGTTATTTTAGTAACAGGAACTGTATTTGTAATGTGGTTAGGCGAGCAAATTACAAATCATGGAATTGGTAATGGTATATCATTAATTATAATGGTAGGAATTCTTGCAAGTCTACCTAAAGTAGCTATGCAACAAGTATCAAATCTTTTCTCAGATGATCCTAATTTAGCAACTAATCCATTTTCATTTATAATATCATTCATTGTCTTAATTGGTATTATAGTTTTTGTTGTTCTAATGAGCACAGCAGTTCGTAAAATTCCAGTATCTTATGCTAAGAGAATTGTTGGTAGAAAAATGTATGGTGGTCAAGCTACACATTTACCTCTTAAAATTTTGACAGCTGGAGTTATGCCAATTATTTTTGCACAAGCACTTGTTATTATTCCAACTAGTCTAGCTTCATTTTTTCCTAATACAGGATTTGGAATGTTTTTGCAGAGAAATTTTGGTGATTTTACAGCTATACCTTATATGATATTTTTATTTGTCATGATTGTTGGATTTACATATTTTTACACAGCAGTTGCTTTTAATCCGGTTGATGTTGCAGATAATATGAAAAAGCAAGGTGGTTTCATACCTGGAGTTAGACCAGGTAAATCAACTGCTGATTTTATTGATAATATATTATCTAAGATCACTCTTCCTGCTTCTGTATTTTTAGGATTCATAGCAATATTACCTAATGTAATAGCTAGATTTTCTGATGGTGGAATTGATATAAATACAGCTCAATTTTTTGGTGGTACAAGCATTTTAATTTTAGTTGGTGTTGCGTTGGATACATTGCAACAAATAGAATCGCAATTATTAATGCGAAACTATGAAGGCTTTTTGAAATCAGGTAAGATTAAGGGTAGAAGACGATATTAGTCTCTAAGCTTAATTATTGATATAGGATATATTTTTGATTTTATTAAAAAATAATGATCAGATACAGAATATCGATTATGCATGTAAAATTGTAAGAGATACTTTGTTTTATGTTGAAGAACAGATTGTTCCAGGAATAACTACTTTTGATTTAGATAGAATGGCTGAAGAATTTATTTTATCAAAAGGAGCCATTCCAGGATTTAAGGGTCTATATGGTTTTCCAGGTACTCTATGTGTTTCAATCGAAGATGAAGTTGTTCATGGTATACCTTCTGACCGTGAATTAAAAGAAGGTCAGATTATAGGTATAGATGTTGGTTCGATTTATAATGAATATTATGGTGATCATGCAAAAACTTTTCCTGTAGGAAAAATTGATGAAGACAGGTTAAAAATAATCAATGTAACAAGAAAAAGTTTAGAATTAGGTATTAATGAGGTAAAATCAGGAAAATATATTGGAGATATAGGATATGCAGTGCAGACTTATGCAGAGAAAAATAATTTTTCTGTGGTTAAAGAGTTAGTTGGTCATGGTATTGGTAAGTCATTACATGAAGAACCTCAGATTCCAAATTATGGTTCTATGAATACAGGTCCAGAAATTAAAGTCGGTATGTGTATGGCTATTGAACCTATGCTAAATCAAGGATCTGATAAGATAATAACTAAAGAAGATGGGTGGACTATTAGTACTTCAGATGGTAAATTGTCTGCACATTTTGAACATACAGTAGCAGTAACAGAAAAAGGTGTTAAAATATTAACGGTATAAAATTATGGCTAAAGAACCTGCAATAGAAATAGATGGTGAAATTACTGAAACATTGCCTAATGCAATGTTCAAGGTAAAGCTAGAGAATGGTCATCAAGTATTGGCTCATATATCTGGTAAAATGAGAATGCATTATATTAAAATATTACCTGGTGATAAGGTTAAGTTGGAGTTGTCTCCTTATGATTTAACAAAAGGTCGTATTACTTATAGGTATAAATAAGAAAGAAATATGAAAGTTAGAGCATCAGTAAAAAAAATATGTAACAAGTGCCAAATTATTAAAAGAAAAGGTGTTTTAAGAGTTATTTGTGAAAACCCTAGGCACAAACAAAGACAAGGTTAATTGGAGGAGTTATAATTGGCTAGGATAGCAGGTATAGATTTACCAAGAAATAAAAAGATAGAGTTTGCGTTAACTTATATTCATGGTATAGGTTCTAAAGCTTCAAATGATATTTTGGATAGAGTTGGTATTGATAAAAATATAAGAGTTCATGAGTTAAATGATGAACAAGTTATTTTAATAAGAAATGAAATTTCAAATTATGACGTAGAGGGTGAACTAAGAAGTGTTGTAGGTAGAAATATTAAAAGATTAATGGATATTGGTACTTACAGAGGTATGAGACATAAAAAAGGTTTACCTTCTAGAGGTCAAAACACAAAAAATAATTCCAGAACACGTAAAGGTAAGAAAAAGACTGTTGCTGGTAAAAAAGGTGTATAATTTAATATAGGAGATCAATTGGCTAAAGTTACACATAAGAAAAAAGCTAAAGTAGATTCAGATGGTATTGCATTTATTAAAGCTACATTTAATAATACTGTTATCACTTTGACAGATAAATTTGGTAATACAATTTCATGGGCTAGTGCTGGAGTTTTAGGATTTAAAGGTTCTAAAAAAAGTACTCCTTTTGCTGCAACTCAGGCTACTCAAAAAGCAGTTGAAGAAGCAATTTCAAGAGGTTTAGCAAGTGTAGAAGTTAGAATTAAAGGTCCTGGAGGTGGAAGAGAAGCTGCAATCAGAGCATTAAGAACATCAGGGCTTAAAGTGACAAAAATTATGGACATTACTCCAATTCCTCATAATGGATGTAGACCTCCAAAGAAAAGAAGAGTTTAGAAAGGATTTTAAATGGCAAGATATAGAGGACCAAGATTAAGAAAATGTAGAAGATTAGATTTCGCTGTATTTGAATCTCCAAAATTTTCAAATCCTAGAAAAAACTATGTGCCTGGACAACATGGGCCTGGTCAAAGAATTAAATTATCTAACTATGGTATTCAGTTAAGAGAAAAACAAAGAATTAAATACTTATATGGTGTATTAGAAAAGCAGTTTAGAAATTATTTTAAAAAATCTGCAGCTAAAAAAGGTGCGACAGGACACAATTTATTAATTATGCTTGAATCCAGACTCGATAATACATTATATAGATTAGGTTTTGCACCTACAAGAAGAAGTGCTAGACAGTTAGTTGTTCATAAACATATTATGGTAAATAATAGATGCGTTAATATTCCTTCATATGGCTTAAAAGAAGGTGATATAATTCAAGTAAGAGAAAAAAGTAGAAGAATGCAAATTTTTCATGACTCTATGAGAAGAGTTAACAATGATAATCCAATGCCTTGGTTGAGAATTGATAAAGCAAAAATGGCTGGTTATTTTGAAATGGTTCCTGAAAGAGAGCAAATTCTTGAACCAATTAATGAACAATTAGTAGTAGAGTTATACTCTAAATAATTTTTTTAACGAAGGGAAAATAATAATGAGCTCAAAACATTTTGAAGATATTAAAATCAATTTTACAGAAGATACAGATACTAGCGTAACTATAGTTGCTGAACCATTTGAGCGTGGTTATGGAGTCACAATTGGTAATGCGTTACGAAGAACTTTAATGACATCTGTGCCTGGTGCTGCAATTGTATCTGTAAAAATAGATGGTGCAGACCACGAATTTTCTGTTTTGAAAGGTGTATTAGAAGATGTTTCAGATATTATTTTAAATTTAAAAGGTGTTATTTTTAAAATTAATAATGATGGTCCTGAGCAAATTTCTTTAAATTTAACAGGTCCCCTTGAGTTTAAGGCTAAGCATATTAATGATTTAACTAATTATTTTGAAGTATTAAATCCAGATCATTTAATTGCCACACTAAATGATAAAGCAAAATTAAATATTGATATTAGAATAGCTAGAGGTAAGGGTTATTCAATTGCAGAAAAAAACAAAAGATCTGATGACACAATTGGTACAATTCCAATGGATTCAATTTTTAATCCAATTTCAAATGTATCATGGAATGTTGATCCAATTGCAACTTCAACTGAGGGTCAAGAGAGATTAACAATGACTGTTGAGAGTAATGGTGCTACAAAACCTAAAGATGCTATGAATCATTCAGCAAATATTTTAAGACAGCAAATGCAATTCTTTATGTTTGATGATTCTTTATCAATTAAGGCAGTTAATGATGATGAAATTAATGAGGCATTACAACTAAAGAATATTTTATCAAAGACTATTGATGAAATGGAGCTATCAGTAAGAAGTCATAATTGTCTTCAAGCTGCTGGTATTTATAAAATTTCTGAACTTGTATCTAAAGAAGAAAGTCAAATGTTAAAATACAAAAATTTCGGTAGAAAATCACTGACTGAATTAGTTGAAAAGCTAGGTCAGCTTGGATTAAGTTTTGGAATGGATATTTCAGAGCTAATGGAATCAGAATAAAGAGGTTTGATTTATGAGACATCAAAAAAGAGGAAGAAAATTAAATAGAACTGCAAGTCATAGAAAAGCTTTGTTTAGCAATATGGCTGCTTCTCTAGTATTCAATAAGCGTATTATTACAACTCACCCAAAAGCAAAAGAGTTACAAAGTTTTGTTGAGAGGTTAGTAACATATGCTAAAAAGAATGATGTTCATGGAAGAAGGTTGATACAAAGCAAAATTATTGGAAAACTTAGTAAATCTGTTGCAAATGAGTTGATTCATAATATTGCTCCACAATATTCTACAAGAAATGGTGGATACACAAGAGTAATAAAGTTAGAAAATAGAAAAAATGACGATGCTGTAAAAGCATTGATTGAGTTTGTAACTCTCAAAACAAATGATGATGCTTCTGAGGAAAAGAAATCAGAAGAAACAAAAATAATTGCTGAAAAAAATTAGTTGTTTAGATTTTTAAATATAAAAAATTATCATAATTTTTATGGGGCTATTTTTATAGCCTTTTTTTTTAGTTTTTCATATTCTTTTGATGAAAGTACTTTTGTTAAGGGTATATGGATTAAAAAAGATGAACTTCAAAATGAACAGTCAATTAAGGAAGTGATATCTAATGCGTATAGATCTGGTTTTAAAATTATATTTCTTCAAATTGATGTTCACAATAATTATCACTATAATCCATTAATTCAAAGAAATGATAATAAGCCTAATTTTGATCCTTTAAATACAGCATTATACTGGGCTAATCTATATGATATTCAAATACATGTTTGGATAAATGCTTATAAAATTTGGTCATCTAAATGGCCTCCACCAGAAAATCATATTTTTTATAAATTACAAAAGGATTATAAAAGCTGGTTTGCTACTGATATCAATGGACGTTCTGATTATAATTTTGATTCTATTAGCAATT
>Ga0208127_1000550_pt1 | contig 19187 bp, 21 predicted proteins | sample ETNtaG_6_FD_185751 | JGI IMG/M metagenome (GOLD analysis project Ga0208127, IMG submission 185751) | Marine microbial and viral communities from oxygen minimum zone, Eastern Pacific Ocean - ETNP201306SV45 (SPAdes) (version 2) | ecosystem: Environmental > Aquatic > Marine > Oceanic ... | reverse complement strand
ACGATCCCGGAGAGGTGGCTGAGTGGTTGAAAGCGCTCCCCTGCTAAGGGAGTATAGGGTAATCCCCTATCGAGGGTTCGAATCCCTCTCTCTCCGCCAGTTAATATCAGATACAAAAAACTCACACCCTTATCTCTTATTCAGTTAATATTTCTACAAGAAAGGAGTCATTATGGAACTAAGAAATACAGCTTTAATTTTTTTAACATTTTTTTTAATCAGTTGCTCTGGATTAGATAAAACAGAACAAAATAAAAAAATGGCAGGAGATTTTCTGGACTTGGCCTTATCAGAAAACCCTAAGTCCGCTCAGCCCTTAACTCATCAGGATTTTACTTTTACTTTTATGGGCGAAACAGAAATATCTAATATAGCTTTTGATCGAGAAGCTTATTTTGATGATTGGATACCCAATGTAGTAGGTGCGCTATTGCCAAATGGCATAACCCTGACTACAACCGATATGATTGCAGATGAGAATGGTGTAGCTGTGATTATGGAAGGCGATGCCGAAGGTGTTAATGGTGAATATGATAATAAATATGTATTTGTTTATAAATTTGAAGATGGAAAAATTATTTCAATCAATGAATATAATAGTGATCTATTAGTCGCTACAAGGCTTTATAAAAATAAATTAGTCCCGTCTAATTAGTTAATTATTTAGGAGCAAATATGAGCAATATCACTATAACTTTAAGTAAATTACTTTTGATACCCACTTTGATGTTTGGTATTTCATGTTCTTCAAATGAAAATAGCTCTTCTAACGAGAGATTAACTTGGGACCTATCTGATGGTAATGAATTTCCTGAAAATAGACCTCTATCTAGAGCAGAAGATGGCGTGATACTTTCTGATGGAACTTTAATTGTGGCAGATCAAAGATATGGTCTTGCTATGATTACAACCTCAGGATTAGTTGAGCCTTTCGGGAATTTTAAGTCACTAGGTTATCAGCATAACCCGCCTGAAGTTGAGTCCGGGCCTAATGGAGTGCACCTTACTCCTGACAGGAAATATGTCATAACTGCTGATGTTTTTTCAGGAAAAATATATAAATCATCATTAGCTAGTGATTCAACAGAATTAATTCACTCTCATGAATACGGTGTCAACACGGCAAGACAAGATTCTACTGGAGCTATTTGGTTCACTCAGTCTACTGAAAATAAGAATGAAGAGAGATTATTTGGGGCATTAGATAAAACAATTTCTGATGGAGTTTTATACCGTTTGCCTCCTTCTGGAGATAAAGAGTCTCCAGTGGTACCTGAAGTTGTCCTTAAGGGACTAAATTTCGCCAATGGGTTCTATATAGATGAAGACAAAAAGAAACTTTATCTTTCCGAAATGATGAGCAATAGAGTCTTATCTTTTGACGTAGACACTTCTTCTGGATCAATTTCAAATCAAACAACTTTGGCATTAATACCTACCCCAGACAATATGGAACTTAATAACGATGGGCACCTCTGGGTTGCTTCTCCTTTATCTAATCAAATTTACTCAATTGACACAGAAACAGGAGAGTCTTATGTTGTATTTGATGCACAAACGGAAATTGGTCTTAAGAGTATGCAAGAAGGAGTAAGACGTATAGGGAAAGGAGAAGGTTTTGCGGAATTATTATCCCCGGAGCTAACTGGCGATATGCCAGGTTTACTTACAGGTATGATAATAGGAGAAGTGGATCAGCCTTTTTATGTTGCTAACTTAGGAGCTTCGCTAATAAAGGTTTCAAAATAATAAGATTTTACTTTTAAGTTATTCATAATTTTTTAATAGACCTAAATAAATCATAACTATATCTTCAACCTCAATTCTATTAGGAACAGATACAAACTTGTTCTAATATTATTTTATGAGAGAAGCACTCAAGAGAGTTGTAGAAAATTTCTTGCCCAACCTTGAATTTGTTGACTTTAAGACACTTGAGGGAGGGTTTTCTTCTGAAGTTTTTCTCATAGAACTTCGATCTAAAAATAAAGTTGAGAACTTAGTTCTTCGCACAGAAGGAGGTCCGCCAGCAGAAAACTCAATTAAAACCGAATTTGACTTACTTAGTATTCTTCATAGCAGAGGTATACCTTGCCCTAAGCCATTGTTCTTAGATACAAGCTGTAAAACTTTAGATAAAAGATTTATGTTGATGTCATACCTTAAAGGGGAAGCGGATATACCAAATAGTGACAATCTATGTTTTATAGAAGAAATGGTCAGGAAGTTAAGATATATCCATGAAACTAAAACAGATTCTTTACCAAACCTTACCTTAAGAATAAATCCTTTAGATAATTTATTTGAATACCTTCCTGTTACCAAAAATCGGGACAAACTTAAAAGTTTTCTCCTATCGATACCGGATACTGAATATACGGGAACAAGAATGTTGTTACATGGAGATTTTTGGCCGGGTAATATACTTTGGAAGAATAAAAAGATAGTTGGCATAGTTGATTGGGAATATGCTGCTATAGGTGATCCATTTTCAGATTTAGCTGTCACTTCTCTTGATTTGAGGTATTCATTTGGAGTGCAGGGAATGAAAAAATTGTTAGAAATTTATTCTGATTACTTACCGATAGATAGATTCCGTTATTCTTTGTGGTTAATTTATGTAGCTTCTTCCACTCTTTATTTTATGCATGAATGGAATCTTGAAAAAAAAATAAAATCTATAATGGCAAAAGAAGCTATGGCTACAATTGAAGAAGAATCTTATTTTCTTCTTAATTCATAGCTGCAGACTATAGACTCCTTTAAGAATGTAATGTTATTCTTGAACTAATTAATTTGGATTAGGTTATGAAAAAATATGTTGCGATTATAGTTTTTAGTTCTTTGGGCTTATCTCTATCTGGTGCACCTATTTGCGCAATCAATCAAGAGTTAAATAAAGATACGGCAAATCAATTAAATGAGTTTAGGCAACAAACCATTGAAACCTGTCTAGCCTGCGCAAATAATTCCTGCAAGCTTAAACCTTGGCCAGAAGAAAAGAAGGGTGATGCAGCCGTTTGCAAACTTCTATTTTGTACACCTAGTTATGTTTCTAAGTTTTTTGAAAAGCCCGATAATGTGAAGTCTGGTAAAACTCGTATCAAATTTTCCTACTCTATAAATCCTAAAGGAAAAATAAAAGACATAGAAGTCAGTTCAGCTAAAGGAGCTATGAATGCAAGAGAATCTTATAAATATCTTCAAAGTTTTACGGCTAAAACCCAATTTGAACCTTTATTAGTTGAAGGGACACCAACTCAAATGACCGAATTGCAAGGTGAGCATATTGCCTATACCGGTAAATACGAAGATATAGATAAGACTATGCCTGTTAATCAGGGTATATGGAGAAACTAGATAAGATTCAATTTGATGATCAACAAATCTAAGATTGTTGATGAATTGCAATTAGATTTATCTGAATCTAGTTTTACAGAACCCTTTAATATACTTATTGATTCATTAAATAAGGAAGCAAACTTAAGTTTTCTAGGTAGATTTGCTGCTGAGTATCAAATAAAGCAACACATTAGAACTCGTTCAGCAATATCAGATGCATATGAGACTATAAAAGACCCTATGGTTACTAAACCCATTTTTGTTATAGGCTTACCTCGATCCGGTACAACTTTTTTATTCAATCTTCTCAGTCAGGATGATGCTAATCGCAGTCCTTTGTTTTGGGAGATGATGAAACCATTGCCTATGGTTAAACCCAATAGTTTCAATGAAATGATGAGAATTAAACGTTCTGATTTAATTTTATATTTCAAAGAAAAATTTATTCCTAAATTAGATGATCTTCATGCCATAAGATCTTCAAGCCCTGAAGAATGTTTATTGATTAAAGTTTTTGCTTTACAGAGTATCTTATATTTTTATATGGCAAATACGCCTTCTTACCTCGATTACTTATCTAATTGTGAAACCAGGACGGCTTATAGTTGGCACTTTAAATTTCTGAGTATTCTCGAGACACTTAATAAACCCAAAAGATGGTTACTCAAAGATCCCAGTCACTTAGGCAATCTAGATGAAATATTAAGTTATTATCCTGACGCTTCATTTATTCACATTACTAGAGACCCAGCAGAAACACTTCCATCTATTTGTAGTTTAACAGCTCAAGTGAGGAAAGGTTTCTCAGCTAGTATCGACCTTAATGATCTAGGACAAAAAACTTTAAGTTTTTGGGAGAAATCAAATAACAAAAATGAAGGTCAGAAATCAAAATTTTCATCTGACAAATATATGCAAATTAAGTACAAAGATTTGATTGATGATCCGATTAATCTGATGAAAGATATATATAGTAATTTCTCGTTTGATCTTAATGATTCAACGCTAAAAAAAATGACCGATTATGTCGAAGTAGGCTCATTAGAGGCAAAAGCAAAACATAAATATTCTTTAGAAGATTATGGACTTGATAGAACAGAAGTACATAATAAGCTTCACTATTCTTAATTTATAACTTAATAATGAAAATACTTGTTATGGGTTTACCAGGTAGCGGTAAAACATATTTATCAGAAAGACTTCAACCTTTACTTGAATCAGCTTGGTTCAATGCAGATAAAGTACGGTCTATGGCCGGAGATTGGGATTTTAGTGAAGAGGGAAGATTGAGACAGAGCTTAAGAATGAAATCAATTGCTGATTTCGAGTCCGCCCATAATAGGATTGTTATATGTGACTTTGTTTGTCCAACGAAAGAGACGAGAAAGATATTTGAGGCTGATATTACTATCTGGCTTGATACAATTGAAGAGGGGCGTTTTGAAGATACAAATGCGCTTTTTGAGCCACCCGTAGATGTAGATTTTCACATTACAGAATGGAACGATCATAATCATATTGATATAGCAAAAAGGATTCAAGAAGATGTTTGACTGGAAAAAACCGACAGTCCAGATGCTCGGTAGATGGCAACCTTGGCATGATGGACATCAAGAACTGTTCAAAAGAGCAATAGATAAAACTGGGCAAGTGATTATACAGGTGCGAGATGTGCACGGAGCCTCTGGAGGCGATGGCCAAGACGACAATCCCTTTGACTGGAATGAAGTATGTAAAAACATAGCTGATGGACTTTTGAAAGATGGATTTGAGAGGGGAATCCACTATGAAATTATGATGGTTCCAAATATTGTAAACATTACCTATGGAAGGGGAGTTGGTTACGTTTTTGAAGAGGAGGTATTCGATGAATCTGTCACCGAAATAAGCGCTACCAAGATAAGACAAAAGATGAGAGAGGAAGGGGAGCTAGAATAAGATATGAAGGTTTGCTTAAGTGAGTTTACCTATAAAGCCTTTGAGGAATTAATCGATGAAAGTTTTCCTGGATTTGATCTTCTCCTTATAGATTCTGAAGCAAATGTTGTTCAAGGCGAAGGAAAGCCCGATATAGCATTAGTTTCATACGAACTTATGTTCAAAGCTCTTAAGTCAGAAGATTTTTTTGAAAGATATCTTTCTTTAATTGACGGATGTTCTTATGTTCAGGGTTCTTGGGCTGGAATAGAAACACCACAAGCCCAAAAGTTAATAAGTCATTCAAAAGTCTTCTCTCATGGGGGAGGACTTCATGCAATACCAATAGCTACTTACGTTTTTGCTCAGATACTAAGGTCCATAAAATCAATAGATTCTCATATAGAGTTACAGAAACAAAAGAATTGGAAGCAAATGATGTCCGTGGGAGAACTTACCGATATGACTATCGGTATAACAGGATTCGGCGGAATAGGGCAAGAAGTGGCTAGGATGGCTAAAGCTTTTAGGATGAAGGTTTACGCAACTAAAAGAACACCTGTCTTGTCTGATAATCTTGACCAGTTATTTAAACCAAGTGAATTAGACGATATGTTACCTATGTGTGATTTCATTGTTAATTGCCTCCCATCTAGTCCTGAAACTCATAAAATATTTTCTGAAAGCCAGTTTAAAAAAATGAAACCATCTGCAATGTTTATCAATGTTGGAAGAGGAGAGTCGGTTGATGAACAAAGCCTTGCTAAGGCTTTAGAGGATAAAGAAATCTTATGTGCGGCACTAGATACAACTGATCCTGAACCGTTAGATGTAAATTCTCCGCTTTGGACACTAGAGAATTGTTACATTACCCCTCATGACTCAGCTTGGGGCCCTCGAGCTCCACAAAGGGCAGTAGAACTTTTTGTTGCAAACTTTAAACGCTTGCAAGAGGGAAAAAAGTTAATTAATCAGGTATAAAAAAAGGCCGCAAAGCGGCCTTTTTAAGTTTGAGCTCTTTTAACTGGAAAAACCTACAACTGCTTTAACTTCAAGGAATTCTTCGAATCCAAACAGACCCCATTCCCTTCCATTTCCAGATTGCTTGTATCCTCCAAAAGGTGTTGTAAAGTCAGCACCTGCTCCATTGATAGCTATGCTTCCAGCTCTTATTCTATTAGCAACTTTCTTAGCATGCTCTACGTCTCCTGAAGATACATAACCGTATAATCCATATTCTGTATCATTGGCTATTTCTACAGCTTCTTCTTCATCTTTATAAGGCAATATCGAAAGAACGGGACCAAAGATCTCTTCTCTAGCGATAGTCATATCATTATTTACATTCGCAAATACTGTTGGTCTTACAAAGTAACCTGCATTTAGGCCTTCAGGTTTTCCAGGACCACCGGCAACAAGTTCCGCTCCTTCTTCAATTCCCTTTTCAATGAGCCCTTGAATCTTGTTGAACTGGACGTCGCTAACAACCGGACCTATACCAGTATCTTCAGCAAATGGATCTCCAACCTTCGTAGCTTCCGCTGCACGTTTAGCTATTTCCTTAGCTTCATCATGTCTCGCCTCAGGAACCAACATTCTTGTAGGGGCATTACAAGATTGACCACTATTATTAAAACAATGTTTAGCTCCACCTGTAATGGCAGATTCAAAATCTGCATCATCTAAAATAATATTTGCAGATTTACCACCTAGTTCTTGTGCAACTCTTTTGACTGTATCAGCAGCTCCTTTTGCTACAGCTATTCCAGCCCTTGTGGATCCAGTAAAGGACATCATATCGATGCGAGGATGTGAAGACATAGCTTCACCAACAGTTGGACCATCACCATTTACTAAGTTGAAGACTCCTGCAGGAACTCCTGCTTCATGAAGAATCTCGGCAAATATCATGGCATTTAAAGGCGCCATTTCAGTAGGCTTTAAAACCATAGTGCATCCAGCGGCTATAGCTGGAGCAACCTTACATGAGATCTGATTGATTGGCCAATTCCAAGGAGTGATCATTCCGACTACACCTATTGGTTCTCTTCTAAGAACAGTTTTTCCGCGTGTTTCTTCCCACTCAAAATTTTGCAAGACTTCAATAGCTTGGGCAAAATGTCCTAAACCAGTTGCTGCTTGTGCAGCTTTTGAAAGAGAAAGAGGAGCACCCATTTCTGATGAGATTGTTTCAGCTATTTCATCATATCTTGATTGATATACTTCAACTATTTTGCCAAGTATTGCCAATCTTTCTTCAACTGAAGTTTGACTGAACGAATCAAAAGCCTTTGAGGCTGCTTGCACTGCATTGTCAACATCGGCAGCGCTACCCATAGCAATTTGTCCAATAACTTCTTCATTTGCAGGGTTTAAAACATCAAACATGTTTTTCCCTTCTACTGGATCAACCCATTCTCCATTTATGTAAAATTGTTCATAAGTTTTCATTTTTACTCTCCGTATATTTGATCCATAAGTATATCTTAGGATTTTACAAAGTTAAGCTAAATTTACTTGATTATCTGTTAACTAGATTAGCTCTAAGTTGGCTTTGTATTCTATCGGCCCACAAAGCGATATATTTCCTTGTTTCTCTTGGATCAATTATTTCATGTACAGAAAATGCCTCTGCTCTGGGAAAGGGGTTTTGATTCTTAGCCATTTTTTCTTCAAGCTCTTTCCTTTTAGCTTCTGGATCTTTTGCTTCAGCTATTTCTTTCTTAAAAGCTACTGCAACTCCTCCTTCTAAAGGAAGAGGTCCTGATTCTGCCGAGGGCCATGCAAGCACGTATCCATCTGGTCCGTAATGTGCCGCCGCTGCTACACCGAAAGATTTCCTTATCATTACTGTCGACCAAGGAACAGTTGATTCCGCAGTTGCTAATACAGCTTGAGTGCCATGAAGGATGGTTCCTGCTTTTTCGGCATCAGGCCCAATTAAAAAGCCCGGTTCATCTACTAAACTAACTATCGGTATATTGAAAGTGTCACATAATTTAATAAACCTCGTAGTTTTTTGGGCCCCTTCAGCAGACATCGAACCAGCATAAAAATTTGAGTCATTTGCAAAAATTGCCACTGAATAGCCATTGATTCTTGCAAAACCGGTGATGATTCCTCTTCCAAAATATTTTGTCATCTCAAAGAATGAATCTTTATCAAAGACTAGATTCACTATGTCTCTCATTTCATACGATCTTTTTCGATCCTTTGGAATGATCTTAACCAACTCCTCTTCTTTTCTATCTATAGGATCATCGCACTCAGTTTTAGAGGTGAGTTCATATCTATTCTGAGGAAAGAAAGAGAGAAACTTTTTGATTTGCAAAAAGGCATCTTCTTCGGAGTCTGCTACATTATCTGTAACACCATTTATTTTATGAATTTCTGATCCACCTAGTTCTTCTTTTGATAATTTCTTTCCAAAAGCTCTTTCTACTACTGCAGGCCCCGCCACAAGAATTTGAGCAGTCTCTTTAGTCATAACTCTAAAATGAGATCCAACAAATCGAGCTGCAGGCATACCTGCTACAGGACCTAAAGCAGCTGAGGCAACTGGTATTTCTCTTAGTGTATCTGCTAGGGATTTAAATCTTGATTTGGAAAAAACAGGATCTCCTCCATACCCACTTGATTTTTTTCCGGGGCCTGCAACAGACCCACCTCCGCCTTCATGCAATCTTATCAGCGGAACTTTATATTTAAGAGCAAGATCTTCAGTATAAACACTCTTTCTTAATCCAGCTGGATTAGGAGACCCTCCTTTAACTGTAAAATCCTCACCACCAACAACAACATTTTTATTATTAATTTTTCCAAAACCCAATATAAAATTAGCTGGCGTTAAAGACTCCAACTTTCCCTGTTCATCAATTTCAGAGCCTCCAGCAATTTCGCCTTGTTCCTCAAATGATCCCTCATCTAAAAGAAGATCTATTCTTTCTCTTAAAGTTAGCCTTCCTTTAGCATGTTGCAGTTTAATGGCTTCTTTGCCACCCTGGCCTTTAGCTAATTTTCTTCGCTTTCTTATTTCAACTGTTTCTTTTTTCCAACTCATATCTACTGGTGCCCCGTACAGGATTTGAACCTATGGCCTCTGGATTAGGAATCCAGCGCTCTATCCGACTGAGCTAACGGGGCCTTTTCAATTATTCTAACAATAAAACTTGATTTTAAATTCTCTTTAGTTATTATTTCTGAAGCACCGATTTGAACCAGCTTGCGGGTGCTATATAAATACTGCTAAATAGGATTCTCTTATAACGGACCTGTTTAGCGAAAGCTGGCAGGTTTTTTTTTAGGAGAAATAAAATGAGTTACGAAGGTAAAAATTTAGAAACCATAGCGCTTCATGCTGGATGGAGGGCAGACGAAACTACAGGTTCTGTAGCAGTTCCAATTCATCAAACAACAAGCTATTTGTTTGAAAGTACTGAAAAAGCAGCAAATCTTTTTGCTTTAGCCGAACTTGGCAATATATACACTCGAATAATGAATCCAACAAATGCCGTATTAGAAGAAAGAATGGCGGCTATAGATGGAGGAGCGGCGGGATTGGCAGTGTCTTCAGGTCAAACTGCATCTGCTTATTCAATCCAAAACGTAGCTAGGGCTGGAGATAATATAGTATCTTCATCTCATTTATACGGTGGGACATATAACCAATTTAAAAACAACCTATCTGAAATGGGAATAGAAGTGAGGTTTGTTGATCCAACTAACCCAGAAAATTTTAGAAATGCTACAGATGATAAAACTAGAGCTTATTTTGGGGAAACACTTCCTAATCCCAGACTTCAAGTTTTTCCAATCAAAGAAGTTTCAGATATTGGAAGATCGTTGGGTATTCCTTTGATAGTTGATAATACTGCTGCGCCGATTTTTTGCCGACCTTTTGACCATGGAGCAGCTGTTACAACATACTCCACAACAAAATATATCGGAGGTCATGGAACTTCCATAGGAGGTCTGATCATAGATGGGGGAAACTTTGACTGGGAAGAGGCTGGTCCTGAAAGACAACCAAATCTCAATACCCCAGACCCTTGTTATAACGGTGTTGTTTGGACGGAAGCAATAAAACCAATGGGTCCTATTGCTTACATCATGAAGGCTAGAACGACCCTCCTAAGGGATCTCGGAGGATCTATGAGTCCTTTTAATGCTTGGGCTTTTATCCAAGGATTAGAGACTTTGCCACTTAGGATGCGGGAGCATGGAAAAAATGCCCTGAAAGTAGCGCAATATCTTAAAGATAATGGAAAAGTATCCTCAGTCACCTATCCTGGCATATCTGAAGGATTAGAAAAGGAGAGGGCAGATACTTATTTATCTGGCGGATATGGGGCATTAATTGGGTTTGAATTGCCTGGTGGAGTTGACTCAGGTAGAAAGTTTATAGACTCCCTTGAGTTGCTTTATCATGTAGCAAATATCGGTGATTCAAGATCCTTAGCAATTCACCCAGCCTCTACAACACATAGTCAGCTTTCGTCTGAGGAGCAATTATCTGCCGGTGTAACACCTGGTTACGTAAGGCTTTCAATAGGTATAGAAAATATTGAAGATATTATTGCTGATATAGATCAGGCAATCCAGAAGGCAAGTTAAAGAATTCTTAACTCCCGTTAGGAAGATATCCTACTTTCCCCGGAGTATGGATAGATTAAAGGCCAGATTAAGATCTGGCCTTTTTTTTAAAGCTTAGTGGGGTTTTCTGCTCCAGGATAAACCACTTCAGGGTCAAAAACTTTCTCAGATTCAGTAAAAAGTAAATTTACTTGACCACTTTCTAATGAATCTACAGTCCTATAAAAGCATGATTTGTAACCAACATGACAACTTGCACCCAATCCATCAATTGTAACTTTAAGCCATACAGAATCCTGATCATCATCTATCAATATTTGGTCTACTTTGTGAGTCATACCGCTTGATTCACCTTTTTTCCAGAGCAGCTCTCTACTTCTACTCCAATAATGTGCTTCCCGCGTGAGAATTGTTTTTTCTAGTGCATCTTTATTCATGTAACCGAGCATTAGCACTAAATCAGAACTACTTTCAGTGACAACTACAGGGATGATTCCTTCTGAGTTGAATTTAGGGGCTAGAGTATTTCCTTCTTCCACAAACTCAATTGATGATCTCTTAGCAAAATTAATTTTTTCCACTTCCTTTCCTCTTTAATGCTTGTATTTTAACAGAAGTAATTTCTTACAAGCCATTACCTCTTCAATTCAGTTATAAGAAGTTTTTTGATAAAATAGAACAATCAATGCTTCCAAATTTAAAAGTAGAGAACCTCTCTTGTGTTCGATCAGAAAAGGTCATTTTTGAGAATATAAACTTTGAAGTTTTTCCTGGTGAAAACCTTGAAATAATTGGATCAAATGGATCAGGTAAAACTACCTTATTAAGAACAATCTTAGGTCTTGTTCAACCTGAGAAAGGTAAAATAATTTGGCTAGATAAAAATGAAAACTTTAATGAATACAGGAATTTTGAATGTTTTTATCAAGGGCATCAGCTTGGTATAAAGAACTTACTGACTGTTTTTGAAAATTTACATTTAACTCACGGCGCTAAAGGAATGGACGACAATAAAATATATAAATGTTTAGAGCGGGTTGGTCTTAAGAACTTTAATGAGCTCGCATCTAAGCTATCTGTTGGACAAAGAAAAAGAATTTCAATAGCAAGGTGGCTACTAAAGGACTTTAAAATCTATTTTATTGACGAACCCTTTTCCGCATTAGATGACGAAGCAACTTTTTTAATTGAAAACTTAATTCAGGAACTCAACTCCCGAGGCTGTTCTTTTGTATTAACCGGTCATAGACCATCAAAATTAAGTGCTAATCGCATTAATATATAAAATGAATACTTCTATATACAGCTGGCTGAGCATAATCTTAAGAAGAGATCTCTTGATAGCTTTTAGGAAATCTTCTACCTATATTACTCCTTTAATTTTTTTCCTAATTGTCATAACTTTTTTTCCTTTAGCCTTGGGTCCACAAGAGAGTTTGCTTAGCTCTTTAGCTCCCGGAGTTATCTGGATAGCTGCCTTGCTTGCATCTCTTTTAGCTATAGAAACAATTTTTAGTGAGGATTTTAGAGACGGTACTTTAGATGATTTTTTTGTATCGTTGGAACCGTCATTTATATTGGTCTTTACCAAAGTTTTAATTCACTGGCTAATAACAGGTTTACCTATTTTATTGGCATCTTTGATTGCAGGAATAATCCTATATCTTCCTGTTGATAGTTTTATGCCTATGGTTTTAAGCCTTATTTTGGGTACATCTTTTATGAGTCTGTTGGGTGCTCTAGGAGCTGCCTTATCTTTAGGGAGATCGGCTATTCTGAGTGCGATAATTGTCTTACCTTTTTCCATTCCTACATTACTCATGGGAACCTCAGTCATCTCTTCTTCTCTTTCTAATCAAGACTTCACAGGATTCTTGATGATTATGGGAGCTATGCTCGCAATTGGAATACCCGTTCTTTGTTTGCTAACTGTTGAGGCCTTGCTTTTAAACTATGAATAAATCTTGGAATAAATTAAAGAGATGGTTCATTGAGATGGGCTCTCCCCCGTTATTTTATAGATGGTCTTCGAAGATTATTCCTTGGTTGGGCCTATTTGCCTTAATCTTTTTGTCTCTGGGTTTTTATTGGGGGATTTTTGTTGCTCCAATGGATTACAAACAAGGTGATGTTTACAGGATCATATATATCCATGTGCCTTCGGCAATATTAAGTGAGTCTATTTTTATATTCATGGCTATATGTGGATTTATAAATGTAATCTGGAGAGCAAAAATATCTGGCATGATGTTGAAGTCTGCAGCTTCCATAGGAATTAGCTTTACTCTTTTAGTTTTAGTAACTGGATCAGTTTGGGGAAAACCAACATGGGGCACTTGGTGGGTATGGGATGCTCGCCTTACTTCTACGCTCATCTTGTTTTTTATTTATGCAGCACTGATAGGTTTACATTCAACTATTGAAGATAAAACAAGAGCAGACAGGGCTGTATCAATTTTAGCAATTGTTGGAGTTGCCATTATACCGGTTATAAAGAAGTCAGTAGATTGGTGGCAAACCCTTCATCAACCTTCTACATTTACCATTACTTCCTCCCCAAGCATGTCACCCGATATGTATTTACCTCTTTTAGTTTGCTTGATAGGTTTTTATTTATTTTTTGCTTATATGCTTACTTTGAATCTTAGAAATGAAGTTATTGAAAGAGAGAGTTCAAAGAACTGGGTTAAGCAAGCCATAGATTTGGAATCTAAATGACTGAAACATTAAAAAATATAGTTTTGATGGACGGTAACGGACTTTTTGTTTGGTTTTGTATGTCGTTTGTTTTTCTGATATTAGTTTTAAATGTTTTTTTTGCTCATAGACGAAAACGTAAACTCTTGAGGTCTATCAAAAAAATATGAATCCCATTAGAAAGCAAAGGCTATATGCATTGATAGCTATCTTAATTGGATCATTGCTTGCCACCTGGTTAGTAGTTTCTGCTTTATCTGAAAATATGAATTTATTTTATTCTCCAACAGAAATTAAAGAAGCTAACATAAATCAAGATACTCTTATTCGAGCCGGAGGAATGGTTAAAAAAGGGTCTATTTATAAAAGTAAAGATTCCTTAAACGTAAGCTTTACAGTTACAGACTATCAAAATGAATTGATAATAAATTATGAAGGCATTCTTCCCGATCTATTTGCAGAGAACGCTGGAGTGGTTGTTAGAGGTAATTTAACACCTGAAGGAACGTTTCGTGCTATTGAAGTTTTGGCTAAGCATGATGAGAACTATATGCCTCCTGAAGTTGCAAAGTTACTGGATTCTTCAGAATGATACCTGAAATAGGTCATATAATTTTAATCTCTCATTTGGTGCTTAGCTTCATCGGAGGCACCCTTCCGCTCGTAGCTGTTTATACTAAAAGTAAATACTTCTATATCCCTGTAAAGAAGTTATCTGTTTTTTTATTTATGTTAATACTGATGTCTTTCATGATATTGGTCTATTCTTTCTTGGTAGATGACTTTTCTGTTGCTTATGTATCTCAAAATTCAAATATAAATTTACCAACTTATTATAAATTTGCTGCTACTTGGGGAGCACATGAAGGTTCTCTTTTGTTATGGATATTAGCAATGAATGCATGGCTTATAGGTTTTATTTTTTTTAATAATTCGAAAGATGAAGACTATACATCCACCGTGTTTTCAATTGCCTGCCAAGTGATGTTTGCGTTCTCTTTGTTTACCCTTTTTACTTCTAATCCTTTCGAAAGGATACTGCCTATACCTCCTTTAAATGGCGCTGATTTGAATCCTTCTCTTCAAGACATTGCCTTCACTGTGCATCCGCCTTTATTGTATTTTGGCTACTCTGGTCTTTTAATTCCTTTTGCTATAGCTGTTGCAGCAATGCTCTTTAGAAAGGATATTAAAGAGTGGGCTGGTAATTCTAGACCTTGGACGTTGATGTCATGTAGCTTTTTGACTATGGGAATAGCTTTAGGAAGTTGGTGGGCATACTATGAGTTAGGTTGGGGTGGTTGGTGGTTTTGGGATCCTGTTGAGAATGCAGCATTTGTCCCTTGGCTTTTGTCTGTAGCTTTATTTCACTCTTTGATAGCAAGTGAAAGCAGAGGAGTCTTCGCTAAATGGTCTATTCTTTTGTCAATATTTGCCTTTGCAACAAGCTTACTCGGTACTTTCTTAGTGCGGTCAGGTATATTAACCTCAGTTCATGCATTTGCCCTTGATCCAGAAAGAGGTCTTTTTATTTTGGGCATCTTGGCCTTTTTTATTATTGGCAGTTTACTTATCTATTCAATTAAAGATTTAGAAAATCAGCCAACCCATTCATATGAACTATCATCGAAAGAATTTGGTTTTTTATTAAATAATCTTCTTTTAGTCATTCTTGCTGTTTCAATTTTATTCGGAACAATTTTTCCTCTTATTTATGAGGCAATTACAGATGGAAAGCAGATTTCAGTTGGAGCACCATACTTTGAGATTATACTTTTTCCTTTTGCTTTAGCCTTGGGATTGCTCCAGGGAGTTGGTTTATACTTGTCTTGGGGTTCATCTTCTTCATTTAAATTTCTGCCAAGATTGATAATCGAGAGTATTTCAATCTTTGCTCTCGTGCTTATTATTCTTTTCATACTTTTCGATAATTTATATTTAACCTCTTTTGCAACTATATTTTTATTTTCTTGGATTCTCATGGGTACGCTTCAAATAAGTAAAAAAAGAAATTTGAATTATTGGAGTTTTTTAAGGAAGAGGGCAGCAGTAACTTTTGCTCATTTGGGTATGGCGATTCTTACTTTAGGAGTTGCCGTAGTTTCAAGTTACTCTTTAGAAAAAGAAATTATAATGGCCCCAGATGATTCTATTGAATTTGGTGACCAAACTATTCTATTTAAAAATACCGAAGAGATAATGGGACCAAATTATTTTTCTAAATCCGCAACTATATCTTTTAGTGACGGCTCCAACTCTTATGATGTTTTAACTGAAAAGAGAACATATATACCATCCGGTCAACTGACAACTGAAGCCGGAATAAAAACGGAATTATTTCAAGATTTATATATATCAATGGGTGATAATTTAGAAGCGAATATCTGGTCCTTTAAAGTCCAAATTAAACCTTTTATACGGTGGATCTGGTTAGGAGCTTTATTGGTAGCGATAGGCAGTCTTTTGGCAGGAATTAAACGTGTTAGACGGGTATGAAAAAAGTTTTTGATATTTTGCCTTTGGCTATTTTCATAGTCTTACTGGTAGTACTTTTTTCTTTTTTATCTGAAAAAGATGATCAGCTAGAAACTGCTTTGGTTGATAGCTCTTTTCCAGAATTCTCCCTATTTGCACTTTCAGATGATACGAAAATTCTCTCAAAAAAAGATATTTCTCAGCTTCCTGCATTAATAAATGTATGGGCCACATGGTGCATAGCATGTAGGGTTGAACACCCGTTTTTGATGAAACTAAAAAACGAATCAACTTTGGCTATTTATGGACTAAATTATAAAGACAATCGAATGAAAGCACTTGCTTTATTGGAAAGGGATGGTGACCCCTATGAATTTTCAATCTTTGATTTCGAAGGTAGGTTAGCAATAGATCTAGGAGTTTACGGTGCACCTGAAACATTCTTTGTCGATAAAGATGGTGTTATTCGTGTAAGACATGTAGGAGTTGTGGACGAAAAGGTTTGGGAAAATAAGTTTGCAAAATATCTTGATGAATAAATTCATACCTCTTATTTTCTTAATCTGCTCCTTTGAGGTCTTGAGCGATGAGACCCAAATAGATTTTAACAATGATGCCTATCCATTTTCCTCTGAAGCCCATGAAGTTCTATTTTACTCTTTGTTAAATGAGTTAAGGTGTCCAAAATGTCAGAGCTCTAACCTTGCCGGATCTAATTCTCCAATTTCTAATGATCTAAAGAGGGAGGTCTATGAACTAGTTATTTCCGGGAATACGTCAAAGCAAATCAAATCTCATTTAGTACAAAGATATGGTAATTTCATTATTTACAATCCTCCTCTAGAACCAGCCACTTATGCTTTATGGTTTGGCCCCTTTTTATTGATACTACTTGCCTTACTAGTAATATCGTTTGTAAGAAAAAGATAGCGTAGTGTTTTATTTTTATCTTTTTACAATTTTATTTTTATCAGTTTACGTAGTTTTAACTGACAAAAGAAATTACCTTACTTTTAATGTAAATATATTAACTTCATTCTTTGTGGCGATTCTTTCATTGGGTATTTACGAAAATTTTTTATCTGAAGGGTCATTTAAGCTAGCAAATCAAAAAAACTCGCTTGATATTTTTTTTGAAGGTGAACCCCAATCAAAAAACGAGGCAAGAGAAGATGTTGAAGATTTAGTAACAGATTTAGTGGCTAAAAAAGATGCTGAAGCCGGAGAGCTTTATATACTTGCGAGGCAATTAAAGGATGTGAATGAATTTGAGTTATCCAAAAAGGTTTATAAAGAAATTTATAATCGATTTAGAGATGACTTAGATGAAAATGTCATTGCAGAATATGCCCAAGTTCTTTTTTTGGGGAGCGATAGAAAATTTAATAAACAAATAGAATTACTACTGGATGAAGTTTTAGAAAAAAATCAAAATAACCCCTCTGCCTTAACTCTAAAAGGCCTTTCTGAACTTGAAAAAAATAATATATCTTTGACTGTTGAGTTGTGGAATAGGGCTATCCCATTCTTGAATTCTGAGAAAGAAAAAAATGATTTAAAGGCCTTGATAGAGGCAGTAAAAAAAGCAAAAAATCAGTAGTTTCTAAGACCTTTATAGACTAAACTTTCAAAGCAAATGAAAGCCTATTTTGTTTCATTATTGTCTTCTCACAAGGCATTGGTTTCTTACCCCCTAAAGGAATTAAAAAATGAGACTTAATTCAATAAAATTGTCAGGTTTCAAGTCCTTTGTTGATCCTACATCAGTTACCTTCCCTTCAAGTATGTCATGTATCGTAGGGCCAAATGGTTGCGGTAAATCAAATGTTATTGATGCAGTACGTTGGGTTTTGGGCGAAAGTTCAGCTAAAAATCTTAGAAGTGATTCTATGACTGATGTTGTTTTTAATGGTTCTTCTTCCAGAAAACCAGTTTCCAAAGCTTCAGTAGAACTTTTTTTTGATAACAAAGATGGAAGAATAGGTGGAGAATTCTCTAGCTATAGCGAAATTTCTGTTAGAAGAAGTTTAGAGCTTGATGGACAATCTAATTACTATTTGAATGGAACAAGCTGTAGAAAAAAAGATATAACAGATGTTTTTTTAGGAACAGGTTTAGGCCCAAGATCTTATGCAATTATCGAGCAAGGCATGATTTCTCAGTTAGTAAGCGCAAAACCTGAGGAAATGCGAGGTTATATAGAGGAAGTTGCAGGAATTTCTAGATATTTAGAAAGAAAAAAAGAGACTGAATCAAGAATAAAAAGAACTAAAGAAAATTTATCAAGATTAGAGGACTTGAGGGAAGAAATATCTAGATTGCTCTTCAAGCTACAAAGACAAGCTAAAGCTGCTGAAAAATATCATGAACTCAGAAAAGACGAGACTCATGCACAATTGATGCTTTTAGGCTCTAAATGGAGAGATGTTTCGTCTGTGCTCTTATCAAAAGAAAAGGAAGTTAAGGATCAAGAGCTTAAAGTAGAAGAGATCAACTCTGAAAAAAATACTTCAGATAGCGAAATCATTAAACTTAGAGCTAAGCAGATAGAACTACAAACCGCTCTAGATAAAGTTCAACAAGAGTTCTACAGTTTTGGAGCTGATATATCTCGTACAGAGCAAGAAATTTCTCTAAAAAAAGATAGAGTTAATGAGATAAATGACAAGATATCAATTAATCAGATTCAGATAGATACTAGAACTAAAGAAATCGAAAAACTCACTGAAAATAAATCTTCAGCTCAATTAGAAATAAGTTCTATAGAAAATGAGTTAAAGTCTCTTAAAGAAAATAATGATGAACCTAATAAAGCTGAAGCTGAGAAAATAGAGGGATCGTGGCTTCTTTTCATAACTGAAACCAAAGATATTTTGACAAATATTTTTAGTTCAATAGGCTTAATTAAATCTAAATTATCTAATAAAGAATCTATAGATGACGATATACAGCTGATTGAGTCTTTGCAAAGTGACTTAAAGAGACTTGAATCAGAGCCAACTAGGCTTACTAAACTTACTCAAGATTTTCTGGTAAATGCTTCTGAGGGCGCCAAACAACAGAGAATAAATTTAATAGAAAAAACAGATAAGTATGCTGAACTTCAAGCAAAATTAGCTTCTCTAAACTCTGAAGATTCACACATAAATACCAAACTGCAAGAC
>Ga0208127_1000548_pt1 | contig 19225 bp, 19 predicted proteins | sample ETNtaG_6_FD_185751 | JGI IMG/M metagenome (GOLD analysis project Ga0208127, IMG submission 185751) | Marine microbial and viral communities from oxygen minimum zone, Eastern Pacific Ocean - ETNP201306SV45 (SPAdes) (version 2) | ecosystem: Environmental > Aquatic > Marine > Oceanic ... | reverse complement strand
GTTGCGGCTCGGCGTGGAGCCTCCCAGCCTAACCTTTGTTTCATCCTGGCTGCACTCATGTTTGAGCCGTAGGCAAAATAGAGAATCATGAACTAATTTTATTTGCCATTGGGGTTCTGGTTCTCCTAATCAAGGATCTGAAAATGAGCCTCCGTCGGTTTTCCGACTCTTCCGTTGATCGGAAGGATATCCTGGGGACAAGCGGAAAAAGCAATGACCAGATCCATCTCTGCCTTAAGCAGGATATAACTTCCCGGAGTCGAAACCGGTTCTTCCCAGGAAAGTTCTCCGTCGGGAGTCCATGGGATGTTCATGAAAAGGTTCAGCGGACTTGGCGTTTCCGGTTCCTCAAGTCCAAGCTCCTTCATTCCCGCGCTGAGATTGTCGGTACAGTTGTCATGATATTCGGTGCAGCCCAAAAGTCCGTATCGGGGATTGTCGCACGCCGCCATCAACGTATCATGTACTCCCCCCGAGGTATCTTCTTCAACGGTCAGGATCGGCCTTCGTTGATTGCTGAAAAAAGACTCTCCTACCCTGGGGCGGATACGCATAAAATTCGGGCGACTGTGTTCCATGGACATGAATTCCTTCAGGTTGTCCCTGCGGAATGCCCAGGTATCTACGACCTGTTGCCCATGGGTATTGATGACTTTAATTCTTTGCCCTGCTTCTGCATAGGCTGCTTTCCCGCTTCGGGCGGGGATGGTGATGATGGATGCACTCATGGTTTTTTTGAGAAAAGAAATGGATTGGTTTCAAAAGATCGATGATCGATCCTGTTCATTTTTTTCAGAGTCTACAGGATCTGTTTTATTTGTACATCGTCGGTAAGAGGTTAAACTGACATTTTAAATCTTAAAGCCAATTGCTCATGATATCGTCCTGGATTTAAGTGTCGTCGAAATAGAAAAACCCTCAGAAAAAGGCCTCAATCCAATTCAGTCAGGCAAGCTGGTTCTAGATACTGCTTGTGCTCTAACTGACAATGCTTACCTTTTCGATGTAAGAATGCTTCAGCAGACTCGTTTGTAAACTGAAGCCCTGATAGACCAACTGCCCGCTCAAAGTCACACCGAATTCCTCAAACCCAGAACTTATCGAGAAAAGCTTCAGCATAAAATGGAGAGTATTCATCAAAATCCGCAAACCTCTTCGGGGAAAAAATCAGGATGATCCCTTGTTCAGCTTACTTGTGGGTTTAAACGAGGGGTCGGTTCCGACTTCAGGGGTATTTTGATTTTGGAGCAAAACGGATCAGGATCAGTCCGGCAAGGATAATCAGCAGCGCGCCATAGTAGGTTTTGTTTTCCGGGGTTTCCTCAAAGACCAGCCAGCCGTAGAGAGCCGCCGTTGGAAGCTGGACATATCCCAAAGGGGCGATGACCGATGCCCTGCCGTTGAGAAACGCATAACTGACAAAATAGACCGCTGGCAGGAGGAAGGCTGGAATGAGGAGGTAAAGCCAGGCACTTTCCAGGTCAACAAAAGTCCGTCCCAGAGAAAACCAGAGCAGGCAGGACGACACCAAGATTCCCAACTCATTGAACGCGGACCATTTCCAGGGACTTTCCCCCAACCCGGTGAAACGGGTCATCATCGTGTTTTGCAATGACATGCCGACTGCGGGAACCAAGATCAGCAGTACCCAAAGGTTGAGACCTTCCACTCCAGGATTGGCGGCAATCAGGATACCACAGAAACCCAAACCAATGGCCAGCCAGGTGGCCCAGTTCAATTCTTCTTTGAGCCAAAACCGGGCCAGCAGTGCGGACCAGACCGGCGAGGACATCAAAACCGTCAATGCCAGGTCCACCTGAACAAATTTCATCGAATAAACGATACTGGTCGCACCCAAGGCACCCAAAGCTCCCCGGATAAGATGGACGTGGGGGATGCTGGTCCTGAATGCCCCGCGTTTTTCCCGGACCAAGAGTACGGTCCATAAAGCGATGCAGTTGAGCAACCCGCTGAAGAACATCACGGTGAAAACATCATCCTGCTGCCTGACCGCCCTGACCACCACCCCCAGCATGGGAAAACATAAGGATGAAACCACCATCGCTAACATCGCGGGATTCACTCAGCCCCCATGATGTTTAAAATGGGAACAAGACACTTCATATCAAAAAACCGTCCTCCTGCTTGGGGCTTGGTGTTTCCAAAGCAAAAACAGTCCTGAATCTTTTCGTTAAGGCATCATCAAAAATGAACCTAAAAGTCTGCCTTAAAATCATCTGAGGCCTAGCACGCTCGAGCAAGCCGGAAACCGAACCTTGACAAACTAAAGTGAATCTGTTCGATTCATTGCGGCACGTAATTTTTTTAATTCATGAAAGGGAAAAATGTACAAAGCCGCAGTCAATATTAAACTGTCCCCCGATTATTGGGAGGCTCTGATGGCTAACCCGGATTCAGACCGTCAGGCCGCAGTCTCCAAAACCATGGAAAGTGTGGGAGGGAAACTACACTTTTTTGGATTTACTCATGGGAAATGGGATGCACTCATTGCCGGAGAAGCTCCTTCCGAAGAAGCATTCATGTCCGCATTGGTTAAGGCATGGATGGCAGGCATGATCCAGGACATTGAGACCATTCCCTGTATTGATCAAAAAACTGTGGTTGCCGCCATGTCCATGGCAGCACAGGCAGATTATAAGAAACCCGGAGAGTGATCCTTGGAGGGTCACCCCTTCTCGGGATGACCCTTTTCATTACATCACCCATCCCAAAGATTTGAGAAATCCAGAAACCGTCAATAACAGAGAACAGTATCTGATTCCAGGGAAGCTTCAATCAGGCGATTGGGCATGGCAAATTGGGCGTTGAAACCTTCCAACAGATTCTCATCGTATCCCCGGGCTTTTGCCGACATCCCTGAAACCCATAGGGTGGTATTGGCCGATTGGAGGAAATCCAGGTGTTCCTTCAGGTCTCCTGTCCCTTCTCCAACCACCTTTCCTGTTTCATTGCAGTTCAAAAGGTGAACTCCGTCTGCCGCCAGGAAGAGACTGACATCGTGGCCATCCTTGATGGCACTAACCGCCACCAGCATTCCCAAAGTCGCTTTGTTTTTAAGATCCGGACCACTATGGATATGAACCAATATTTTTGACATGAGTTCCTTTCAGTAAAATGGTTGTGACATAGGTTAGATCCAATTTTTCCCGGCCGGGAATATTTTCATTCTCCACCATTTGAAGAATGATTCAAAAAATCCCTAATCTTCGGATTGATCCATTCGGGATGCGTGAGAGGAGCATTGTGTCCGGCTCCGGGTACTTTTTCAAAATTCCAGTCAGGACATGCTTCTTTCAGCAATTCTGTAATTTCGAGGATGCTCCGAACCGTTTTTGGATCATAAATCAGCATGGTTCTTTGACTGAGGTTCCGAATGTCTTCCAGGGTGGATTGTTCTTCCAGCATCCCCCATTCGTATAGGTTCGGTTTTAAGCCCTCGATGAAGATGTGTTTTCGCTTTTCGGACATGTTCTCCAGAGCATCTGGACCGATCCAGTAATTTGCAAAAAATTCCGCGGCTGGTGTCCAATTGTTTTTTGACCCGTGTTTCCTGATCTGGTCACGTAATTCAAGAGCTTCACGATAGCCCTCCATCCTTTGATTTTGCCTGAGAAGATAAAAAGGATTCGGTTCTAGCAATAGGAGCCCCTCGGTCTTTTCCGGAAAACACATTGCCGCCTTCAATGCTACCGAACCCCCATACGAATGCCCTATCAGATACACTTTTTGTTCAGAGGATTCTATCAGGGGTTCAATCAATTGGACCTGATCCGAAAGATTCAGAGTTCTCTCTCCAGACCAAGAAGAAGTTTTTCCATAGCCCCTCAGATTTGGAGCCAAAACCCTGAAATCCTTTCCAAGATCCTCCATCAGGGTTTTCCACTGGCGGTTTCCACTGACTGTAATGTGAATCAAAATCACCGTTGTCCCCTGTCCCGTTTCGAGGTAATCCAGGACAACATCATCTTTTTCCAGAATCGGCATCGTTTATCCGTAATTATATTTAAAGCCCTGGGGCTTAAGCTGCTTAGTAAAAAGCAGATGGCTATGTTATAGCTCCCTTGGATAATCGTAGCCCTTCGATGCAGCAAACCCGAAGCATAAAATCGGACCGTGTCTGATGACAGGTCCAAGGTATGAAGGAATTTTAAAAAAAAATTGTCCGGTTTGTTGGAAGTGGGAAAGCTTATAGAGAGTTGACCTATCTGACCTACTTAAGTAAGATGAGTCTAAAATTTTTTCAAGAGGTTCGTCTATGGACATCAACATCTCAGAAGCAAAAGCGCAGTTGTCTAAGCTCATCAATCTTGCCTACCATGGTGAAAAGATCGTGATTTGTAAAAACAATTTGCCGTTGGTGGATCTCGTTCGGCACAAGCCCGAAGGTAAGCGTAAGCTCGGATTGTTGGCGGGAAAGTTTGTTACGCCTCCAAGTTTCTTTGAGGCCGATCATGAAATCGAAGAGATGTTTTATGGCAATGACTCATGAAGTTACTGCTGGACACCCATACCTTTTTGTGGGCGCTCTCTGAGCCCAATCGGCTGAGCAAAAAGCAGATCGCCGCAATGGAAGACCCTACAAATAAAGTTTACGTCAGTTCCATCTCGATCACAGAAATTGCGATCAAGGCTTCGTTGGGCAAGCTGGAGTTGAGCTTTGATCCGATTGATGCGGCAGAGAGAAGCGGCTTTGAGATGCTTGATTTTTCGGCTAAGGATGCCTTGCTCTTAAAAGATCTGCCGTTCCATCACCGTGACCCATTTGACCGAATGCTGATCACACAGGCCATATCACGTAAACTTATTTTTGTAACCCAAGATTCACTCATGGATCCATACGACTGCCGAACTTTGAGGTAGGAGGTCCCATTCCAAATAAACCTGTGCAAAGCACACATTGGACATCTTGGTATGATAGTGCTGAGTTGTCTGAACCAATCGTTCTTCCATACCCTGACTGACAAAAACTCTTGGCACTATCCAGTTTTGATGAATTTAGAAGGAATTCCGGTAACTATGACAATTTTCATGATCGTCACAGTGATAGAGAACTCTTGTTGGTTTGAAAAGTGTAATCAGCAAATACGGTTGAGACTCATGTTTTTTCCTTATCTTCCTTAGGGCTAATTGAATCAATGGATTTCTAAAAAACACTGAGAAAGGCATCTAATGAAAAAATTTACATTTTCGTTATTTTTGGTGTACTTCATTTTTTTAACAAATCTTCTTGGGACAGATTTGAGTATGGAAATTCAAAGGGTCGCATTCAAACAATCCAAGAAAATCTCAAAAATCGTCATCCGGGAAGGTGCCTGCAATTCCCTGAACGGACACTTGATCAATACCTGTAATTTAACAAAGAAGCCGATAAGCCAGCAAAAATACATTCATAATAAAAAACCGCTTACTTTGGAATATATTCAGCAACTGCGAAGTTACATCAGCAAGGGCAATGATTATAATCCCTGGACAGGCAAATAAATTCATCCGTAATTAAAAATGTTTAGACCTCTTCGCTATGGTGTTGGGGCTTACTTACCGCGGATCATGGTTCAGGGATGGGGACCTTTCCAACAAACTGGTACGGGCTCTCACATAGCAATAGATGCGGGAGAACTGGCTGCGACCATTGGAGCTGTGATTTCCTTTTCTGGGATCTTTTTTTGAACCCATCCTTGTACATGACCTTTCGCATCATATTTTTTTGCCTACCTCTATGGTCAATTGCTGGGATTTACCTTGACAACTCTCCCGAATTACATGAAATGCAGGGAAGAAACATTACTCAAATAATCAGAATCGGTTTCATCTGATTTAGTATGTTGAAGTGATGCCGTTTAAACTTTCATAAGTTTGATTGATTCGTCTTCCAAACAATTCTAGGAAAACATCTTTTCACGAAAAACTTCCATGGCCCAAAACAAGAACACCAAAAAAACGATCATCATCCTTTCCAGTCTGGCTTTGGTTATTATCATTGGTGTCGCCAGCGGTGTAATCACTTTCGACCCGCCTGAAGATTCAAAAAATCTGAACAGAGCGCAAAAAAAGAGCGATCAATGTTTTCAAAAATTGAAACAAAAGGTCAGCAAGGAAAAATTGATGGCGATCACTTCCAAAAAGAAATGGAATCAATCCTGGTGTGACTTTTTATAAAATTGACGCTAACGTTTGCGGAGGTCTGGATTACAAACTTAACGGTTCAAGCATTCCCAGATTTTTTGGGGTTGGAGAGGCATATCTACCTGGGTAATCCCTTTTTCCTCCAGGGCGTCAATCACTGCATGGACAATGGCTGGAGGACCGGCTACCGCTCCAATTTCTCCGGTTCCCTTGGCCCCAAGGGGGTTGGTCAGACACGGGGCTTTTTCAAAAAGACTTCCTGAAAGAGAAGGCATATCATCCGCCCTGGGTAAGGCGTAATCCATATACGATCCCGAAAGCAATTGCCCGGAAGCATCGTACTCGGTCCGTTCCAGGACGGCCTGTCCCAAACCGCTTGCGATCCCCCCTGGACCTGACCATGAACGATCATCGGATTGACGGTGTTCCCGACATCATCAACGCTGACATAACGATCGAGGCGGACCTCCCCGGTTTCAGCATCGATTTCGACTTCTGCCACATGGCATCCATTGGGCCAGCTTCGTCCAGTCAGTTCTTTTTTTCTTTTAACAGAAATGGAATTGCCCGACTGCCGAGAACAGAGATCGAAGATCCCAATTCCAACCCTAGTCCCTTTCACCTGGAAATCTCCTTGATGGTATTCCAGGTCTTCCACGGAGGCTTCCAGTTCAGAAGCTGCCAGTTGCTTGCATTCTTCCAGAAAATCCTCGATCCCGCGAAGGATCGCATTGCCTCCGACAAAAAGGGAGCGGGAGCCGACACTTCCATGCCCCTCGACCAGATCGGTATCTCCCTGTACGACTTTTAATTGATTGACAGGAATCTGAAGTTGTTCGGAAAAGATCTGAAGGTAGGAAGTCGCAATCCCCTGCCCCATAGGCTGGGTTCCTGAATACAAGGTGATCATGCCTGAGGAATCTGCAGTGATGGTCACGGTTTCATTCAATTCAGATCCGGTCCATTCGATATAACACCCAAGACCACGTCCACGGAGTTTTCCTGATTTTCGGGATTGTTCCCGGCGTTCCCTGAAACCGTTCCAATCAGAATGATTGAGTGCTTCATCCAGGACCATTTCAAACTGTCCGCTGTCGATACTTTCGTCCATCGGGGTGTTGTAGGGCATCTGCTCGGATTTGACCATGTTCCTTCTGCGTAGCTCAGCAGGATCGATATTCATTTCCCTGGCAGCCTGGTCCATCAGTCTTTCGGTGAGATAAATGCCTTCAGGCCTGCCGGCACCACGGAATGCTCCAAGGGGTGCGGTGTTGGTCATCACACAACGGGTGCTCAAAAAAACCGCTGGAAGGTGATACATTGAAGAAATCACACTCGGGCTCAATCGCAGCGGAATGAACATGCCCGGATTGATTAGGTACCCTCCCACATTGGCCAGGGTTTCCGCCCGCAGCGCGAGTATTTTTCCATTCTGGTCGAAGGCCATTTCAGCAACGGTTTCCTGGTTACGGGCATGAAGCGTGGTGTGAAATTCATCACTCCGGCTGGACCTCCAGCGGATGTTGCGTTTGAGTTTCCCGGATGCATAAACCAGAGCCGCATCTTCCGGATACAAAGGAGTTTTGGTACCGAATCCACCACCGATATCACGGACCACAATACGGAACATTTCCGGATCTTCCTGGAACATCTGGGCAAACCCGTTTTTTAAGCGCCATGGGGCTTGATGTCCCGCATGAAGGGTACGTCTCCCTGATTCCGGATCATATTCGCAGATCGATGTGCGGGGTTCGATGGGATTCCCGATCAACCTGGGATTGACCAGTTCCAATTTGGTGATGTGGTGTGCCCTCCTGAAGGCCGCATCCACTTCTTCCTGATTTCCAAGGGTTTTTGCGGCGGCAACGTTGTCAGAAATTTCATTCCAGATCTTCGGGGCATCGGGTTTGACTGCTTCAGCCAAAGAAGTCAGGACGGGAAGTTCCTCATATTCCACCTCGATGCACTCTGCGGCATCCTCTGCCTGAATTGCCGTCTCTGCGATAACCATGGCCACCGCCTGCCCTGCGAATCGAACTGCATCGGTGGCCAATGGAAAATAAGGAGCAGAAGTCGCAGGAGAACCATCTTCCCTGGTAAACGGCATGTTGACCGGAACAGGACGGACCTTATCTTCCAGCAGATCCTTTCCGCTAAAGATGCCGATCACGCCGGGCATTTCCCTGGCCTTTTCAACATGAATGGTCTGTATTCGCCCATGGGCAATGACACTGCGGTGGAAATGTAAAAATACTTGATCCTGCATATCCAGGTTGTCGACAAATTGCCCTTCACCCCGCAGAAGACTCTCGTCCTCAAATCGTTTCAGTGGTTCTCCTACCTTCAAAATTCCATTCATTTTCTTCTGCCTAGTGATCTTTTACTTGAGAGTTATGGATGTTTCATATCAGATTTCAGGTTGAAAAAAAAATTTAACATATTTGAAATCTCTTTGCCTTTTTTTAAGTTTTTGGAACTTTGGTTCCATGAAAAAATGGTAGGGGACGGATCAATCAAAAAAGATAGAGAACCATCGATAATTTCTTATGAAAATCAATATCACCGATAAGCGCAGACTGGGGAACTCCGGCCTGAAAATCAGCCCAATTTGTCTCGGCACCATGATGTTCGGCGGCAGAACGAATGAACAGGAAGCACGGGGGATCATCGATCATGCCTTCGAAAAAGGAGTCAATTTCATCGACACGGCCGATGTTTACAACAAGGGAATATCAGAAGAAATCGTAGGCCGGGGAATTGCTGCAAACCGGTCGGATTGGGTTCTCGCCAGCAAGGTAGGAAACCCAATGGGAAAGGGAACACACCAGAAGGGCCTGAGTCGGAAATGGATGCTGGAAGCGATGGACCAGAGCCTTGAACGTTTGAAAACCGACTACCTCGATATCTGGTATCTTCACTTGCCGGATCCTCAAACTTCCATCGAAGAAACCCTGGAAACCATCTCACAGGTCCTACGTTCAGGGAAAACACGTTACTGGGGTGTTTCGAATTACCGCGGATGGCAGATTGCAGACATTTGCCTGAACGCGGACCGGCTGGGGGTTCCACGACCCATCATTTGTCAGCCATATTACAACGCTATGAACCGGACACCGGAAGTCGAAGTGCTTCCCGCATGTAAACAATACGGTTTGGGTGTCGCACCCTATTCTCCCCTAGCAAGGGGAATCCTCACAGGAAAGTATCAGAGCGGAAAAGATCCGGATGAAAACACGAGGCTTGGTCAAAAAGACGGGAGGATGCTGGAAACTGAATTTCGTGAAGAATCACTTCAATATGCCCATAAGATTACCGAGCATTGCCAGAAACGAGACATCTCTCCCGTTTCCTTTGCCATACTTTGGCTGCTCAACAATGCATTGATCAGCAGTGTCATTGCAGGACCCAGAACCCAGGAACAATGGGAGAGTTACTGTGATGCCCTCGATGCTGAATTTACGGAAGCAGACGAGGCGATATTGAATCAGATGGTATCCTCAGGCCATCCTTCAACCCCTGGATACAACGACCCCAAATATCCCATTACAGGACGCCCACTGCTGGACGGACCGTTTTTGTGATCTCAGAACCCTTACCCTGGCTCGAACTCAATCTGCTCGAATCAGGCTGGTGTTTCCTGGTCATTCTCACTGCAGCAGTGATCAGAGGATACAGCGGTTTCGGTTTTTCTGCTTTAACCGTCGCGGGATTGACCTTGATCCTGCCTCCCGCAGAAGTGATCCCGATTGCCTTTTTATTGGAAATCGGAGCAAGCATCCACATGCTTCCTTTGGTCTGGAAAGACATCGACTGGAAACGGTTACGCTGGCTTACCATGGGAATGCTGATCGCAACACCCATTGGGGTTTACCTTCTCAGCATCCTTCCTGAAATTCCAACCCGCTGGCTCGTCCTCTCTCTGATTTTTATTGCCAGTCTTTTGCTCTTGAAGGGATACCAATTAAAAGAAGCATCCTCTGGGAAAAGCCTAACTTTCGGGGTGGGCCTGCTTTCTGGTTGGGTCAACGGCACCACTGCAGTTGGCGGACTTCCGGTCGTACTTTTTCTGCTCTCCACCTCGACCGGGGCCTCCATCTCCAGGGCATCTCTTGTTGCTTATCTTTTTCTTTCCGATATCACAGCCTTGGCCTTTTCAGGATTGAATGATTTGATCAGCGCAACCCTGCTGCAGCGGACCGTATGCTTTCTACCGGTTCTGGTTCTGGGCATCAGTCTCGGGCATCAGGGTTTCATCCAATCCAATCCAAAAACCTTCCGAACCTTCACCCTCGGGTTGATGATCACCCTTTGCCTGATGGGAATGGGGAAGATGATTCTTTTTTAAATCATGAATTCTTTGGAAGATCGCGGTTTCAAAATTCAGAAATAGAAATCATTTCAAAAATCTGACTGAATACTACTGACTGCAGCGAGGAGGAGGATGTCATCAACGGATGATCCGCGGGAGAGGTCATTGAACGGTTTTTGAAACCCCTGGGTGATGGGACCAATGGCCTGGGCCCCACCGAGGTATTGAGCAAGTTTGTAGCCGATATTCCCTGCATCCAGGTCAGGAAAGATCAGGATGTTGGCATCTCCCTTCAAGGGGGAGTCGGGACATTTTCGTAGAGCAACTTCACGGGAAAGAGCCGCATCCAGTTGCAACTCACCATCAACGATCAACTCGGGTTCCATCTCTTTCAAACGCTCAAGAGCCAGTTTCACTTTTTCAACCCGTCCGTGTTTGGCGCTTCCATGGGTTGAAAAGGAAAGCATGGCCACACGGGGTTCCAGATTCAGCAAAGTTCTTGCGTTTTGAGCAGTGAGTTTAGCGATATTCGCCAGTTCTTCCGGATCAGGATCCACCATCAGTGCACAGTCCGCAAAAACCAGGATCCGTTCGGGAGTTCCAGGAAAAATCATCAGAAAAAAACTCGAGGGCTGGGATACTCCGTCTTGCATGCCAACGGTCAGGGAAGCCGCAGTAATCACCTGTCCGGTGGTTTTGGTGGCTCCGGCAACCACCGCATCCACTTTCCCCTGATCCAATAACATGCCTGCTAGATAAAGAGGGCGTTTCAGCAGTCGTAAAGCCATCTTTTCATTCACATTGCTTCGCCGGGAAGCATATATATCCGCCAAATCCTGCAAATGAGGATACGAAGCTGGTTCCAGCCATTCAATGCTCTCGATTTTCGTTTTCGGAAGATCATTCCGAACTTTTTCAACATCAACCAAAACCACCGGTTCTCCGATTCCTTTCTCTGCCAGCTCCGAGGCAGCCCGCAGAATACGTTCATCCTCTGCTTCTGGAAAAAGGATCCTCTTCGGATTTTTTGCAGCTTTTCGAAAGATTTCTTCTTTGAGTGACATTTCTGATTCAGTGAAAGAGATGAAGGATTTGAGTCCTTTGCTTCTAGATAAGATAGGGCAATAAATCATCCATGATTTATCCTTTTTCTGCTTGTATTTTGATGCAATTGCAGGAAGCACTTGGATATTTCATGATTGGATGTTTACATGACGCGTTTGACAATGACAATTCATCCAAGAAAATTTCCGTTAGGAAAATGCTGATCCAGGTTTTCAACGCCGGTAGTTCTTCCATAAAATTTGCGCTTTACCAGCATCAACCCAAGCTGGAACTTCTCAAAGGAAACCTTGAGAAAATCGGAGAAGCATCTTCCATATTGAGTTATCAGACATCATCATCTCCATCACATAAAATTGAACTTTCGGATGGCTGCCAGAACCACAAAGAAGGTATCCAGAAAATTCTCGAAATTTTTGATCAGGAAAAAAACAATCCCGGTTCTGCGGATCTCATTGTCCACCGGGTGGTCCATGGCGGAACAAAATACCGTCATGCGGCACTTCTGGATCTGGAAGTGAAACAATTCATCAGGGACATGATCCCTCTGGCTAGAACACATCACCCTGCCAGCCTGGCCTGTATTGAGGAAATCTCAGAACATTTCCCGGAAATCCCTCAAGCCGTGGTCTTTGACACCTCATTCCATCAAACCCTTCCGGAATATGCCTGGCGTTATGCCTTGCCCAGAAAAATCTCTGACCAATATGCGATACGCCGTTATGGTTTTCACGGCATTTCCCATCAATCGGTGTTGAAACAGGCCGCTTCATTTTTGAAGACTCCTGTAAATAAACTGAATCTGATCACCATTCATTTGGGAAATGGAGCCAGTATTTCCGCCATCAAAAAAGGGATTTGTGTTGATACTACGATGGGGATGACACCGCTTGAAGGATTAGTGATGGGTACCCGCCCCGGAGATCTGGATCCTGGAATTTTAACGCTACTGGCACGTGAAGGATGGAATCAGGAAGCCCTTGAAACGATGCTGAATCAGGATTCTGGAATGAAGGGGCTCTGTGGTACCAATGATTTTCGAGAAATACTCCAAAACAAGGAAGAAGGAAATGAGGAGGCTGAAATGGCCCTGGAACTTTACTGTTATCGTGTCCGTAAAACCATCGGTTCCTTTAATACAGTCATCGGACCGGTCGATGCTCTGGTCTTTACCGGAGGAGTCGGAGAAAATGTGTCCTGGGTCCGGAAGCGTTCAGTTAGAGGAATGGAGTGGATGAATATTCAACTGGACCCCGACATGAATGATCACGCGGAAGCACCCTGCGCGATTCACTCTAAAGACAGTCAAACAAAAATCCTGGTGCTTCCCAGTAATGAAGAATGGGAAATGGCCAGCCAGGCAGCAGAACTGATTCTTTAATAATTCTGTTCTGTATCGGATTAGATTTCCAAAACACTATTTTAACTTCCAACAAAATTCATGAATTACGATCTTGAAACCATCAGGTCCCAGTTCCCCGCTTTGGCTCTGACCGATAAGGGACAACCAAGAGTTTACCTGGATAATCCTGCGGGAACCCAGGTGCCAGTGCAGGTCATTCAACGGATGAGTGACTATCTGATTCACTGCAATGCCAATCAGGGCGGAACTTTCAAAACCAGCATCGAGTCTGATTTGATTCTCGAAGAAGCCCATCAGGCGATGGCGGATTTACTGAATGCCGGAAGTTCTTCGGAAATCATCTTCGGCGCCAACATGACCACACTGACTTATGCCATATCGCGTTCGCTGGGAAAACGTTTTCAAAAAGGCGGAGCCCTGCTGCTGACACGGATGGATCATGACGGTAATGTCGCCCCATGGCTGCAGTTGGCGGAAGATCTGGGGTTGGAAGTTCGTTGGCTCGAATTTGACTTGGAAACTTACGAATACAAGCTGGAGATGCTCGAAAATCTCCTGGAACCGGAAGATGTACTGTTGGCCGCAGTCAATTATTCCAGTAACTGCCTGGGGACGATCAATGACATCAAAACCATCACTGAGAAGGTGAAATCCAAAGGAGGACTGGTTTACATCGATGCCGTTCAGTATGTGCCCCATGGAATCACCGATGTCCAGGAACTGGGTTGTGATTTCCTGGTTTGTTCCCCCTATAAATTCTTTGGTCCCCACCAGGGAGTGCTTTGGGGAAACAAAGAACTGCTGATGGAACTGGAAGCCTACAAGGTAAGACCGGCCGGGGATCTCCCTCCCGGAAAATTTGAAACTGGAACGCTTTGCCATGAAGCCATGGCAGGAACACTGGGAGCCGTTGAGTACCTGGAATGGTTTTCCGAAACGATCAACTCCCCAGACAAGGAGCTAACCAACCGCAGGCAAAAAATCTTGTCTGCAATGAACAGTATCATTCTTTATGAGCAGAAGCTCTGCAAAAAATTGATTTCAGGACTGCAATCGCTGCCTGGAATCAAAATCAGGGGGATCACCGATCCATCAGCCATGGATCGCAGGGTACCGACGGTTTCCTTTTCCGTGGAGGGCAGGCATCCCGATCAATTGGCCAAGGCTCTGGGGGATAAGAACATTTTTGTCTGGAGCGGACACAATTACGCACTGGAAGCCGTGAGGGTGATGGGTCTTCTTGAAAAAGGAGGGTTAGTCCGTGTCGGACCAGTGCATTACAACACTGAAGAGGAAATCGAAAAATTTTTTGAAGAATTGGAACCAATCCTCTGACTTCTCTTTTCGCTCCTATAACAAATTCAAATATCAGTATCACATCACCATCTGGAAGGACTTCATAATAAATATTTTAAGAAATTAATTATTTATATTAATTTTTTTAGATAACAAAAATACTTAACCTTTTATAGCTCTGTCCTTTTAATTCAAATTTCATAATAGATAAGATTTAGAGGTTTAATCTATTGAAAATTATCCCATTGAAGATCGAGAAAGACGCGAAGAAAATGAACCAATTGTTCAACCAATTAACCCGTCAAGCCTGATATTTTAAACTTAAAATAAACTTGGCATTCAGAATGATTATTTTATGATTGCTGGAAACTGGAGGCAGATTTTTTCGGAGATGATGAAATGAAAGCAGTGTGCATCGGTGGCGGTCCGGGAGGGCTGTATTTTGGAATCTGCATGAAGTTGAGAAATCCCGACCATGAAATCCTGGTCGTAGAGAGGAACAAGGCGGATGACACCTTTGGTTGGGGTGTGGTTTTTTCAGACCAGACGATGGAGCGTTTACAGGCCAATGACACACGGAGTGCGGATTGGATCCTCGACCAGTTTGCACACTGGGATGACATTGAAGTCCATTATCGGAACCATGTCATCCGGTCGGGAGGACATGGTTTTAGTGGATTAGGAAGACAGCGCTTATTGCATCTGCTTCAGAAAAGGGCACTTGAACTGGGAGTCAAACTTCATTTCGAACATGAAATCCATAACCTGGATCAATTCAAGGATGCAGACCTGATAGTCGCTTGTGATGGAATCAACAGCTGGATCAGGGATGAGCATGCAGAACACTTCCAGCCTGATATCGACGTCCGATCCAACCGTTTTGTCTGGCTCGGAACAAATAAGGTTTTTGAAGCGTTCACTTTCATTTTCGAACCAACCGAGCATGGATGGATTTGGGCCCATGCTTACCGTTTCGACAAAGACACCAGCACTTTCATCATCGAATGCACCGAAGAAACCTTAAAAGGTTTAGGTTTCGACCAGATGAGCCAGGAAGAATCAATTGCAGTCTGTGAAAATATTTTTTCAAAGTATCTTGACGGCCATCGATTGATGAGCAATGCAAAGCACTTACGCGGCTCTGCCATGTGGCTTAATTTCAGGAGGATCAGTTGTCAACAATGGTCCTTCGGGAATGTCGTGCTTCTTGGCGATGCAGCTCATACCGCACATTTTTCCATAGGCTCCGGAACCAAATTGGCCTTTGAGGATGCAATAGACCTCGCTGATGAACTCCACCTTGGGAAACCTCTGGAACAAGCTTTGAAAGATTATGAAGATCTGCGCCGGGTTGAAGTTTTGAAGCTGCAAAGCAGTGCCAGAAACAGTACGGAATGGTTTGAAAATGTTGAACGATATCTCGATTTTGAACCAATCCAGTTCGCCTACAGCCTACTTACCCGCAGTCAAAGAGTGAGTCATGAAAACCTTAGACTCCGTGACAAAAACTGGCTTGAGGGAGTAGAAACATGGTTTGCCGGGAAGGCAACTCAAGGGAAGATTCATAAAAAGACTCCACCAATGTTTGTTCCCTACCGCATCAGGAATTTGGAACTGATCAATCGGATCGTTGTCTCCCCGATGTCAATGTATAGTTCTGAGGACGGCATGCCCGGGGATTTTCACCTCGTTCATTACGGTTCCCGGGCTCAGGGAGGCGCAGGGCTTGTCTTCACAGAAATGACGGATATTTCTCCTGAAGGAAGAATCACGCCGGGGTGCGCAGGAATCTACTCAGACGAACAGGCAAACGCATGGAAACGGATTGTTGATTTCGTCCATGAAAATACCCCTGCAAAAATGGCGATCCAAATCGGGCATGCAGGTCCTAAGGGTTCGACAAAAAGGATGTGGGACGGCATCGACCAACCCCTTGAAAGCGGTAATTGGCCTCTGATCGGTCCCTCGGCGGTTCCCTATTCTGCTGAGAACCAGATCCCAAGGGAAATGACACGTGAGGACATGCAGCAGATCAAAGCGGATTTTGTCAGAGCCTGTGAACGTTCTGAGCAGGCAGGGTTTGACTGGCTGGAACTGCACTGTGCCCACGGCTACCTTCTCTCCATGTTTCTCACGCCGCTGAACAACCAGCGGACCGATGAATACGGAGGTAGTCTGGAAAACCGTCTTCGATTTCCCCTTGAAGTGTTCCAGGCCATGAGAGCAGTCTGGCCTGACCATAAACCGATGTCGGTCAGATTATCCGCAAGTGACTGGATGCCGGAGGGGGTCGATATCTACGAAAGTGCAAAAATGGCGAAAGCATTCATCGATGCAGGTTGTGACATGATCGATGTCTCCAGCGGACAAACTCACCCTGACGCCCGACCGGTTTATGGAAGAATGTATCAAACTCCACTTGCGGATCACATTCGCAATGAAGAAGGAATACCGGTGATGGCGGTAGGAAACATCTATGAGCCCGATCATTTGAATTCAATCCTGGCCGCTGGAAGAGCTGACCTCTGCTGCCTTGCTAGACCCCATTTGAGTAACCCATTCTGGACTTTACATGCTGCTGCTCAGCAGGGTTATGCAGAACAACCTTGGCCTGTTCAATACCTTTCCGGAAAACAACAGTTAGAGCGAAACCTGGAACGTGCAGCCCAATCGGGACCGATCTGAACATGAGGAAAATCCCTCAACCCTCTTAACTCCCTGAAACCGAAAAAGGACTGTGGAGAATTCAGGAAATAAACAAACCCTTCGGCTCTGGCTTCGCTGGCTGAACTGTACAACCAGGATCGAGAACGAAATCCGCCGCAGGCTGAGAGAGCAGTTTCAGGTCACCCTGCCCCAATTTGATCTTCTTTCTGCCCTGGAAAGAACCGATGAACCGATGACCATGTCTGAATTATCACAATACCTGCTTGTTTCCAACGGCAACGTCACGGGAGTTGTCAGACGCTTGCAGGAAAAAGGATGGCTGGAAATGAAACACCTTCACCGTGACCGGCGAAAAATGACCGTCAGCCTGACAAAAAAAGGAAAAACAGTATTCCTGGAAATGGCCGGGGAACACCAAAACTGGATCAATTCATTAATGTCCGGAGTTCATGGTCAGGAAGAAGCGTTTGGTGAAACATTGAAGAACATTCGATCCGATCTTGACAACCTCAATCAAACTTTGGCAAAGGAAGATTCATGACGGCACATCTTGATCTTTTCGTCCAGCAACATCTGCCTGCTCAAGAGGAACTCCCGGATTTCATCAATCTGGAAAACTTTGATTATCCTGAAATTCTTAATTGCGCGACTCCCCTGTTGGATGATGCTGTCAAAGAAGGGTATGGATCCAAAGAGGTGGTGCTCATGAATGAGGGTTCATGGACCTATTCAGACTTGCAAAAAGACTCGAACCAGATTGCAAGGGTCCTGCTCGAAGACCTGAATTTGAAACCCGGCAACCGGGTTCTGCTCAGGGCACCCAACAGTTACCCAATGTTTGCCGCATGGTTTGGTGTCATCAAAGCAGGCGGAATAGCGGTTTCCACGATGCCTCTTTTGCGTTCAATGGAGTTAAACACCATCATCAACAAAGCCCGAGTTTCCATTGCGCTATGCGACACTAGACTGCTTGAAGAATTGGAACAGGCCATGAGTGAGAGCTGCCTGGAACAGTTGATCAGTTTCCGGGATGGAGATCTTGAGAAAAAGAAAAACAAAAAATCCATTGAGTTCGAGAATCTTCCTACTTCCAGGAACGACCCCTGCCTGATTGCATTCACCTCAGGAACGACGGGTCAACCCAAAGCAGCCGTGCATACCCACCAGGACATGCTCACCATGTGCAGGGGGTACAGTCGAACATGCCTCAAACCTGAGTCTGGTGACCGCTTCATCGGCAGCCCCCCTCTGGCATTTACTTTCGGTCTTGGGGGTATCGGATTATTCCCACTCGACGTTAGAGCTTCGACCATTTTGGTGGAACAGCCATCGCCTGACAAACTCTTAGAAGCCGCAGCCAAACATCAGGCTACCATCCTGGTGACTTCTCCGACCGCCTACCGTTTCATGCTCGGAAACATGGCAGACAAGATCCCGAAGTCATTAAGAAAATGTGTTTCTGCAGGAGAAACCCTGCCCTATCCCACCTTTGAGGAATGGAAAAATCTAACAGGAATCGAGATTCTTGACGGAATCGGTTCCACTGAAATGCTTCACATTTTCATCTCTTCACGAGAAGATGCTCTTAAACCAGGGTCCACCGGACTTCCTGTTCCCGGCTACGAAGCAATGGTGGTCGACGAATCAATGAATCCCGTTCCTCACGGCACAACAGGACAACTCGCCGTTAGGGGGCCGACTGGGTGTACCTACCTGGATGATCCGCGTCAGCAGAAATATGTCCGCAACGGATGGAACCTGACCGGAGATGCTTACCAGATGGATGAGGAAGGTTTTTTCTGGTTCCAGGCCCGAAGCGACGACATGATCATCTCTTCGGGTTATAACATCGCCGGTCCTGAGGTAGAGGCAGCCCTGATGGCTCACCCTTCCGTTTCAGAATGCGCAGTGGTAGGCATCCCGGATGAGGAAAGGGGAAGCCTGGTCAAAGCATTTGTAGTACTTCGTGATGAAACTGAGGAGAATGAAGCAATGAAACAAACCTTACAGGATTTCGTCAAGAAAACCATTGCTCCTTACAAATATCCCCGGAGGATTGAGTTCAGGAAAAGTCTTCCGAAAACTGAAACAGGAAAGATTCAGCGTTTCCGCCTGCGTGAGGAAGGATAGATGATGGAAATCATTCAACCTCCTGATTGGCCCAGGCCCAGAGGTTATTCGAATGGGATCTCCGCACAGGGGCGAATGGTTTTTGTTGCCGGACAGATTGGCTGGAACTCGGAATGTGTTTTTGAAACGGATCTTTTCTGGAAGCAAACCCGACAGGCTTTTTTCAACACGGTGGAGGTCCTTTCAGCGGCAGAGGCTAAACCCGAGCATATAGTCCGCATGACCTGGTTCATCACCTCAAGAAAGGAATATCT
>Ga0208127_1000544_pt1 | contig 19244 bp, 20 predicted proteins | sample ETNtaG_6_FD_185751 | JGI IMG/M metagenome (GOLD analysis project Ga0208127, IMG submission 185751) | Marine microbial and viral communities from oxygen minimum zone, Eastern Pacific Ocean - ETNP201306SV45 (SPAdes) (version 2) | ecosystem: Environmental > Aquatic > Marine > Oceanic ... | reverse complement strand
AGTATTACAAGATTATAATATTATGAACAAAAACAGTATTATAGAAAAAATAAGGCAGATTGATTCAGAATTCAATTCTTATGAAAGTCTAATATTCGTAGATATCGCCTCTCAACAGCTGTTCAATATAAAAAAAGGTACAGTTATTAAAGTTTACTCAATATCTTCTTCATTTTATGGTACAGGTAGTGAAGCTAATAGCTTTAAAACTCCTCTTGGCAAACATGAGATATATAAGAAAATTGGTAAAGATCTACCTGAAAATGCAATTTTGAAAGGAAGAGTTTGGAATGGAGCTATTGCAAGCATAGTTAGTGAGCCAATTGATACTGATTTTGATCATGTAACTTCAAGAATTTTATGGCTAGATGGCTTAGAACAAGGAAAAAATAAAGGCGAAGGTGTAGATTCTAGAAGTAGATACATATACATTCATGGTACAGCAGAAGAGGGCTTGATAGGAAAACCAGCTTCCGATGGCTGTATTAGAATGTATAATAAAGATGTTATAGAGCTTTACGATCTTGTAGATGAAAAAGCTCAGGTTTGGATTTACTAGTTAAAAAGAATTATGAAAAGGATTTTGGTATTTTTATTTATTACGTATGGAAGTTTTATTTTCTCATGCCCGAAAGTGCTTGATCATGAAGTAAGAGTTTTAGATTCATCTGAAACAGTAAATTTATGTCAGTATGAGGATAAAGTAGTTTTAGCAGTAAATGTTGCTAGCAGATGCGGGTTTACATACCAATATGAGGCTCTGCAAAATCTTTACTCAAAATACAGCAAAGATAACTTCGTAATTCTTGGATTTCCTTCAAGAGATTTTATGTATCAAGAATACAATGATGAGTCTAAGGTCAAAGAATTTTGCAGCACAGAATATGGAGTAACTTTCCCTATGTTTGCTACCACACCAGTAAAGGGCAAAAAAGCACATTCTTTTTATAAGTCCTTAACTAATGCAACAGGGCAGAAACCTGGTTGGAATTTTCATAAATACTTAATTTCTAAGGAAGGTGAAGTTAAGAGTTTTGATACAAGCGTTGAGCCTGATAGTTCAACTTTAATAAACGAGATAACAAAGCTTTTATAAAAAAGTAAGTACTCACTCTCGTTAAGACACTTATATTATCTTATTTCTTTTATCTCAGAATCTGTGGCTGATAGTATAATGTCAGCCTTCCTTTTTGAAAAAATTCCGTTCTCCACTACCCCAGGTAGGTTGTTGATCTTTTCTTCCAATTCATAAGGAACTTCCATCGGTAGATTATGTATATCTATAATTTGGTGACCATTATCAGTGGTAAAACCATTTCTAAAAATCGGCTTTCCTCCCATTTTCATAAGCTCTCTAGAAATTGCACTTCTTGCTATCTCTAATACTTCTATAGGCAAAGGAAATGAACCTAATAGATTAGTAAATTTAGATTCATCAACAATACAAATAAAAGTTTCCGAGCAAGAAGCTAATATTTTTTCTCTTGTTAAAGCTCCCCCTCCTCCTTTAATTAATTCTTTTCTGTCATTAAACTCATCAGCTCCATCAACATAGAAATCTATAGAATGAACTTCGTTTAAGGAAAGAACTTGATATACATTGTCTATTAATTCAGCTGACGCTTCAGAACTACAGACAACCCCTTTTATATCTAATTTTGCTTGATTTAACTCTTCTATAAAGTAGTTTGTAGTAGATCCTGTTCCAATTCCAATCACAGAATCTCTTCTGATGCTTGGTTCGATCAATTTATATGCTTCTTTTGCTGATTTTTCCTTTTTTTGATCTTGGTTCATGTTAATTTAGGGATAATAGTAATTATAAGTGGTTAAGTTTGTATAATAACGCGCTTTTAGGATGGTTGGTTAAGCTAAATATATGAAATCCAACAAATACATTAAATATATTGACCTTATTGAGACATCCAATGTCTATGATGTTGCTCAAGTTACTCCTGTTACTAAGGCAAATACCCTCTCTAAACATCTTAAAAATGAAATATTTTTGAAAAGAGAAGATTTACAGCCAGTTTTTTCATTCAAAATTAGGGGCGCCTATAACAAATTGGCAAACCTTAAAAGAAATGGGCAGGTAAAACCCGTTATTGCCGCTTCTGCAGGAAACCATGCTCAAGGAGTTGCTTTTGGAGCTAGAAGTTTAAAATTAAAGGCTTTTATAGTGATGCCTGTTACTACTCCTGCTATTAAAGTTAACTCTGTTAAGAATTATGGAGGAAAAGTAATACTGAGAGGGGATACTTTTGATGAAGCCTATGATTACGCTCTCAAGCTTGCTAAAAAAGAGGGTTACGCATTTATACACCCATACGATGACAAAGATGTTATTGCTGGGCAGGGTACCATTGGAAAAGAACTCTTAGAGCAAATTGATCAAGGTATAGATGCTATTTTTATTCCGGTTGGAGGAGGAGGGCTTTTGGCTGGTGTTGGAACTTATATTAAAGCTCTTAGTCCTAAGACAAAGGTAATTGGCGTTGAGCCTGAAGATGCTGCTTGTCTTAAACTGGCAATCGATAACAAAAAGAGATTATCTCTTAAAGAGGTAGGTTTATTTGCTGATGGTGTAGCCGTAAAGCAAATAGGTGAAAAGACATTTTCTCTCATCAAGGAGTGGGTTGATGATGTGGTGACAGTTACTGTAGATGAGATGTGCGCTGCAGTTCAAGACACATTCCAGGAGACTCGAACTATGGCAGAGCCTGCAGGAGCATTGGCACTAGCTGGCTTAAAAAAATATGTTCAATCAAGGGGTATAAAAAATAAAAGAATCGTTGCAATCAATTCAGGTGCTAACTTAAATTTTGACAGACTTGGACATATTGTTGAGAGAGTTCAGCTCGGTGAGAGCAAAGAGGCTTTATTGAGTGTCAAAATACCTGAAGAAAAAGGTAGTTTTAGAAAATTTTGTAATTTCCTTGGAAAGAGAAGCATATCAGAGTTTAACTACAGAGCAGAGGAGAGCGATGAGGCAACTATATTTGTTGCTTGCAGGTTCAATAACAAGACAGGCAAAAGCAAACTAATAAAGCACTTGCGCTCTAAAGGTTTTTCCCCAAGGGATTTATCAGATAATGAAGTAGCAAAACTCCATATAAAGCATATGGTAGGTGGTAGGGCACCTAAGACTATTTCTGCAAGGGGAGAATATATATTTAGAGTTCAGTTTCCCGAAAGGCCTGGTGCTTTGGTTGATTTCTTAGATAAATTGAGCGACAAGTTCAACATAACTTTGTTTCATTACAGAAATCAAGGTGCTGCATATGGAAGGGTCCTTGTTGGGTTTGAATCGAAACAAGAAAATTATCCTAAATTGCTTAAATATCTAGCCGGAACAGGTTTTAGATTTTGGGATGAAACACAAAATTCTGCTTATAAGTCTTTCCTTAAATAAGTATCAATCAAATTTATAGTACCTATCTTCGGTTAGACAAGCATGAGATCTAATATCATGTTCTTCAGGATAACAATCAATGACTTTTTGAAACTCATAGGCCAGAGTTATGAGCTTGCAATTAGAATTTTTGGTGGAAGTAAGAGAATGATCATAGTATCCGGCGCCCATGCCAACCCTGAAGCCCTTTAAATCAAAACATACACAAGGAAGAAATATGATGTCTAATTCTGAAGGATAGATTTCGTAAGTACTCTTAGGCTCTAAAATGCCAAATCTATTTTTTATTAAATTTTCTTCCTCATCCAGTTTTAAAAATTTCAGTATCTTAGAATGGGAATCTATTGATGGGAGATAAACTTCGCAGTCGTTTTCTAAAAGTTTATTTAAGATAGATTTTGTAGGAAATTCGTTGCCTATAGAAGCATAACAAGCTACTTTTTTCTTAGATAAATTTAACTCTGTACTGAAGATTGATAGAAGACTCTTTTCTGCCTTGTTAAGGAAATTACCTGAGATATTTTTTCTTTTAGAAATATATTTTTTTCTCAGATCTGATTTTTTTGTCATCAAAGGTGTTTCCCAGATTACCGTTATTGATTACTGCCCTGAACCGTGAAGTTCAAGGCGGTGACTCCGTCAATTTATCAGGCTTCCCATAAAATGGGTATGCACAACAAGAACTTTTCAGAGTCTCCTATTATTTTTTTATCGGCTCGAGAGTAGTAACAACTATCGTATAAACCAGGAAACTTTAAAAATTATAACCTACTTATTTTGCTTTAAAAGATAAAGTTTCTAACTGTTTTTGAACCTCTAAGGTAAGATTCTCAAGCCCTTCATTCACAGATTCGTCCCTACTAACATCTGAAAGATTTTTTAGATATTCACTACTTATATTCAACGCCGTAATTATTGCGGCTCTTTTTTCATCTAACCCAGATGCTTCCTTGACTTCAGTAAGTTTAGTGTCTAGAAAAACAGCAGCTTTCTTAACTTCTTCAGACTCTTCGGGCGGACAGGCAATTTTGTAACTTGCACCTAAGATCTTTACAGTTGTTGTCTCTTTGCTCATCAGTCTTTGTAGGTTTTTATGATCTTAGCAATTCCTTCTTTAGCAGTATTAAGATTTTTAGCTAGTTGATTATTTTCTTGTGAGAGTTGCTGGTTCTTTTTTGAGAGATGCTCATTAACTTCCTTAAGTTGTTGGCTAAGCTTTATGAGTTCAAGCACTTCTTTTTCTAGACTTTCAAACTTATTTTCTGACATCTCTAACTTTAAGTTTAACTTTGAACTCAATTTCTTGCTACCATGTTTATTCAATTCGCACTTATATTTATCATATACACCATGGAAATAAATTATTCTGAGAGAAGATCTTCTTTATCCGCCAAGGCTTTAGAAGATTCAGCTATTATCGTAAGTTCTGCAACTGTTAAATCTAGAATCTCGGATACCGATTATGCTTACCGACAAGATAGTAATTTTCATTATCTATCTGGATATGAAGAGCCGGATTCGCTGCTTTTGATTAGACCCAGCGCTGATAAAGATAAATATATAATTTTTTGTAGGGATAGAGACCCCTTAAGAGAGCAATGGGATGGTTTTAGGAGCGGACAAGAAGGTGCAGTGGATAGATATGGAGCTGACAAGGCTTTCAGCATAAATTCCTTGGATGAAGTAATGCCTAAGCTGTTGGAAGGTATTAAAAATATATATTTCTCTATGAGTGCACCTTCTGGGGTAGATCAAAAAGTAAAAAAATGGATAGAAAGTATCAGAATCAATACAAGGGCTGGAGCAGAACCACCTCAAAATCTCCTTTCTTTAGATAATTTAATTCATGAAATGAGGCTCATAAAAGAAGATGCTGAGATAGACATTATGAAGAAAGCGGCCTCCATAACAACCGAAGCTCATATAAGGGCTATGCAATATGTTAAGCCAGGCATGTATGAATATCAGCTTGAAGCTGAATATCTTTACGCATTTAATAAGAATGGAGCAAGATCTCCCGCTTACAATTCCATAGTCGGAGGAGGAAATAACTCCTGCATTCTTCACTATGTTGAAAATAATGATGAACTTAAGGACGGTGATTTAGTTCTTGTAGATGCAGGTTGCGAGTACGAATATTACGCCTCTGATGTAACTCGAACTTTTCCTGTTAATGGAAAATTTTCTGCCGAACAGAAAGAGATTTATTCAATAGTTTTAGAGGCTCATCACCAATCCATGAATCAAGCTCAACCTGGAAATAGATGGAATTTAATGCATGAAAAATCTGTTGAGGTTATTGTGGAAGGGCTTTTGTCGCTCGGTCTTTTGAAAGGTTCGAAAGAAGAAATCATAGAGAAGGGTGAATATTCGAAGTTTTATATGCACAGAATAGGTCATTGGCTGGGGATGGATGTTCATGATGTGGGAAGTTATAAACAAGATGGTGATTGGAGGAAGCTTGAGAAAGGAATGGTAATGACTATCGAACCTGGAATTTACATTCTGGATTCCTTAGAAGGTGTAGATGATAAATGGAAAGGAATAGGGGTAAGGATAGAAGATGATATTCTAGTAACTGATTCTGGTTTTGAGATCCTAACACCTGATGTTCCAAGAACTATCGAAGAAGTTGAACAAACAGTTCAGGGTTAAGTGCAAAATAATATTTCCATTGTTGGGGGAGGAGTAACAGGCGCTCTCTTAGCCCTAAATCTTGGAAGATCTGGGTTAGATGTTTCTTTGATTGATAGAGGTGAGCCCTCTAAGGCTAACCCTAATTTATATCAAGGAAGAACCACTTCTCTTAATCTAGCTTCCATAGCATCGCTTAGACAGTCTGGAATATGGGATTCAATTCAGCCTCATTCAAAAGCATTTAATGAGATTTATGTGTGGGATGCAGAAGGTTCCTCCTCGATAAGGTTTCATTCTTCAGATATCAATCGAAAAGAATTGGGAGTTATTGTTCACAATAACGTTATTCTTGAAGCAATCTTTAAAAAGCTAATTAATATCCCGACCGTAAAAATAATTGAGAACGAAGGCCTTACAGATATTTCAACCTCAACAGACAAGATTGTTTTAACTACAGATGCTGAAAAAACCATTATTTCTGAGATTTTGATCGGTGCAGATGGTTCTCTATCTAAAGTTCGAAGTATTTCAAAAATGCCAGTACGAACATGGAGTTATCATCAGATTGCTATAGTTTCATCTGTTGAAACGGAGAAGCCATTTAACAATACTGCATTTCAAATTTTTACGGACACGGGTCCTATAGCATTTCTTCCCACGGTATCCGGATCAAATGAAGCCTCATTGATTTGGTCCACTGACGAAGTCTACGGAAAAAATTTACTATCCATCCAAGAGGATGATTTTCTCGAGGAGTTGAGATTAAAAACAGAAAATAGATTTGGAAAAATAAAGTTAAAAGAGAAGATTAACTCTTTTCCACTTCATCAACTTCATGCAAAAAGATTTGCACAAGGCAGAGTAGCACTGGTGGGAGATTCTGCTCACACCATTCACCCCTTAGCCGGACAAGGGTTAAATTTAGGCATTTCAGACGTGACAGAATTAACACATTTAATTCTAAAAGCTCAACGATATGGCAATGGTTTGAGTGATTTAAACATTCTTCAAGCCTATTCCAAAAGAAGACAGCCAGATAGTTATAAGATGATCGGCTTGATGGAGGCTTTCAAAAGAGGCTTTGGATCCGAGAGTCTTTGGATGAAAGTGGGTAGGAATTTTGCCTTTAATTTCGCAAACAAGACAGAGCCCTTGAAGCAACGATTAATTAAAGAAGCTGCGGGAATTACTTAATCTTAGCTTCTGTGTAAATTACATGCTTTCTGACAACTGGATCAAATTTCTTAATTTCCATTTTGTCAGGCATAGCAGATTTATTTTTATCTGTAGTATAAAAATGTCCTGTTCCAGCTGAGGATACTAATCTAATTTTTTCTCTCATATCTTTTCTCCTCTAGATCTTATATCAGCAAGCACTTGATCAATACCATTTTTGTCTATCGTCCTCATGCCTTTTGCTGAAACAGTTAAGCTTACATATCTGTTTTCAGATTCCACCCAAAACTTATGTTTATGAAGGTTTGGCTGGAAGGTTCTCTTATTGCGGTTCTTCGCATGCGAAACATTATTTCCTGCTTGAGGTTTTTTTCCAGTTACTTGGCAAACTTTAGACATAACTTAATAAATAATTAACTTGTGAGCCGCGTTTTATACCAGAAGCATTGACTCCAATCAAGAATAAGCAGCTATAATCTTCATTTTTAGGATATTAATTTGGACTCTTTAACGAATAAAAATGTACTGTTAGGCGTAACGGGGGGTATCGCTGCCTACAAATCTGCTGAAATTGTAAGACATCTAAAGAAGTCAGGCAGCTCTGTTAGAGTCGTTATGACTAAATCTGCTGAAGAGTTTATTACACCTTTAACCTTGCAAGCCTTATCGGGGAACAGGGTCTCTAGCGAACTCCTTGATGCAGAAGCTGAAGCGGCTATGGGTCATATCGAATTAGCTAAATGGGCTGATGCAATACTTATAGCTCCAGCTACAGCTAACACTATAGCTAGACTTTCTTCTGGAAGAGGAGATGATCTACTTTCAACTGTTACATTAGCTTTCGATGGTCCAGTAAGCTTAGCTCCAGCAATGAATCAAGCCATGTGGAGAGATGAAAGAACACAGGAGAATTTGGATAGGCTTATTCAAAAAGGCTATGAAGTCTGTGGGCCTGGTTCGGGAGAACAGGCCTGTGGAGATACTGGACTTGGAAGAATGTTAGAGCCATTAGAAATCTTACAGATTTTTTCTAACTCTTTTACAAAAGGAAAAATGAGTGGAAAAAGGGTGCTTATAACTGCTGGTCCAACTCAAGAGCCTATAGATCCAGTGAGGTTCATTACAAACAGAAGCTCAGGAAAGATGGGGTATAACTTAGCAGAAGCTGCAATAGAATCTGGAGCAAGAGTAACTCTTATTAGCGGGCCTGTGGATATACCAAAACCATCGAATTGTAACTTCGTATCTGTTGAGACCGCTCAAGAAATGTATGATGCAGTTATGCATCATGTCAAAGAAAAGGATGTTTATATTGGAACAGCTGCAGTTTCTGACTACAGACCAGTAAATACCAGCAATCTAAAAATTAAAAAGGATGGAAGCGGAAAGCCCATCACTCTAGAGCTTGAAGAAAATAAAGATATTTTAAAGTCAGTTAGCGAGCTTCAAGATAAGCCTTATGTTGTTGGTTTTGCAGCAGAGACAGATAATTTATTGGTGAATGCAGATAAGAAACTCAAAGGAAAGAATTTAGATTTGATTGTAGCTAATGATGTCTCCGATAAAGAGATAGGTTTTAACTCTGAACAAAACGAGGTTACTTTGATTACTACAAAAGAAAAGACTTTAATAGAAAGGCAGTCTAAGAAAAAAGTATCCAGACAAATAATAGATTTTATATCAGACCAAATATAGACCTGCAGTCTGAGAGAAATTTATTTTTCTTCGGATTCTTCAGAGGCACTGTCTTCTGCTGGTGTTTCTTCAGAAGTGATTTCCTCTACAGGTGCCTCTTCAGCTACCACCTCTTCTGCAGGTGCTTCATCAGCGACAACTTCCTCTACAGGTGCTTCTTCAGCGACCACTTCTTCAGCAGGCGCTTCTTCATTAGCAGTATTAATTTGAGATTTATTTCCAAAGCGTTTTCTAAATCTGTCAACTCTACCGCCCGTATCAACAAGTTTTTGTTTACCTGTGTAAAATGGATGAGAGGCCGATGAAACATCAAGCACACAGTATGGATAAGTTTTTCCATCAGTCCATTCCTTAGTTTGATCTGTTTGCAGTGTTGATCTCACTAAAAAGTACTCATCAACGCTTGTATCGTGAAATAAGACTTCTCTGTATTCTGGATGTATATCTTTTCTCATTTAATTATCTTGAAATTAAAAATATGGACGCGCACTATACCAGACAGACAAAACATGGCAAATGCATAATTTAAATTAGAATATAGAAACATTATGGCAGAAGAATTGGTTGATGTTTTAGTTCCAATACCTCTATTGGAAAAATTCTCCTATCTGCCTCCTAAAAACTCCAAATACCCTATTAAACAAGGATCTAGGGTTCTAATACCTTTTGGCAATAGGACGCTTGTGGGAGTTATTTGGGGCAAAAGATTACAAGGCTCTGCTGACAAAAGAAAATATAAAAGAATCAAAGAAGTCTTAGATGCTGTTCCTTTGCTTAGTTCAAACGCAATGAATTTAGCGGAATGGTCTTCGCGTTATTATCACTATCCACTGGGCGAGATAATTACTTATTTCTTTCCCCCATCTTTGAGAAAGGGAAATGAAGCCAGCTTTAGACAAAGTAAATATATAGAAATTACTTCTAAGGGCGAATTTATAAATGAGGATTTACTTTCTAACGCACCTGTACAAAGAAAACTGATAACAATTTTAAAAGAAAAAAAAGAAATCTCTCTTAAGTCTCTTACAGCATTTGAGATTGGACCGTCTGCTGTCAGTGGACTAGAAGATAAAGGATATATTAGAAGATTCTCAAGAGAGTTATCGCCCTACAAAAAGCTTGAAAGCAAACAGCAATCGAAACCCCATAAGCTCAATGAGCAACAATCACTCGCTGTAGCGGCTATAAACAAAGGTCAGAATAAAAATGCTACTTTTTTAATAGACGGGATAACAGGCAGTGGCAAAACTGAAGTATATCTTCAGGCTGTACAGGAAATAGTAGCTCAAGGAAAACAGGCTCTTATTCTCATACCTGAAATAGGATTAGCGCCTCAAGCAGAAGAACGATTTAGAGATTATTTTGGTGATAGGGTGATGTCTTTTCACTCAGCTAAAAATGATAGAGAAAAAGTAGACGCATGGTTGGGGGCTTCAAAAGGGCTGATCGATGTAATCATAGGAACACGTTCTAGCGTATTTTTACCGATGAAAGATTTAGGAATAATCGTTGTTGACGAAGAGCATGATCTTTCTTTTAAGCAGATGGATAAATTTAGATACTCAGCAAGAGATATGGCCTTATACAGGGCCAAGCTAGAGAAAGTGCCAGTTGTCTTAGCTTCTGCTACCCCCTCCTTAGAGACTTTAAAGAATGTGGATGAAGGCAAATATGAATTACTAAAATTAAGTCAGAGAGCCACAGGGGCAAAGTTGCCGTCATTTAGTGCAATTGATCTGAGAGGAAAAGTTTTACATGAAGGTGTTAGCAGCGATTTAATTGAAGCAACAGAGTCAGAACTAACACAAGGTAATCAAGTTTTAATTTTCTTAAATAGAAGAGGATTCGCCTCATCATTAATTTGTAAAACTTGTGGGTGGATCTCTAATTGTGATCGCTGTGATGCTTTGATGACAGTTCATAAGAATCCTTTGAAACTTCACTGTCATCATTGTGAATCTCAAAAGAATTACCCCGAACAATGTATTTCATGTGGTTCAGATGATTTTCTAACATACGGATATGGCACTGAGAGAATAGAGGAATTCTTGAGGAAGAGCTTTCCTGAGTACAAGACTCTTAGAATTGATAGCGACTCAACTCGAAAAAAAGATTCTATGGATAACTATTTGGATGAAATCAAGAAAGGAGAGCCTATGATCCTGCTTGGAACTCAGCTTTTAGCAAAAGGGCATCACTTTCCGAATGTTACCTTAGTAGGAATATTGGATGCAGATTCAGGCTTGTTTAGTGCTGACTTTCGGGGCAGTGAGAGAGTTGCTCAACTTATGACTCAGGTTTCAGGAAGGGCAGGTAGAGATAAAAAACCAGGCAGAGTAGTACTTCAATCTTACTGCCCAGATCATCCTCAGATAGAAGAAATAATCAGTGGGAGTTATGAAAAGTTTGCAAAGAAACTACTAGAAGACAGAAAAGCTTCCAAAGTACCTCCTTTCGCCTTTCAAGCTAAGCTCTATGCTGAGTCACCTAAAAGTCTCGTAAGCAGGGATTTTATTAGAGGGCTCCTAAAGAAAACACCTTTGAGTGAGAACTTAAGAAAAGATATTCGTATGGTTGGACCTTTACCGGCGTTAATGGAAAAGAAATCGGGTGTATACAGATGGGAATTAAGCATTTTCTCGAAGAGCAGATCTAATTTACATAAATCTCTCGATATACTTCAGTCAAAGTTATACGATCCCAAAACAACCAAACAGGTTAGATGGTCTATAGACGTAGATCCGCTTTCATCAAATTAAATCCAACCCAGTTAAGTCGGAGCTTATCTTCCAAAGTTTCTCTGCTTGATTAGAATCTTTAGCAGCATCAGAAATTTTTTCTATACTGCAGTCAACAAAATATTCTCCAGTAATATTCATTACCTCAGGAGAGGCGCACAGATAGACCGAAGTTTCTGCTCCTTTACTTGTATTTCTTGCAAAGGGTTTTGCCAGGAACATAAGGATGGACCACAAGGTTTTATTATTATTCGATCCAATGCCTGTACTCACAAAACCTGGATGCAAACAATTAACTGTTACATCAAAATCAGACAATCGCGCAGACAGTGATTTTGTAAAAAGAATATTTGCAAGCTTAGATTGACCGTAAACCTTCATTGGTTTGAACTCATTTTTTGACTGCAGATCTTCAAAGTTCATATCTTTTACGAATTGATGTGCGCCAGAGGCTACATTTACCACTCGAGCACCCGGTGTCTCTTTTAATTTTTCAGCTAGCATCAGAGTGAAGGTAAAGTAAGCCAGGTGATTAACTGAAAAAACCTCTTCGAGCCCGTCTATGGTCTCATTTCTCTCTCTATTCATTATGCCAGCATTATTCAGTAGGATGTCCAATGGCTTTTCCAGAGCTAAGAATTCACCAGCAGCCTTCTTTACCTCAGCTTGAGAAGATAAATTAGCAATAATCATAGTGGCCTCTCTGCCTGAGTCATTTTCTAACTCTTGTTTTAAACGACTCCCTTTTTCTTCACTTCTCGCAACAAATACAATTTCAGCACCCATTTTATTTAATTCTTTTGCCGATTCTTCGCCTATTCCGTTTGTAGCGCCTGTTATTAAACAAACTTTGTTTTTTAGGTTTTCATTCATATTGATTGCCTTTAATTGAGCTAAGTATTAGATTTAGACTATGAGTCTATACGATAAATATATTCTCCCCAAATTTCTGAATTGTGCTTGTGGGTCAAAGCCTGTTGCTCGACAAAGAGAGAAGGTTGTGCCTCTTGCTGAAGGTAAAGTTCTAGAAATCGGTATAGGGTCCGGTCTTAATTTACCCTTTTACGATAAATCAAAAATTGACGAACTTTGGGGTCTAGATCCCTCTGAGGAATTAAGTGCAATGGCAAGGAAAGTAGCAGATAGTGAGCAAATTGAGGTTAAATTTATATCTTCCGGAGCTGAAGAAATCCCTCTTCCTGATAATCATTTCGATTCTGTACTGGTGACATACACTATGTGCACAATACCCGAAGTGATTAGGGCAAACGGCGAAATCAGAAGAGTATTAAATAACGGTGGAAAGATGATATTTTGTGAGCATGGTGAAGCACCGGATGAAAATATAAGAAAATGGCAAAAGAGAATTAATCCGCTATGGGGAAAAATTGCCGGTGGGTGCAATATCAATAGAAAAATTCCTGCATTAATTCAAGACTCTGGCTTTGATATTATAGAAATGGAAGAAATGTATCTTCCTAATACACCAAAAATAGCTGGATACAATTACTGGGGATATGCAGTAGCGAAATAATGAAATTTAGGTGGATCTTACTCCTTTTTTTTATATTGATATTCGCTTTTCAGTCTAAAAATATTTTGACTTTTGCGGGAGTAGAGCTTGGAGCTTATTTAGGATTTAAAGACTTAGATAAGAATTCCAGTGGTTTTATTGAGAAAGAGGAATGGTCGCAGGGAATGTTTTCCTTACTGGATTTTGATAGGGATAATCTAGTCAGCAAGGAAGAGTTTAGAGAATTTATTAAAGAGTTTTCTAGAGAATTCTCTTGGGAAAATAAACTCAATGACAAATATGACTTTCCTAGTCAGCTAAAGAAAGGTTCTTTTCATAGCAATTTAACGAACACTACTATTGGATATTACATTTATATTCCTGAAGCATACGATGAGCAATCTGAGACAAGATTTAGAACAGTATATTATCTTCATGGAGGCAGGCCAGGTAATGAAGCTAGAGAGGCTTTTGTGTCCTACTACGTTCATAAGGCTTTTGAAGATCCTTCAATAAGTCCAGCTATTTATGTGTTTGTTAATGGAGGTGAACTCAGCCATTACAATTCTGACGAATTAAGCTCTTATGGGGAGGATGTTTTTATCAAGGAGCTTATTCCCCATATTGATCATAATTACAGAACCATTGCTGGAAGGATGGGGCGAGGTTTAGAGGGATTTTCTCAAGGAGGAAGGGCGGCAACGCGTTATATGTTTAAGTATCCCCATATCTTTGGAACTGTTTCAGCTGGAGGGGGTTCTTACGCAATAGAGAGGCTTGTAAAGGAAAGTGGGGGATTTGAAGATGATCCTCGTGACGATAGGAGCGATATCTTTTATGTGGGCAAAGGCAATGACGCATGGTCATTGGCAGAGCAACATAAATCTTCCCAAGCTGTTACGCCAAAACTAATGTTATGGTCAGGAAATAATGATATGAATTACACGAGTATTCAGGAGTATCGTGCTTTTCTAAATGAGTTGGAAATAGAACATGAGTTCTTATCCATTAAAGATGTAGATCATAATTCTTTGGTCTTTTATGAAAAAGGTGGGGCCAATTTAGTAAAATTTCATATGGGAGTTTTAGAAAATGCTAATTAGATTATTCTTTTCCTTGTTCTTCGTTATTTCATCTTGCTTGGTGGCAGAAGAAAGGACCATTATTCACCAAGGAGTTGAGCGAGAATATCTTGTTCACATACCAGATAATCTAACTGAAGATTCACCGATTGTATTTGTTATTCATGGATTCACGGGTTCCGCTAAACAGATCATGGAATATTCAGGTATGAATGAAGTCGCGGATCGAGAGGGATTTATGGTTGTTTATCCTCAAGGAACAACTGATAGTGAAGGTAATACTTTTTTTAATGTTGGTTACGAATTTCATAAAGATTCAGCGATTGATGACGTTTCTTTTATTAGAAATCTTTTTGTATCACTATCTGAAGAATATAGCCTGAAAAGGAAACAAGGTTTCGCAACTGGTATGTCTAATGGAGGAGATATGAGCTACTTACTAGCTTGCACCTCTGCAGATTTATTCAGAGCTGTTGCTCCTGTGGCTGGATCTCTTATGGCAAAGACTAAAGAGACATGTGATACACAGTCTCCAGTCCCCATTTTTGAGATACATGGAACAGGCGATCGAATTACATTATTTAACGGAGATATGGAAAATAATGGAGGCTGGGGAGCCTATTATGATTTACCATCCACAATAAGTTTTTTTGCCGAGGCTTACAACTTAGACAAGAGGTCTACAAAGATAATAGCCAAAAAAGGAGAAGGATCTGAATATGATATTTATCTTCAACGTCATTGGTCGCAAAATTCCGATGAAGAAGTGTGGATGTATGAAATAGCCGAAGGTAGGCATGTTTGGCCAGGATTCAAAATCCATTGGTGGGAAAATCCCATCTTTTGGTATTACTTTGGGTCAGGTAATGAAGATATCAATGCTTCTGAGGAGGTATGGTCATTCTTCAAAAAATACTTATAGTTTTAATTAGCTAAGGAGACTAATACTTCTCTATTTTTGTTACCTGAAAAGGGTTTTCTTCCATGCATAACTCTGTAGTTATCAATTAATAAGATATCACGATCTTGCCATGATCTGAGTAAAGTTAAAGATTGTGCTAATTCACTTATGAGTTCAATATAAGATTCTTTTATTTCTTCACCATTCCCAAATCTGACAGGCGCGATTTGATTCTCTGAATTTTTCTTCCATCCCAAAGAAGCCGCAATTACCTGATTAAAAAAGGATTTCTTTCCATTCCCTAGTTCCTTTGTGGCTTGGAGAGTTTTTGTTGTTACAGACAAATTATCATCTTCAATCCAATTCCAAGAATAACCCAGCTTTGATAGCTTTGCTTCAGCATCAATTTTTGAACTCACTCCAAGAGTTTTCTGCCAGCTTCTTCCTTGACCTGATATCAATTCGTCTCCACTAGACATTATGGAGTTATAAATGACTCCAAATTTTTCAAAACTTTCTACAAGAGCTTTATCCGCCTTTAATAATGCCTCGTACAGTTGATCAGATCGACATAAAGGAGTCTCGCCACCAGTTTCTGAAGCTGATTTACAAAAAAAGAAAATATTCTTTGGATAGGTAGGAGTTTGTGCCATTTCATGATGAAGGAAGATCTCAACTTCTCTTGGTGCCTCATTAGCCGTAAATACTTTATCGGTTTTATTTATTCTGACTGCATTGGACAGAGATTCTTCATAAGTAAAAGTTTCGTAATTAAAAGTCGATACAAATTGATCGAAGTCTTCGGCAGTCTTTACAGGAAGATCTTTAAAAATAATTGCACCATGCTCTTCTAACTTAAGCTCAATGAATATTTTATTTTCTTTGAGCCAATCTTGAGTCGACTTTAAGTTATTTAAACCAGAGTCATTTTCTAGTTCTTGTAAGAATGGTTGATTAGTCATAAATGGGAAAGAAAGTATTAAAGGCTTCTTCGCAAAAAATACCTGGGTCGTTATATCGCTTATTTATATTGAGAGCTGATATCTGATCTAAGATAGATTGATCAAGTTCTATCTTTGAGGCATCTAGATTTTCTTTCATTCTAGTTTCATCAATACTCTTTACAACAATTGCTGTTCCTCTATTTATAGCCCAGCTGAGAATTAATTGAGCTGCAGATATACCCAGCTCTTTTGCTGCTGATTGAATCATTTCATTTCTTAGAAGTGATTCCTTTTCTTCAGCTCCACCTATTTCTTCATAGGATATTGATCCTAGCGGTGAAAAGGCTGTTACCTCGATATCATAGCTTTTAGCCAAGCGAATAAGTTTCTCTTGTGTCAATTGAGGATGCGATTCTATTTGAAGCATATCCGGCTTTATTTGGCTGTAGCTCATCAGGTCATGAATGAGGGCTGTGGAATAATTGCATATCCCCAAATACTTAGCCATTCCATCTTGTTTTAACAATTCCATTGCATGCCATGTATCGGATAGTGGAACTTTAGACGGGATCATTTTGGGATTAGGACTATCTGGATCATTAAACCATTCGGGCGGATACCTTTCTTCGAATGGAACATATTCCAGAGAGATTGGAAAATGGATCATATATAGGTCGATATATTCAAGTTGAAGATCTTCTAGTGTTCTCTCGAGAGCGGATCTAACATGATCTGGATGGTGATAAGTGTTCCATAATTTTGATGTAACCCAGAGATCTTCTCTTTGGCAGAACCCCTGATCTATTGCTTCTTTTATACCTTCTCCTACTTCTTTCTCATTGCCGTAGTCAGAAGCCGAATCAAGGTGTCTATATCCGATTTCTATGGCCTTGCATACAGTCTTTGCGCAGACATCTTGAGGAACTTTCCAAAGTCCAAAGCCAACTCTTGGCATTTCTTTAATTGATTTATAGTTCATATTCTTCATTTAAAAAGTCTTTAAGATTAACGGGGTTGCCGGTTGTAATTGATTGTTGAGCAGCTAAGCCCAGTATGATTGAATCTAACCCACTCTGGCTATCTACCAAAGGTTTATTTCCTGACTTTATGCAATTAATCAATTCCAGATGTTCTATATAACTCGCACCATGATGAAATCCAATTTCTTTAACTCTTGAGTCCGGATTAACCTCTAAAGTCTTATAGGAATGGTCTTTTCTATTTGTTATTACAAGCTCATTACCGGGTATGTGGGTTTCTAATTTCCCTTTATCTCCAGTTAAAACAATTTCCTGCTCGTATGTTCCTCCCTCAGCGAACATACACAAATCAAGCAAAGCTCTTTGACCATGTTCATAGTCTATTAACACAAAAGAGTTATCAATTATGTCAGGTTTTTTGCCATTGTATTGTTCGTTTAAGTGATTAACATCCTGACCACCGGAAGCATAAATTTTAATTGGCTTACTTGGGACTAATAAGTTCATTAGGTCAAAGAAGTGGCAGCACTTTTCAACTAGTGTTCCGCCAGTATTCGCATTAAACCTATTCCAGTTATCAACTTTCTCTAGAAAAGGAAATCTATGTTCTCTAATCGAAAGCATCTTTATGTTTCCAACTTCTGAAGCATGATCGATGACTGATTGAATTGGAGCCATGAACCTATACTCAAGGCCTATCCAAACAATACCCTTATGTTTTTTACTCATTTCTAGCACTTCTAATCCATCTGTTAAGTTAGTGCACATGGGCTTTTCAAGTAAAACATGTTTATCCGTATCGAAGATATCTCTCATGACATCAATATGAGTAAAGTTAGGACTTGCTACTACAACTACATCAATATCCTCGCGTTTTAATAGCTCTTTATAATTGGTAAATTGCTCTGGTTTAAATTTATCTCCACAAGCGGACATGCCCCACGCTCTTGAATTTTCATTAGGATCAGCAATTGCTGAGATATTTACATCCGGAATCTGTTTTAGATTGCGTATGTGTTCGCAGCCCATCATTCCAGTGCCAATAATTCCATAATTCAGCGACATAATTATTCGATTTTCCTAAACTTTTTATTCTTTGGTATCTATACTGAGAGACTCCTCAACCTTAACAGTAAATAATATATATTTCTTTAAAAAATATTGAACAAATTAGAAAAATTTGAAGTTGACTGCTTGGTTATAGGAGGTGGCGTATCAGGTGTAGCTATTGCCAGAGAGCTTTGCGCTAAATATGAAAGCGTATTTTTATTAGAAAGAAATAATCAGTTAGCTCAGGAAACTTCTAGCCGAAATTCGGAAGTTATTCATGCAGGCATGTACTATGAGCAAGGCTCACTAAAATCTAAGCTTTGCATAAAGGGCAAAGAGCTTCTTTATGATTACTTAAAAGAGAGACAGATAGAATTCAATCGTTGTGGTAAATACATCTTATCTTCAACTGATCAAGAATCAGAAACTTTAAATAGCATTTACGAAAATGGAATAGCTTGTGGAGTAGAGGACTTATTCTATGACGGCTCTCTAAGTTCAAAATATCCGTTCCTTGCTTATAAAGAGGCAATATTCTCTCCTTCAACAGGAATATTTGATAGCCATTCATTTATCCATTCTTTGAGCAGAGATTTTCAAAGCTCAGGTGGAAATATAATTCTAAGCAATGAAACACTAAGCATTAATGAAACAAGCAAAGGCTTCGAAGTCTTGGTAGAGGATAAAAAAAGTAAAAACCAATTTATGGTTATTAGTAGAGTCTTGATTAACTCTGCTGGCCTTAATGCAGTCCACATTGCAAATCTTATAAATGAGAAAAAAACCTATGAAGAAGAGTTTGTAAAAGGTGAGTACTACATCTATCAAGGCAAAGAGAGGTTAGAGCATCTAATTTATCCAACTCCAACTGAAAATAGTTTAGGTCTCCATGCAACGATAGACTTGGGAAAAGGTATCAGATTTGGACCTTCTGCATATGTCGTGGATGAGATTGACTATAGTCTTTCTTTGGACCAAAAATTACTTTTCCTTGAAGCAGTTCAATCTTATTGGCCAGGAATAAAAGAAGAAGATCTTACTCCTGGTTACTCTGGTATAAGGCCAAAACTTAAAGGAATAAATGACTTTGTAATAGATTCTGGCACAGTAAGTAAT
>Ga0208127_1000543_pt1 | contig 19258 bp, 17 predicted proteins | sample ETNtaG_6_FD_185751 | JGI IMG/M metagenome (GOLD analysis project Ga0208127, IMG submission 185751) | Marine microbial and viral communities from oxygen minimum zone, Eastern Pacific Ocean - ETNP201306SV45 (SPAdes) (version 2) | ecosystem: Environmental > Aquatic > Marine > Oceanic ... | reverse complement strand
GTTGGAATGGTCGGGGTGGAGAGATTCGAACTCCCGACATCCTGCTCCCAAAGCAGGCGCGCTACCGGACTGCGCTACACCCCGAAAGGAAAAGTAAGGAAAGAACAATTATGGTTTCAAACTCGGGATGAAAAAGCAAGAAGCATGTTGGCTGACTCGTTTTGGTGCTCACCTTTGAAATGGTTGAAGGATCTGAGCATGGGGAAGTCAAAACTCAGGGGATGTTGGCTGCCTCAAGAACTTGCTGAAAAACGAATTCAGGATCGGCTCCGGGATTGGCCGCAACGGAACGCAGCCAGGTTTCATTGTCGATTTGAGTGAGGGAGACCCAGGCCTTTTTCAAACGTGATCGGACTTCGGCAGCAGGAAAGTGTTTGGGTTTCCAAACCACGATTCCAGTTCGGCATGGTCCCCATATTTCGAAATCGGGATGTTCTTCGATTAAAGAAGCCAACTGTTCAGCTTTGTTCATATCGGCATTGAGATGATCTGACAGGCCACTTCGCCCCCAATGCAGGAGGGTTGCAGCCAAAGGAAGGGCTGAAGCCGGTGCGGAGCCGATCAACCCAATGTTCGGAGCGGAAAGGTAACCTCCGCCATAAGACATGGCCTGATGTGCGGTCTCTGAATCCCTGAAGAGTACCAGTGCCGCCCCCTTGGGTTGATACATCCATTTATGGGCGGAAAATCCTACCGAATCAGCGTTTTCCACCCCGTCCAGCAGAGAGGCATATTGATTGCTGAATCGCAGCGGCCCTGCCCAGGCAGCATCGACATGGACCCACGGAGCAGAAGGTAAAGATTTCAAATGGTCGATGGCGCCGGTCGCCACCGTTCCTGCAGTGAGGAAAAGAGCTGTGTCACTCCAGTCTGAATCGGAGTCCGGATGCCATTGGTGTAACGGGTCTGAATCCATTGCCAGATACTCTAAACCGAGGATGTCCGCAGCTTTTCGAACTGAGAGGTGGGCCATTTTGGAAGCAGCGACTTTTTTAACACCTTTGATTTCCCTTGCAGCCCACAATGCGGTTAGGTTGGAAACCGTTGATCCTGGAACAAAATGACCTCCATCCATGCCGAAAAAAGGAGCGATCCAGGATACCAGCCGTTCAGAAAGGAATCTGGCTTTGGGGGCAACATCAGGATGAAGCAAATTCTGGTTCAACGCAGCCTGCCAGAATGAAGCAACCCAGGCGACGGAGGGAGTGGGAGGATCCATGTGAGCCATGAAACCCGGATGGTGAAGTTGCGCACTGGTTTCAAGAACGGAAGATGCCAACTCATCCAGCATTTTCTTAGCCTCGATTCCTGATTCAGGCATCACTTCAGGAAGTTCCAGTCCTTCTTTTAAGGGAACGGGCTCATCCCGTGGAGTTCTTGAAGCTTCCAGTAAGTCAAGTGCGTGCTCTACCAGATTGCGGTCCACCTGATGCTCCTGGTGGATACTCGGGATTTCTTCTTTTTGCATGGATATTTATGTTACTTCCAATGAATTTAAATCAATTTTAAAAGCTTGTTTAAAATGAGAGGAAACCATGAAATCTTCTTTTGCTCAAGCCAATCTGCTGGCCTGAGGTGAAAGGATTTTGTAATCTTTGAAGCTTACAAATTTAAAACTAGATTGATCATGATCATTGGAGTCGATGTCGGCGGGACTTTCACCGATGTTTTTTTCTTAGACGAAGCTTCCCAGAAGATTGAAATTGCCAAGGTTCCTTCCACTCCAGAGGATTCTTCAAGGGGTTTTCTTCAAGGGTTGGGGACCCACGCAAAAGACTGGTCCAGGGTTCGGACGGTGGTGCACGGAACCACCGTCGGCACGAATGCCCTGCTGAGCCGTAGGGGTGCAAAAACAGGAATCCTGACCACCAGAGGATTCCGCGATGTTCTTGAAATGCGCCGCAGGGACCGTCCCAATACCTGGGGGCTCTGGGGGCAATTTGAACCGGTGGTTCCCCGCAACATGCGATTCGAAGTTAGTGAAAGAATCCTGGCTGATGGAACTCTGCATACTCCTGTGGATCTTGAGGTATTGGAAATTCAGGCCAGGAAGTTACTTGATATGGGTGCTGAAGCTGTGTCCCTTTTTTTTATCAACAGTTACAGCAATCCTGAAAATGAAATTTTGGCCGCACAAAAGTTGAGGGACATCTGGCCCAATCCCCATGTCAGTGTCAGCCATGAAATCCTTCCAGAGATCAGGGAATTCGAGCGGATTTCTACAACCGCCTTGAACGCTTACCTTCAACCGGTGATCGGGAACTATCTGGAAAACCTGGATCAAAAGATGCGATCGGAACGATTCGGAGGTGAATTGCTGATCGTGCAAAGCAACGGCGGGGTGATGAGTGTCGAGACAGCCGAAAGACTCCCAGTGAGAACTGCGCTTTCTGGTCCTGCCGCCGGAGTGATTGCATCATCCTACCTCGGCATGGAAGCAGGATTTCCAAATCTTATCAGTTGTGACATGGGTGGGACGAGTTTTGATGTTTCCCTGATCAGGAACGGAGAAAGTGCTCTAGCCCCTCAGACGGCCATAGGATTCGGAATGGTGGTACGAACCCCGATGATTGAGATCACCACCATTGGTGCGGGAGGAGGTTCAATTGCCCACGTCGATCAGGGGGGATTACTTGAAGTTGGTCCGGAATCAGCGGGTTCCGACCCTGGTCCGGTCTGTTATGGTAACGGAAACAAAAGGCCGACGGTGACAGATGCGAATTTGGTGTTGGGACGGATCAACGGGGAAAAACCGATAGGCGGGAAACTTGAGCAACTCGATTCGGATGCTGCCCGCGAATCCATCCGTGAACATATCGCACAGCCCCTCGGGATGGAGGTGATGGATGCTGCAGAAGCCATCATCCGCGTTGCCAACTCAAAGATGGCTGGAGCGATTCGTCTGATTTCGATTGAACAGGGACACAATCCCCAGGATTTTGCCGCAGTTTCATTCGGCGGAGGAGGTTCCCTTCATGTCTGTTCACTGATTCGTGAAGTTGGTTTGTCGCGTGCACTGGTTCCACGTTACCCTGGGGTAACCAGTGCCCTTGGATGCGTCATTGCCGATATGCGCCATGACCGGGTGCAAACCCTGAACACCATGCTCGACCAACTGGATCTTCCAGCATTGATCCGCAGGATGGAGGAATTCAGCAAAGAGGGCCTGGATCTTCTTGAGGCTTCCGGGGTTTTCTTCAAAAGACAGGAGGTACGTTTTGAACTGGACATGTCCTACCTAGGCCAGACCCACACGGTGGATGTACCGATTCTTGAAAAAACTCTGCAGCAATCCAAAACTCAAAAGATTGAGATCCAAAAAGAAAGAGTTCTTAAAGCGTTTGAACAGCGCTATAAAAGTCTTTATGGTCGCTTATTGGAAAACTTGCCGATACGGATCCTCAACCTCAAGGCCTCCGTGATAGGGATCAGACCCAAACTGGATCTGACGCTACTGGCACCAATAAATCCTATGGATCCAGATTCCTGCAGACTTGGTGAGACTCAAGTATGGTTTGAGGGAGCATGGCATCCGACCATGCGATACCAACGTCTTGAACTCGCAGTGGGAAGTAGAATCCAAGGTCCAGCGCTTTTTGAACAACCGGATACAACCATTTTTCTGGAACCTTCAATGGATGCCGAAGTTGACCGGTTTGGAAATCTGATCATCATTCCGGATAAACAATGAATCCCAGTAAAATTTTTGAAAAACCCCATAGTCTGGCTTTGATGCTGATCGATCTGCAGAACGATTTTCTTCATCCTGAAGGAGCTTATGGCAGGGCAGGACAAAAATCGGAAACTATCGCCCAGTTGCCTTCCAGGCTGACACCTCTTGCCGATTTGATTCGCAAAAAAGGGGGTTGGATTGTTTCCACACAGTTCACGCTCGTGCCCGGGAAAAAAGAGGAACCTTTCATTCTGGAACACTTAAAACAGCTACGTCCTTTTTTGGGAAAAGGTGACTTTGCTCCGGGGTCCTGGGGGCATCAACTGGTTGAAGAACTTCAACCTGCTGATCTCTCGGTCGAGAAGGTCGCCTACAGTGCCTTTTACATGAGCCGACTGGAATGGGTCCTCCGACGTGCCGGTATTGAAAACCTGCTCTTTGCCGGGATTGTGACCAATGGTGGAGTTGCCTCAACCGTTCGTGATGCCCATGTCAGGGATTTTCATACTTTGGTTCTCAAGGATGGATGTGCGGCATTTTCCGAGGAAGCCCACCAATCAGCACTTTCCGATCTTTCCACGGTTTCTAACCTGATAAATTGTGAAGAGGCAACGAGTCTCCTGAGACAGACATGATCCTTCTCAGATCGACAGAAACGGTCTTTTCCAACGAGGTTGAAGTCCTTGTGGTTGGTGCAGGAGCATGCGGAATGACTGCCGCACTGGCCGCCTCGGAACAAGGAGCAGAAGTATTGGTTTTGGAACGGGACTCAAAACCCAGTGGTTCGACTTCCCTGTCTTCAGGATTTATTCCTGCTTCCGGTACCCGTTGGCAAAAGGAAAAGGGAATCGAAGATGATCCTGAACTCTTTGCAAAGGACATTCAGCAAAAAGCCAAGGGGAAGGCAGACGAGGCTCTGGTTCGTCTTACCACGGAGTTCGCTGGACCATGCCTGGAGTGGCTCTCCGATCAGCATGGGATACCCTTTGAAGTTCTGGAGGGATTTCTCTACCCAGGGCACAGCCGACTCAGGATGCACACCGTGCCCGAACATACTGGCAGTAGTTTGCTCCAACGTCTCCACCAATCGGTTGCCAAGAGGGAGATCCCCGTTTTATGTGAAGCTACGGTTTCCGGGCTGTTTGTTAATAATCATCAAAAGGTCCTTGGTGTTCGGGTATTAAGATCGGATGGAAGCACCGAGGATCTTGGATGCCGAACCCTGGTCCTGGCATGTAACGGATACGGTGGGAATGCCAAGTTGCTCAAAAGGTTCATTCCTGAACTGGAAGGCATGCATTATTTTGGACATAACGGTAATCAGGGAGATGCCGTCCTTTGGGGAGAGGAATTGGGCGCAGAACTGCGGGATATGTCCGCATTTCAGGGGCATGGTTCGGTAGCCCATCCCCACGGGATCCTGATTACCTGGGCTTTGATGATGGAAGGCGGGATCCAGGTCAATCTGGAGGGCAAACGTTTTTCCAACGAACACCAGGGTTATTCGGAACAATCCGTTTCAGTATTTCAACAACCGGAACACCTTGCCTGGGATCTTTATGATGCCAGACTTCACCAGCTGGGTTTAGAGTTTGAGGATTACCGAAATGCGGATCAGATGGGGGCAATCCGTTCTGCTCATGATCTGGAAAAACTTTCGAAAATCACGTCCCTTCCAAAATCCAATCTGGAGCGGACATTCCAGGATATCGAGGATTTTCATCTGGGGAAACGCGAAGATTCCTTTGGCAGGGATTTCAAGGAAAAACCGATGCTTGAGCCGCCCTATTATGCGGTCCAGGTGAGTTGTTCCCTTTTTCACACCCAGGGTGGTTTGGCGGTCAATTCGGAAGCTCGGGTGATGCACAAAGAGGGACATCCCCTTCCCAATCTTTTTGCAGGAGGAGGTGCGGCACAGGGGGTTTCTGGCCCTGCAGTTTGGGGATATCTGTCAGGAAATGGATTGTTAACCGCGATCACCCTGGGCCGGTTGGCTGGTGAACATGCTGGTAAACAGGCAAGTCAATCCAAGGCCTGAATATGAACTTTCAGTTTTCAATCATCTCAACCTGTTGAAATTCAGAATTCCTGATTTTGATCAGTGATATAACCAAGTTCACGGTCTTTGAGAATGGCCGCTTCAGGACGCATTTCGGGATTGCCGTATCCTCCTCCTCCAGGAGTTTCGAGGCGGAGTTTCTGTCCTTTTTTGATATGGATTCCAGTCATCTTGGAAACCATCGGAGGTTCCTTGAATCCATCAGTCTGTTCGTAGTAAAAACGGTTGGGTAAGGCATCCTTTCCTCCAACAACGCCTTTTGGGGCAAATCGTCCTCTTTCACCGAAAAGAAATACATCCGCTTCTTCTTCGAGCAATTCCATTTCATAAACTGCTCCGAGTCCACCTCGGTGTTTGCCTGGACCTCCTGAATCAGGGCGGAGCGCCCACTGAGTAAAGCGTATGGGATAGGCCGCTTCTAAGATTTCCAGAGGAGGGATGGTCGCGGTGGAGATTGGGGCGTTGCCATGGTTCAAACCGTCTCCTTCTGGGTGTGCCCCGTGGCCTCCGCCAAAGAAGGAAAACATCACCCAACGTCTTCCATCCTGACGATGTCCAGCCAGAGAAAGCGCGTTGATGGTTCCGTAGGCACAACCATTGGAACGTTCCGGGGCGAGTTTTGCCATCGCCTGGAAGACGACATCGATAACCCGGAGAATGGTTTCAGTGTAGCCTCCAACCGGTTTGGGCGCCTTGGCATCCAGCAGGCAGCCATCCGGAATGACAAAACGGATCGGTTCCAGCACTCCGGAATTTGCCGGGACTTCCTGAAACAGGTGCTTGAGGGCGACATAACAGGAGGCAATGGCAGTGGAGCGCGAAATGTTGACCGGCCCGGCACAGGCTTTGGAGGTTCTGGAAAAATCCAACGTCATTTCATCTCCTGAAACTTTGAGGTCGAGTCCGATTCGGAGGGATTCATCGACAATACCATCGTTATCCAGATAATCGTCACAGGAGAGGGTGCCATCCGGGAGTTCTTTGATGTTGGCACGCATCAGTTGTTCCGCTCTTTGTTTCAGCTCTGTGAATGCCTCTTTGACGGTCTGGGGACCGTAATCCTCCAGAAGGGCATGAAGTCTCTTTTCGCCGAGATCGAGTGCGTTCAACTGTCCGTTCAGGTCTCCATAAAGACTCCCAGGCTGTCTGGAATTGCACTGCAAAATCTCGATCAGTTCATGATTCATCTCGCCATTGCGGATGAGGCGTACCGGGGGAATGTGCATGCCTTCCTGGAAACTTTCGGTGGCGACAGGGTTGTAATTTCCGGGAACATTACCTCCAACATCATGCCAATGCCCGACCGACGCCAGATGGCAGAAAAGAGTTCCTTCAAAGTAAAAAGGACGGACCAGTTTAAAATCTGAAAGATGGGTCCCACCTTCGTAAGGATCATTGAATATCCAAGTTTCACCCGGTTGAACACCCCCGGACTCTGCGGTTTTGTCAATCACCGCCTTGACTGCAAAAGCCATAGCTCCGACAAAAACCGGGAGTCCTGATTTTCCCTGAACCAGGGTTTCTCCGCTGACAGGATCATAGAGCCCGTGGGACGCATCATGGGCTTCCGCGATGATAGGATTGAACGCACTTCGAAAAAGAGTCGCGTCCATTTCATCAGCAATCTGCTCAAGCCGTCCTTTGAGAACCGCAAGGGTGACGGGATCCATCATTCGTAAGTCTTTCCCCGGGCAAGGATATCCTCGGTTCCAAGCAGGTGTTGAAGTTGTGAGAAGTTCAGCATGTCTTCCATGAAGGGTTCGGTGGTACCGTGTTTTTTCAGTGATTCAAAATACCTTTGCCCGAGTTTGGCCATGGCCCTTACAAATCCTCCGGGAAAAATAACAAGGGAATAACCGATTTTTTCGAGTTCGGGTGCCGAAAGCAAAGGGGTTTTTCCGCCTTCCACCATGTTGGCCATGAGCAGGGTTTTCGACCCGAATTGTTCGTTGACCAAACGCATTTGGTCGGAAGAAGTCAAAGCTTCGACAAACAGGATATCGATTCCCGTTTCCAGGTAGTGTTCCGAGCGTTCCAAGGAGGCTTCCAGTCCTTCGGATGCCACCGCATCGGTCCGGGCAATGATCAAGGTGTCTTCGGATCGCCGTGCATCCAAAGCGGCTTTCAACTTACCGGTCATTTCACGAATTGGGATGACCGATTTGTCCCGGAGGTGGCCGCAACGTTTGGGGAAATCCTGATCTTCCAACTGGATCGCGGTTGCACCACATTTTTCAAAAAGCCTCACAGTCCGCTGGGTATTGATGGCATTGCCGTATCCAGTGTCGGCATCGACAATCAGGGGGAGTTCACTTTTTTCCCGGATCAGGCTCACCGTTTCCGCAACTTCGGTCATCGTTACCAGTCCGATGTCTGGGCTTCCATGCCGGGTATACGCCAGGCTGGCACCGGAGAGGTATGCAGCATCAAAACCGGCCTTTGCAACCATCATCATCCCGAAGGCATCACAAATGCCCGGGGCAACGAGGATTTCATCAGAATTTAATCTTTCAGCGAGTTTCATCGATTTCCCTGCTTCAATTTTTTTTCAAGATGGGGAACCAACCCTCCGTCTTCGAGCATCTGCAACAGGAATTCCGGGACCTTTTTACAGGAAAGTTGCACTCCCGTGGTCTGGTTTAAAACCATCCCTTTTTTGGGATCAGGAAGTATCAGGTCTCCTTCGCGGATGTTATCTCTTTCTTCACATTCCAGAACCAGCAGTCCGAGATTGAACGCATTTCGTTGAAAAATCCCCGCAAAACTTTCTGCAATCACCGTGGTGACACCAAGCTGGAGAAGGCTTTGAACAGCCTGTTCCCGTGATGATCCCGCACCAAAATTCCGCCCTCCGACCACAATGTCTCCAGATTGAACCTGTTTTGCAAAATCAGGATTGAGACGTTCCAGGCAATGGCTGGCGAGTTCCTCCAAAGAGCTTTTCATGTAGGCTCCCGGAGCCAACTGATCGGTATCGACATCATCCCCGAAAATCCAGCTTCGTCCAGGTTTCATCAACTTGCTCCAAGAAAGTTTCGGGGATCACTGATGTAGCCTGTGACTGCGGTGGAGGCGACGGTCATGGGAGAAGCAAGGTAAACCTCTGAGGATTCATCCCCCATCCTGCCTTTAAAATTACGGGCCGTGGAGGAGAGGCAAACGGTTCCTTGTCCCAAACGTTGAGGGCCATAACCCGCACATAGTCCACAACTGGTAGGAAGAATTTTGGCTCCTGCGTCTTCCAGGATTTTCATCACCCCTTCTTTCCTGGCTTCGTGGAAGTCCCTTTTTGAAGAAGGGGCAACCCAAAATTCGATTCCGGATTGCACCCTGTTTTCTCTGAGAATGGAGGCTGCAGTCCGAAGATCATGCAGTTTGGCGCCGGTGCATGCACCAAGGTAAAGCACATCCGGACGGATGTCGTTGTATTCCACAACAGAAGCCGCGTTTGCTGGACTGTGAGGCGCGGCAACTTGAGGCTCCAGTTGGTCTGCATCAAAGCGATGGTATTCGAAATCCGCATCTGGATCAGTTTGCCATGGTTCGACTGGATCGCTCTCCGATCCATGGTCCTCAAGCCATTTCATGGTGGTAGCGTCCGGTGCAATCAATCCGGCCTGGGCTCCGAGTTCGGCGCTCATGTTGCTGAGGGTCATGCGTTCCTGCATGGATAACTCCGAAACGGCTTCTCCACAGTATTCGACTGCCTGATAACGGCCTCCATCCATTCCCAACCGGCCGCAAAGGAAAAGCATCACGTCCTTGGCCATGACCCCTTTCTGGAAAGTCCCTTCCCATTCAATCCGGATCGTTTCGGGAACCCGGATCCATATCTCTCCAGTAGCGAGCACCCCCGCCATTTCCGTGGCGCCAATACCGAACATGTAGCAACCGAAGGCTCCACCTGTGGGAGAATGACTGTCTCCCCCGACTGCAAACATCCCCGGTTTCAAATATCCGTTTTCCGGCAGGACCACATGGCAAATCCCCTCCTCATCATGGAATCGGGCCACTCCCTGCTTTTTCACCCAGTCACGTGCCAAATCCAGGATTGCTCTCGATTCAGCATCAAAAACCGGGACATAGTGATCGGTGACCACCACCAGTTTTTCCGGATCCCAGACCTCCACCCCGAGCCGCTCAAGGATTGGGGCCACCCTGCGCGGACCTCCGGAATCATGGATCATGGCAAGATCCACCGAGCCGATTTCGATTTCACCAACCGCGACTTCTGCTTTTCCTGCAGCTCGGGCAATGATTTTCTGGGCCAGGGTTTGGGGCAAGGAGTCCTTTACATTTTGTGGCTGGATCATGCAGAATTCTTCCACAGTCCAAGGTTGAGTGACAAGAGCATTTCATAAAATGTCAAAAATAGGAACTTATGGAAAAAATCATTCCTGATTACCTTCAAAATCTCTCCAGTTTTCTGCACAAAACATCGTATTCCGAAATACCGGAGAATGTAATCGAGAGATCAAGACTGGTATTCGCCGATTCCATGGCCGCGATTATTGGGGGCTCAGCAGAACCCGAAGTGGAAACTTTGACAAAACGTATGTTGCTTTCGAAAAATCCAGGAACTGCTTCAGTGCTTGGAACTGGTTTATCCGGGGAACCAATGACTGTGTCCGTGATTAACGGCTCGGCGGGGACATTCCTGGAAATGGACGAGGGTAACCAATTCTGTCGCGGTCATCCCGGAATGCAGGTGATACCTTCAATTCTCGCCCAGGCAGAGATACAGGGTGCTTCAGGAAGGGATTTACTGCGTGCCTTGATTTTGGGATATGAAATCGGAGCTAGAATCGGAATCGCATGTAAACTCAGAATGACCATGCATCCTCATGGTACTTGGGGAACGGTTGGAGCCGCAGTGGGTGTCGGTGCTTTGCAGAAATGTGCTGCAAAGGAATTTCAGGAATTGATCAACATCAGTTCCAGTCTCGGTCTGGCCACAAGCCGTAAAACGATGCTTGAAGGCGGGACTGTTCGTAATTCCTATACAGGAGTCAGCAACCAGCTTGGACTCTTGGCGTTTCAATTGATGAAATCAGGTTTCACCGGTGAGCAGGACGGACTTTCCACGGTTTTTGGAACAGTCGTTTCAGAAACCTTTGATTCCCGGGAGATGACTGCGGAGTTGGGAAGCCGTTGGGAAATCGCTAGGAACTATTTTAAATTGCACTCTTGCTGCCGTTACAACCATGGCGCCCTGGATGCACTGGAAAAACTTCTGTCTAACGATTTCGTTGCACCTGAAGAAATTGAGAGCATGAGGGTTGAGACGTACTCCCTTGCTGCACAACTTTCAGACCGAAATCCCCAGAACACCCTGGCTGCAAAATTTTCATTGCCCTTTGCTTTGGCAACCACACTGGTCAACCGGAATAGCGGAGTTCAGAGTTTCACCTGGGAGCAGGTTCGGAATTCCAAGGTCCAGGAATTGGCATCCAGGGTCGAAGTGGTGGAAGATCCGGAACTTACCGCAATGATGCCTGATTTCAGACCTGCCCGGGTTATCATCCGTTTGAAGGATGGAAGGAAACTGGATGGGGAAACACGGACCAACCGTGGTGACAGTGAAGATCCCTACAGTAAGAAGGATTTAAGACATAAATTCCTGAGCCTTTGCTCAAGGGTCTACCCTCAGGTTTATTGTGAACAATTGCATGATCAACTGATGGAGGTGGACCAGTTGGAAGACATCCGTCCATTGATGGCGAGCTTGAGAAATCAATGCAGATAGGAAAAAGGCGATGGCTGATTTAAACTCGGACCAACTTGCCGGGTTGGCAGAGCAGTATTTTGAGGGCGTTGACAACATGGACTGGGATGCCGTTCGGCAAACCCTGACCGAGGACTGCTCCATTGAAATCCGAAGTCATGGAGTTGTGCACACCGGGCGAGACCAGGGTGTTAAGCATATGTTCGAGGGGCTTTTTAACCGTTATCAGAAAGTCTGGCATGGAGCATTTCGCCATGTCTGTGATGTTAAAAGGCAGTCTGTCGCCTCTCAATTCAAGGTGGTCAATACTTTGAAAGACGGAAGTCAACGGAGCAAAACCAACTGCAATTTTTTCGAACTTCGGGACGGATTATTCTGCAGGATTGAAATTTATATGAGCGGTGAGAACACCTTGACCTAAAAGCTAAAGACCGAGGAAGGATTTTTTCAGTTCCGGATTTTCTGCGAGTTCGTTTGCCTTTCCGGAAAGGGTGACAGTTCCGTTTTCGATAACGTAGGCTCGGTTTGCAAGGTTCAATGACTGGACCACATTCTGCTCAACCAGCAGTATCGTCATCCCCTGGCGGTTGATGTCCGCAATCAGTTGAAACATCTCTTCGACCAGTATTGGAGAAAGTCCAAGGGAAGGTTCATCAAAAATCATCAGTTTTGGGTCGGCCATCAGGCTTCTTCCAATGGCAGCCATTTGTTGTTCCCCTCCGGAGAGGGTTCCTGCAAGCTGTTCCCGACGTTCTTTCAGTCTGGGAAAAATCTCAAAAACCCTTTCCAGGTTCTGAGTCCTGGAAGCTTTTCCCCGTTTGTAACTTCCCATTTCCAGGTTTTCCAAAACACTTAGATTCGGGAAAAGCCTGCGGCCTTCGGGAATCTGAATCATGCCCATTTCCACAATTTTTTCAGGACGCCAGCCGGTGATGTCCATTCCCGAAAATTTCACAGAACCCTCAACAGGACAGTAAAGGCCGCAGAGGTTGTGATTAAGGGTTGTTTTCCCTGCACCATTGCTTCCCAAGACCGCAACGATCTCACCTTCTTCAAGATGGAGGTCGATTCCACGGAGGACGTTTACCTTGCCATAGGCGGCATGGATGTTTTTGACTTCAAGCATCGATTGCAGGGTTTTGATTCAGTTTGGATGCCCCCTGACCGAGGTAAGCTTCGATTACCTGGGGGTCGGCCGCCACTTGCTTTGGAGTTCCGGATGCGATCAAACGCCCATTGTTCAGCACGTAGGTATAGTCTGAAAGGCTCATCACGGCCTGCATCACATGCTCGATGAGAAAGATGGTAATTCCGGAATTTCGGATTTCACGGATGACTTTCAGGATCTCTTCCACCTCAGTTGGATTCAGTCCTGCCATTACTTCATCGAGCAACAGGATTTTCGGCTGGGTAGCCAATGCTCTTGCCAGTTCCAGCCTTTTTCGTCCGGCCACGTTCAAATCAGCTGCTGAAGATTCCAGGGGAACTCTGATTCCAACATGTTCTGCCACCTTGTATGCTTCTTGAGCGGCATCTTCAGGATTTTGGATCCTGGCGTAGGCTCCGATCATGATGTTTTCGAGGATGCTCAATTTTGCGAAAGGCTGAGTGATCTGAAATGTCCTGACCATCCCCATTTGACAGACCTGGAAAGGCTTTAATCCACCCAGTGCATCTCCGTAGAGATTCACTGTTCCGGAATCCGCTTTGAGAAATCCGGAAATGATAGCAAAGAGTGTAGTTTTCCCGGCTCCATTCGGGCCGATCAGGGAAACAATGCTTCCCTCGGAAACCTTTAATGATGCTTCGGAAACCGCCTGTAAACCCCCGAAGGATTTGGAGATTCCTGAGACTTCAAGCACGTTTTACTTTCTTTTGAGATTGGAAAGCTCCGGTCAAACCTTTTGGCAGGAAACCAATGATGAGCACCAGTATCACCCCATAAACCACCAGGCTCAGCCCTGGAGCATTAATGAAATGTCGTGAAATTTCATTGATCAAATGAAGAACCAGGGATCCGATGAACGGCCCCATCACTGTTCCCATACCACCGATGATGGAAACCAGCAGCATCTCAACGGATTTGTCGACGCCATAGGCGATGCTCGGATCGATATAAAGGTAATACTGGGCGTAGAAGGTTCCTCCGGAAGCACCGATTCCTCCTGAAATCATGATTGCCTGCATTTTCAACCGGAAGGTATTGATTCCCAAAGCCTCAGCGGCATCTTCATTTTCCCGGATGGCTTTCAGTCTTGATCCGAATCTTGAGTTTTCGAGTTTCAATGTGATGGCAGTTGCAATCAGAAACAGGGCAAGGATCACATAATAAAACCCGGTTCTTCCCTCGAACTGGAAATTGAGCGGGTGCTGATCGAGGGGAATGTAAATCCCCATTCCGGCACCGGTGAACTCGACGGTATTGGCAATGATCCGGAAGGCTTCCGCAAACGCCAGTGTGATCAGAGCGAAATAGGATCCCCGGAGGCCAAATCGGAAACTGAGAAAACCCACAAAAGCCCCCACAAGCGCCCCCATCAAGATCCCGGCAATGAGTCCAATCCATGGATTAATACCAAAGTTCATCTGCAGGACAGAAGAGGTGTATGCCCCGGTACCAAAAAAAAGCACGCTGCCGAATGAAAACTGTCCTGCATAACCGCCAAGGATATTCCAGGAATGTCCGATGGTTGCGGAGTAGAGCACGATGACGGCAAAACTGATGAGAAATTCTGAAAAAAGAATCCACGGCAGCAACACCAGAATCAGGGTGCCCAGAATCATCCATGAGGGTTTCTGGAAGTTCATGCCTTCACCCCGAATAAACCGGTTGGACGAAAAAGCAGGATCAGCACGAAAATCAATGGAATGCCGATCTGCCCCAGGCTTTCTCCGAGGAAAAGCCCTCCGAAGGATTCGGTGATCCCGATGATGAATCCTCCGACCAGGGCGCCGATAAAACTTCCCATGCCTCCTAAAACGACGATCGTGAAGGCGATGATGACAAATACATGGCCGATGGTCGGGGTGACATAAAACGAAGGCATCAGCAGGCACGCAGCCGCTCCAAGGCAGGCGATGCCGATGCCGTAACTAACGGCAAAAATGTGATCAACATTAATTCCCATCAAACGTGCTCCGACCCGTTCTTTGGCAACCGCCCGGATTGCTTTTCCCAGATCCGTTTTTGCCATCAGCAGCCACAATGCCAAGCCGATCACAATTGAAGCCCCAAAGGAAATCAGTTTAGGCAAAGTGACCAGCGCCGGACCGATTTCGATCATCTCATAGGCATAATCCAGGTTAAGGGTCTGGGTATCGGCTTTGAAGAAAAAGAGCGCGGCATTTTCAAAAATCACACTCAACCCCAACGTGATGAGCAGAATGTTCTGATCCTGTCCGTGGGCCAGTTTGCCGATAATCCCGCGATAAAGCAGATAACCCAGCACAAAAAATGAAGGTATGACCAGCAGCAGTGCAAGGTAGGGATCGATTCCCAACAGATTGAAGAGGAAGTAAACCGCATACATCGCAAGCATCAACAAGGCCCCATGGGCGAAGTTGATGATGTGAAGGACTCCGTAAATCAACGTCAGTCCAAGTGCCACCAACGCATAGATGGCACCAAACATCAGGCCGTTGATCAGGGCCGTGACCAGAATGACCGGCTCGAACATCAGGAAAAAGGTTCATGCCTCCGGCTTGAACCGGAGGCGGGAGGAAGGTTGTTAGGCTGGGCGTGGAAAAATGGCTTTTGCAGAAGCAAACTCATTCGGGTAGACCACCTGGGCATCCACTTTTCCTCCGACTTTCTGGGCCTGGATCGAAACCGCCCTGGATCCCATATTCTGGCCATTGACCATCTTCGTCGGACCATAGGGCATCATCAACGGATCGAGTGTGCTGGTTGCCAGCGCCGCATTCACTGCATCAGGGTCGGTTGTGCCAGCTCGTTCAAAGGCATCTGCCAGCAGGCGGATCGAATTGTAGGTGCAATAGACCTCAAAGGTGAAATATTTCCCCTTCGCTTCCACCTTTTTCCGCATCTCTCTTCCTTTCGCCGAATTCGGATTGTACCAGTGGTTTACATCGATCATATGTTCGGCAATTTCAGGAAGTTCATCCATGAATTTAAAATTGAATCCTCCTCCAAGGACTGAGTAACTCGCCATGAAGGGGACACGCTGCTGCTTCAGCGTTCTTGCCAAAAGGATGTATTCCCCGGGATAGTTGACGGGAATGATGATGTCGGGTTTCATCGAGCGGATGCGCAGGGCGACATTGTCGAAGTTCCGGGTCGGGTTGGCGTGTTTGATCACATCCTTGATCTCCCAGCCGGTGTCTTTCAGCCTTCCGGAAAGCAGCCTAGCCGTTCCAGATCCAAACTCAGATTCTTCATGCACGATGACCGCGCTGTTTGCGGGTGAACCTGCAGCTTTGTTGATTTCATTCAGGTTGTTAACGGCATCCTGAGTGATCCTTCCATATCCATCTGCGAATCGGAACACATTCTTCAAACCACGGCTGACCAGTCGGTCCGAAACACCGACATCGATAGAAAAGGGCAGGTTGTATTTTGCCGCGGCCTGGGATGCTGCCAGACCTACAGCGCTTTGATAACATCCGGTGAAGGCATTCACTCCAGATTCAGCCATCTTCTCCACTTCTGCGGAACCGATTTCCGGTTTGCCCTGGGAGTCTCCCAAAACGGCTTCGAGTTTGGCGCCGATCGATCTGATTCCTCCGGCTGCGTTGATTTCTTCGACTGCCATCTGACCCCCAAGCCTGCATTGTGCTCCTGGATAGGCAAGAAAGCCGGAAGCAGGATGGATGAATCCGATTTTGACCGATTTCGACTGGGCCGAAAGGATTGCCGGAAATCCAATCGAGGCGGTAACAACAGAGGCGCCGCTGGCTTTCAACAGTTTCCTGCGGGAAATTTGATGGGTTCGATTATCATTTTTCATTGGAGGTCCTTTTTAAAAAAATGAATCTTAGTCTGCGAAGAGGCAGTTTTAATCAAAAACAAACTTATCCACCATGAACTGAACATTTCCAAGATATTTCTTAAAGAAAAATTAGAATTAATGATAACAGCCTTTCATGAAATGATTTTCTGGAAATTCTTAGGGGATCCATCTACCCTCACACAACCTTCCAGGGATATCGATCAATGCGTGGTCTCCGGTACCTGGATTCAGAAGAAAGGAACTCAAAGCCGGCATGGATATGACAGATTCCCCAGTAATTTTCGAAAAAGACGGGCGTTTGGCCCGAATCACCCTGAACCGTCCGGAAGTCTTGAATGCGATCGACGACATTATCCCCAGGCTTCTCCAGGATGCAGTGGAAAAGGCCAATGCCGATGAGAACTTGAGGGTGATTGTTCTGTCTGGAGCAGGAAAGGCTTTCTGCGCGGGTTATGATCTGAAAAGCTATGCGGAGGCGGAAGGCAACAATCCTGGTTTTCAGAACATGCCTTGGGACCCGGTCAGGGATTATGCGTTCATGAAGCGAAACACTGAGCATTTCATGAGCCTCTGGCGTTCTCTGCTGCCGGTGATCTGCAAAGTTCAGGGGTATGCGATTGCCGGAGGAACCGACATTGCTTTCTGCGCGGATCTGCTGATGATTGATGAAGATGCGAAACTTGGTTATCCCCCTGCCCGGGTTTGGGGATGTCCTCCGGGGGCAATGTGGGTTTACCGACTGGGGGCGGAACGGGCCAAACGGCTTTTGCTGACCGGGGACTTGATCGACGGGAAAAAGGCGGAAGAGTGGGGACTGGGAACAAGCTTTCCGGAATCGATACTGGACCAGGAGGTGGAGAAACTTGCTTCAAGGATGGCGTCCATTCCCCGGAACCAGTTGGTCATGCAGAAGATGATGGTGAATCAATCCCTGGAAAACATGGGGCTCGCATCGTCCCAGACCCTGGCGGCATTTTTCGACGGCATCGCCCGTCATACCCCCGAAGGAGTCAATTTCAAAAACCGGGCTGAAGAAATCGGCTGGAAAGAAGCAGTCAGGGAACGGGATGAGGGGATTTTCGATTGGACGGAAAAGCGTCCTGTTCCGTAAGTGTAATTATCAAATCATACAGGGCCCATGGAAGAAGTTTACGAAATTCACGCTTTGCGTTACGGCAGCAATCAAAATCGAACCAGACAGGAAAATTTTCTGGAAACCGTCGATGACCATGACTCAGCGATGCCCCTGGATTATTTTGTCTGGCTGATCCGAAATGAAAACCGGGCGGTGGTGGTCGATACGGGATTTGACCACATTGAAGCAAAAAAACGGGGGAGGACCATCTCGGCCCTGCCTTCAGAGAGACTGGCCCAGTTGGGAATCGATTCCAAGAGGGTTGAGGATGTGATCATCACTCATCTTCATTATGATCATGCAGGAACCCTCAAGGATTTCCCCAATGCCCGTTTTCATCTCCAGGAAACCGAAATGCAGTTTGCCACAGGTCCCTGGATGCTCGAGGATGCAGAACGGTTTGCCTATTCCGCAGACCATGTTGCGGAACTCATCCATTGCCTTTTTGCGAAGCGGGTCAGGTTTCATCAGCAGGATGGAGAGGTTGCCCCGGGGATCACCGTTCACCGTATGTCCGGACACACCATGGGGATGCAGTCGGTGAGGGTGCGAACGAGGCGCGGATGGGTTTTGCTCGCTTCAGACGCATCGCATTATTACGAGCACTGGGTCAAACGAATTCCCTTTTCCATCTGCTGGTCCCAGGAAGCCCTGCTTTCAAGTTATCATCAATTCGAGAAACTTGCCGAAAGTGAGGATCATGTCATTCCCGGGCATGACCCACTGGTGAGGCAACTCTATCTCCCATCCTTAAGGGAAGCCGGGGACGAACTGGTCAGATTGGACCAGGAACCGAAACAATCCCTGCGGGATCTTTTTTCTTGGGTTGCTTGATCCAGTTATTGCGGTTCTCTCAGATTGGATACGTTTGTTTCAACAATCATCGATTCGACCACCCTTGTTGAAACGAGTTTTGATGATCATTTCCGGGTTCCTGCTGCTCATCCTGGTTCTGTTGACCGGGCCGCTCTGGGTTTATCTCAGTGGACAACTGGATCTGAAGACCCACTGGAGTTCTGCCAGCAGAGAAAGCACCGGCACGGCACCATCACCACAACGGTTCCCGGAAGCTTCAGTCAGGGTTTATTATGCCCGTTCCTTCCATTGGCGTGGTGCATTCGGCGTTCACAGTTGGCTGGCAATCAAAGAAAAAAACGGATCGTCCTACCAGATCTTCCAGGTGATCGGCTGGAGGCTGTTCGGTAATCATTCATCGGTGGATGTCCATTGGGGAGACCCGGCCCGTTACTGGTATGGTGAAAAACCCATCCTGCTCGGAGAAATTTCCGGGGCCGATGCGGAGAAGGCCATTCCGAAAATCCGTGATGCCGCCGAGAATTATCCCTATGCCTGGAATTATCGAGTCTGGCCTGGACCGAACAGCAACACTTTCATCTCCCACCTGATCCGCTCCGCGGAGAATTTTCCCTTCGGCCTGCCTCCCCACGCAATTGGCAAAGATTATCCTGTTGATGGATCCTTCTTTACGAAATCTTCGAGTAACACCGGCTGGCAGATTTCGATCTATGGCCTGCTCGGTTTCATCCTCTCCTCTGCCGAAGGTATACGCTTCCAAATCCTTGGGCTTGAGTTCGGCTGGAATCCCCTGCGAAGCGAATTCTACTGGCCCGGGGTGGGAATTCTGGAATATTGAAACATCCTCCAAGATAAACAAAATCTTAAGAAAAATGTTTAT